>Ga0318524_10001006_pt1 | contig 10110 bp, 8 predicted proteins | sample GRESIP052b4f22_FD_203685 | JGI IMG/M metagenome (GOLD analysis project Ga0318524, IMG submission 203685) | Tropical soil microbial communities from Luquillo Experimental Forest, Puerto Rico - GRE.SIPMG.052b4f22 | ecosystem: Environmental > Terrestrial > Soil > Tropical forest > Bulk soil... | reverse complement strand
CCGCCGATGACCGCGACCCGCCGGCCCGGCGCCAGCCGCCGACGCAGCGCGACCGAGTCGGCGTACGTCCGCAGGACGTGCACCGGAGCGCCGCCGAGAGGCAGCCGCCGGGCCCGCGCGCCGGTGGCGAGCAGGAGCGACCGGTACTCCAGGCGCCTGCCGTCGGCCAGCCGCAGGACGCGCGCCGCGGGGTCCAGGCTGGCCACCGTGGCGCTGGGCAGGAAGGAGATGCCCGCCGCGCGCAGCGCGTCGTCGCCGCAGATGGGCTTCAGCTCGCCGGTCTTGGACAGCGGCGGGCGCTCGTACGGCGGGGACGGCTCGGTCCCGGCCAGGACGATCCGGCCGTCCCAGCCCGCCTCGCGCAGCGCGAACGCCGCCCGGGTGCCGCATTCGCCCGCGCCGGCGATCACGATGGCCGGCGCGCCGGCGGGCGCTGGCATCATCCGACCTCGACGTAAACCGTGCCGTCGATGACCTTGGTGGGGTAGGTGCGCACGTCGACCAGCACCGGCGCGCCGAGCGCCTTGCCGCTGGTGTAGTCGAACCGTCCGTTGTGCTTGGGGCACTCGATGACGGCGCCCATGACCAGGCCGTCGCACAGCAGCGTCTTCTCGTGCGTGCAGTGGCCGTCTGTGGCGTAGTACGCGTCGTCCGGCGACCGGTAGATCGCGTAGTCGCTGCCGTCGTGCTCGAACGGGATGACGTCCTCGGGGTCGATGTCGTCCGCCTCGCAGGCGGCGATCCACTGGGGCACCGAAGTCTCCTTAGGCCGCGGTCGCGGCGGGCAGCGGCCGCGCGCGGCCGTCGTTGAGGGGCATGGGCTCGTTGAACGGGGCGGCGCCGGGCAGCAGTTCGCGGCGCACGTAGTACTCCTGGTCCCTGAGCTGGCGCAGCACCGCCGGAATGATCTCCTTGTAGGCGGCCCACATGGACGGGTACACCGGGGCGCAGTCGTGCTTGATCTCCTCGTGCAGCTCGGGCAGCCGGTAGTAGGGGACCATCGGGAACATGTGGTGCTCGACGTGGTAGTTCATGTTCCAGTACAGGAACCGGTTGACCACGCACATCTTCACCGTGCGGGTGTTCAGCCGGTGGTCGAGCACGTTCTCGCCCATGCCGGCGTGCTGGGTGAACCCGTAGACCTGGAGCATGTACCGGCCGTAGAGGCTCGGCCCGCCGATCAGCACCACCGGCAGCCAGGTCCCGAACCCGATCGCCAACCCGGCGGTGACGGCGTAGATGGCCAGGTGCGCCCGGGCCGTCCGGTAGACCCGCTGCCGTTCGGACTCGGGCACATAGTCGGCCTCGTCGGCGGTGAGCCGCCCGGCCGCGTGCCGGAACATCAGCCAGAACGCCAGCGGGACGTCGACCAGGCCGAAGTAGTTGACCAGCAGCTTGGCCAGCCGCGCCGGGCGCATGACCGCGATCTCCGGGTCCCGCCCGACGACCAGCGTGTCGGTGTGATGCCGGGTGTGGCTCCACCGCCAGGTGGTCGGGTCGCGCATGATCATGAACGAGGCCAGCTGGTACAGGCCCTCGTCGATACAGCGGGTCTTGAACGCCGTCCCGTGCCCGGACTCGTGCCAGCGCGAATCCGAAGTCGAGCCGTACAGGACCCCGTAGGCGAGGAAGAACGGGACCGCCCACCAGCTGTGCCACGCCAGCCAGAAGGCCGTGCCCAGGCCGCCGAACAGCAGGATCAGCCCGATCCAGATGACGGTATCCCGCACGGCGGGGTAGTCGGAGCGCTGCATCAGCTCCTTCATCCGCTTGCGCGGCACCGCGCTGCGGAACCACGCTCCGCCGGCCAGCCCGGCATCCACCGCCGCCTGGTTCTCGGGCCCCGTCAGGCTGTACCGTTCCAGCCGCTCCCGGCCCGTGCCCGTGCCCGTGCCCGTGCCCGTGCCCGTGCCCGTTCCCGTGCCCGTGCCCGTGCCTGTTCCCGTGCCCATTCCGTCACCTCCGCACCGCGCGCCCCGCCCTACCCCGCCGGTTGGAGCGCTCCAACGACTCTCATCGTGACCCATGAGGGCGAGCATGTCAAGATGGCAGCCTGGCTCCCGGCCAGATCGATCAGGAGCGCCAACCGTGCGCCGTACGCCATGAAACCGGACTTTCAGTACGCTATAGCGACATCGAACCGCGGTTTCATGGCGTTCCGGCGGTCCCGGAGCGGGACGGCCTGTGGTGCTGACGATGCTGACGGTGCTAACGTAACTGAAGTCCGATATCCGGTTCCGTGACGTAATCGGCACGAGCTCACCATGGGCGCGGCCGCGACCCTGATTGGAGCGTTCTACCTCAGCGGTCGCCCGGAGCGGCCGCCTGGCGAGCGTCACCCAGCAGGCGGTCCAGGAACTCGGCGAAGGCGCTCTCGCCGGCGGTGAGCGCGGCGGCTGCGTCGTCCGCCCGGGCGATCATCATCGTCACCTCGTTGGCGGCGGCCAGCACGATGCGGGCGAACGTGTCCACGTGACGGTGCTCGATGCGGCCGGTCTCCGCGGCGTACGCGAGGCATCCCCTGATCGCCCCCAGGGGGCCCTGCTCGTCAAGTTCGCGCCACCGCTGCCAGCCCAGCACCGCGGGCGCGTCGATCAGCATGATCTGCCGGACGACCGGATCGACAGCCATCCGGATCCACGCCAGGCCGCCGATCCGCAGCACAGCCAGCGGGTCGGGTGCGTCCCGGGCGAGGTCCATCCCCTGCTGGCCTACGCGGGCCCCGACCTCCTCGAGGACCGCCCAGAACAAGGCTTCCTTGCCCGGGAAGTGGTGGTAGAGCGAGCCGCGGCTGACCCCGGAGCCGGCCTGCACCGCCTCGATCGACGTGCCCTCGTAGCCGTGCTCAGCGAACAAGCGCGTCGCGACCTCGATCACGTGCGCCCGGGTGGCCCGGCCCCGCTCGACGTTCTTATTCATCCGCCCGCCCCGCCGCACGCCTGCTCCCGGATCCGCCCGCCCCGCGTCTTCTCTCAAATCCGCTCCAAATCAATTGACAGACCGACCGTCGGTCGGTAAGAGTTAGACCGCCGGTCGGTCTTTATTACTGTACCTCGCCGGCCGTCCAACCAGGGGGACGAGGGGAACGAGGGAGAGGCCATGACCAGCCAGATGGAACGCCTCGACAAGCACCGCGGCCAGCTGGACACCCGCTCCGGCCCGGCCAGCTACGTCGACACCGGCGGCCCGGGCCGCCCGGTTCTGTTCGTTCATGGCGTGGGCAGCAGCAGCTACCTGTGGCGGAACGTGATCGGCGAGCTCGAGGGCCAGCGCCGGTGCGTGGCCGTGGACCTGCCGCTGCACGGGTACACGCCCGCCGCTCCCGACCAGGATTTCTCGCTGCCGGGCCTGGCCCGCTTCGTCGCCGACTGCTGCGACGCGCTCGAGCTGACCGACATCGACCTGGTCGCGAACGATACCGGAGGCGCGATCTCCCAGGTCTTCGCCGCCGGCCACGCCGAACGCCTGCATACCCTCGCCCTGACCAACTGCGAGGCGCACGACAATGTGCCGCCCCGGGCGCTCCTGCCCGCGATCCTGCTCGCGCGAATGGGCCTGCTCGCCCGCATCACGCCCCGGATGCTGGCCCGTGACATCCGGACCGGCAGGAAGCGCATGTACCGCGGCGTCTACACCGACATCGCCAACCTGCCCGACGACATCGCCCGAGCCTGGATGGAACCGCAGTTCGGCACGGCCGAAGCGGCCCGCCAGGCCCAGCGCCTGCTGCTCTCGCTGCACGCCCGCGACCTGCTGGCGGCCGAACCCGCGCTGCGCCGCCTGCAGGTCCCGACCCTCATCGTCTGGGGCACCGCCGACAGGTTCTTCGGCGTCAAGTGGGCCTACTGGCTGCGCGACACCATTCCCGGCGCCACCGAGGTCGTCGAGCTCGACGGGGCGCGCCTCTTCTTCCCCGACGAGCGGGCCGACGAGCTCACCGCGGCGCTACGCCGCCACTGGGACGCCCATCCCTAGTGAGGGCCAGCTCACTAACCCGCGGCGGCGCGATGCCCAGGCAGCCAGCGTCGCATCAACACGCTAAGGTCGCTAGTGAACGACGAGTCACAATCAGGGACGGCAGGCGTGGACTTTGCCGAATCGGAAGAACACCGGGCGCTGCGGTCCGCGGTGGCCGGCATCGCCGCCAAGTTCGGCCCGCGCTACTACGCCGAACACGCCGCCGCCCGCCGCCCCTGCGACGAGCAGGCCCTGGGGGAGGCCGGGTTCATCGGCGGGAACGGCCTGTCCAGCGAGTACGGCCCGATGCCCTACTGGGGCCTGGCCCGGCTGCTGCGCATCGCCCCGGTCAACCGGGAGATGATCCTCAACTACGTCGCCCAGCACAGCCTGGGGCTGCGCAGGTCATACTGAATCGTGCCGGCCCTCACCTCCCGCGTCGACCCGAACGACGAGACCTACCGCGCCAACCGCGCCGCGCAGCTCGCCCTGCTCGCGGAGCTGGACAAGCAGCTCGAGCTGGCCATCGCCGGCGGCGGGGAACGCTACCAGCAGCGGCACCGCGACCGGGGCCGGCTGCTGGCCAGGGAGCGGATCGAGCTGCTGGTCGACCCGGACAGCCCGTTCCTCGAGTTGTCCTCGCTGGCCGCGTGGGGCACCGAGTTCACGGTCGGGGCCAGCGTGGTGACCGGCATCGCCGTGATCTGCGGCGCGGAGTGCGTGATCATCGCGCACGATCCGACCGTCCGCGGCGGCGCGATGAACCCGTACTCGCTGCGCAAGACCCTGCGCGCGCTGCAGATCGCCCGGGTCAACCGGCTGCCGGTGGTGAACCTGGTGGAGTCCGGCGGCGCCGACCTGCCCACGCAGGCCGACCTGTTCGTCCCGGGCGGGCGGACCTTCCACGAGCTCACCGAGCTGTCCGCGAACGGGGTGCCCACGGTGGCCCTGGTGTTCGGCAACTCCACCGCGGGCGGCGCCTACGTACCCGGCATGTGCGACTACGCGGTCCTGGTGGACCGGCGGGCCAAGGTGTTCCTGGGCGGGCCGCCGCTGGTGAAGATGGCCACCGGCGAGGAATCCGACGACGAATCGCTAGGCGGTGCCGAGATGCATTCGAGGGTCTCCGGCCTGTCCGACTACTTCGCGGTCGACGAACTCGACGCCATCCGCCTGGGCCGCGCGATCATGGCCCGGATCAACTGGCGCAAGCAGGGGCCCGCGCCGGGGCCCGTGACCGAGCCGCGGTACGACCCGGACGAGATCCTCGGTATCGTGTCCGCCGACGTCAAGGTGCCGTTCGACCCGCGCGAGATCCTGGCCCGCGTGGTGGACGGGTCCGAGTTCGACGAGTACAAGCCGCTGTACGGCACCTCGCTGGTGACCGGCTGGGCGCGGGTGCACGGGTACCCGGTCGGGGTGCTGGCCAACCACCGGGGCGTGCTGTTCAGCGAGGAGGCCAAGAAGGCCAGCGAGTTCATCCTGCTGGCGAACCAGACTGACACATCGCTGGTGTTCCTGCAGAACACGACCGGCTACATGGTCGGGGCCAGCTACGAGCAGGGCGGCATCATCAAGGACGGCGCGAAGATGATCAACGCGGTGACCAACTCGGCCGTCCCGCACCTGACCGTCAACATGGCGTCCTCCTTCGGGGCGGGCAACTACGGCATGTCCGGGCGGGCCTACGACCCGCGTTTCATGTTCGCCTGGCCCGGCGCCAAGCTCGCCGTGATGGGCGCCGCCCAGCTCGCCGGGGTGCTGTCCATCGTCGGCCGGGCCTCGGCCGCGGCCACCGGGCGGCCGTTCGACGAGGACGCGGACCGGGCCCGGACCGCCGCGATCGAGGCCCAGATCGAGGCCGAGTCGCACTCTTTCTTCGTCACCGCGCGCCTGTACGACGACGGCATCATCGACCCCCGCGACACCCGCACGGTCCTCGGCCTGGCCTTGTCGGCCGTGCACTCGGGGCCCGTCGCGGGCCGCCGCGGCTTCGGCGTCTTCCGGATGTGACGATGACGATCAACAGGCTCCTCATCGCCAACCGGGGCGAGATCGCGGCCCGGATCATGAAGACCGCGCACGCGCTCGGCGTCGCCACCGTCGCCGTCTACTCCGATCCCGACGCCGAAGCCCCCTACGTCACGCTGGCCGACGAGGCCGTCCGGCTGCCCGGCGCGGCGCCCGCCGACACCTACCTGCGCGGCGATCTGGTCCTCGCGGCGGCCGCCGCGGCCGGCGCGGACGCGGTCCATCCGGGCTATGGCTTCCTGTCGGAGAACGCCGCGTTCGCGCGGGCCTGCGCCGACGCCGGGCTGACCTTCATCGGCCCGGCGCCCGGGACCATCGCGGCCATGGGCGACAAGATCGCGGCCAAGGCCCTGATGGCCGAGGCCGGGGTGCCGGTGCTGCCCAGCGTGTCCGTCACCGACGGTGTCGACCTGACCGGGGCAGCCCACCAGATCGGCTTCCCGCTGCTGGTCAAGGCCGCGTTCGGCGGAGGCGGCCGCGGCATGCGGCTGGTGGCCGGGCCGGCCGGCCTGGACGAGGCGGTCCGGGCCGCTCGCGGCGAGGCGGCGTCGGCGTTCGGCGACGGCACCGTGTTCCTCGAGCGGTTCGTGACCGATCCCCGGCACGTCGAGGTGCAGATCCTGGGTGACACGCACGGCACCGTGATCCATCTGTTCGAGCGCGAGTGCTCCATCCAGCGCCGCTACCAGAAGATCGTCGAGGAGTCCCCGTCGCCCGCTGTGGACCGTGCCCTCCGCGCGGCGCTGACCGCTGCGGCCGTCACTGCGGGCCGGGCCGTCGGTTACACCGGCGCGGGCACGGTCGAGTTCGTGCTCGCTCGCGACGGCTCGTTCTTCTTCCTCGAGATGAACACCCGGCTCCAGGTCGAGCACCCGGTCACCGAGGCGATCACCGGGCTGGACCTGGTGGAACTGCAATTGCGCATCGCCGAGGGCGAGCCGCTGCCGCCGCGGATGCCGGAAATGAGCGGCCACGCCATCGAAGCCCGGCTCTACGCCGAGGACGTCCCGGCGGGGTTCGTCCCGGTCACCGGGACGCTGCACCGCTTCGCCATCCCCGAAACGCCGGGCATCAGGGTGGACACCGGCTTCCGCGACGGCTCGGTGGTCAGCCCGCACTACGACGCGATGCTGGCCAAGGTGAGCGCGCACGGCCGCACCCGGGCCGACGCGGCGCGGCGGCTGGCCCGCGCGCTGGAACAGGCCGAAATCCACGGCGTCACCACCAACCGGGACCTGCTCGTGGCGATCCTGCGTGAGCCCGGCTTCCTGGCCGGCGCCACCGACACCGGCTACCTGACCCGGCACGACCCGGCGGCGCTGGCCGCGTCGGCGGCCCCCGGCCCGGCCGCGGTCAGGGCGCACGCGCTGGCCGCGGCGCTGGCCCGGCAGGCGCGGCACCGCGCCGAGGCGGCGGTCCTGGCCACGCTGCCCTCCGGCTGGCGCAACGTCTTCTCCGCCCCGCAGCGGGTCGCCTACGCCGCGGGAGAAGGGCAGTACGCCGTCGCCTACCGCATCCGCGGTGACACCGTGACCGCCGCCGTCAACGGCGCGCCGCTCGAAGGGCACGTCCGCGAGGCCACTCCGGACCGGGTCGACCTGGAGATCGACGGCACCCGCCGGACCTACCGCGTCCACCAGGCCGGCGCGGGCACGTACGTCGACGCTAGCGACGGCTCGAGCGCGCTGGCCGAGATTCCCAGGTTCGGCGATCCCGAAAAGCACGCGCCCGCCGGATCGCTGCTCGCCCCGATGCCCGGCCTGGTGCTGCGGGTGCTGGCCGAACCCGGCGCGGTCGTCCGCGCGGGCCAGCCGATCCTGGTCCTGGAGGCGATGAAGATGGAGCAGATCGTAAGCGCGCCCGCCGACGGCGTGCTGGCCGAACTGCGGGCCAAGGCGGGGGAGCAGGTCAGTACCGGCCAGGTCCTCGCGGTCCTAGAAGCTGGAGGCTGATCCCATGCCCGCGGACATGAAAGCGCTGGCTGCTGACCTGGCCGCCGAAACGGCCGTCACCCGCGCCCTGGTCGCCGGCCTCGACGAGGCGGGCTGGCGCACGCCGACGCCCGCGGCCGGCTGGGACATCGCCGACCAGATCAGCCACCTCGCCTACTTCGACGAGGTGGCCGTCCGTTCGGCCGTCCACCCCCAGCAGTTCCAGGCCGAACTGGCCGCGACCGCGGACGCCGTCGACCCGGACGTGATCGCCGCCCGGTTCCATGGCCGCACCGGAGCCGAGCTGCTCAGCTGGTTCGACACCGCCCGTGCCGACTTGCTGAACACGTTCAAAAACCTCGATCCCCGGGCCCGGCTGCCGTGGTTCGGCCCGCCGATGAGCGCCGCCTCGTCGCTGACCGCCCGGATCATGGAGACCTGGGCGCACACCCAGGACATCGCCGACGCCCTCGGCGTCACCCGCGAGCCGACGCCGCGGCTGCGCCACGTCGCGCACATCGGCGTCGGTGCCCGCGCGTTCAGCTACGCCGCCCGCGGCCAGATCCCGCCGGACACCCCGGTCCGGGTCGAGCTCACCGCCCCCGACGGTCAGGCGTGGGCCTGGGGTCCCGAGGACGTGGCCAACCGGGTCACCGGCCCGGCCCTGGACTTCTGCCTGCTGGTGACCCAGCGCAGGCACCGCGACGACCTCGCCCTGACCGTCGACGGACCCGCCGCCACCGAGTGGATGGCGATCGCCCAGGCCTTCGCCGGGGCCCCCGGCCCCGGGCGGCCCAGGAGAGCCAATGGCTAGGCCGGTCCGCATCGCGAACTGCTCCGGGTTCTACGGCGACCGGCTGGCCGCCGCCCGGGAGATGCTGGCGGGCCCGGTGGACGTGCTGACCGGCGACTACCTGGCCGAGCTCACCATGCTCATCCTGTGGAAGGCCCGCCGCAGGGACCCGAGCCTCGGTTACGCCACCACGTTCCTCACGCAGATGGAGGACGTGCTCGGCACCTGCCTGGAACGCGGCGTCAAGGTCGTGGCGAACGCCGGCGGCCTCAACCCGGCGGGCCTCGCCGCCAAGATCACCGAGCTGTCGGCCGCGCTCGGCCTGGCCGCCCGCATCGCCTACATCACCGGGGACGACCTGGCCCCGGTCATCGGCGACCTGCAGGCCGCGGGCCACGAGCTCACCAACCTCGACACCGGGCTCCCGCTGGCCAAGGCGGACCTGCCGGTGGTCACCGCCAACGCCTACCTCGGCGGCTGGGGCATCACCGCGGCGCTCCAAGCCGGCGCGGACGTCGTCGTCTGCCCCCGGGTCACCGACGCGAGCCTGGTCACCGGGCCCGCCGCCTGGTGGCACGGCTGGCGCCGCGACGACTGGGACGCCCTGGCCGGCGCGGTCGCGGCCGGCCACGTCATCGAGTGCGGCCCGCAGGCGACCGGGGGTAACTACAGCTTCCTGGCCGAGATCGCCGACCGGCGGTACCCGGGTTTCCCCCTCGCCGAGGTCGCCGCCGACGGCAGCAGCGTCATCACCAAGCACGAGGGCACCGGCGGGATCGTCTCGGCCGGCACCGTCACCGCCCAGCTGCTCTACGAGATCGGCGAGCCCGCCTACCTCAACCCCGACGTGGTGGCGCACTTCGACACGATCCGGCTGGCCCAGCAGGGCCCCGACCGGGTCGCGCTGACCGGCACCAGGGGCAGCCCGCCGCCGGACACCCTCAAGGTCGCGATCAACATGCTCGGCGGCTACCGCAACACCACCACCATGGTCCTGACCGGCCTGGACATCGAGCAGAAGGCCGAGCACGCCGTCGCCCTGCTGACCGAGCTGCTCGGCGGCACCGAACACTTCGAGGACTTCGACGTCCGTCTCCTGCGCTTCGACCACCCCGACGCGGCCACCAACGAGCAGGCCACCGCGCACCTGCGGATCACCGTGAAGGACCAGGACGAGCGCAAGGCGGGCCGCGCGTTCTCCAACGCCGCCACCGAACTCGCGCTGGCCGGCTACGCCGGATTCCACACCACCGCGCCGCCCGCCGGCGCGAGCGCCTTCGGCGTCTACTGGCCCGCGCTCATCCCGGCCGCCCTGGTCACGCAGCAGGTTCATCTGCCGGACGGTAAAACCCAGCCCGTTCGGCACACATCAGACCCCCCGCACACCGCCCCCGGCCC
>Ga0318524_10001000_pt1 | contig 10147 bp, 9 predicted proteins | sample GRESIP052b4f22_FD_203685 | JGI IMG/M metagenome (GOLD analysis project Ga0318524, IMG submission 203685) | Tropical soil microbial communities from Luquillo Experimental Forest, Puerto Rico - GRE.SIPMG.052b4f22 | ecosystem: Environmental > Terrestrial > Soil > Tropical forest > Bulk soil... | reverse complement strand
AGGGTGCTCGTCGTGCCGTACTTCTCGATCGGTGCCGTCCTGCTCGCGCGGTTCGCCGCCGAGGCCGCGGCGCACTTCGACTCGGTCGAGGTGATCGAGCTGCACCACGACGCGAAGCGCGACGCCCCGTCGGGGACCGCGATCGCGACGGCCCGGGCGGTGGCCGCCGCGCGCACCACGGCCGGTCGCCCCCCGATCAGCGACCGGACCGAGCACTGGACGCTCGAGGGTGCCCGCGGCGCGGAGGGGCCGGGCGGGATCCGGATCCACGCGGTCCGCCTCCCGGGCCTCGTCGCCCACCAGATGGTCTCGTTCTCCAGCCCCGGCGAGGGGCTCACGCTGCGCCACGACACCTACGACCGGGCGAGCTTCATGGACGGGCTGCTGCTCGCCCTGCGGCGCCTCGACCGGGTTGCCGGGGTGCAGGTCGGCCTCGAGCACGTGCTCGACGGGTGAGCGGCGCGACCGGCACGGCGCGCGAGGAGGTGCGCGAGCGGATCCTCACCGGGACGAGCCGGGCCATCTGCGCGCACGGGGTGCGCCGCACCTCGCTCGAGGAGATCGCGCGCGAGGCCGGGTGCTCGCGGGCGACGGTCTACCGCCACTTCCCCGGTGGGCGCGACCAGCTGCTCGAGGCGCTGGTCGCGTTCGAGTACCGGCGGTTCTTCGTGCGCCTCGGCCGGGCCGTGGAGGACGCGACGACGCTCGAGGAGGTCGTGGAGCGGGGGCTCATGGTCGCGCACCGCGCGGTGGTCGAGCTCGAGGTCCTCCAGATCGTGCTCCGCGAGCAGCCCGAGCTCCTCGAGCCGACCCTCGTGCGGACGGGGCGCCCCATGCTCCGTGCCATCGCCGAGTTCCTCGCGCCGTACATCGCGGCGGACTCGGTGCGCCCAGCCGAGGTCGCGGCCTACGCCGAGTTCCTCGCGCGGATGGTGCTGAGCTACATCTCCTCGCCCGGTCGGTTCGACCTCGACGACCGCGCCTCGGTCCGCGACCTGGTGCGCGGCGAGCTGCTCGGCGGCCTGGCCCGGGGGGCCTGAGTGGCGAGCACGGCGACCCGCGCCCGCGTCGTCGACGCCGCGCTCGCCTGCCTCGCGACCGACGGGCTCCGGCGCACGACGGTGGACGACATCGCTGCGGCGGCCGGGATCTCGCGCGCCACCCTCTACCGGGCGTTCCCGGGCGGGCGCGAGACGATCCTCGCCGCGGTGGTCGACGACCAGACCGACCGGCTGCTCGGTGCCGTCGGGGCGGCGTCGGACGCGTCCGACGACCTCCGGGGGGCGCTCGTCGCCGGCCTCGTGGCCGCGGCGGCGTTCGTGATCGGCCACCGGGCCGTCGAGCGGCTGATGTTCGACGAGCCCGCCACGCTCCTCACGCACCTCGAGTTCGAGCGGTTCGACCGGGTGCTCGCCACGCTCTCGAGCCGCGCCGCCCCGCTGCTCGCGAGGTTCCTCGACGCAGCGGCCGCCGAGCGGGCGGCCGAGTTCGCGACCCGTGTGGCGGTCTCGTACCTCCTTCAGCCGAGCGACGAGGTGGACCTCCTCGAGCCTGCCGAGGTGGCCAGGCTGGTGGACCGGTTCGTCCTCCCGGGGGTCGAGGCGGCCGCGACCAGCGGTGAGACAATCTCGACGAAACTGTCTTAGCTCTGCCAGACTGTGGCGGACCCCGAGGAGGCCGCCATCGCACCCGCCGACACCCCTGACCCGATGCGCTCCAACCTGGAGCTGATCGGCCGGCACGACGTCAACGACGCCGTCGCCATCTACTCCCTGATCGGCCACCAGGAGCCCGAGGGGACCCACGCCGTCGAGGACGCCTGCCTGGCCGAGTTCACCTGGGATTACGACAAGGGTGCGCGGCCGAAGCTGGACAAGCTCTACGAGAAGGCCAAGAACGCCCAGTGGAACGGCCGCACGGACCTCCCGTGGGAGACCGAGGTCGACCAGGAGGCCATCGCCCGGGAGGTCTACCTGGAGGGCGGCAGGGGCAACATGGCGAACCCCGACCTGACCGGGACCTCGCTCGAGACCTGGGGCGAGAAGGAGTGGATCCAGTTCAACGTCGAGCAGCAGAACTGGACCCTCAGCCAGTTCATGCACGGCGAGCAGGGGGCGCTCCTGTGCACGGCCAAGATCGTCGAGACCGTGCCGTGGATCGACGCCAAGTACTACGCGGCGACCCAGGTCGTCGACGAGGCCCGCCACGTCGAGGTCTTCAGCCGGTACCTCAACGAGAAGTGCTCGGGCCACTACCAGGTGAACGGGCACCTGGGGCTGCTCCTCGACGACATCATCGCCGACCCGCGGTGGGACATGACCTACCTCGGCATGCAGGTGATGGTCGAGGGCCTCGCGCTCGCGGCGTTCAGCTTCATGCACCAGCTCACGCCCGAGCCGCTGCTGAAGAAGCTGCTCCGCTACGTGATGGCCGACGAGGCCCGGCACGTCGCGTTCGGCGTCCTCAGCCTCCAGGAGGTCTACGCGCAGCTGAGCGCGCCGGAGATCCGGGAGCGCCAGGAGTTCGCGTACGAGGCGGCGGTCCGCATGCGCGACCGCATGGCCGGCCAGGAGGTCTGGGACCGGCTCGGGATCTCGCCGAAGGAGGCCGCGACCATCGCGGCGCAGGACCCGCAGCGCAACGAGTTCTCGTCGGTGCTCTTCTCGAAGATCGTGCCGAACTGCAAGAAGCTCGGGCTGCTCGACGCGGCCGACGGGTGGCTGCGCGCGAAGTTCACCGAGATGGGCGTCATCGCGTTCGAGCACTACGACGACACGACGCTCGAGATCGACCAGGCCGCCGAGGGGAGCCCCGCCCAGCGCACCGACCTGTAGGTCGGCGCGGCGCCGCCGGGTGCCGCTGATAGGTTCGTCGACGTGCGGGACGCGCGGTTCGGCCGGCTGGTGACCGCGATGGTCACGCCATTCGACGACAATGGCGCGCTCTTCCTCGACGGCGCGGTGGCGCTCGCCCGGTTCCTCGTCGCCCACGGCTCGGACGGCCTCGTCGTCGCCGGCACCACCGGCGAGGGCCCGGTGCTCACCGACGCCGAGAAGCTGGACCTCTTCGCCGCGGTCGCGGGCGCCGTCGACGCGCCCGTCGTCGCGGGCACCACCGGGAACGACACCGCCCACGACGTCGCGCTCACCCGACGGGCGGCCGCGACCGGCGTCGCCGGCGTGCTCGCGGTCTGCCCGTACTACTCGCGCCCCTCGCAGGCGGGCATCGCCGCGCACCTGGGCGCGGTCGCCGACGCGACGCCGCTGCCGGTCGTCGTCTACGACATCCCGGTCCGCACCGGACGGCGGATCGAGGGCGAGACGCTGCTCGCGATCGCCCGCGCCCACCCGAACGTCGTCGGGGTGAAGGACGCCTCCGGCGACCTCGCGGGGGCGGCCCGGCTCGCCGCGGCGACGCCGGCCCTGGAGATCTACTGCGGCGACGACTCGCTGGTGCTCCCGTTCCTCTCGATCGGGGCGGTCGGGCTCATCTCGGTGGCGTCGCACTGGTGCGGGCCCGAGCTCGCCGCGGCGATGGCGTCGTTCGTGAAGGGCGACCTCGACCACGCGCTCATCGAGCACGCGGCGCTCCTCGACTCGTTCGGTTTCGAGAGCTCGGAGCGCTGGCCCAACCCGCTGCCCGCCAAGGCCGTGCTCCGCGCCGCCGGGCACGCCGTCGGGCAGTGCCGGCTCCCGATCGGCCCTGCCGACGCGGCGCTCGACGAGCGGGCCGCGACGTTCGCAGCGAGGTTCCCGCTGTCCCATGCCTGACCGGCCGGTCCGCGTCGCCTTCCTCGGCGGCCTCGGCGAGATCGGGCGGAACTGCTGCGCCGTGGAGGTGGACGGCCGCCTCCTCGTGATCGACGTCGGGCTCATGTTCCCCGAGCCCGACATGTACGGCGTCGACCTGATCCTGCCGGAGTTCACCTGGCTGATCGAGCAGCGCGACCGCGTCGACGCGATCCTGCTCACCCACGGCCACGAGGACCACACGGGCGGGCTGCGCTATCTGCTGGGCGACCTGCCGGTCCCGGTCTACGGCTCCGCGCTGACGCTCGGGTTCGCGCGCCACCGGCTGGACGAGGCCGGGCTCGCGGGCTCGACCACGTTCGTCGAGGTCGGCGACGACGAGCGCCGCCGGATCGGGCCCTGCGACGTGGAGTTCATCCCCGTGACGCACTCGGTGCCGAGCGCGTTCGCGCTGGCGCTCCACACCCCGCAGGGCGTGGTGCTGCACTCCGGCGACTTCAAGCTCGACCAGCTCCCGATCGACGGCCGGCGCACGGACCTCGCGCGGCTCGCGGCGCTCGGCGACGAGGGCGTGGCGCTCCTGCTCGCCGACTCGACCAACGCCGAGGAGCCCGGGTTCACCGAGTCCGAGTCGACGGTCGGCCCAGCCCTCCGCCGGCTCTTCCTCGAGCGTCCGGACCGCAGGCTCGTCGTGGCGTGCTTCGCCTCGCACCTCCACCGGATCCAGCAGGTGCTCGACGCGGCCGTTGCCCAGGACCGCAAGGTGGTCCTCCTCGGTCGGTCGATGGTCAAGAACGTCGAGCTCGGCCGTCGCCTCGGCGTGCTGCACGCCGACGCCGCCGCGTTCGCCGAGCCCCAGGCGCTGGAGCGGCTCGCGCCGTCGGAGGCGCTGGTGCTCTGCACCGGCTCGCAGGGTGAGCCGCTCTCTGCGCTCTCGCGGCTCGCGACCGGCGGCGTCCGCGCGCTCGAGATCGGGCCCGACGACACCGTCGTCCTCTCGTCGCACCCGATCCCGGGGAACGAGTTCACCGTCGGCCGGGTCATCGACGAGCTGCACCGCCGGGGCGCCGAGGTGCTGCACTCCGCCCACGAGCCGGTGCACGTCTCGGGGCACGCCCGCCAGGGGGAGCTGCGCACGCTCTTCGAGCTCACGAGGCCGCGCGCGTTCATCCCCGTGCACGGCGAGTACCGCCACCTCGTCCACCACGCTGCGCTCGCGCACGCCATGGGCCTCTCCCCTGACCGCGTCCTGCTCTGCGAGGACGGCGACACCGTGGTGCTCGACGGCGACGGTCTCCAGCGGGGGAGCCGCGTGCCGGCCGGGTTCCACTACGTCGACGGGCACTCGGTGGACATGGACGACCGCCCCTTGGAGGACCGGCGCATGCTCGCCGAGGAGGGGGTCGTGCTCATCGCCGCGGGCGTCGACCTCGAGCTCGGCAAGCTCGTGGCGTGGCCCACGGTCTCCACCCGCGGGTGGTTCGACGCCGACACCGAGTCCGCGCTCCTCGAGCGGTGCGCCGAGCTCGTCGCCAAGGCGATCGAGGACGCGCTCGCGGCGGGGGAGCGGGACCCCGACGCGCTCAACCGCGCGGCGCGACGCGCCGCGGGCCGGTTCCTCGGGCAGTCGACGAGGAGGAGCCCCGTCGTGCTCTGCGCGGTCGTCGCGATCTGAGCGCGGCTACGCCGCGTCGGTCCGGTCCGGCTCGCCGTTCGCCTCGTTCGGGCGGTCGTCGCGCCAGTAGGGCTTCGCGGCGACGCGCGCGTCGTCGAGCCCGTGCTCGGCGATCGTCGCTGCCGCGCGGCGGACGATGGAGAGCTCGGCGAACACGTACGCGGCGGCGGTCGCTCGCTCGAGGCGCGACACCGTGCGGCCGAGGGCGCTCGCCACCCACTCCACGTTCTCGGGGTCGAGGACGTGCGGGCGGAGCGTGACCCCGCGCCGGACCTCGGGGCCGACCTCGTGGGGGAGCCAGGTCGGGTCCGGCGTGAGCAGCGTGACGGTCCACACCGTGGCCGGCGGCTCGACGGCCTCGGCCATCGAGCAGCACGCGGCGAGCCCGGCCTCGTCGACGACGAAGAGGTGGTCCGTCGCGTCGGCGCGGAGCGCGATCTTGCCGCGGGGCCCGACCGCGTCGACGCGGTCGCCCGGCGACGTCGCGCCGGCCCACGTCGCGCCCGGCCCGTCGGTGGTCGTGGTGACCCACAGCTCGACCGCACCGGCCGCGCGGTCGAGCCGCCGCACGGTGTAGCGACGCCACCTCGCGGCGGCGTCGCCGGGCGGGACCGAGACCATGAGGTCCTGGCCCGGCCAGGGGTCGAAGCCGGCGAGGTCGCCCTCCAGGCGCAGCGAGCGGAGGCCCGGCGCGACGTCGCGGGTGTCGAGCACGGTGAGCTCGAGCGCGACGACGCCGTCCAGGCGCTCGGCGAGGCGCTCGGCGAGGCGGGTCGCGTGCTCCGAGGGCGCCATGCGCGCGCGAGCCTACGCAGGTGCCGCGGGGGGGTCGCTCCACGCCGGTAGGTTTGTCCTGCTGTGGCGACCACGAGGCGCACCGCCGGCGCTGCGCGCGCGCGCACGGACCCGCCCCGACGCGGTGCGGAGCCCGACGACGAGGAGCCGGTCGGCCTCCTCGCACGGCACCGCCGGGACGTCTGGATCGTCGGCCTCGCCACCCTCGGGGCGCTGACCGCGCTCGCGAGCTGGTTCGGCGCCCTCGGGGTCGTCGGCCACGGCGAGGACGTGGCGCTCGCGTGGGGGATCGGGTGGGCACGGTTCCTCGTGCCGATCGGGCTCGTCCTGGGCGCGGTCGCTCTCGTCACGCGGCGCGAGCCAGAGCCGCGCCGGGTGCTCGTGGGTGGCGGACTGCTCCTGCTCGCGATCTGCGGGCTGTGCGACCTCGCGGCGTCGCGGCCGGGCGCGACCGCGCCGGGCGCGGTCCTCCGCGGTGCCGGGGGCTGGACCGGGGTGGCGGCCGGCGGGCCGCTCGCCGCGGGGATCGGCGGGGCGGGCGCCGCGGTCGTGCTGCTCGCCATCGCGGCGCTAGGCCTCGTGCTGCTCACCGGGGTCACGCTCCGCGGGCTCGTCACCGGCACGGTCGCGGGCACGAAGACGTCCGTCCGGCACCTCGCCCGGTGGTGGGGCGGCGGCACGCTCGTCCGCGGCCCGGCGGCGCGACGGCGCGGGACCGACGAGGACGAGGACGAGGAGGAAGGCGCGGATCTCGACGACGGGCTCGACGACGGGCTCGACGACGACCTCGTCGAGCCCACCGAGCCCCGACGTCCAGTCCCCGACGTGGACCGGCGAGCTGCGCGCGGTCGCGAGGACCCGGCCGCCCGCCACGCCGGTCCACGTCGGGGACTGGACGCTGCCGGACCCCGCGCTCCTCGCACGGACCCGTGCGGTCCGCCCGGACCACCGCGGGACCGAGGCGCTCGGCGGTGAGCTCGTCGAGGCGCTCGCCGCGCACGGCGTGGACACCCAGCTCGTGGGGTTCACGGTCGGCCCGACCGTCACCCGCTACGAGCTCGAGCTCGGAGCCGGGGTGAAGGTCGCGCGGGTCACCTCGCTCTCGAAGGACATCGCCTACGCGATGGCCTCGCCGGACGTGCGCATCCTCGCGCCGATCCCAGGGCGCTCCGCGATCGGGGTGGAGGTGCCGAACCAGCGGCGCGCGCTCGTCACCCTGGGGGACCTGCTCGCCACGCCGGAGGCCGCGGCGGCGACCCACCCGCTCGACGTCGCGCTCGGCCGCGACATCGCTGGTCGGCCCGTGTTCGTGAACCTCGCCGAGATGCCCCACGTGCTGATCTCCGGCGCGACCGGCGCGGGGAAGAGCTCGTGCATCAACGCGCTCGTGACCTCGATCGCGATGCGCGCGACGCCCGACCAGGTGCGACTCATCCTCGTCGACCCCAAGCGCGTCGAGCTCGGCGCCTACAACGCCCTGCCCCACCTGCTGGGTCCGGTCGTCGTCGACCCGAAGAGAGCGGCCGGCGCGCTCAGCTGGGCCGTGCGCGAGATGGAGCGCCGTTACGACCTGCTCGCCGAGCACGGCGTGCGCGACCTCGCCGGGTACAACGAGGCCCTCGCGCGCGGTGAGCTCGTGCGACCGGGGCCCGCTCCCGTGAGCGAGGTCGTGGCGGACCTGGTCGCGACCACCACCTACGCGCCGAGGGAGCAGGCGCGCCGCGAGGCCGAGGTCGAGCGGCTCCCGTTCATCGTGGTCGTCGTGGACGAGCTCAACGACCTGATGATGGTGGCGGCTCGCGACGTCGAGGAGTCCGTCGTGCGGATCGCCCAGATGGCGCGCGCCGTCGGCATCCACCTCGTGCTCGCCACCCAGCGCCCGAGCGTCGACGTCATCACCGGGGTCATCAAGGCGAACATCCCCTCGCGGATGGCGTTCGCCGTCTCGTCGCTGGCCGACAGCCGCGTCATCCTCGATCAGCAGGGCGCGGAGCGGCTCGTCGGCAAGGGCGACATGCTCCTGCTCACGGCCAACTCCAACGTGACGCGCCGGATCCAGTCCCCGTGGGTCTCCGAGGACGAGGTGCGCGCCGTCGTGGCGTCGTGGCGACGGCAGGGGCGCCTGCCCGAGCCCGTCGTCGCCCAGGACCTCGACGGGCACCTCGAGCTCCGCGGCCCGACCGGGGACGAGGACGACGACGAGCTGCTGCGGCAGGCGCGCGAGCTCGTGGTGCGCAGCCAGCTCGGCTCGACCTCGATGCTGCAGCGCAAGCTGCGCGTCGGGTTCGCGCGCGCGGGCCGGCTGATGGACCTGCTGGAGCAGGAGGGGACCGTCGGGCCCTCCGAGGGATCGAAGGCCCGGGCGGTGCTCCTGCGCCCCGACGAGCTCGACACCACGCGCTGACGTGGCACGGCACCGCCGCGGCCGGCACGGGCCGTCCCACCGCACCGTCCTCGTGGCGGGCGTCGGCATCGGCCTCGTCATGGGGTGCGGGCTGGTCGCCGCGGCGGCGGTCCCGCTCGGCACCCAGCCGCCCGCGCTCGCGCTCACCGTCGCGACCTCGCCGAGCGACGGGCCGGACCCCGCGCTGCCCTTCCCCTCCCAGGGGGAGTCGGCGGTCGCCATCCCGACGCTCTCGTTCGCCGAGGCGCACAACCCCCAGGTGCCCGTGCCGATCGCGAGCCTGACGAAGCTGATGACCGCGTACGTCACGCTGCGCGCGATGCCGCTCGCGCCCGGCGCCACCGGTCCGACCCTCGTCGTCGAGCCGGGCGACGTCACCGAGTACCGCCACGAGCTGCGGGCCGGCGACTCGTCGGTCAAGGTCGTGGCGGGGGAGGCGCTCACCGAGCGCCAGCTCCTCGACGGGCTGCTCGTGCACTCCGCCGACAACTTCGCCGAGCTGCTCGCGCGCCTCGTGGTCGGCTCGGACACCGAGATGGTCGCGCGGATGAACGAGGCCGCCGCCGCGCTCGGGCTGCACGCCACGCAGTACGCGGACGTCTCCGGCCTCGACCCCGCCTCGCGGTCGAGCGCGCTCGACGTCCTGCGCCTCGCGATCGTGCTGATGCGCGACCCGACGTTCGCCCAGATCGTCCGCCAGCCCTCGGTCGTGCTCCCGGTGGCCGGGGAGGTGACGACGTTCCAGCCGTACCTCGGCAAGCCCGGGGTCGTCGGGATCAAGACCGGGACGACCCTCGAGGCCCTCGGGTGCGACGTGCTCGCCTTCGACGCCAAGGCGGCGGGGCACACCGTGCAGATCGTCGCGGTCGTGCTCGGCCAGTCGTCGGCGCACTTCCCGCTCAGGGTCGCCGCGGGGCGATCGGCGCTCGTGCTCGCGTCCGGGGTGGCGCACCACCTCGGGACGTGGCGGCTGGAAACCGGTGGCGGCACGGTCGGCGCGCTCGGGTGGGCATCCGGCGGGGTCGCGGTCGCGACGGGCCGCACGCTCGAGGTCCCGACGTTCGCCACGACGCCCGCGACCGCCTCGGTGCACCAGGGGACCTGGCCGCGGAACGCCGTGCCGGCGGGCGAGCCGGTCGCGACGATCACCGTGCGCAGCGGCGCGTACGTGGAGCACTCGACGGTCGCGACGACCGCGTCGCTCACCCGTCCGTCGCTGTGGCAGCGCCTACGCTGAGGCCGTGTTCGCACGGGCGCCGGCGTCGAGCGCGAACCTCGGCCCGGGGTTCGACGCCGTGGCGCTCGCGCTCTCGCTCTACGTCGAGGTCGAGGTCGCCGAGGCGTCCTCGCTCTCGGTGACCCTCGTCGGGGAGGGCGCGTCGCTCCCCGCCGACGCCACGAACCTCGCCGTCCAGGTCGCGACCAAGGTGGCCGGGCACGACCGCCTCGCGGTCACGGTCCGCTCGGAGATCCCCCCGGCGCGCGGGCTGGGCTCGTCGGCCGCGGTCGCGCTCGCGGCCGCGG
>Ga0318524_10000994_pt1 | contig 10176 bp, 6 predicted proteins | sample GRESIP052b4f22_FD_203685 | JGI IMG/M metagenome (GOLD analysis project Ga0318524, IMG submission 203685) | Tropical soil microbial communities from Luquillo Experimental Forest, Puerto Rico - GRE.SIPMG.052b4f22 | ecosystem: Environmental > Terrestrial > Soil > Tropical forest > Bulk soil... | reverse complement strand
CTCGGTCGCCGCGCGCACGGGATAGCGGCGCGTCGGATCGATCGTCGTGGTCGGGTCGGTGGTCCCCTCGAAGCGGGCCAGGAACTCGCCCCCCAGGATCTCGACGGGGACGTTCGCGCGGTAACGGCCGCGCCACTCGTCGACGGGGACGTTGGCGAGGTACCCGCCATACGGCGCTTCGTCGATGGCGACGCGCCCCGGGCCGACCGGGCGCGCGGCCGCGCCCGCGCTAGCGGCGATCATGCGGTAGCCCATGAACGCGGCCGCCCGGACCGTTCCGTAGTCCGCGCCCGTGACCGCGTGGCGGATCCCCGAGTCGAGCCCGACGAACTCGATGTCGTCGGGGACGCGCAGCTGCCCGGTGACCTCGGCCGGCTGGCAGACGAGCTCCAGCAGGTGATCGCGGCGGCCGAGCGCGGAGGTCATCTGGTCCATCACCCCGCAGGGAGCGCCCACCACGAAGTTCTCGACCTTCTGCGCGAGGAGCGCGAGGTCGCGATCGGCGATCGCCCCGCCCATGAGCGGCGCCACCGCCTCCAGGGTGGCCACCTCGAGCGCCGCGGACGAGCTCAACCCCTTGCCGACGGGGACCTCCGACCAGACGAGCAGCCCGAGGCCGTGCGGCAGCCGCCTGCCCAGCTCGGCGTGGAGGACGACGAGCGCGCCGGCCGCGTAGGCCGCCCAGGCGCGCCGGGGATCGGCGGTCAAGAGCGCGTGGGCCCGGGCGTAGGTGAGCGGCGCATCGGGGACGATCTCGGCGAGCGGGAGCCGCACCGTCGGCTCGGCGCCGAGGGCCCGCATGTCGCCGCTCTCGATCACGATCTCCGGCGCTTCGCGCGCTTGCGCCGCCAGCCACGTCGCGGCGGCGATCGGCATCTCGAGGACCAGCGCCCCGGAGTAGTCGGCGATGCCGCCCATGACGTCGAGCCGCCCGGGGGCGCGCGCGAGGTGCAGGGGGCGGCGCGGGTCGAAGAACCCGGCATGATCGGCCAGATGGGCGAGGACCCGGCGGTGCTCGCCCGGCTCCTCCGGCCACTCTGTCTCCGGCGTCCACATCGTCATGCCACCTCGCTGAGGAGGCCGCGCGACCGCAGCGCGGCCCGCAGCGGCGGATCGACCTGCGCGCGGATCGCCTCGTTGGCGTAGGCGACGAACGCGACGTCGGTGAACACGTCGAGGGGCGCGGCGAGCCGGTTCCCCCACGGGTCGGTCACCAGGACGCCGGCCTCGCGCGCGATGAGCTCGGTGGAGAGATCGTACGGGTGGCTGCAGATGCCGAGCGCGCGGCCGCGCTTGGCGAGCAGCGGCTCGACGAGCGGGCGCAGCTCGGCCACCCACCGGTCGTGGCCCATGACGAGCTCGTAGAGCTGGCCGGCGTTGGAGATGTACTGGTCCTCGAAGGCGAGCGCCCGCCCCGCGACCGTCGGGCCGAGCACCGCCTCCACCACCTCGTCGTCGATGGCGGCGAGCTCGGCGCGCGCGCCGGGGAAGAAGCGGGTCACGCCGCCAAAGCCCTGGTCGATGCTGGCGGCGCGCGACGGGCGCAGCGCCAGCGGGCGGCGCGTCCTGGTGGCGCGGTCGAAGCGCACGCCGTGCGCGCCGCCGCCGGCGATCGCCCAGAGCGTGTCGCACAGGTTCTGCTTCACGAGCGGGATCTCGGTCTGCACGGCGACGGTGATGTCGGCGAGCGTCTCGCGACCGTTTCGATAAGGGGCCACGCCGGTCAGCACCCAGGCCGGGCGCTTCTGCACCATGAGCCCGCGCGTGCCGTCGATGGGGTCGACGATGACGACGATCTCCACGTCGCGCTCGCGGGTGCCGGCGGGAAGAACCCGGCGGCCGTCCTCGCCGAGCCCCTCGGCCACCAGCAGGCACGGCCACTGGCGGGCCAGCTGCTCGAAGTGCGCGAGCAGCACCGGCTCGGACAGCCGGTCGACGGCGAAGAGCGTGTCCCCGGCGTCGTCGCCCACCACCGCCGCGAGCTCGTCGATCGACTGCCGCTCGCAGGCCTCGACCACCGCGTCGCGGATGGCCTCGTGCACCCCGCGGATGTTGGCGACCAGCGCCTCGACGTCGCGCAGCCCGGTCATGCCCGCTCGTCCGCTCATGTCTGCTTGTCCGGTCATCTCCGCCTGTCCGGTCATGCCTGCTTGTAGTGGAGGGCCGGCTGCGCGCGCAGCTCGGCGGCCTTCGCTTCGGGGGAGGTGTCGGAGACGAAGTTGCCGCCGCCGATCTCGGGGCCGGCCAGGTACTTGAGCAGGTGCGGCTGGCGCAGCGGCGGATGAAACGCGATGTAGAAGTGATAGGCGCCGTAGTCGCCGCCGTCGGTGGGCGCCTGGTGCAGGACCATCACGTAGGGGAACGACATCCGCCAGAGGTTGTCGAAGCGGGCGGTCACCGCGGAGAGCGCGCCGGCCAGCGACGTCACCTCGGGGTCGTGCAGATCGAACACGTGCGCCACGCGGCGCTTGGGGACCACGTAGACCTCGTAGGCGTAGCGGGCGAAGTAGGGGACGAAGGCGATCACATGTTCGTCCTCGTGCAGGACGCGGCGGCCGTCGCGCTGCTCGGCGTCGATGATGTCCGCCATCAGGCCGCGTCCCGTGTCGCGGCGGTGGCGCTCGGAGGCGCCGCGCTCGATGTCGAACGTCTTCCAGACGAACGACGTCGCGTAGATCTGCCCGTGGGGGTGCGGGTTGGAGACGCCGACGATCTCCCCCTTGTTCTCGAAGCAGAGCACCTGGCGGACCTCGGGGCGCGCGCCGAGCTGGCGCGTCTCGGCCCGCCAGACGTCGGCGACCTCGGCGATGGCCGGCGTGGGCATCTCGGCCAACGTGAGGTCGTGGCGGGGCGAGAAGCAGACGACGCGCGCGGCGCCGACGGCGGGGGCCGCGCGGTAGAACGGCGTCGGGACCTCGATGTCGCGCGGCGCGTCCGGGCCCACGCACGGGTGGTCGTTGTCGAACACGAACGTCGTCGCGTAGCGCGCGTTGACCAGGCCCGAGACGCGCGCGTTCCCCGGACAGAGGTAGCAGCCGGGATGGTAAGCCGCGGGCGCCGCGGTCGCCGGGGCCACGGTGTGCCCGGTCCACGGCCGCTGCTGGCGGTGCGCCGCGACGATCACCCACTCCTCGCGCAGCGGGTGCCAGCGCTGCTCCCAGCTCGCGCCGATCACGCCTCCCCCCGTTTCTGCGTCCAGCGCCAGGCGTGCTCGACGATGGTCTCGATGCGGGGGAGGCGCGCCTGCCAGCCCAGGACCTCGGCGGCGAGCCGCGCGTCGGCGACGAGCGCCGGAGGATCGCCGGCGCGCCGGCCGGCTTCGCGCGCCGGCACCTTCCGGCCGGTCACCTGCTCCACCGCCGCGATCACCTCCCGCACCGAGTGCCCCCGCCCCGTGCCGAGGTTGACGTGAAGGCTGGTGGCGTCGCCGCGCAGCTTGTCGAGCGCCGCGACGTGCGCGTCGGCCAGGTCCTGCACGTGGACGTAGTCGCGGATCGCCGTCCCGTCGGCGGTCGGGTAGTCGGTGCCGAAGATCTGGAGCGGCTCGCCCCCGCGCGCCGCCGCGATCGCCAGCGGGATGAGGTGCGTCTCCGGCGCGTGGTCCTCGCCCACCTCGCCGTCGGGATCGGCGCCGGCGGCGTTGAAGTAGCGCAGCGCCGCGAACCGGATCGGGTAGGCGCGCTGGTACCAGAACAGCGCCCGCTCGACGGCCAGCTTGGTCTCGCCGTAGGGGTTGACGGGGTGCTGGGGGTGCTGCTCGTCGATCGGTACGCGCACCGGATCGCCGTAGGTCGCGCAGGTCGACGAGAACACGATGTCCCGTACGCCCGCGTCGACCATCGCGTCCAAGAGGTTGAGCGTGCCGACGACGTTGTTGCGGTAGTACTTGCGCGGGCTCCTGACCGACTCGCCGACGTAGGCGTGGGCGGCGAAGTGCACCACCGCCGTCACCCGGCGCTGCTCGAGCACGCGCCTGACGAGCGCGCCGTCGGCGAGGTCCCCCTCGACGAGGGGACCCCACTTGACCGCCCAGGCGTGCCCCTGGCCGAGGTTGTCGAACACCACGGGCTCGAGCCCGGCCTGGGCCACGCGCTTGGCTGTCTGGCTTCCGATGTACCCGGCTCCGCCGACGATGAGGATGGACACGATGAGATGCTACTTCCCGTACCCCGCCGCTTGGAGGTTTTGCATGACGGCGAGATCGGTGGCGTTGGACGGGGCGCCGTTGGTGACGGCCCCCTCGTAGAACGTCCCCCACGAGTTGTTGCTGTTGTCCCCGCCGACGCCGAGGACCAGCCCCCCCGCGTTGCCCCAGGTCTTGCCTGAAGGGATGGCGCCGTCGTAGGCGGTGGTCAGATCGGTGGCCGTCTTGATGTCCGCCATCCGGAGGGCGTATTTCCCGACGGGCGTGTGGAGGACGCCCATGGCGAACTGCACCTTCAGGGACGGGTTCATGCTGTTGGTGTTGCCGGTCGTCGACGACGAGCCGCCGGCCCAGACGCCCCCCTCGAAGTCGCCCATGAACCAGGGCCCGTTGCCGGCGCCCTTGTCCCAGAACCCGGTCCCGAAGAACAAGGTGTTCATGGTGACGTACTTCGTCGGATCGGGGGAGACGCTGCCGAAGTCCCAGCAGCACGCGGTGCCGGAGTGCGTGCCGTCGGCGAGCTCGTAGATCCCCTGGTCCTTGTTGCCGAGCGGCACGCCCTTGGCCATGAAGTTGAGCGGCGTCCGGTACCCCTCGCGCGCGTTCATGTAGATGGCGTAGACCTTGTGACCGCCGACCGTCAGCATGCCCTTGGTCGCGCTCGATTCGAAGTCCGGCATCGCCGCGTAGGTGCCGCCGTTGGAGAGGCCCGCGGGCGCGGCCTTGAGATCGTTCCCGTTCCCCGACTGGTCGTAGAGGATCGAGAACGTGCAGGTCGAGCCGTTGCAGAAGGTGTCCTGGGTGGCCGTGTCGGCGAAGCCGTCCGGGGTCTGGCCGATGTCCTTCGTCATGCCGCCCGAGCCGGTGTTCATGGCCGAGCTGCCGTTCCTGACCTGGTAGAGCGGGCCGGTGTACGCCTTCCTGAGCGTCCGGATCGTGCTGTAGGCCGCCCCGCACGACGTGCCTGCCGCGGCGTAGATGTCGCAGGGGCCCTCGGCGACCGTTCCGCCGCCGGTGCCGGTGGTTCCCGCGCTTCCGGTGGTGCCGGCGGTGCCGGTGGTGCCGGCGGTGCCCGTGGTGCCGCCGCGCCCGGCGGACCCGGTCGTGCCCGCGGTTCCCGTCGTGCCGCCGCGCCCCGCGCTTCCGGTGGTGCCGCCGCTGCCGGCCGAGCCGGTGGTGCCGCCGCGGCCGGCGGACCCGGTCGTGCCGGCGGACCCCGTCGTGCCGCCGCTCCCCGCGGCGCCGGTCGTGCCGGCGGTGCCGGTCGTGCCGGCGGTGCCCGTGGCGCTCCCCTTCTGGAACACGATCGTGCCCGTCGTGATCGGGCTGGTGGTCTGGGGCGTCCAGGTCATCGTGCTGCCCGAGACGCAGGACGCGTACTGGGTCATGGCGTCGATGGTGACGAAGTTGCCCGAGGTGGTGTAGTTCCCGCTAGCCGCCGCGTTGACCGAGGGGACGCCGGGCAGCCCGGACTGCAGGATGGTGGCGGTGCAGTCGCACCCGCCGCCCGTGGCGTCCGTGCAGGTCACGTCGGTGAAGCCGAGCCCGGTCAGCGGCACGCCCACCCGCGCGCACGTCGTGGTGGTGCCCGAGATCATCAAGCAGCCGGCCGGCAGCGCGAGCTGTGCGGTGCCGCTCGTGGTCGTGCCGTCGGTATAGGTCCCGTTCGCGTTCGCGGTCCACGTTCCGGTCACGGTGAGCGAGCCCGTGAGCGTGACGTTCTTGCAGCTCGTCGGATCGAGCCCCGCGTTCGAGATGTCGAGGTTGCCGCTCGTCAACGTCAGGCAGGAAGAGGTCACGTTCCAGGTCCCGACCGGGCTGCCGCCGCAGGGCGTCCCGTTGATGCAGGCGCCGATGCTCCCGCCGTTTCCGGTGCCCGAGGAGCCGGCAGCATTTCCGCCGGAGCCTGCCGCGCCCGGTCCGCCGCCGGAGCCGGAGGTGCAGGCGCTCGGGGTCACGCCGAAGATCACGGCGACGGTCACTGCGAATGCGATCGCCATCGCGGGAGCAGCGGGGCGAAATGTCATGGGCGGTCTCCTTCCAAGGTGAGTGGCTGACCCGCTCGGGGGGGCCAGCTCCGGAGACCTATTCCCGTCGATCGCGATCGGGATCAGGTTGTCGGGGAGCCCATGTCTCATTTACGACGACTTCTCAGATTCAATCGAACGGCGCGCCGGGCGCCGCGCACACAGCGCCGCGCGGCAGCGGCGGGGCTGCGTCATCGGGGTCTCCTTGTGACCCCTCACACCTTGATACGTGATGTGAATTAGGCCTCGCAATGGTTCCGATGTTCGGACTATGGTCTATTTGTGACAGTACGCCGTCCCTCGCGCTCCAAGACCGCGCTCTGGCGGCAGCACGCCTTCGAGGCCATCACCTCGAACATCGTCGCCGGCCACGGACCGGGGCCCGAGGCGCCGTCGGAGTGGGCGCCTCACCTGCGCCGCCTCATCGCCGCCTCACGGGCGCCGGTCGAGGGGCCGTCCTGGTGGACGCCCACGAACGCGTACCGCGGCGGCGTCGAGACGCGCGTCGACCCGCACGCCTACTACAAGGACGGCATGAACCGCCTCGGCCCGCGCGACCTGCCGGTGGTGATCTTCCAGCTGACGCTCGCCGGGTGGGGGCAGTTCGAGCTCTACGGCAAACCGCGCCAGCGCCTCCCTCCGGGGCGCGCGTTCTTCGCCATCGTCCCTTCGCGACATCGCTACTACCTGCCGGCCGGGTCGCCGGGGTGGACCTTCGCCTGGGTCGGCATCTATCACCCCGATCTCGTGCGCCGCATCGCCAAGAAGGTCGCCGCCACCGGGCCCGTCCTGCCGATACCGCCGGTGAGCCTGCTGGTGACGAGCACCATGCGCCTCGTGCGCGGCGCTTTCGAGAAGGACTTTCGCGACCGCTACGAGGTCGAGCTCGCGCTGTTCGAGTTCGTGCTGGCCTACGAACGCCTGGCGGACGAGCTGCGCTATCCCGAGGGGGACCGCGAGCGGCTCCTCGAGTGGCTGCGCGCGCGAGCGCTGGCCACGCCGCGGCGTCCCGCCAGCGTCGACGCCGTCGCCGCGGAGCGCGGCATGACCCGCAGCCACTTCAGTCATTACTTCCGCGCCCGCACCGGCCTCACGCCCGCGCGCTTCATGGCCGAGGTGAGGGTGCAGGAGGCGGCGCGCATGCTGCTCACCACGCGCGCGCCGCTCAAGCAGGTGGCGGGCGAGTGGGGGTTCGCGAACGTCAACCACTTCGGCAAGGCCTTCCGCAGGTTTCTCCACGCCAGCCCCGCGGCGTACCGGCGCTCGTTCGGGAGCTGATCAATCGACGCTCCCGCCGTCGCCGGCATCGACGGCCGGTTGGATGGTGACCAGGGAGACGCCGAACCGCGGCAGATCGAAGTCCACGCTGACCGCGCCGTCGGGCGCGACCGCGACGATCTGATCGGGGCCGAGCGGCGCGGGATGCATCGCTTGCTGCAGGGCCGCGAGCTCCTCCGGCGACGGGCTCGCGGGCATGCCCTGCGACCGCCAGACCGTGTACGCGTCGCCGTGGGACGCGTCGACGCGCAGGTGCGAGACGCGGGCGCTCCGGCCGAAGCTCGCTGGCACCGTGACCGCCAGGTGCACCGGCGTCGCGGCGGCGGTGACGATGGCGTCGTGATAGTTCCAGACCAAGACCCGGACGACGTCGCCGTCGCGCGCGGCCATCCCGTCGACGTCCGGCTCGGCGCGCACGCCGTTGGCGAGGATGTCGTCGAGCGGGCGCGCCCCGCTGCTGGCGAGCGGCAGGCGCGCCCCGCCGAGGCGGCCGAGCAGCTCGAACGCGCCCAAGATGGGCAAGGCGATGCCGTTCGTGGCCAGCGTCCGGTACCCGGCGAAGTAGGGCGTGCCTGGAAACGTGAACGCCCACGTGACGACGCCCCCCAGCTTGACGCCCACCTCGGCCTCGAGCTCGAGGGTGTGCTTCATCATGGCCACTTCGTAGGCGCCGTAGGCGGGGGAGGTCCGGTAGGCGTAGGCGGGCATGCCGTCGGCCGCGCAGGCGGCGCAGCCGTCGGGATCCGCCTCGGTGACGTAGATGGGCGGCTGCCCGAGCTCCGCGTGCGCCGCGACCGCGGCGAACCCGGCGCGGTGGTCGCGGAGCTGGTTGCCGAGGTCCATCTCCACGTGGTCGCCGGTGACGGCGACGCCCCCCTTGGCGTGAAACGTGACGAGGTCGAGGCGCGTCCCGATCGCGCCGGTGACGGCGTTGGTGCCGGTCGCGCAGTGCTCGAGGAACCGCGCCAGGAAGCTGCCTCCGGCCCCCGCCACCGCGGGGCCGCCGAGCGCGGCGCCGGGCAACGCGGCGTGCAGCGCCGACTCCGTGTAGTCGTAGAGCTTCGCGTATTCGTCGAACGTGCCGTTCCAGTAGCCGATGTCGGGCTCGTTCCAGAGCTCCCAGAGCCAGCCGGCCGCGACGTTCGGGTAGCGGCCGTCCGCGTGCGCCGCCCAGGCGCCGACGAGATCGGCCCACTTGGTGTAGTCGGTCGGGGGATAGAAGCACCCGCCGTCGAGCGCCGCGACGCTGGAGTTCTGGTAGGGGGTCGGGTGCGAGGAGAGCGCCTCCGGCATGAACCCGAGCTCGACGAAGGGGAACGCGCCCGCGCCGGCGATTGTGTCGAGGATCCCGTCGGTCAGCGTCCAGTCGTAGACCGGGTTGCCGGCCGCGTCCTCGCCGTAGACGTTGGTCGATCCCCACTTCATCGCCGGGGTGCCGTCACCGCTGTTGAGGAGGAAGTGATTGCGCACGTGCACGGGCGCGGTGTGCGCGGCGGCGATCGCGCCGAGCAACGCCGTCCCCTCCGGGGTGGTCGTGTCGTTGATCTCGTCCCAGCCGTGAAACGCCCAGACCCGCTCGAGCGGCGTTCCGGCGGCGGTGGCGTCGACCGTCAGGTTCACGGTCGCGGGCGCGGGCGCGCAGCCCGGGGCGCCGGCGGCGAGCAATCCGGCCGTCAATGTCCAGGCCCGGCTCGCCGCCCCGTGGGTCACCACCAGGTCTCGGCTTGAATCCCTGCGATGGCGCCGCTCAGGAACCCGCTGGCGGTGTAGATCATACCCGAATCGATGGTGGCCGTCCGCGCCGCCTCGTCCCATCTCGCCCAGGTGTAAAACAGGTTCACCTCCGGGCGCGCCCAGAATCCCCGGTCCGCCGTGAACGAGAGGGCGCCGGTGAACTTCGCCAGCCATTGCGCGGGCGCGCCGTTGGCCTTCTGGACGTGGTCGAGGCCGGCCTCGCCCTGCAGCTTGAGGTGCTTGACGAGCGCCCAGCTGACCCTTCCGCCGAGCGAGTACCAGGTCGATTGCCCGGAGGTTCCCGTGTTGAGGTCATCGTGCTGGATCACGCCGTCCAGCTGGGCGCCCAGCCAGGGCGCCGGCTGAACAGTGAGCACCTCGACGCCCCGCAGCCGGAACTCGTTCGGATCGTGGCGGAGCGAGAAGTCCGGGTAGTAGAACCGCGCCAGCGTCCCGAAGCCCGTTCCGCCCCCCTGACCGTATTGGACGGCGAGCTTGTTCACACCGATGACGACGTTCTGAACGTACTGGAGCGTGTAGCCCGATCCGCCCGCGGTGGCGGGGTCGTTGCTGAGATTGACGATGCGCTGAAACCCGAGCTGGAGCTCGGCGCCCCACCAGGGCCGGAACCCGCGGATCTGAAAGTCGGAGCGAAGGCCGAAATCGGACTGCATCGGCACCGGCGGCGAGTTGGCGCCACCCGGCAGCCCGGGCTCGCCGTCGACGGCGAAGACCGCCTCGCTGAAGGCCACGTCGCGCAGCGCGGCCGGCGCGAACGGCCAGATCGTCCCGATCCGGAACGCATCCTCGATCCCGGCGCCGACGCCGGAAGGGTTCCAGTAGAAGAAGTCGTTGATGTAGACCGATTCGCGCTTGTAGTAGCGGGCGCCGGCCCAGACCGTCCCGCCGTAGAGCCAGTGAACCCCGGTGACGTCGGCGTAGAGGTTGGGGAAGGAGAGGGTCGCGCCCGTCGAGGTCGAGAACTGGAGCGGC
>Ga0318524_10000993_pt1 | contig 10179 bp, 10 predicted proteins | sample GRESIP052b4f22_FD_203685 | JGI IMG/M metagenome (GOLD analysis project Ga0318524, IMG submission 203685) | Tropical soil microbial communities from Luquillo Experimental Forest, Puerto Rico - GRE.SIPMG.052b4f22 | ecosystem: Environmental > Terrestrial > Soil > Tropical forest > Bulk soil... | reverse complement strand
GACCACGTTCTCCGTTCATGCCCACCCGAGCCAGCTGACCAGGATCGCCGACCTGGTCCGCTGAGCCGAGGGCCCGGGCGGGGTATCAGGGACGGCAGCGCCCCCCTCTGCCTCTAACGAGGGACCGCACGACAAAGTCATTCCACCCGTGGGGAGGGAAGGTCATGAGCCAAGAAGGCGGAGGCCGCGCCGATCCGGGCGCCGGCCAGGCGCGCCGTTATTTCGTCACCGTGTACGTGTCAGGCCGGGCCCAGTTGGGCCGGGCGATGCGCTACGGCCTCGACCTTTTCGAGGAATCCGTCCGGGAGGACGGCGAGCGGCTGACCGTGGACGGCCTGCTTACCCTCGCCGAGGCGGGCCGGCTCGTCGAAGACGGGCATCAGGTGCTGCTGGTCGAGGAGTCCTCCGGGCGCGCCCGTGCTCGCCTCGATGTCTCGGAGTTCGAGGAGTGGCTGCGCGATCGGCGGAGGCGATAGCGGTGGGTTACCTGACCGCCGACGGACTCGAGGCCAGCGTCCAGTACCTGGCCGCCACCTACCCCGCCTTCTGCCAGGCGATCGTTCTGCCGGAGACCTCGGTCGAGGGCCGGACGAGCCGCGCTCTCAAGATCGCATCCGGCGGTGGCGACCGGCGGGGGGTGCTCTTCCTGGGCGGAGTGCATGCCCGGGAGGTCGTCAACCCTGATCTGCTCGTCTCGTTCGCGTTCGACCTCTGCCAGGCGTATGCCGACGGGACGGGCCTGACCTTCGGCCCGGAGTCGTACAGCGCGGGCATCGTCAAGTTGATCGTCGAGGGCATGGACGTCTTCGTCTTCCCGCTGGTCAACCCCGACGGCAGGGCATACGTCCAGGCGCCGGGCGGTGACGTGTGGTGGCGGAAGAACCGCCGACTCGACCCCACGACCGGCTGCTACGGCGTGGACATCAACCGGAACTACGACCTGCTGTGGTCCAGCGGCATCGGTACCAGCTCCAGCCCCTGCGACTACCAGATCTACAAGGGCCCGAGCGCGTTTTCCGAGCCGGAGACCCGCAACGTCCGCTGGCTGCTCGATACGTACCCGAACATCATGGGCATGATCGACGTCCACTCCTACTCGGACGACATTCTCTACCCGTGGGGCGACGCCGACGACCAGACGACCGACCCGAGCAAGAACTTCCAGAACCCCGCCTATAACGGGCTCCGCGGAGTGCCTGGCAGCGCCGTGTACGGCGAGTACATCCCGCAGGCGGACCTGGACTGGTACACCTCGACCGGCGACGCCGTCCAGGCCGCGATCAAGGCCGTGCGCGGCACCGTGTACACCATGAAGCAGAGCATCGGCCTGTATCCTACGTCGGCCACGTCGGACGACTACTCCTACAGTCGGCACTTCGTCGACCGCGCGCAAGGACGCGTGTACACGTACACCGTGGAAACCGGGACCGAGTTCCAGCCGCCGTACTCTGAGGCCCTCAACATCATGACGGAGGTGTCCTCCGGCCTGGTCCAGTTTTGCCTCGAGTGCATCTGCACGGTCACCGAGCTCGCGCGCGGCACCGAGCTGATGAGCAGGCTGAAGCTGCTCCGCGCGTTCCGCGACCAGGTCCTGCTCACCACTGCGGTCGGGGCCAGTCTCGCAGAATCGCTGGTCAGGCACGGTGCGGAGCTTGTGAAGCTGGTCGTCGCCGACCACGCGATGCGGGACCGGGCGGCCGGTCTGCTGGCTTCCGTCGAGGCGGCGGCATCCCGCGACACCCCGCTCGACGCCGACCTGGTCAGCCGCGCCCAGGCGTTGATCGGCGAGCTCGCCGAGCGGAGCAGTCCGGAGCTGCGCGACACGCTGGCCGCGATCGCCAGAGACGCCGAGCAGTTCAAAGGGCAGACCATCGCCGATGGCCTGCGCGCCCTCAGCAGCTAGCTCTGAGCCGGGATCGGCTCGTCGGGCGTCTCCCAGGACGGGGAGATCACCGACGCAGGGACGCGCGCGGTCGCGGCCGGGTTCAGATCCCGGTTGATTGCCCTGGCGATCGCCTCGATGGTGGCGATGCCGTAGGCCATGGTCGGGTTGTCCAAGGTCAGCACGACGATGCTGTAACCGCCGCCGGGGCCGGTGAAGCAGCCGATGCTGTGAACGTGCCAGCCGTGGGTGGCCAGCGGCAGCCAGCCGTTCTTGACGTGCACGGTGAGGCTGGTCGGCGCCCCGGCCGGCACGCCCCAGCGTTGCGAGGGGATGACGTGCGCCATCAGGTTCAGCGCGTAGTCGCGGGAGGCGGTGCTCAGCGCCGTGTTCGGCCTCAGCAGCAGCCGCAGCAGGAGGGTCTCGTCGGACGCGGTGATCAGGGTCAGCCCCCACACCCCGCCCGGTCCCAGGATGGTGTCCGTCATCCCGGCCAGGTTCAGGAAGTGCTGCAGGTAGAACCGCCCGTCGTCGGCCCACAACGCGGAGGCGGCGTTGTTGTCCGATCTGGTGATCATCGCCCAGGCCAGGGCGTTCTCCGTCTGGGTTAGGAATCTGTGCTGCTCCTGCGCCTTGCGCAGCAGCGTGCCCAGGATGGTCACTTTCACCACGCTGGCCGAGTAGAAATGCAGGGTACTGCCGAGTCGGCAGGCCAGCCCGAGGCCGGGATCGTCCACCGTCACCGCGACGAAGGAGACGCGGCCACTGCGCGCCGTGAGAATGTCCCGGCCTATCCTGGCCGCGAGTGCCGGATGGGACGAGGACCCGCACACCCCTGACGAGGCGGCCGCCGGGCCTGCCGCTGGGCCCAGGAACAGGATCATCGGCACCGCGATCAGGACGGCCGCGACGGCTGCGGTCCACCCCCGTCTGGGCTTCACGTGGCGTATCCTCTCCTGGCCGCCCCGAAAATGCAGGCAGGCCGTACTTCCATGGTGAATCGTCTCGGTCCTGCCGTCCAGTACCGCTCGCCCGGCTGGTGCCCGGCACCGCCGTGGACGATCCTCCGCACCCGGTCGCACGGGTGGCCGGGGTGCCGGTCAGCCTGCTGGGTGCGGCGGCCGCAACCGCGGCGGCGGCTGCCGGCTGGCTCATCGACCGCCGGGCCGCCAGCTGACCTGACCGGCCAGCCCAGCTGACCTACCCGGCCAGCGCGGCGCCGATCCGGCGCAGCTGAGCGGTCGCGCCGCCCAGCGCGAACTCGTTCCCCTTGGCCGCCGCGAAGTACCGGTGTACCGGGTATGACACGTCGATGCCCAGCCCGCCGTGCACGTGGACCGCGGTGTGCGCCACCCGGTGTCCGCCGTCGGCGGCCCAGAACTTGGCCGTGGCCACCTCCGCGTCGGCTGGCAGGCCCGCGGACAGCCGCCACGCCGCCTGCCACATCGTCAACCGCACCGCCTCCACGTCGACGTACGCATCGGCCATCCGCTGCGCCACCGCCTGGAACGCGCCGATCGGCCGGCCGAACTGTACCCGCGTCCGCGCGTGCTCCGCGGTCAGCTCCAGCGCCCGCTCGACCACCCCGGCCTGCAGCGCGCACAATCCCACCGTCGCCCGCGCCACCAGCCAGTCCACGACCTCGCGACCCGAATACCCGAGCACCCGGTCCTCACCCAGGACCACCCCGTCGAGCACCACCCGCCCGGCCGGCTCAAAGGACGTCAGCTGCTGCGCCTCGACGCTCACCCCGGCATCGGACGGCACCACCAGGAGCACCAGCACCCCCTCGGCCGAACCGCAGGGCACCAGGAACAGGTCGGCCCCCGGCGCATAAGGAACCGCGGTCTTCGCCCCGGACAGCACCCATCCGCCGTCGGACGGCGCCCGCACCGCGCGACAAGACGGCCGACCGAAATCGTCCCCGTCCTCCTCGGCCAGCGCCGCGGTCAGCACCACCGAGCCCTGCCCGGCCGGCCGCGCCCACCGCTCCTGCTGCTCCGGAGTCCCGAACGAAGCGATCGCCCCCGCCCCGAGCACGATCGAAGCCAGGTACGGCACCTCCGATACCGAACGCCCCAACTCGACCAGCACCGAACACTGCTCCAGCAGCCCCAGCCCGGCGCCGTCCAGCGACGCGGGCAGCCCCGCCGCGAGCACCCCCGCCGCCGCCAGGTCGGCCCACGGCGATTCCCGTTCGGCCAGGATCTTGCGGGCCAGCCCGCCCAGTTCGTCCTGCGCCTCGTTCAGCGTGAAGTCCATGGCCAACCCCTAACGCCGCGACAGCGGCAGCCCGAGCGCGGTCGCCGCGATGATGTCCCGCTGCACCTCGTTGGTCCCGCCGCCGAAGGTCAGGATCAGCGCGGCCCGGTGCGCCCGCTCGATCCGCCCGGCCAGTACCGCCCCGGGCGACCCGGATCGCGCCACCGCGGCCGCCCCGAGCACCTCCATCAGCAGCCGGTACGCCTCCACCGCGAACTCGGTGCCGAACACCTTCGTCGCCGATGCGTCAGCCGGCCCTAGCACACCCCCGGCCGAGGCCACCCGCCAGTTGAGCAGCTTCAAGAACTCCGCCTTGGCGTGCACCCGGGCCAGGTTGAGCTGCACCCATTCGGCGTCGATGACCCGCTCGCCGGAAGCCAGCTTGGTCGACGCCGCCCAGTCGCGCACGTCAGCCAGCGCCGCCTGCACCGGCGCCGCCGACGTCAGCGCCACCCGCTCGTGGTTGAGCTGGTTGGTGATCAGCGCCCAGCCCCGGTTCTCCTCACCCACCAGGGACGTGACCGGCACCCGGACGCCCGAATAGTAGGTGGCCGAGGTCACCACCCCCGCGACCGTCGGCACCGGCGTCCAGGAGAACCCCGGCGCATCGGTCGGCACGATGATGATCGACAACCCGCGGTGCCGTTCCGCCGCGGGATCGGTCCGGCAGGCCAGCCAGACGTAGTCCGCGTACTGGATCAGGCTGGTCCACATCTTCTGCCCGTTGATCACGTACTCCTCGCCGTCGCGCACCGCCGTGGTGCGCAGCGAGGCCAGGTCGGTGCCGGCCTCCGGCTCGGAGTACCCGATCGAGAAGTGGATCTCGCCCGCCGCGATCCGCGGCAGGAAAAAAGCCTTCTGCGACGGCGTGCCGAACCGCATGATCGTCGGCCCCACCGTGTTGATGGTCAGGAACGGTACCGGCACTCGCGCCCGGGCCGCCTCGTCGGTGAAGATGAGCTGGTCGAACGTGGTGCCGCCGCGCCCGCCGTACTCGGCCGGCCAGCCCAGCGCCAGCCACCCGTCCCGGCCCAGCTGCCGGACGACCGAACGGTACGCCTGCCCGTCCCCTAGGTCATCGTCCCCGCCCGCCAGCGCCGCCCGTACCTCAGGCGTCATCAGCTCACCGAAGTACTCGCGCAGCTCCTGCCGCAGCCGTTCCTGCTCCGGGGTGTAGGCGATCTCCATAACGTTCCCCTAAAATAGAACGTGTTCTAGCAGCTTACCAGGGGCAGGTACAGATGCCCGAGGCCTTCATTGTCGACGCCGTGCGCACCCCGGTCACCCGCCGCGGCGGCGGACTGGCCGGCGCGCACCCGGCCGATCTCGGCGCGCACGTCATCAAGGCCCTGCTGGGCCGGACCCAGACCGACCCGGGCGCCGTGGACGACGTGGTGTTCGGCTGTGTCGACACGGTCGGCCCGCAGGCCGGCGACATCGCCCGGACCGCCTGGCTGGCCGCGGGCCTGCCCGAGGCGGTGCCCGGCGTCACCGTGGACCGGCAGTGCGGCTCGTCCCAGCAGGCCGTGCATTTCGCCGCCCAGGCCGTGCTGAGCGGCACGGCCGACCTGGTGGTAGCGGGCGGCGTGCAGAACATGAGCCTGGTTCCCATCGGCGCCGCCATGGGCTCCGAGAGCCCCTTCGCCGGCAGCCGAGGCTGGCGCGAGCGGTACGGCACCGAGGAGATCTCCCAGTTCCGGGCGGCCGACCTCATCGCGGACAAGTGGGGGATCACCCGCCCCGAGATGGAGCGCTACGCCCTGGCCAGCCACCAGCGCGCCATCCGCGCCATCGACCAGGGCGCCTTCGGAGCGGAGATCGTGCCCTACGGCGACATCAGCCTGGACGAGGGCCCGCGCCGTGACAGCACGCTGGACCAGATGGCCGCGCTCAAGCCGCTTCGCGACGGCGGCCGCATCACCGCCGCGCTGTCCAGCCAGATCGCCGACGGCGCCGCGGCCCTGCTGATCGCCTCCGGCCGGGCGGTCCGCGAGCACGGCCTGACGCCCCGGGCCCGGATCGTCCACCTGTCCGCCCGCGGCGACGACCCGGTGCTGATGCTCACCGCGCCGATCCCCGCCACCGCTTACGCCCTGCGCCAGGCCGGGATGTCCCTGGCCGGGATCGACCTGATCGAGATCAACGAGGCGTTCGCCTCGGTGGTGCTGGCCTGGCAGCGCGAGACCGGCGCGGACCTGGCCCGGGTGAACGTCTGCGGCGGGGCGATCGCGCTCGGCCACCCGCTCGGTGCGACCGGCGCCCGGCTGCTGACCACCCTGGTCCACGCCCTGGCCCGCACCAGTGGCCGTTACGGCCTGCTCACCATGTGCGAGGGCGGCGGCCAGGCCAACGTGACGATCATCGAGCGGGTCTGAACCACGGTCCGTTCGGACTAAAAATCTCTTGCTACCGAACGAAGCGTGGCCATTGCGTCCAGGCCCGCCTCAGCCTCCCGCATGATCGCCTCGATCAGCTCCGCGCACGACGGCAGGTCATCGATCAGCCCGGCGACCTGCCCCGATGACATCAGGCCGAGGTCCGTCCGGCCGTCCACCATGGCCGCCCGCAGCAGCACTGGCGTGTTCGCCGCCATCAGCACCTGGCCCCAGGTCAGCCCGGACTCCCGGCGCATGGCCTGCCCCTGGCCCAGCATCTGCCGCCACCCCATCCCCGACATCTCCCGGTACGCCACCGCATTACGCGCCGACCGCACCACGCCCCCCGCCCGTCGCACCCCGCTCAGCCACCTGGTTCCCTGCGAGTCCAGATGGTCGACCATGCTCGTCCGCAGTACGCGGTGCGGCACGCCGTCGACCTGGCTGGTGACCACCGTGCCCGCCAGGCCGGCCTTCAGGTACATCTGCTTGACCGCGTCGGGCACCGGGCTGTCGCTGGTCAGCAGGAACCGGGTGCCCATAGCGATGCCGGCCGCGCCCCAGGCCAGCGCGGCCAGCAGGCCGCGGCCGTCGAAGAACCCGCCGGCCGCGATCACCGGGATGTCCACCGCCGCCGCCACCTGGGGGATGAGCAGGCTGGTCGGCACCGCGCCGACGTGCCCGCCGCCCTCGCCGCCGGTCGCGATCACCGCGTCGACGCCCCAGGCCGCCGCCTTCTCGGCGTGCCGCCGCGCGCCCGCCGAGGCGATGGTGACCACCCCGGCGTCCCGCAGCGTCATGATCAGTTCCGGCCTGGGGGCCTGGGCGAACGAGGCGACCCGGACGCGGCCGGCGATGATCAGCTTGACCCGCTCGGCAGCGTCGGGCGCGTCGGCGCGCAGGTTCACCCCGAACGGCGCGCTGGTCCGGCCGGCCGTCTCGGCGATGGCGCCCTCCAGCTCGGCCAGGCTCATCGTGGCCGACGCGATCTGGCCGAGGCCCCCGGCGTTGGACGTCGCCGCGGCCAGCCGGGGCCCGGACACGTAACCCATCGCGGCCTGCACGACCGGATACCGCAGGCCCAGGAGTTCGGTCAGCCGGGTGCGGATCATGCCAGCTCTCGCTCCCGCGCCCCGTCCGGGTCGAGCCGGGTGCGGATCAGGCCGAGCTCCCCATCCGTGGGTGGCCGGGTCACCGGCACCTGGTCCGGGACGGCGAGCGGGAAGCCGGTGGCCGCCACCACGTCGGCCAACTCGACCCCCGGGTGCACCGAACGCAGCCGCATCACCCGCTCCGGCGTACCGAAGTCCAGCACGGCCAGGTTGGTCACCACCACGCGCAGTTCGTGCGCGCCGCGGTCGTAGCCGACCCCGCAGATCATGTCGACGTGATCGGTGAAGATCCGGGGCGAATGTCGCGGGATCCAGTAGCTGACCGGGTGGTTCACCGTGTTGCCCGGCGCGCCGCGCACGCCGAGCAACTGGGCTTTCGGGCGCTTCCAGTCGCCGATGGCGGAGATGTTCTGGTTTCCGTGCCGGTCGATCTGCGCCGCGCCCATCATCACGTGCCGCCGGCCCGCGGCCAGCATGGTGAACACCTTGGCGTACGGCAGCCAGCCCTCGATGCCGCCGTCGGCATCCACCAGGTAGGCCTCGCCGTCGGTCAGCAGCAGGTCCGGCGCGAACGTGAGCCGGGCCAGCCGGGCGCCCAGCGACGGGATCAGCCCCATCGGGCTGGCCAGGATCGCGCCGTCGCCGCGCCACGCCTCGGCGCAGGCCACCACGCAGACCTCGGCCCGTGTCGCAGTGCTCACCTGGGGGGACGACCCCCCCGGAACCCCCCGCGGCGCGGTCACGTGCTGACCGCCTTCTGATATGCCGCCTCGTCGCCGTCCAGGTACTCGGCCCGGAACTTCTGCCATGCCTCGGGGTCGGCCGCGGCCGCCGCGTAGCGGGCCTGGAACGCCTCGTCGCGGCCGTAGTCGGGAACGCAGCTGGTGAAGTGCGCGCCGTTCGGGGTTTCCGTGACGCCGTGCACCATGCCCCGGTTGAGCAGCAGGGTCTGCGGCGGCCCGTCCAGCGCGGCCACGATCCGCTCGCACGACACGTAGGCCCGCTCGGCCGCCAGGCAGAACAGGTCGTCGAAGTACGGGTCGGGGCCGAGGTACTGGCCGTTTCCCGCGGCATCCGCCCGGTTCATGTGGACCAGCGCCGCGTCCAGCCGCAGGGTCGGCATGGCCACCAGCTCCTCACCGATACCGTACGGGTCGGGATACGGCGAGCGGACCGTGCGCAGCTCCGGGTTGACCTCGAGCACGCCGGAGCCCAGCCCGGCCCGGATGGGCAGGAACGGCAGCCGGTGCGCGGCGGCGAGCAGGCCCCAGTGCAGCATGCCCTCGTCCAGTTCGGTCAGCTCGACCGTCCCGGCCTGCCGGGCCCGGCGGAAATGCGGCTCGAGCGCGATCGAGTCCAGCGACGCGAACCCGGTGACGACCCGGGCGGCCTGGCCCGAGGCGAGCAGCAGCCCGGCGTCCGGTCCGGCGTAGGACACCACGGTGAGATTCCGCAACGGCGAGCGCAGGACGGCCCGGACCAGCGCCATCGGCTTGCGCCGCGACCCCCAGCCCCCGATCCCGATCGTCATCCCGTCCCGCAGTTCGGCGACGATCTCATCGGGAGTCACGTGTGCGCTTCCCGTCCACGAACCTCTGCCGCGCCTCGTCCCCGGCGCCGGCCAGGTTCAGCTCGAAGGTGAAGCCTTGCTCGTACCGGTAGGAGCGCTTGACGTCGACCGGGTCGATGCCGTTCAGCGACTGCTTGGCCAGCCGGATCACGGCCGGGTCCTTGGCCGCGATCTCCTCCGCGAGGTCGCGCGCGGCCCCGCGCAGCTCCCGTCTGGGCACCACGTCCAGCACGGTGCCGAAGGCGAGCAGCTGGCGCGCGGTGACGGTCCGGCACGTGTAGACCATGGCCCGCATCAGCGGCTGCGGCACCAGCCGGGCCAGGTGCGTGGCCGCGCCTAGCGCCCCGCGGTCCACCTCAGGCAGCCCGAACGTCGCGTCCTCGGCCGCGATCACGATGTCCGCGTTGCCGGCCAGCCCGACGCCGCCGCCCAGGCAGAAACCGTGCACCGCGGCGATCACCGGCACCGGGCAGTCGTACACCGCGGCGAACGCGGCAAAGCAGCCCCGGTTGGCGCCGAGCAGCGTCGCGTGCCCCCCGTGCTGACCTTCTGGACGCTGCATCTCCTTGATGTCCACCCCGGCGCAGAAGCCGCGCCCGTCGGCGGCCAGGATCACCGCCCGGGTCGCCGGGTCGGCGCCCGCCGCGGTGACCGCGGCCGCCAGGTCGTACCAGCCCTGCACCGGCAGCGCGTTCACCGGCGGGAAGTCGATGACCACCTCGGCGATCCCGTCGGCGCCGCGCACTTGCACGCTCATCCCGGGCCTTACCGTGCTTGACCTAGCGTTTGCTTGGGCGGAGCCTAACATGGTGCCATGCAGCCCGTCGACCAACCATTTCCCGGCCTCACCAGCCGCCGGGTGCTTATCACCGGCGGAACCAAGGGCGTCGGCCTGGGCATCGCGCTGGGGTTCCTGCGCGCCGGTGCGCGCGTCCTGGTCTGTGCCCGCAACGAGCCCGCCGACGGCGCGCTGCCCGC
>Ga0318524_10000992_pt1 | contig 10184 bp, 8 predicted proteins | sample GRESIP052b4f22_FD_203685 | JGI IMG/M metagenome (GOLD analysis project Ga0318524, IMG submission 203685) | Tropical soil microbial communities from Luquillo Experimental Forest, Puerto Rico - GRE.SIPMG.052b4f22 | ecosystem: Environmental > Terrestrial > Soil > Tropical forest > Bulk soil... | reverse complement strand
GTCATGGCCAGCACGATCGGCACCACCCAGGGCACGCCCTCCAGCGGGATCACGCCGCTGCTGCGGTTGTGGTTGAGGATCAGCACCAGCGCCAGGCCCACGGCGGCCAGGAAGACGAGCTTCAGGATGGTCACGCTCAACGGCGGGGCAGACAGGCCGTGAGCCCGCCTGCGCTGGTCCCGGAAGATCAGGTAGACCGCGGCGAGCGCGACGGCGGCGATCAGGATGATCCACCCGGCGGTCGGGCTGACGTTGTTGGACACCAGGCCGTTGATGAAGCCATTGTGGTCCTGGATGACCCCGCCGAGGCCGACGCTGCCGGTCTGTTCGAACAGCCACAGCAGCACGCCGTTCAGGCCGAGCAGGCCGGCCAGCGTGACCACGAACGACGGGATCCGCAGCCAGACGATGATCAGGCCCTCGATCGCGGCGATCGCCGTGCAGGCCGCGATGCCGGCCAGGATCGCCAGCCAGGTCGGGAACGGGTGCGCGACCGCGACCATCCACAGCGTGATGGCCCCGCCGATGCCGGCGTTGAAGCCGAGCGACAGGTCGATCTCGCCGAGCAGCAGCGGGAACGTCTGCGCCATGCAGAACGTGATGATAAAGCCGGCCTGTGTCATCAGGTTCGCGATGTTGCCCGCCGACAGGAACGCGGGCTCCCGGATCTGGAAGTAGGCCCCGATGATGATCAGGCCGATGACGACCGGCAGGGCCCCGCTCTCGCCGCTGCGGACCCGGCGCAGCCAGATCCTGGTGTACTCGCCCAGCGACCCGGCCATCACCTCCGGGGCGCTGGTCTGCGCGATGGTCGAGGCCCCGGCGGCCTCGGTGGCCTCGGACTCGCCCGCTACCGCGACCGACCCGGGCTGTTCCTGGGCCGGCTCGCCGCTTTCCGGTGATGACATTCCTCAGCCCTCCGCGCCGCTGCTGACGTTGCCCGAGGCCGCGGGCTCGCTCCCGCCGTTGCGCAGCCGGGCCGACGCGCCGGTGGTCATCAGGTCCACGACCGACGCCGTGTCGAACTCCTCTTTGGGCCCCACCGCGGCCAGCCGACCGAGGTAGAGCACGGCCAGCCGGTCAGCGACCCGGAACACGTCGGTCAGGTTGTGCGAGACGACCAGGACGGCGTGGCCGGTGCTGGCCAGCTGTTCGATCAGCGACAGGACCAGCTCGGTCTGGGTGACCCCCAGCGCGGCGGTTGGCTCGTCCATGATGACGAGCTTGGCCTCCTGCATGACCGCCTTGGCCACCGCGACCGCCTGCCGCTGCCCGCCGGACAGCGACCCGACCGGCTGCCGGATCGACCGCACGGTCGTGACCCGGAGGTCGGCCAGCGTCTTCTTGGCGGCGATCTCCATCTTGATCTCGTCGAGCAGCCCGAACCGCGTGAGCTCGTGGCCGAGCAGCATGTTCGCCACGATGTCCAGGTTGTCGGCCAGCGCCAGGTCCTGGTACACGGTCGCGATCCCGAGGTTGGTCGCGTCCCGGGGCGAGTGCAGGTGCTCCGGCTTGCCTTGCCATACCAGATGGCCGGTGGTCGGCTGGTAGATGCCGGCGATGCACTTGATCAGCGTGCTCTTGCCCGCGCCGTTGTCCCCGGCCAGGGCGGTGACCTTCCCGGCCGGGATGTCCAGGGTGATGCCGCTCAGCGCCTGCACCGGGCCGAAGCTCTTGCCGATGTTCTCCAGCCGCAGCAGCGGCGTGTCACCGTTGGCCTCCGGGCCGGCCGGCGCGGAGGCGGATGGCACCCGGCCCTCAGGCCGGGTGCCATCCTCGGAGCCGTTCGTTACCACTTAAGGGCTCCCGCCTGCTCGCTTACGGCCATGGCTGCTAAGAGATACCGTACTTCGTGCAGTCCGCCGCGTACGAGCCCGAGCACAGCTGGGATGCTGGCACGAACCCGTCCTTGATGACCGTGGACTGGACTTTGTCCGGGGTGACCCACTCCGGCGTCTCCAGGATCGACGGCACCTTGGTGTGGGTGTTCACATCGGTCGCGAAGCCGTTGACCAGGGCCGCCGGCGGCGTCACGCCCGCCCGCAGGTACATGGCCAGTGCGGCCGCGGCCTGCGCCTCCAGGTAGATCGGCTTGTACACGGTGCCGCACTGGTAGCCGGAGATGACGTTCTGTAGCCCGGTCAGGGTGGCGTCCTGGCCGGTCATCGGGAACGTCATCGCCTTGATGCCCTTGGTGATCAGGTAATGGATGATCGGCGCGGCGTTCTCGTCGTTCGGCATCAACCCGGCGTTGGCGTTCGGGTGCGCCGTGTACGCGGCCTGGAACTCGGTCAGCGCGGTCGCCGGGGTCCAGGTCCCGGCCGGGTTCGCGACGTCCTTGTACGTGCCGGACGAGAACTTGGGCGTGAGCACCGCCAGGTAGCCGTTGGCGAACAGCGTGGCGTTGTTGTCGGTCGGGTCGCCGCGCATGACGATCACCTGGGCGGGGCTCTTCACGTGCCAGGCCGTGATGCAGGAGACCAGGCCGTTGCCGAGCAGCGTGCCCACGTAGGTGTTGTTGAAGCTGACGTAGTACTTGCGGGTGCCGCCCAGGGTGAGCCGGTCGTAGTCGATCACCGGCACGCCGTGCGACTTGGCGTAGGACTCGATCCTTGACCCGACGCCCGAGTCGAGCGGGTCGACGACCAGGACCGTGGCGCCGTTGGTGATGGCGGCCTGCGCGTCCGAGAACTGCGTGGCGTCGCTGCCGAGGGCGTTCTCGATGATGGTGTCCGACGTCGGGAGCCCGGCGAGCTGGAAGGACTTCTTGAGGTACGGGGCGTCGAACTCCACGTAGCGGGTCGACGAGACGGTGTCCGGCAGGATCACCGCCACCTTGCCGTGGCCCTTGGCGGCCAGCGACTTGATCGCGGTCATGGCTGAAAAGGTCAGGTTGAACGACGCGGCGCTGATCTGCGGCACGGCCGATGAGCCCGATGAGCTGGGCGCGCTCGTCGTAGTGCTGCTGCTGCAGGCGGCGGCGACCAGGGCCGCGGAGGCGGCCATGGCGGTGAGGGCGATTCTTCTCCGGTTAATAAAGTCCAACGAAACCACCTCGTTTGTGGGGCTCGGCGTGCGTGCACAAAAGGGGCGTCACGGACCTGGGTCCGCTTTGCGCCGGCAGGGCGCCCGCTGTCAGGTAAACCGTAGACTTCGGGAAATAAACGTGGCCATAAACATCACGCCCTCGGCGTTAAAATACAGTTAACGCGGCGCCCGTGGCGACGCCTGCCACCTGCGGAAGTGTCAAACGAGATCACTTCGACGCGGGACCGTTACTCGGCCGCGATGCGGTAGCCGGCCCGGGGCTGGGTCAGGATCAGCGGGGTCGCTCCGGCCCCTTCCAGCTTGGCTCTCAGCCGCCGGACGTAGACCCGCACGTACTCGGTTTCGGTCTCGTAGCCGTGCCCCCACACCCGTCGTAGCAGGTGAGCGTGGGTGAGCAGCTTGCCGCGGTTGGTGGCCAGCTCGCGCAGCAGCGCGAACTCGGTCGGGGTGAGGTGCACCGGCTGGCCGCCGCTCGTCACCTGCTGGCTGGCCAGATCGATGACCAGCTCGCCGATGATGATGGCGGCCGGCTCGGCCTCCGGGGCCGTGGCCGGGCGGGTCCGGCGCAGCGTGGCCGTGATCCTGGCCAGCAGTTCCTCGATGCTGAACGGCTTGGTCATGTAGTCGTCGGCGCCCACGTTGAGCGCGGTCACCTTGTCACGCTCGCCGCCGCGAGCCGAGACCACGATGATCGCCACCGACGAGCGCTCGCGGATCTGCCGACACAGCTCGAAGCCGTCGACCTCGGGCAGCATCAGGTCGAGCAGCACGATGTCCGGCTCCTCGGTCTCGAGTAGTTGCAGCGTGCGGACGCCGTCGGCGGACACGACGGTGTCGAAGCCCCGGACGGCCAGGTTCGACCGGATCAGGTCGACGATGTTGGGGTCGTCCTCGACCACCAGCGCGCGCGTGTTCGGCGTGGGGTCAAACACCGCGGGCTCCGGCCCGCCGTCCGGTCCTGGCATCTGCGCTGCGGCCGTTGCCCGCCGCCGGCCCGGCCGCGCGGGGCGCCGAGTCGGCAGGCGGGCCATCGGGCCCGGCTGGCATCTCGATGGGCAGGTGGATCTGGAAGCAGGTCCCCTTCCCCGGCTGCTCCAGCACGATGTTCCCCCCGTGAGCTTCGACGATTCCCTTGGCGATAGACAGCCCGAGCCCGGCGCCGGCGCTCGGCGTGCGGCGGCGCCGCATCGGCTCGAACGGCGCGCTGACGATCTCGCGCGGTATCCCCGTGCCATTGTCCAGAACGCTGACCGAGATTCCGTCGTGCCCGGCCGCCCGGGCGCTGACGCTCACCCGGGTCCCGGGCGGATTGTGGCCGAGCGCATTGTCCAGCAGGTTCACGAAGACCTGCTCCAGGCGGTCGTGGTCGGCCCAGACCACCGGCAGCGACGGATCGCAGTCCACCTCGACCAGGGCGGCGGCCGCCGGGGGGAGGCAGGCGACCGCCGCGTCGACCACCAGGGAGATGTCACACCAGTCCCGCTGCAAGCGCAGGATCCCCGACTCGATCGCGGAGAAGTCGAGCAGGTCCCCCACCAGCCGGCCGAGCCGGGCCGACTCCGCCGCGATGCGGTGCAGGAACCGCTGCTGCGAGTCCCGGTCCCAGGTCACATCCGGCTGCATCAGGCTGGAAGCGTAGCCCCTGATCGCCGTGAGCGGCGTGCGCAGCTCGTGGCTCAGCCGGGACAGGAAGCCGCGCTGCAGTTCTTGCGAGCGGCGCAGCGCGGTGGCCTCCTGGTGCGCGAGCCCGGCCTCCTCGCGCTCCAGCGCCAGCCGCAGCGAGTGGGCGGCGTCCTCCATCAGCGCGGTGGCGTCGGCGGCGGGCGGCCCGCCGCGCCAGCCGGCCAGCAGCACCGTGGGCCCCGCGGGCGCGCTGAACGTGACCGCCAGCAGGTGATGGCCGGCGACCTGCAGCGGGCTGGCCACGTCGTCGCGGCGCGGGATGGCCAGCAGCCGCTCCGCCGCCTCGAGCAGGGCGCGGGGCGGGCTGGCGCCGTTCTGCCGGCCTCCGGTGGTGACGAACGCCCGGCAGGACGGCGGCGAGTCGGGCGCCCGGGTCAGCAACGCGGCCAGGTCGGCCTGCAGGCCCCGGCTCAGCGCCTGCAGGGCGACGACCAACCCCTTGGCCACCGGGATCGGGCCGGCCAGGGTCTCCAGCATCTCCCTGATCGTCTCGAGCACGCGGTTGCGCGCGGTGACCTCATCGAGCAGCCGGTCGCGCTCGATGGCGCTCGCGGCGTACCCGGCGTAGAGCGTGACCAGGTCAAGCTCGTCACGGTGCGGCTGGCCGGTGACGCCGCGGAAGACGGTGATGACCCCGAGCAGGCCGCCCGGGCCCATGACCGGGACCGACCAGGAGCTCATCACCCCGGACGCCCGGGCCAGGTCACAGTACGGCGCCCAGGCGGCGCCGGCGCGCACGTTGTCGACGACGGCCTGCTCGGTAGCTGCGGCCAGCCCGGCCGGGCCCCCGGCCGGCCCGCAGGGCAGCCGGGACCACGCGGACAGCAGCGCTTCCGGCAGGCCCAGTGACGCGGTGCAGACCAGCGTGTCGCCGGTCAGCAGATGGATGCACAGCTGCTCGCTGCCGAGCGCGGCGCCGAGCGCCGACAGGATCAGCGAGAGGCTGGAGGACGGCTCCGCCGAGACCAGCCGGTCGGCCAGCCCGTGCAGCCGGGTGAGCTGGCGCCGGGCCGACGAGTCGGGCTGCTGGCCGGCCACCAGGGCCATGACGTCATCGGGGCGGACCTGGTCGGGGACCACTTCGGTCACGACCCGGCCGTGCCGTAGCACCACGATCCGGTCGGCCAGCCGGAACATCTGGTCGATGTCGTGGCAGGCCAGCAGGATCGTGGTACCCCGCTCGCGCAGGCGGGCGATCAGCTGCTCGACCTGGGCAGACTCGCTGACCCCCAGCGAGGCGGTGGGCTCGTCGAGCAGCAGCAGCCGGGGGCTGCGCGCCATCGCCCGCGCCACGGCCACCAGCTGCCGCTGGCCGCCCGACAGCGACCGCACGGCCTTGGTGGTGTCCGGCAGCGGGATCTCGTAACTGCGCAGCACCGACGCGGCGGTCGAGTGGAAGCGGACGTCGGACAGCAGGCTCCCGCGGCGCTCCTGGCCGAGCAGCAGGTTCGAGGCGACGTCCAGGTTGTCGCAGAGCGCCAGGTCCTGCCAGACCACGGCGATGCCCTGGCGCGCGGCGGCCACCGGGTCGCGGGTAACCTGCCGGCCGTTGAACACGATCTTCCCGGTGGTGGGCCGGATGTCGCCCGCGATGCAGCGCACCAGGGTGGTCTTGCCCGCACCGTTTTCCCCGGCCAGGGCCACGAGCTCGCCGGGGCGGACCGCGAGGTCGACGCCGTCGAGGGCGCGCAGCAAGCCGAAGCGCACCGCCACCCCGGACACCGAGAGCAGCGGCGGCGTCTTGGACCGGTCCCGAACTTCCTCGCTGGCACCCAACCTCGGCTCCTTGCCTCCTGACCAGGGCGTGAAGCGCTGGAATCTCCGCCCTCAGGCGGAGAAGGATGTCAACTTCCGCATTGTGGCCGGCCTGCGGCCTGCGCACCAATCCGCCGGTCGCCTCGGTTACCCGCCGTCGGCCGGGCGGGAGACCTCGGTGATCCTGCGGGCCAGGAACGCTCGCTCCGCATCATTGTCGGTCAGGTCCAGCGCGGTGCGGTAGGCCCGGGCGGCGTCCTGGTACCGGCCGAGGCGGCGTAGCAGGTCGGCCTTGGCCGCGGGCAGGTACCGGTAGCCCGCCAGGCGGCCGTCACGCTCCACGCCCTCGATGTCCGCCAGGCCCGCTTCCGGCCCGGCGACCATCGCGTGCACCACGGCCCGGTTCAGCGCGACCACGGGCGTGGGCCAGGCCTTCAGCAGCTCGCCGTAAAGCTGCAGCAACTGCGGCCAGTCGGTCTCGCTGTAGCTCGGCGCCTCGGCGTGCACGGCGGCAATGGCCGCCTGCAGCACGAACCGCCCCGGCCGGGGCAGCCCGGGCGATCCGGCCGGGCCGCCCCGGCCTCGCGGCCTGTGGGTGAGCAGGCCGATTCCCTCGTCGATGGCGGCGCGGTCCCACCGCGACCGGTCCTGCTCCTCGAGCAGCAGCAGCCGGCCGCCGGGGTCGGCGCGCGTCGCCCGGCGCGCGTCGGTCAGCAGCAGCAGCGCGAGCAGCCCGCGCACCTCCCCCTCGTCCGGCATGAGCTCGCGGAGCATCCGGGCCAGGCCGATCGCTCGCTCCACGAGGTCCCCGCGGACCAGATCCGAGCCGGCGGGCGCGGTGTGACCGGTCGTGTAGAACAGGTGGATCACGGTGAGGACCGCGTCCAGGCGGTCCGGCAGCTCGGCCGGCCCCGGCACGCGGTAGGGGATCCGCGCGGCGGAGATCTTCTTCTTGGCCCGGGTGACCCGGGCCGCCATGGTCGGCTCGGAGACCAGGAACGCCTGCGCGATCTCCGCCGTGGTCAGGCCGCACACCAGCCGCAGCGTCAGCGCCACCTGCGCCTCCCGGGCCAGGGCGGGGTGACAGCAGGTGAACACCAGGCGGAGCCGGTCGTCGGCGATCACGTCGTCCGCCGCGTCTGCCGCCTCCCCGTCCTCGGCCGGCGCCCCCGCGGGGCCGGCCTGCGAGCGGGGCTCGATCAGCAACGGCAGCTTGGCCCGCAGGGTCCGGTCACGGCGCTGCGCGTCCAGCGCCCGTCGCCGCGCCGTCGTGGTGAGCCAGGCACCCGGATTGCGCGGTATCCCCTGCCGGGCCCACGCGTCGAGCGCGGCCACGTACGCATCCTGCACGCACTCCTCGGCGACGTCGATGTCACGGGCGACACGCGCCGTCGCGGCGAGCACAAAGGCCCACTCGCGACGGTGCGCGTCGGCGACGGCCGCGCTGACATCCGGGTCAGGTCCGGTCACGGGGCTGTCCGACCACGGGGCTGTCCGACCACGGGGCTGTCCGACCACGGGGCTGTCCGACCACGGGGCTGTCCGACCACGGGGCTATCTGACCTCGGGGCTGTCTGACCACGCGCTATCTGGCCATGGGCCGCCGGGTCACATCCCCGAGGTGTCCATGATCGGCCGCACCTCGACGCCGCCGAACGGCGCCGGGCAGAGCTTGGCGATCTCCAGGGCGTGGTCGAGATCACGGGCCTCGATCAGGTAGTAGCCGCCGAGCGCCTCCTTGGTCTCGGCGAATGGCCCGTCGGTCACCACGTCGTCGCGGATCGTGGTGGCGGTGGCCGTCGGCTGCAGCGCGTTGCCGCCGAGGATCTTGCCGCCCTTCGCGCCCACCTGCTCGGCAAACCTGCTGTGCGCCTTCCCGACCTCTTCCCAGACCGCCGGCCCGCCCTCGGCGTAGCCGCTCTCCCGCTCGTAGATGAGGATCAGGTACTCGGTCATGGTCGTATCTCCTTCGCTATCGATTCGGCCCGACACCTAACCGACGAACGGCCGGCGCCGGATCGACAGGTCGTGGCCAGAATTCTCGCCGAATCCCCGCCGGGCCCCCGGCATCGCCCCCCGCGCTGGGCAGCAGGCCCTCGGCGCTGAGCCGGCCGCGGTCAGTCCGGCCACGCCTGTCCGGCGGCCAGGTCGGCACGCCGGCGAAGTTCCGTAACGGCGGCCGCGGGATCGGTCGCGCCGAACACGGCGGATCCCGCGACGAACATGTCAGCCCCGGCCTCGGCGCAGCGGCCGATGGTCTCGTCGGTGACCCCGCCGTCGACCTGCAGCCATACCGGGACGCCCCGGCCGCGGACCAGCTCCCGGGCCCGGCGGACCTTCGGCAGTACCAGGTCCAGGAAGTGCTGCCCGCCGAACCCGGGCTCGACGGTCATCAGCAGCAGCATGTCCAGCTCGGGCAGCAGGTCGGCGTAGGGCTCCACCGCCGTGGCCGGGTTGAGGGCCAGCCCGGCGCGCGCGCCCGCCGCCCTGATCGCCCGCAGCGTCCGCACCGGCGCGGCGGAGGCCTCCGCGTGGATGGTCACGTTCCCGGCGCCGGCCTCCGCGTACTCCGTTGCCCAGCGGTCCGGGTCCTCGATCATCAGGTGGCAGTCCAGCGGCAGGCTCGCGTGCTTGAGCAGCGCCTCCACCACCGGCAGGCCGATCGTGAGGTTCGGCACGAAGTGCAAGTCCATGACGTCGACGTGCACCCAGTCGGCAACTTCCGCGATGGTGGCGGCCTCGTCCGCTAGCCTGGCGAAGTCCGCGGCCAGCACGCTCGGCGCAATCTGCACGCTCACAGGGTGAGTGTAAGGCCCAGGGTCCGGCGTCCAGGGACCCGGAACTGTCAGAGCCGCCCGCTAGCGTTCGATACTGTATTCGAATCCCTAACCGCCGAGGAGACTAGGTGAATACCGAGGCATCGAGCAGGCTCCTGGACCGCGTGCACAAGCTGCTGGCCAAGGCCGAGGACGAGAGCGTGACGCCGCCGGAGGCGCAGGCCCTGACGGCCAAGGCCGCGGAGCTGATGGCCAAGTACGGGATTGACCGGGCCCTGCTCGCGGGCGACCGGCCGGAGACCGACCGGCCCGCCAGCAAGATCCTCGACATCGACAACCCGTGGGCGCGGGTCAAGGCGCACCTGCTGTGCGGGCTCGGCTCCGCGCTGCGCTGCCAGTGCATCCTGCTCTCCGGCGCCCGCCCCGGAGCCCGCATCCACGTCTTCGGCTACGCGTCCGATCTCGAGCGCACGGACGTCCTGTACGCGTCGGTGCTGATCCAGATGTGGCACGGGCTGGCCGGCGCCCAGGTGCCCGCCTGGGCCCGCAGTCAGCGGGCCTGGCGGCGCAGCTGGCTGCTCGGCTTCGCCACCGCCGTGATCTCCCGGGTTCGCGCCGCCGAGTACGCGGCCGCCTGCCAGGCGGCCGGCCCGGATACCGCGGGAGGCTCGCGCGCCGCGCTGGTCCTCGCCGACCGGGCGCAGGTGATCCGCGACGAGACGGAGCGGGCCTACCCGCTGACCCGGACCGCGCGGGTCACCTACTCCGGTACCGGCTACCGGGACGGCTACGCCGAAGGCCAGCGGGCCGACATCGGCACCGCCCGGGTGACTCCCGGGCGCGGCCGCGCGCTCACCGCGGCCGCCCGGTAGGGATCCTCAGGCCCGGGCCGTGCCCTGGGCGGTCCGGCTGGCCGCGCCC
>Ga0318524_10000985_pt1 | contig 10210 bp, 8 predicted proteins | sample GRESIP052b4f22_FD_203685 | JGI IMG/M metagenome (GOLD analysis project Ga0318524, IMG submission 203685) | Tropical soil microbial communities from Luquillo Experimental Forest, Puerto Rico - GRE.SIPMG.052b4f22 | ecosystem: Environmental > Terrestrial > Soil > Tropical forest > Bulk soil... | reverse complement strand
GCCTGGCTGCGGCCTGCCAGGCGAGCATCGGCTGGGACAGGTCCACTGCGAGGGTGATTGCGCCAGCTGCGCGCAGCGCCGCGTTGGCCGCGCCGGTCCCGGCGCCCACGTCGAGGACGATCCGGCCGGTCAGCGGGTGTGGGCAGGTGGCGACGAGCGCGCCCGCGATGGGCCGGTACACGAGCTCGGCGCCGAGGGCCCAGCGCGGACCGGACCGGGCGTAATGGTCCTCGGGCACGGTTACCGGCCGGCGATGATGCCGCGGCGTGCGGCGGCGCGCGCGACCCGGTCCTGCCACCAGTCCAGCTCGGCCTGGTCGCCCAGGGCCTTTTCCCAGCCGAACGTGGCCATGATGCCGATCAGGCACAGGTCCAGCTGCGTGTCCCACCATGGATCGGTGGCCACGCCCCGGGCCTCGAGGGCGGCACGGAACCGGCCGATCGCGGCCTCCTTGGGCTCGGGGATCCTGGCCCGGTTCAGCGCGAGGTACCAGCACAGATCCCAGCAGGCGGGGCCGGAGCCCGGGTAGGCCCAGTCGAGCAGGATCGTCCGTCCGTCTGGGTGGCTGCCCAGGTTGCCCATCTTCCAGTCGCCCTGCAGGAATGTCAGCGGGGTCAGGTTGAGCGGGCCGGTGACCGCGTCCGGCCGCTCGTGCACGAGCCGGGCGATGTCCCACAGCAGGGCGGACCGCCCGGGCAGCAGGTGCCAGCCCGCTGCGGCCGCGGCGACCGGCCCGGGCACGTCGGCGGCGGCGAGTTCCGCTGCGATGTTGTCCGGCGCGAAAAACCGAAGCCGCTGCGCCATCGTGGTCAGGCCGATGTCGTCATCCCAGCCCCAGAACGCCGCGGCCAGCCCGGCCAGGTGTTCGATGAACCGTCCGTGCTGGGCAGGCGGCACCTTGGCATCACCGGGCGGCACCAGGCAGCCTCCGACGTCGCGCATCAGCACGCTGAGCACGGCGTCATCCCCGTGGCCGGTGACCTCCATCGCCACCACGGTGTGGTCGATACAGCCCGGCGCCTTGTCCATGATGCCCGCCCGCCACACCAGATACGGGCGGTGGACGTGGTCACCGGTCAGCCGCATGATCCAGTCGGTCGCGGGGCTGAGGCGCTTGAGGAAGTAGGCCTGCCCATCGGCCACGACGCGCTCATAGTCGGCCCCAGCCCGGGCGTCCGCGGGCCGCAGCCTCTCGCGCGCCGTGGCGTCGGCCAGGACCGCGGACACCGGCCCGGCGGTCACGGCCGTTAGTCCCGGCGGCCGAGCATGGCCAGGAACCGCTGCTGCGCGGTGGCGCCCGGCGGGACCGGCAGTCCGCTGCCAACCGCACCCGCCGCGCGGAACGCCTCCAGTTGCGGCTCGATGACCTCGCGGCAGGCCTCCATGAGGGCGGGGTCCAGGTGCGTGTCCTGCCCGGTGGCCACGGCCAGGTCCCAGCCGTGGATGAAGACGTCAAACAACCGGTGCCCGGCGTAGACCGAGCCCGGTACCGGCCCGTAGGAGACCGCGCACGGTGCGTCCAGGGCACCGGGCCTGCGGAACACCGCGGCCGCGCCGCTCGCGGACACGGCGTAGGAACCGGCCGGGTCGGCGCCAAGCACGTCGCCGTCGAGGCGGTCCCCGACGCCCTCGATGGTCCCGCCGGCGCCAAGTGCGGCCGCCCAGAGGTTGCCGGCGACCACGTGGTTGAGCAGCGAGCGTACGTCCCAGCCGGCACAGGGCGTGTCCCCCTGCCAGCGGTCGGGTCCGATTCCAGAAACGATGCGCCCGGTGTGGTCGAGTGCCTGTGCGTGGAGTTCGGCGATGTCAGACATGATGCCCCCCGGCCGCAGACGGCCCTCAGGTATTCTACCTACTAATAGGTCAGATCCTGACCTATTAGTAGGTCAGGAGTCAAGGCTGAAGGGCGGGCCGATGGCGGACCAGGAGAGGGTGGCGGCACCAGCGCGGCGGCGGCGGCACATGCCGCATACCGGATGAGCGGGCGCGGCGCATGAGCGGGCGCTCCGGCGGCAGCCGGACCGGCGGCACGAGGGCGCGCGGCGCGGCCGCCACGGCATCGACCGGCTCCGAAGCGTCCACCGCGTCCCGCGTCCTGGACGCCGCGGAGGCCCTGGTCCAGACGCGCGGGTTCAACGGGTTCAGCTACGCCGACATCGCCGCGGAACTGCAGATCACCAAGGCTTCGCTGCACTACCACTTCGCCACCAAGGCCGACCTCGGCGAGGCACTGATCATCCGCTACGCGGCCCGCTTCCTTGGCGCGCTCGCCGGGCTGGACACCGACGGCGCGGCCGCGCCCGCCAAGCTCACCGGTTACGCCGGGCTCTACGCGGACGTGCTGAGCGAGCGCAAGATGTGCCTGTGCGGCATGCTGGCGGCCGAATACCCGACCCTGCCCGCGCCCATGCAAACCGCCGTGCTGGCGTTCTTCGACCAGAACGAGGCCTGGCTGCAGGCCGTGCTGGAGCAGGGCAGGCGGGAGGGCAGCCTCGAGTTCGCCGGCCCCGCCCGGGACGCCGCGCGGATGATCATCAGCGGCCTGGAGGGTGCCATGCTGGTGGCCAGGCCATATGGCGACGCTGCCAGGTTCCAGGTGGCGGCAGCCAGCCTGATCGCCAGCCTGGCCGGCCCGGCCTCCGGCGCGCCCCGCGACCGGTGAGCCCGGAGTGCCAGCCGTCGTCCTTACGAGCGCCCGGCGGGCGCGGGTCTCCGGTGCCTGCCTGGCGTACCGGCCGCGGCGCGGCCGCGCCGATGAGTCCGGGCCGCGCACGCCGTTCTACTGTCTATGACCATGGCTGAACCTGACAACGCAGCAGACCTCGGCCCGGCGGCCCGCCGTCTCGCGGACCTGGTGGCTCACATCCCGGACGGTGCGCTCGGCCGGCCTACCCCGTGCCCGGCCTATGCGCTCGGTGACCTGATCGAGCACGTTGGTGGCATGGCCCTCGCCTTCACCGCGGCCGCGCGCAAGGAGCGCAACGCCTACACCGATATGGCGGCCGCCGGGGACGCATCCCGCCTCGGTGCCGAGTGGCGCGAGCGCATCCCGCGCGACCTCAGCGCGCTGGCGCGGGCCTGGGCGGACCCAGCGGCGTGGACCGGGATGACCCGCATCGCCGGCGACGACACCCCGGCCGGGGTGGTCGGCCTCGTCCTGGCCGATGAACTGGCCGTGCATGGCTGGGACGTGGCCCGCGCCAGCGGGCAGGCCTACGCCTGCGAGCCCGACATCCTCGAGGCGGCGCTGAAGTTCCTGCAGATGTTTGCCAGCCCCGATGCGCCCGCCGGCCCGGAGGTCGCGTTCGGCCCGGCCCGGGTGCTGCTGGACGAGGCGCCGCTGCTGGACCGGGTGGTCGGCCTGGCCGGCCGGGACCCCGGCTGGTCCCCAGCCTGGCCGGCCGCGCCCGTCGTGCCCTAATCGGCGGCACGGCGCTGCCATCACCCGGGGATTTCCGTGGCCCGTCTTGGCGGAGGTCCTTGTGACGCAACTACGTCAGGGTCAAGCGCGTTGCGGCGCGGCGCCGTGCGGCGCGGAGTAAGGGGACCGGGCCGGCCCTTGTCGAGGCGTGGCTACTGTGACTCGGCCGCCTGCTGTGCGGTCCCGGCCAGCCGTGCCTGCCGCGACAGGCTCGCTTCGGCTTGCTGCTCCGGCGATCCGCCGAGCGCGCCGACGGCCTTGGCACGCACCCGGACGGCCGGGGTGGTGAGGTAGGCCAGCGGGATCTCCTCCCGCTCGACGATATCCACGGTGCGGGGATCCGCGCCCGCCGCGATCGCGCGCTCGCGTGCCTCCTCGCAGGCTTCGTCGAGCACCGCCCGCCGCCCGCCGGGGCCCAGGTGGAAGATGCGGTCCACCTGCCCGCTGACCGACGCGATGGCCGCGCCCACGGCGTTGGCCGCGTCGAAGTGCTCGGGCCGGATCACCTCGCTCACCCCGGGGATCCGGTCGGGAACGAGGATGCTCCCGCCGCCGACCGCGATCAGCGCGCGGTCGCCCTTCGTCGTCTTCATCCGGTCGATGGCGTCGGCGAGCATCACGTCGGCCCGGGCCAGCGCCTCGGCGAGCAATGCCCGGTGCCCGCCGGTCAGCCTGGCGTCCCCGAGCGAGGCCCGGCCCGCCGCGACCGCGCTGTCGGTCAGCGTGGGCACCTTCCCGCCGAACACCAGCGCCTTGCGCTGCAGCAGGTAGCCCACGCTGTGCGGGCCGAGGCGGACCCGCTGGTGGTTGCGGGACACCTCGGTGCCGCCGCCGAGCGCGATCGTGACCAGGTCCGGCATCCGGAAGTTGGTCCGCACCCCGCCGATCTCCGCGCCCCGTGAGGACTCCAGGGGGAAGCCGTTGACAAGCACGCCCACGTCGGTGGAGGTACCGCCGACGTCCACCACGAGCGAGTCCGGGTTACTGGTGAGGAAAGCGGCGCCGCGCACGCTGTTCGCCGGGCCGCTGCCGATGGTGAGCACCGGATACCGCAGCACGTGATCGAGGCTCATCAGGGTGCCGTCGTTCTGCGCGAAGAACGTGGCCGGGCGTAGCTGGTGCGCGGCCAGGGCGCGCCGCATCGCGGCGGCCACGTCGCTGGCCACGCCCGCCAGGGCGCCGTTCAGGATGGTGGCGTTCTCCCGCTCCAGCAGCCCGAGCGAGCCGATCTCGTGGCTGAGCGAGATGGGCACGTCGCCGAGTTCGGCCTTGACGATCTCGGCCGCCTCCAGTTCCTGCCGCGCCGAGACCGGGGCGAACACGCTGGTGATGACAACACCGTGGGCCGAGCCGCCGACCCGGCCGAGGAAGGCGGCCAGTGCGTCGGTGTCCAGGGGGGACAGGTCACGGCCGTCGAACTCGATGCCCCCGTCCACGATCGTGGCCCCGGCGGACACCGCTTCGGCCAGGTCCTTCGGCCACTCGAACATGGGCCTGATGCTGTGGGTGGCGGGCCCGCCGATCCTGATCACGGCCACCCGGTGCAGCTTGCGGCGCTCCAGCACCGCGTTGGTGGCGTGCGTGGTGCCCAGCATGACGTGCGTGATCCGGCCCGGGTCAACGCCGGGGGCCCGCAGCACGGTGTCGATGGCGGCCACGATGCCGCCGGTGATGTCCGGCGTGCACGGCACCTTGGCCTTGGCGATCACCTGGTCCGCGGCGTCCATGATGACCGCGTCGGTGTTGGTCCCGCCGACGTCGATGCCCAGGCGGCAGTCAGGTGCGGGCACCGGCCAGCTCCTCCACGGGCACGTAGCCGAAGTCGTAGCCGAAGGCCCGCGGCCCGGCGACCTCGAGACCGGGGCCCGTCCGCCAGACCGGGTCGCTCGGGAACGCGATCACCGTGACCCGCTGCCCGTAGGCGATCCGCTCCGTCACGATCGCGTCGGCCGTTTCGCTGTCCAGCACCGAGATCAGGTCGGGCACGGAGGCGAGCACCCGGCCGCGCTCCAGGGCCACTAGGTTCTCGTTCTGCAGCTCCAGCCGGATCAGCCGGCCCGCGTCGTCACCGAGGCCCTCGACCACGACGCTGCCGCGGACGAAGCCGCTGGTGGTGTGCCGCTCGACGTCCGAGACCTTGCCCGTCACCAGCCGGAACGCGCCGATCTCCGCGATCAGCGCGGCCACCGGGCTGCCTTCCGCGCACGTCACGGCCTGGCCGATCCTGATCGCCATTGACACCGAGCCGCGCACGGTCGCGGTGCGCGCCTGGGCCGCGGTGAGGGAGAACTCGGTCGAGGAGGCGGCGCCGCCGAACTCGACCGCCGCGGCCCGCTCCAGCCGCTCGATCCAGTGCCCGGAGATCGCCTGGAACACGATGAGGTTGCCGCGCTCGTCGGTCATCACCGCGGGGCTCGGCGAGATCCCGGCCAGGTGCATGGTGACCTGGGGCACTTCGGGAAAGGCGCGCCCCATGCCGTCGGCGTCCACCAGGGGCAGGCCCATGCGCGCGGCCCAGGCCACCGGCAGCAGGCCATTGGAGCCGCCGATCTCGGCCGCCATGAGCGCGGTCACGCGGCGCCCGGTGACGAACTCCAGGTGCTCGCGGAGCCTGCCGCCCTCGTCGCCGTTCTCGATCTTCTCGATGCTCACGGTCGGGGCGCCAATCCCGCCGCAGGGCATGATGAGCGATTCGCCGGGCAGTTCGTCGATGTCCACGAGGGCGACCGGGCCGAAGTCCTCGGTCGCCTGCAGCGCCTGGAGAAGGCCCAGGTAGGGGTCGCCGCCGCCGCCGGCGCCCAGCACCGCGCAGCCGCGCGCCAGCGCACGCAGCGAGTCAGGGTCGAGCCGTCTCTTCATGATCAAATGTTCGGCCTAGCGCGATACAAGCGTGTGGGTGCTCTCCCCATGATTCCTGAAGCCCGCCGGCGCGCGCCAGCATCTCCGATCACTGTCTGGCACCGTTTCCGGACAGCCCGACATCATGCGGCCCCCCGTAACGGCGTAACGGCCGTCCGGTCAGTGGGCGACCTCGGCGTTGATGATCCGTTCCCGAAGCGTGTTCAGGTCCTTGCCACGTACCACTTTTGGCGGGCTTGACCTGGAACGGCGTGCGTAGAGAAGGCCGGCGACCCCCCGCCAGACATGCCAGTGCGGGAACTCCGGGGCGTACGGCCACCATTCCGGGGTCTCATCAACGGCCGTGGCTCCAGAGTCGGTGTCACAATCCATTGCACTCCCGAGATGACGACCTGCGCAGCCGACGCTGCTGGGGGCTTCGCAGGTGTAAGGCTAGGCTCCCAGCCTCCGGTCGTCGCCGGGAATGGGCATAATGCACCACGATCGTGACTCAGGTGTGCGCTCCGCATAGGGTGGGCCTCCTGACGTGTGCAAAGGTGGCCGTCCCGATGCCCTCCGTTGACGAGCTCCTCGCCAGCTCGCCGCTGGCCGGCCTGCGGCGGGTCAGCGCCAGTGGCGGGGATCGGAAGGTTGCCCTGGTGCGGCTGGCGGAGAGCTTCACCGACCTGGACCGGGGCCCCGGCGGCCAGCCTGGTCATCCTGTCCAAGTTCGCCTCTGCCGAGGTGAGCGACTATCGGCTGGACATGGCCCTGCGCTGGGGGGCCATTCACCAGGTGGCGGCGCTCGCGGCGTTCTCCGCAGCGCCGTGGCGGCCGACCGTGACGGCCAGGGACATCGCCGCGCGGGCCGGCATCGCGCTGATCTTCATCCCCGCGGGCATGGACATGGCCGTGCTGCTCGAGGCGGTCATGCACGAGATCGGCGGTGACGCGGAGCGTGCGCTGGGCCGGGCCAAGCAGGGCCTGGAGGCGGTGCTCGCAGCCGGGTCGTCCGGGGGCGGCCTGGAGGACCTGCGGGCGGCGGTCAGCATGGCCCTCGGCACGACGGTCGAGTTCCGTCCCTGCGCGGCGGACGGCGCCGTCCGTGGCCGCCCGGCGGCGAACGGCGGCCCCGGCGCATCCGTGACAGGCGGCTCGCCCGGCCCGCGCGAGACAGCAGGCGGCTCGCCCGGCGTCCCCGCGGCTGGTGGCTCGCCCGCCGCCCGCGAGACCGTCGCCGACCGCGGCGGGGCGGCGCATGACGGCCTCGGGGGCGAGGTCAGCGACCCCGTGGTGGTCGGCGATACGGCGATCGGGCGGTTCGTCGCGCCGGATGCGCACGGCGACTTCGGGACCGCCGTCCGGCTGGTCTTGCACAGCGCGGCGCTGACCGCCGGGCGGCTCCTCGACCTGGCCCGGCAGGCACGAGAGATGCCGGTGAGGTCGCGCAGCGAACTGCTGGCCGAACTGCTGATGTCCGATTCGGCGATCAACGAGGACCTCCTGGAGCGGGCGCGGCAGCTCGCGATCCCGATCGGCGGCTGGCATGTGGTAGTCCGGATTGAGGCCGACGACCTGCAGGAGGCCGAACCGGACGAGGTGCAGCGGTTCGGGCTGCTCGAAGCGGCCGCCCAGGCCGCGCTGCAGGCCGCGGCCGCGACGGGCGGGACCTGGTATCTGTCCCGGATCGCCCGGGCCATCCTGCTTGTCCGGGTCACCAACTCCAACCCGGGCCCGCAAGCCGGAGCCAGAGCAGCCCGGTCGGCGGAGCGGGCGCTGCAGGCCATCGGGGATCGGCTGCCGGCATTGCGGTTCCGCGCCGGGGTGGGCACGCCGCATGAGGGCCCGACCGGGCTGCGCGCGTCGGCCGCGGAGGCGCGGGGGGCCCTGCTGGCCGCGCGGGCCGCGCTCAAGCCCGCGGGCGTGGCCGCGCACGACGCGGTCGGCGTCCAGCGGATGCTGATGGAGTGGTACGCGTCCGACACCGCCCGCGCGTCGGTGCGGGACCAGCTTGCACCGCTGGAGAAGCTCGGCCCGGCCCGCGCCGACACGGCGATCCGGACCCTGGCGGCCTACCTGGACGAGCAGGGCTCGATCGTCAGGACCGCGCAGAAGCTGCACCTGCACCGCAATGCCGTGGCTAACCGGCTGCGCGGGATCACCGAACTGCTGGAGCTGGATCTAGACGACCCGGACCAGCGGCTGGCCCTGCAGCTCGCATGTCGCGCACGGTTGCTGGACTAGCTGCGCGGACGGCCTCGGCTGGCCCGCCGTCGGCGGCGCCCAGTGGCACGGGAAGATCCAGGGCCGCCCAGACGGCCTTCTCCCCGGCGCCGAGCACGGTCCAGCCCCAGGCAACCGCGAGCGCGCCCACGATCTGCAGGCCGTGGCCAGACTCGGCTTCGGGGTCCACGGCCGCGAGGGTCGGCGGGGCCCCGCTCTGGTCGGTGACCACGCAAATCAGGCGGCTTGCCTGCAGGCACCAGCTCAGTTCGACGCGCCCGCCCCCGGTTTCGCCTGCGGTAACCCCCGCAGCGGCGGTTCCGTGCTCAGCGGCGGGGGTTCCGTGCACAATCGCGTTGGTGGCCAGCTCGGACGCGATCACGACGGCATCCTCGGTCAGGGCATCCAGCTGCCACTGGCACAGCGTGGCAACGGTGAACTCGCGGGCGGTCCGGGCGGATTCAGGCGCGGGCGCCAGCCCGATGCGCCGCCGCCGCCCCGCTCCAGGCAGCGCCGTCTGCCTGGAACCGTAGCTGTCGCCTGCGGCCTTCGCGGGGGCCGCCGGACGTCCCTGATACATGGTTGGACCACCGAGCCTGAGGTTGGGTGCGTCCGCCACCGGTCAACGCATCAGCCACGATGCCACCTCAGGTGTGCATATGCAAGTGCACTTGCACATGATGAGGGAACATGTGAGACTGACCCGCGCCACGACTCCCAGGGGGCACAGTCTTCAAGTCACAGGCGGCGGCATGCAACCCCGCGGGGCCGGCATCCCGCCGCGGAAAGCGAGGAACGGTGAATCTGGTGCCCAGCTCCTCGCTGCCCGCACAGTTGAGGGCCGCGAAATGGCGGAAGAGTCGTCACAGCAATCCCAGCGGTAACTGCGTGGAAATGGCCAGGCTCCCCGGGGAGCGCGTGGCCGTGCGTGACTCCCATCGCCCCGACGGGCCTGCCCTGCTATTTACCCAGGCAACCTGGGAGCGGTTCCTGTTCCGGCTGCGCGAGGGTGCCGGCGATTTAGCGTTAGCCCGCCCGGCGCCCCGCAGGGTGACGAGGCCGACCGGAGGCTGGATGCGGGGCGGCCCGCAATGGATTGCACACCTCTGGCGGTGGAATGTTCTCCGAGTCCGGTTCTGGCGCGGGCCCGCATCGCGTGGGAGACTTCCGTGGTCGGACGTTGGCGGGAGGGCACATGATCAAAGCTGCCGAGCCAGTCGGCGGCCAGGCCGGGGGGATCGTCATCCCGGTCGCGGGGGGGCCTACAGTTCTGCGGATTCTGCTTGGTGCCCAGCTGCGGCGGCTCCGTGAGGCCAAGCGAATCACCCTTGAGGATGCCGGCAAAATGATCCGGGCATCCCATTCGAAGATCAGCCGGCTGGAAACGGGCCGGGTGGGCTTCAAAGACCGCGATATCACCGATCTGCTCACGCTCTATGGCGTGACGGATGAGGAGGAGCGCGAAACGTTGCGCGCGCTCGCCCGCCGGGCGAACGCGCCGGGCTGGTGGCACGACTACAACGATGTGCTGCCGCCGTGGTTCGAGGCATACGTCGGGCTGGAGGAGGTTGCCACCCAGGTCCGCGCCTACGAGGTCCAGTTCATCCCCGGTTTGCTGCAGACCGAGGACTACGCGCGGGCCGTGACGATGCTGGGCCACGACAACGCCTCCGCCAGGGAGATCGAGCGGCGGGTCCGGCTCCGGATGACCCGCCAGGCCGTGTTCGA
>Ga0318524_10000984_pt1 | contig 10222 bp, 10 predicted proteins | sample GRESIP052b4f22_FD_203685 | JGI IMG/M metagenome (GOLD analysis project Ga0318524, IMG submission 203685) | Tropical soil microbial communities from Luquillo Experimental Forest, Puerto Rico - GRE.SIPMG.052b4f22 | ecosystem: Environmental > Terrestrial > Soil > Tropical forest > Bulk soil... | reverse complement strand
GTCGTGGGCGGCGTCGATTTCGAGCTTGCGCCCGGTGTCGCGCCGAACGGAACCACGGAGACGGTGGGTGGGTCCTTCTCGAAGTCACGAAGCTCGTGCCCGGCCGGGCATGCTTCTTCCTGATAGGTGATGCGGCCGTCCGACTCCAGGCACTTGTACACTCCACCCGCCGCCGGATTCGACCCGGCAACAAGCGCCAAGAAGCTGATCAGCACCACCCCACGCATAGGCATTGGCCCGAAACATTGCGTAACGCTACGATAGCGCTTTCCGCACCGCTTTTCCCTTAAGACCTTCGATGGATGCCCGGACCGATCTTGCCGCCCGCGTCGCCGAGATCGCCCCGTTTCATGTCATGGAGGTGCAGACGGCGGCGCGAGCCCTCGAGGCGCAGGGTCGCGACATCGTGCATCTCGAGATCGGCGAGCCCGACTTCCCGACACCGGAGCCCGTGCTCGAAGCCGCGCGCAAGGCGCTCACCGATGGCCGCATCTACTACACGTCGGCGCTCGGCTTGCCCGCGTTGCGCACGGCGATCGCACGGCATTATGGAGACCACTACGGCGTGGCGGTCGCGCCCGAGCGCGTGATCGTCACCGCGGGATCGTCGGCGGCACTGCTGCTGGTCATGGCGTTGATCGTCAATCGCGACGAGCGCATTCTGCTCGCCGATCCCGGGTACCCGTGCACGCGGCACTTCGTACGCGTTCTCGAAGGCGAGCCGATGGGGGTACCGGTCGGTGCCGAGACGCGCTACCAGCTGACCGCGGATCTGATCGAACGGCACTGGTCGCCGCAGGTGCGCGGGGTGCTCGTCGCCTCGCCGTCGAATCCGACGGGCACGACGGTCGCGCGCGACGAAATGCTGCGCATCGTGCAAACCGTCGCGCGACTTCACGGGCGCTTCGTCGCCGACGAGATCTACCTCGGGCTCACCTATGGCGAGCGACCGCGCAGCGTGCTGGAGATCGCCGACGACGCCTTCGTGATCTCGAGTTTCTCGAAGTACTTCAACATGACCGGATGGCGCCTGGGGTGGATCGTCTCGCCCGAGCGCCACGTGCGGGACCTGGAAAAGCTTGCACAGAATCTCTACATCTCGCCGCCGACGCTGGCGCAGCAGGCGGCGCTCGCGTGCTTCGAGCCCGCCACGCTCGGCATGGTCGAGGACCGCCGCGCCGCTTTCGCCGCGCGCCGCGACTATCTCGTGCCAGCGTTGCGCGATCTGGGCTTTGGAATTCCGGTCACCCCCGCCGGCGGATTCTTCGTCTATGCCGACTGCTCGCGCTTCTCCCGGGACAGCGAGAAGTTCTGTCGCGACGTGCTCGAAGGCGCCGGCGTTGCCTTCACGCCGGGCATCGATTTCGGACGGCATCGCGCGCAGGAGCACGTGCGTATCGCGTACACCTGCGGCATGCCGCGTCTCGAGGAAGCCGTCGCACGGCTCGCACGCTTTCTTGGTTCCTAACCGCCCGATGCCCGCGTCGTCTCGTCTCGGCCGTATCGCGATCGCCTCGGCGGTGGCGATTCTCCTCGCCAGCTGCTCGGCGATGGAGACGATCGATTACTACTGGTCGAGCGCGGCGGGCGAGATGGACCTGCTCACGCGCGCGCAGCCGATTCCCCAGGTCATCGAACAGACCCAGGACGAGGCGCTTGCGGCGCGGTTGAAGCGCGTGCGCGAGATCCGGAGCTTTGCGAGCCATGACCTCGGGCTCCCCGACAACGGCAGCTATACGCGCTACACCGAGCTCGGGCGACCGTATGTGCTGTGGAACGTGTTCGCGGCGCCCGAGCTTTCGCTCACGCCGCGGCAGTGGTGCTTCCCCGTCGCGGGGTGCGTGAACTACCGCGGCTACTTCAACGAGGCGCAGGCCCGTACCGAAGCGGACAAGCTCGCGGCGGCGGGAGACGACGCGTATATCGGTGGCGTGCCGGCGTACTCGACACTCGGCTGGTTCGACGATCCGGTGCTGTCGACATTCGTCCGCTGGCCGGAGACCGAGCTCGCGCGCCTCATCTTCCACGAGCTGGCGCATCAGCTTCTCTACGTGAAGGACGATTCGGTGTTCAACGAATCGTTCGCGGTGACGGTCGAAGAGGCGGGCGTCAAACGCTGGCTCGCCGCGCAAAACAATCCTGACCTCGACCGGCAGTTCGCGCGGAACGAGCGGTTGCGGACGGCGTTCCGCGACGTCGTCGCGAAGACGCGCGCGACGCTCCTCGACATCTACGCGAGCCCCGCAAGCGACGAGATGAAGCGCAAGCTCAAGGCGGAAGCATTCGTCGCGATGCGCACCGCGTACGAGCAGGCCAAGGCGGGAGAGCCCGGTCTTGCGAACTACGACCGCTGGTTTGCGCAATCGCCGAACAACGCGAGCCTGGCCGCGTTCGCGGTCTACACGGAGCGCGTGCCGGCGTTCCAGGCGCTGCTCGCGCAAGAGGGCGGCGATCTCCCGCGCTTCTACGCGCGCGTGAAAACGCTCGCGGCGATGCCGAAGAGCGAGCGCGACGCCGTGCTCGCTTCGCTCACTCCCCCGGCCGAGCAGCGCGCGAGTGCGCAGACGAGCACCGCGAAGGACGACACCGATGCCCGACGTCAAAGTAACCTACGTTGACCAACCGCAGGTCGGCGAGACGTTCGCCGACTCGTTCCACACGCTGAACTTCGACGGACAGACGCTACGCATGGTGTTCTGCGTCACGCGTCAGGACGATCCCGATCCGGCGCGGCCGCTCACCGCGAAGCAGTACCCGGTGCTCAGGCTGGTGATGCCGGCGGCCTCCGGGCTGCAGTTCATCGAGAGCCTGAAACAGCTGGTCGAGCAGATGGTGAAGCAGGGCGTGATCCAGCCGGTCATCGCGCCCGCGCTCACCCCAGGAGCTTCCGGCAAGCCGAATTGAGATTCGCGTCGGCGCCACCGACGATCGGCCGGGACCGCCGAGCTGGACGCTGGTCGTAGGGCCGGCCCGCTCCCAATCTGCGAACATCTTGATTGGGCGGGCTTTTTCCCGTTATAATTTCAAGTTCCCTTGCCTCACCCCGAACGGACGGGGGAGGCCTCTAGCGACCGCCTCGCGTTGGCGGTCGAAACCGACCGAAAGGAGCGTTATCCGTATGCGTCATTACGAAGTCGTATTCATCGTGCATCCCGACCAGAGCGAGCAGGTGCCCGCGATGGTCGAGCGCTATCGCACGATGGTGGCCGGCCAGGGTGGCCGGATCCACCGCCTCGAGGACTGGGGCCGGCGGCAGCTCGCCTACCCGATCCAGAAGATGCACAAGGCCCACTACGTGCTGATGAACATCGAGTGCGGTCGCGAGACGCTGACCGAGCTCGAGCACGCGTTCAAGTTCAACGACGCGGTGCTGCGTCATCTGGTCGTGGCGATGAAGGAAGCCGTCGTCGCGCCGTCGCCGATGATGAAGGAAGAAAAGGCGAAGTCGCTCAAGGAAGGCGAGCGCGGTGACCGCGGCGAGCGTAGCGAACGAGCTCCGGCGGAAACGGCGCCCGCGTCGCCAGCCACCGACGCGGCACCCGCAGCCTAGCGCTTGTTCGCGACGTGCCGGGCCTAAACCGGCTGATCCTCGATGCGACGCTCGCGGAACGCGGCGACTTGCGCTACACGCCGGCAGGCATTCCGGCGCTCGATTTCACGTTGCACCATGAATCGGTGCAGGGCGAAGCCGAAGGACAGCGGCAGGTTGCCTGCGAGCTCCGGGGGGTGGCGCTGGGCGACATCGCGCTCGAGCTCGATCGGCACCGGACGGGGGCAACGCTCCGCTGCGAAGGATTCCTCGCGCGACGTTACCGCACCGGGCAAACGGTCACGCTGCATCTGATACGAATTCAGGAAACGAAAGGACACTGACATGCCTCGCACGATGGGCAAAGGAAAAGGCAAGGGCAAGGGCAAGGGCAAGGACGGGAAGCGCCGCGAGCGCGGTAACAACCTGTTCAAGCGCCGCAAGTTCTGCCGCTTCACCGCGGAGAACGTGAAGCAAATCGACTACAAGGACATCGACGTCCTCAAGGACTTCGTCCAGGAGAACGGCAAGCTCATGCCGGCGCGCATCACCGGCACGAAGGCGCGCTACCAGCGCCAGCTCTCGACCGCGGTCAAGCGCGCGCGCTTCCTGGCGCTCCTGCCGTACACGGATCTGCACTGACCGGGGCCGCCATGCAAGTCATCCTGCTCGAAAAGATCGTCAACGTCGGCAACCTGGGCGACGTCGTCAAGGTGAAGGACGGCTACGCGCGCAATTTCCTGATCCCGCAAGGGAAGGCGAAGCGCGCGACCGAAGCGAATCTCAAGGCCATCGAAGCGCGCCGCGCCGAGCTCGAAGCCGCGGCGGGCGAGAAGCTGGCGGCCGCGCAAGCCGCAGGCGAGAAGCTCGAAGGCACCGCAATCCAGGTCACGCAGAAGGCCGGTGTGGACGGGCGCCTCTTCGGCTCCGTCACCAACGTCGACATCGTCGAAGCGTTGAACGCCAAGGGCTTCAGCGTCGAAAAGTCGATGATCCGCATGCCGAGCGGACCGCTCAAGCACGTGGGCGATCACCCGGTCACGATCGTGCTGCACGCCGACGTGACGGCGCATGTCACGGTCACGGTGATCGCGGACACCACGATGGCTTAACGCGCACATCGCTGTGTGCCCATCAGGGATCGGCGACGGTCCCTTTTTTGTGCGTATGGTATCGGGGGCACTGACTCCGACCAGACCGTCGCGATGCCGAGCCGGATCGCTCCGTGGATTCAAGGTGTTGGAGCGGAGTTGCGGCGGATCCTATCAACTCATCTTGAACGACGCGTGCGCGTGGTAAGTGAAGCCGCGTAAAATCACTTCGCGCCACTCCAGTTCGCGTCCCGCCCGTGCCCGACGATTCGCAAGTCTCCGCGTTGAAGCTGCCGCCGCACTCGCTCGAGGCCGAGCAGTCGGTGCTCGGGGGCTTGCTGCTCGACAACGAAGCCGCCGACCGGATCGGCGACGTCGTCACCGGCGAAGACTTCTACAACGACGCGCATCGCGTCATCTACGACCACATTCTCAGGCTCGTGGGCGGCGGCAGTCCCGCCGACGTGGTGACGCTGTCGGAGGCGCTCGTTTCGACGCAAAAGCTGGATTACGTCGGTGGCATGGCGTATCTCGGTGCACTGGTTGCGAACGTGCCGACGGCGTCGAACATCCGGCACTACGCGCAGATCGTGCGCGAGCGGTCGATCCTGCGCCAACTCATCTCCACCGCCGGCGATATCACCCAGCTTTCGTATCAACCGCTGGGACTGTCCGCGCGCGAAGTGCTCGATCAGGCGGAGGCGAAAGTGCTGCATATCGCCGAGCAGGGCGAGCGCGGCTTTCGCAGCGTCGTCGAGATCGGCAAGCTGCTCGCCACCGTCGTCGAGCGCATCGAGACGCTCTACAATCGCGACGATCCCTCGGATGTGACGGGCGTACCGACCGGCTATGGTGATCTGGACAAGATGACCGCCGGCTTCCAGCCCGGCGAGCTCGTGATCGTCGCCGGTCGACCGAGCATGGGGAAAACCGCGTTGGCCTTGAACATCGGCGAGCACGTGGCCCTCGCCGCCGGGATGCCGGTCGCGGTGTTCTCGATGGAAATGGGCGCCGCGCAGCTGGCACTGCGCCTCATCGGGTCCGTCGGCAAGCTCGATCAGCACAAGCTGCGCACCGGTCGTCTCGGTCCCGACGAATGGAACAAGCTCTCCACTGCGCTCGGTCGCCTCAATGAGGCGCCGATCCTGATCGACGAGACGCCCGCGCTGAATGCGCTCGAACTGCGTTCGCGCGCGCGCCGCCTCTACAAGCAGTACGGCAAACTGGGACTCGTCATCGTCGACTACCTGCAACTCATGCAGGCGACGACCGTCGGCGAGAATCGCGCGACCGAGATCTCGGAAATCTCGCGCTCGATGAAGGCGCTCGCGAAGGAGCTCGACGTGCCGGTGGTCGCGTTGTCACAGCTCAATCGCTCGCTGGAGCAGCGCCCGAACAAGCGGCCGGTGATGTCGGATTTGCGTGAAAGCGGCGCCATCGAGCAGGACGCGGATGTCATCCTGTTCATCTATCGCGACGAGGTCTACAACCCCGAGTCGCCCGACAAGGGGACCGCCGAGATCATCATCGCCAAGCAGCGCAACGGCCCGATCGGCATGGTGCGCCTTACCTTCCTGGGCGAATTCACGCGCTTCGAGAGCTTTGCGGGTCCGGGCGCCTACTAACTCCTGATTCGCGAACGATCAGTCGCTCAGTCGATTCTTGATGTTGTAGTAGATGAACGACAGCGGGTCCGAGCCCCAGTACAGCAGCCCGTCGTAGTACACGCCGTGGCGGATCTGTCCGCCGCCCACTTCCGGATTGCCGGCATTGAGCGCGTTCGCGAAGCGCTGCTCGAGCGTGCCCGGCGAACGCGCGCGGGGCCGATCCGGATCGCGACCCTCGATCTCTAGACGCTCGATGAAGGTCGGCGCGGAGGTCTGCTCGAGCTGCAGGGCCTCCTCCTTGCGCAGCGGCGCGGGAAGCAGCGGCGTCGCTGCGAAGGCGGGGCGCGGCTCCGCGACGGGCCGCAGCATGTAAAGCGGATCGGCGCAGGCCGGGACCATCGTCCACTCGACCCATGCGACGCACATGGCAATGGTCCACATGTCTCTAGAAGTCTCGTGTGCAAGGCGCCGGCGCCGGGCGAGTACGTCGATTCTACGACCAGATTGCGGAGCGCACCCCTGACTCGCCTGGCGCGGGCCCACGTGGCGAATCGCCGCAGTTCCTGCCATCAGCGCGCCTTTCTTCCGTTCGTGGAATCTGCGCGCCTAGCGTTCCGGTGTGCTGTGGCCGACAGCTCGTCTTCTTCGAAGCGCGTCGCCCGAAGGTGAAACATCGCCTGCATCGAGCTCGCCAAGCCTGAATTGTTGCTTGCGCTTCAGCACGCGTTCAGCGCAACGACAGATTCACGCGCGATATTGACCGCATGCACCGTGCGCGCGCGAATATTCCGCTGACATCCGCGGTTTCACGCGACCACAATTTTCCATCGCTGCGGCACTCCCACGTCATGCGTCTATTGCGTGACACGCCGGCGAGTCCAAACCCGTCAACTCAATCAAGCGCATCGCGAGGCATCCTGTCACGCGTGCGAGATCGGAGCGAAACATGCGCCTCAAGCCAGTCGTCAGCGCCGTGGCGATATTCCTTTCGCTGCTCTTCAGTCACGCCGTGTGGGCCACGGCTTCGGTGCTCGCCACGCTCACCCTGGGCCAGACGACGCAAGGTATTGCCATCGATCCCAATCTCGGCCTGGCGTTCGTGAGCAACAACGGGAGCGGGACCGTCTCCGTAATCGATATCGCGAACACGAAGGTCGCAGCGACCATCCCGGTCGGCGCGAGCCCTCGCGACCTGATCAGCAACGTGGCGACCAGCCGCGTCTACATCGTGACCGACGCCTCGCCAGGCGCGGTCACCGTCATTGACGAGAAGACGCTTGCGGTAAGCACGGTGATTCCAGTGGGGAACGGCCCGCGGCAGCTCGCGGCGGATTTCCTGATCGGCGAGCTGTACGTGACCAATCGGGCGGACAACACGCTCTCGGTGATCAACCTCGCGACCAACCAGGTGACCGCGGTCATCCCCGTCGTGGCGGCGCCGGGTGGCGTCAGCGTCAACCACACGCTCGGCAAGATCCACGTGATCAGCAACACGAGCAACGCCATCTCGATCGTCGACCAGGCAACGCATGCCGTTGTACGCGTCGCCGTGGGCACGAGCCCGGTCGGCGTCCCTGTCGACGAACGCAACGGCCGCGTTTACGTGCGCAACGTGGTCGATGACACGGTGAGCGTCGTCGACTCGGCGGCGGGCACAGTGATCGCGACGCTACCGGTCGGTTTCGGAACCAACGCCAACGGCGTCACCGTCGCGGCGGTCTACCACCGGGCCTACGTTCCGAACTCCACCGACGCCACGGTCAATGTCATCGATACCGATGCGGTGTCAGCGATTCAGACCATCAACGTCGGAAGGGAACCGCAGGACGTGGTCATCGATCGCAATGGCGGCGATCTGTACACGGTCAACCAGTTCGACGACACGGTGAGCGTGGTCAACATCGGAACCAACGCGCCGATCACCAAATTCGGCGTCGGCGGAAGTCCGTGGCGCGCCGCCGTCGCGCTCGACCTGCAGCGCCTGCTGGTGCTGAACCAGCGCGGCAACCAGCCCGATACCGTGAGCATCGCGTCGACACAGGACACGCTCCCCGACACAGCCGTGGCGACCGAGTTCTACCACGCTGCCTTCAACCATTATTTCCACTCGGCAGGCGAGGTCGAAACGACGCTCCTCCAGGACGGCATTTTCGGCAACGACTGGAATCGCACTTTCGAATACTGGCGCGTCTGGACCGCGGCCGGGGCAAACCGCTACCCGGTCTGTCGTTTCTTCAGCGCGACTTTCGCACCCAAGAGCTCGCATTTCTTCACGCCGTATGCGGCCGAGTGCAGCTCGCTACAGCAGGGCAACGTCTGGACGTACGAAGGCACCGTGTACTATATCGGGCTGCCCGACAACACCGGAAGCTGCGCGGCGGGCACGGCGGCACTCTATCGCGTCTACAACAACGGCATGGGCGGTGCGCCGAATCATCGTTACACGCCGGATCGTGCCGTCCGCGATTCGATGGTGACGCAAGGCTGGGTCGCGGAGGGCTCCGGACCCGACGTCGTGTTCGCGTGCACGCCGACGCTGCTGAACGGCTGACCCTGTCGCGAGGAAGACGCGGCGGAGCCGAGCTCTTACAGTACCTCCGCCGCGTGATCCGCAAGGCGCGAGCGCTCGCCGCGCTGCAGCGTCACGTGGCCCGAATGCGACCAGTCCTTGAAGCGGTCGACGACGTAGGTGAGCCCCGAACTGCCCTCGGTCAGGTACGGCGTGTCGATTTGCGCGATGTTGCCGAGGCACACGACCTTCGTGCCCGGGCCCGCGCGTGTGATCAGCGTCTTCATCTGCTTCGGCGTCAGGTTTTGCGCTTCGTCGATGATCAGGTACTTGTTGATGAACGTCCGCCCGCGCATGAAGTTCAGGCTTTTTACCTTGATGCGCGAGCGGATCAGATCGCGCGTCGCGGCGCGGCCCCATTCTCCGGCGTCGTCGTCGGTCTTGTTCAGGACGTCGAGGTTGTCCTCGAGCGCGCCCATCCACGGATTCATCTTCTCTTCCTCGGTGCCGGGAAGGAAGCCGATGTCCTCGCCGACCGGCACGGTCACGCGCGTCATGATGATCTCGGTGTAGACCTTGAACTCGAGCGTCAGCATGAGTCCGGCGGCAAGCGTCATCAGAGTCTTGCCGGTCCCCGCCTGCCCGAGCAGCGTGACGAAGTCGATCTCGGGATTCATGAGCAGGTTGAGCGCGAAGTTCTGCTCGCGATTGCGCGCGGTGATGCCCCAGACGTTGTTCTTCTGGTGCGTGTAGTCCTTGAGCGTCGAGAGGAGGGTCGTGCGCCCTTGCACGTCTTTCACGACGGCGTAGAACGGCGACTCTCCGGGACGCTCCAGATAGACGAACTCGTTGAGATGCAGTGACGGCACCAGCGGACCGGTGAGACGGTAATACGTGTGACCGCCCTGTTGCCACGACTCCATTCCCTTGCCGTGGCGGTCCCAGAAGTCGACCGGCAGCTCGCGCACCCCCGAATAGAGGAGCTCGGTGTCCTCGAGGACCTTGTCGTTGAAGTAGTCCTCGGCCAGAAGCCCGAGCGCATGCGCCTTGATGCGCAGGTTGATGTCCTTCGAAACCAGGATCACGCTCCGCTTCGGCTGTGCGCGAGCGAGCTGCATCACCACGGCGATGATCTGGTTGTCAGCTTTGCTTTGTGCGAGCGAGGCCGGCAGCACGGTCGTGATCGGCTCGGTCTGCAGGAACAGCCGGCCCTTCGCCGCACCGCCTGACCGCGTGTCGAGCGGTATGCCGTTCGCAATGCCTTCGCTGCCCGGATCGATCGCCGACGTCACCAGATCGTCGAGGAAGCGCGAGGCTTGCCTCGCGTTGCGCGCCACCTCGGTCATGCCTTTCTTGTGCGCGTCGAGCTCTTCGAGCGTCAGCATCGGCAGGTAGATGTCGTGCTCTTCGAACCGGAACAGGCTCGTCGGATCGTGCATCAATACATTGGTGTCGAGCACGAACAGCTTGGTGGTCGGAGGGTGGC
>Ga0318524_10000982_pt1 | contig 10231 bp, 7 predicted proteins | sample GRESIP052b4f22_FD_203685 | JGI IMG/M metagenome (GOLD analysis project Ga0318524, IMG submission 203685) | Tropical soil microbial communities from Luquillo Experimental Forest, Puerto Rico - GRE.SIPMG.052b4f22 | ecosystem: Environmental > Terrestrial > Soil > Tropical forest > Bulk soil... | reverse complement strand
GCCGACACCATGGCCGCGACCGGCGCCGACGTGTCGGTCGTGTTCGTGCCCGCATCCGGCACCAAGGCCGCGGTGATCGAGGCGATCGAGGCGCAGATCCCGCTGTGCATCGTGATCACCGAGGGCATCCCGGTGCACGACACCGCGGAGTTCTGGGCCCGGGCCGGCGCGGCGGGCGACCGCACCAGGATCATCGGGCCCAACTGCCCGGGCGTCGCCTCGCCCGGCAAGTCCAACGCCGGCATCATCCCGGCCGACATCACCAGCGAGGGACGGATCGGGCTGGTCTCCAAGTCGGGCACGCTGACCTACCAGATGATGTACGAGCTGCGGGACATCGGCTTCTCCACCGCGGTCGGCATCGGCGGCGACCCGGTGATCGGCACCACGCACATCGACTGCCTGCAGGCGTTCCAGGAAGACCCGGAGACCGACGCCATCGTGATGATCGGCGAGATCGGCGGCGACGCGGAGGAGCGGGCCGGCGCCTTCATCGAGCAGCACGTGACCAAGCCGGTCGTGGGCTACGTGGCCGGGTTCACCGCGCCCGAGGGCAAGACGATGGGCCACGCCGGCGCGATCATCTCCGGCTCCTCGGGCACGGCGCAGGCCAAGAAGGAAGCCCTGGAGAAAGCCGGCGTCCGCGTCGGCAAGACCCCCAGCGAGACCGCCGCCCTCGTCCGCAGCCTGTTCTAGCCCGCGAGCCCGCGTAGCGGTCATCAGCCACGCCGAACAGACCGTCCTGGCCTCGCGCAAACCGAAACGCGGACGCCCGCGCCGTCCTTCCCGGCTTTCTCCCGTTACCCATGCGCCTGGTGGTGCGTAAGATGCGCCGGACCCGCAAAAGATCTTGGTTAATTGGGGCTCCAGGGTGATTTTGGTGCGTCATAGCGCCCCAAATTCACCCGCAAGCCCGAATTCACCACCGAAAAGTTAAGATCATCGGATGCGTGAACGACCAGAGTTACGAGCGGGCTCGGTGAGGTTGATGAGGCGGCCGGGCAGCCCGCGCTCGGCGGAGCAGCCCGCGCCCGGCCGGGCAGCCCGCCCCCGCGATCTCGGAACATCGCTCCGGGCCGATCGCGCCGTGCCCGGCGCGCCTCCCCGGCCAGCGCGCCGATCGTTGTCAGGATCGGCTTTGTGAGTGTTTCCGCCGAGGCGCCGCCGACCCCGGAGCCGGGGTCGGCCGACTCCGGTGACGCGCCCGGGGCCGGGGCGCAACCGGCCCGGCCGCTCGTCGTCACCGGCGGCATCGCCGCCTGCGCGGCGGTCGCCAGCGGGCTGGCCGTGCTGGTCACGCTCACCGCGATCGGCTGGATCACCGCGCCGCACGTCGGCATCGGCAGCGGCCTCGGCGGGGTGCTGCGGACCGCCACCATGCTCTGGCTGGTGGCGCACCACGTGGGCTTCACGGTCCGCGGCGCCGGGCGGATCGGGCTGCTTCCGCTTGGCCTGGTCCTGCTGCCCGGCGCGCTGCTGGCCATGGCCGGCCGCTGGGTGGTGCGGGCGGGCGCGGTCACCCGGCTGCGCCACGTCGGCTACGCCGCGATCGCCCTGGCCCTGCCGTACGCGCTGCTGGCCGGCGCGCTGGCGGTGGCGAGCCGGACGGCCGCCGCGTCACCGTCGCTGTGGCAGGCGGTGATCGCCTCGTTCCTGCTGGCCCTGGTGGCCGGCGGCCTCGGCGCGGCCCGCGGCCTGGCGCCCTGGTCCCGGCTGGCGAGCCTGATGCCGGCCAGGCCGCGCTCGATCGTCCTGGGCACGGCCGGCTCGGCCGCGATCTTGACGGCGGCGGGAGCGGTGCTGGCGGGCGCCTCGCTCGCGGTGCACCTGCCCGAGGTCAGGGCGGCCACCGACGCGCTGGCGCCCGGCGTGGGCGGGGCCGCGCTGCTGCTGCTGGCCCAGCTCGCCTACGTCCCGAACGCCATCGTCTGGGCGGTGGCCTACACCCTCGGGCCCGGGTTCGCGTTCGGCACCGGCACCGTGGTCGCCCCGACCGGCTCCGTGCTCGGCCCGGTCCCGGTCTTCCCGATGCTCGCGGCCATACCGTCGGGCGCCCGGCCGGGCGGGCCCGCCTGGGTGCCGGTCGCGGTCCTGTGCCTGCCGTACCTGGCCGGCGCGTTCGCCGGCATCGTCACGGTGCGGATCGCGCCGACGCCGGTGCTCGAGGCGGCGCCGCTCTGGGGGTTCGCCGCGGGCGCGGCGGCCGGCGGCCTGGCCGGCCTGGCGGCGGCCTTCGCCGGCGGCCCGCTCGGCGACGGCCGCCTGTCCGCGGTCGGCCCGTCCGGGTTCGGGGTCGGGCTGGTCGCGGTCCTCGAGCTCGGCGTCACCGCCGCGCTGACCGCGGCCGCCGCGAACTGGCTCATCCTGCGCAAGGCCATCAGGCGCAAGAACGCCCCGGCCGAGCACGCCGCGCCCGCGCCGGCGCCAGAACGATGGTCACCGGCCGGCGTGGTGGACGAGGGCGACGACGCGGGCGGGCACCGGATCTACCTGAACCCCTGGGCCGCGGAGGACGACGAGGTCTTACCGGCCGCCCTGCAGCACGCTGAGCTCGCTGCCCACCGAGTTGGTGAGCTGATCGTGGCAGGCCTGCTGGGCCGCCACGGTGGGCGCGCTGCCCATGCAGGCGTAGTACGCGCTCAGCTGCGGCCAGAACACCGCCAGCACCAGCAGCCACAACGCGCTGAACGCCAGGCCGGCCGAGCCGAGCACGACGCCGCTGACCGCCCACCGCGGCCGGGCGGTGCCGCTGCGCCGGGCCTGCTTGCCCGCGGTGACCCCGAGCCAGATCGCGGCCAGCCCGAACAGCAGGGTGAGGATGGCCACGAAGATCCCGCGGCGCAGGTTGCCGAGCCCGAGTATCAGCCCGAGCAGGCTGAGCACCCCCAGCGACAGGGCCGCCAGCGCCCGCTGGCGCACGGCGGGTTCGGGGGGCGGCAGCGGCCGGCGGGCGGGCAGCATCCCTCTCGGCTGCGTCCCGCGCCCGCCCGGTGGCTGATATCTGGCCATCGCTACCTATTCTGCCCTCTCCGCCGAGCTCGGTGTCCCGTGCCATAGGGTTACCGCGTGACCTCGCGGCTGGTGGTGCTCGTCTCCGGAGAGGGGACCAACCTGCAGGCCCTGATCGACGCGTGCCGGGACGAGGCCTACGGCGCGAAGGTGGTGGCGGTGGGTGCGGACCGTCCCGGTATCACCGCCTTGCAGAGGGCCGAACGGGCTGGCATCCCGTCCTTCGTCCTGCGCCTGCCGGACTTTGCCGAACGCGACGACTGGGATACCGCGCTCGCCCGGGCCTGCGCCGGCTACCAGCCCGACCTGATCGTCCTGGCCGGCTTCATGAAGCTCGTCGGCAAGCCGTTCCTCGCCTCCTTCGGCGGCCGCTGCCTGAACACGCACCCGGCCCTGCTACCGTCGTTTCCCGGAACGCACGGCGTGCGGGACGCGCTGGCCCACGGGGTGAAGATCGCCGGCTGCACCGTCTTCATCGTGGACGAGGGCGTGGACGCCGGACCGATCGTGGCCCAGGCCAGCGTTCCGGTGGCCGACGACGACGACGAGGCGACGCTGCACGAGCGGATCAAGGTGGCCGAGCGGGCGCTGCTTGTCGCCACGGTCGGCAGGATGGTCCGCGACGGCTGGTCCGTCCGCGGCCGGAAGGTGAGGATCGGCCCGTGAGTGCCACCCGGTACCGGCTCGCGAGTACGGGTCCTTGTGGCCCGTGCGAGTGGCCGGTGGCCCGAAGGGCTGTCCGGGTGGCGCGAACATGTGAGGAGATACTGTGACTCAGATCCCGATCAGGCGGGCCCTCATCAGCGTCTACGACAAGACCGGCCTGGAGGAGCTGGCCTCCGGGCTGCACGCGGCCGGCGTGGACATCGTCTCCACCGGCAGCACCGCGGCCAGGATCGCCGCCGCCGGGGTGCCGGTCACCGGGGTGGAGGAGCTGACCGGCTTCCCCGAGTGCCTCGACGGGCGGGTCAAGACGCTGCACCCCAAGGTGCACGCGGGCCTGCTCGCGGACCTCTCCAAGCCCGCGCACGAGGCCCAGCTGGCCGAGCTCCGCATCGAGCCGTTCCAGCTGCTGGTGTCCAACCTGTACCCGTTCGAGGCCACCGTCGGGTCCGGCGCCCCGCCGGAGCAGTGCGTGGAGCAGATCGACATCGGCGGCCCGGCGATGGTTCGCGCCGCCGCCAAGAACCACGGCTCGGTGGCCGTCGTCGTCGAGCCGTCCCGGTACGCCGACGTGCTGGCCGCGCTGCCGGGCGGCTTCACCCTGGACCAGCGCCGCCAGCTGGCCGCCGAGGCGTTCGCGCACACCGCTGCCTACGACGTCGCGGTGGCGTCCTGGTTCGCCTCCGCCTACGCTCCCGACGAGACCGCGCGGGACGCCGGCTGGCCCCGGGTGGCCGGCGCCCTGTGGCGACGCTCCGACGTGCTGCGCTACGGCGAGAACCCGCACCAGCGCGCCGCCTTGTACACAAGGCCCGGCGCGCCGTCCGGCATCGCGACGGCCGAACTGCTGCACGGCAGGGCCATGTCCTACAACAACTACGTGGACGCGGACGCGGCCCGCCGGGCGGCCTACGACTTCGCCGAGCCGTGCGTGGCCATCGTCAAGCACACCAACCCGTGCGGGATCGCCGTCGGCGCCGACCTGTCGCAGGCGCACGCCAAGGCGCACGCCTGCGACCCGGTGTCGGCGTTCGGCGGGGTGATCGCGGCCAACGGGCCGGTCACCGCCGAGATGGCCCTTCAGGTCAAGGACGTGTTCACCGAGGTGGTGGTGGCGCCCGGCTTCGACGCCGAGGCGCTGGACATCCTGTCCGCCGGCAAGAACGTCCGGCTGCTCCGGTGCGCCCCGCCCGAGCCCGGGCCGGCCGTGGAGCTGCGCCCGGTGACCGGCGGGATCTTGCTGCAGTCGGCGGACCGGCTGGCCGAGCCGGGCGACGATCCGGCCAGCTGGCAGCTCAAGGCGGGCGAGCCGGTCAGCCCCGAGGTGCTCGCGGACCTGGCCTTCGCGTGGAAGGCAGCCCGTTCGGTCAAATCCAACGCCATCTTGCTGGCGGCCGGCGGCGCCTCGGTCGGCGTCGGCATGGGCCAGGTCAACCGGGTGGACTCGGCCCGGCTGGCGGTGCTGCGGGCCGGGGACCGGGCCGCGGGCTCGGTCGCGGCCAGCGACGCCTACTTCCCCTTCCCCGACGGCTTTGAGGTCCTGGCCCGGGCCGGGGTGCGCGCGGTCGCCGAGCCGGGCGGCTCGATTCGCGACCACCTCGTCGTCGCGGCCGCCGAAGCCGCCGGCATCCCGCTCTACTTCACCGGCGTCCGGCACTTCTACCACTGACGCGGAGGATGGCGCGTGACCGCACAGGTACTCGACGGCAGGGCCCTCGCGGCGGAGATACGGGCCGACCTGACCCGGCGGGTGGCCGCGCTCGCCGCGCGGGATATCGTGCCCGGGCTCGGCACCGTCCTGGTCGGCGACGACCCGGGCAGCCGGGCCTACGTGAACGGCAAGCACCGGGACTGCGCGCAGGTCGGGATCGCCTCGATCCGGCGCGACCTGCCCGCCGGCGCGACCCAGGCGCAGGTGGAGGCGGTGGTCGACGAGCTGAACGCCGACCCGGCCTGCACCGGGTACATCGTCCAGCTGCCGCTGCCCGCCGGCCTCGACGCGCACGCCGTGCTCGACCGGATGGACCCGGCCAAGGACGCGGACGGCCTGCACCCGGCCAACCTCGGCAAGCTGGTCCTGGGCGAGCCCGGCCCGCTGCCGTGCACCCCGCGCGGCATCGTGGCCCTGCTGCGCCGCTACGAGGTCGCCATCGCGGGCGCCGAGGTCACCGTCGTCGGCCGCGGCATCACCGTCGGCCGGGCCCTCGGCCTGCTGCTGACCCGCCGCACCGAGAACGCCACCGTGACGCTCTGCCACACCGGAACCAAGGACCTCGCCGCGCACACCCGCGCGGCGGACATCGTGGTGGTGGCCGCGGGCCGCCCCGGCCTGCTCACCGCGGACATGGTCAAGCCGGGCGCCGCCGTGGTCGACGTCGGCATCACCCGCACCGACGCCGACCCGAAGCGCCTGGTCGGCGACGTCGCCCCCGGCGTCGCCGAGGTCGCCGGCTGGCTGGCCCCCGTGCCCGGCGGCGTCGGCCCCATGACCCGCGCCGTGCTCCTAGCCAACGTAGTAGAAGCCGCCGAGCACAGATAGGCCGAACACCTGCGCGCTTACGGCCTGCCGAGGACGTGTACGGTCCAGGCGGCTTCGTGCCATAGCGCCGCGTCCAGGCAGCAGCGGGCGTCGATGATCACCCGGCGGGCCACGACGCGGGACAGCGCGGCGGGGTCGATGGCCCGGTAGTCGGACCACTCGGTCAGGTGCAGGACCAGGTCGGCGCCCTCGGCCGCCTCGAAGACCGACGGCGCGAACCGCAGGCCCGGGCGTTTCCTGGCCGCGCTGGGCATGGCCACCGGGTCGTGCACCGACACGACCGCCCCCTCGGCCACCAGGCGGTCGCAGACGGCCAGGCTGGGGGAGTCCCGCACGTCGTCGCTGTTGGGCTTGAACGCGACCCCGAGCACCGCCACCCGCCGGCCGGCCAGCGAGCCCCCGGCGATCTGGCGCGCCAGCGCGACCACCCGGTCCCTGCGGCCGAGGTTGATCGCGTCCACCGTGGTCAGCAGGCTGACCAGCGAGTCCACGCCGAGGTCCGCGGCGGTGGCGCGGAACCCGCGGATGTCCTTGGGCAGGCAGCCGCCGCCGTAGCCGAGCCCCGGGGACAGGAACCGCCTGCCGATCCGAGCGTCGTAGCCGAGCGCCTCGGCCAGCGGTATCACGTCGGCGCCGGCCTCCTCGCAGATCTCGGCCATGGCGTTGATAAAAGAGATCTTGGTCGCCAGGAAGGCGTTCGCGGCCACCTTGACCAGTTCGGCCGTCTCCAGGTCCATCACCAGCAGCGGGGATCCCGCCTCGATCGGCGCGCGGTAGATCTGGCGCAGCCGCGCCTCGGCGCGGTCGCCGGTCACGCCGAGCACGATGCGGTCCGGCGCCAGGCTGTCCTGCACCGCGAACCCCTCCCGCAGGAACTCCGGGTTCCAGGCCAGGTCGACCCGCCCGCCGGCCGGCGCGATCGCGCGCACCCTGGCCAGCACCTGCCGGGCCGTCCCGACCGGGACGGTCGACTTCCCCACGATCAGGCACGGCGACCTCAGGTGCGGGGCAAGCGCCTCGGCCGCGGCGTAGACGGCGCTGAGGTCGGCCCGGCCCGCCTCGCCCTCGGGCGTCCCCACGCACAGGAAGTGGACGTCGCCGAACGCGCCGACCTCGGCGAACGACATCGTGAACCGGAGCCTGCCGGAATCCAGGTTCTTCCGCAGCAGCGGTTCCAGGCCCGGCTCGAAGAACGGGGCCTCGCCCTGAGCGGCCTTCGCGATCTTCTCCGCGTCGACGTCGATGGCCAGCACCTCGTGGCCGAGGCCGGCCAGGCAGACGGCGTGGGTGAGCCCGAGGTATCCGGTCCCGATGACGGTGACCCGAGGCAACTGGCCCTCCTCCCGGTGGGATGCTCTCCACGATTCTTACCCCACCAGGCACTCTAAGCGCCGACGCGACGGTGGCGAGCACCTTACCGCTTCGTGAAACGACCGTGACCGGCGCTTTTGGCCGGTAACTTACCAGCGAGTAACATGATGCCCGCGGACCCGGTGCCGCGGGGCGCTCCGGGGTTTGGCAGGCTGTATGCCAGCAACCAAGGAGGTCGGTGCAGTCCCATGAACATCGTCGTGCTGGTCAAGCAGGTGCCTGACACTGCTGTCGAACGCAAGCTCAAGGACGCGGACGGCACGCTGGACCGCGCGTCGGTGGACGGGCTCATCAACGAGCTGGACGAGTACGCCATCGAAGAGGGCCTGAAGATCGCCGAGGCCCAGCGCGAGGCCGGGAACGAGGCCGAGGTCACCATCGTGACCATGGGCCCGGAGAAGGCGGCCGAGTCGATCCGCAAGGCGCTGTCGATGGGCGCGGACAAGGCCGTGCACCTGCTGGACGACGGGCTGGCCGGCTCGGACGCGCTGTCCACCTCCTACGCGCTCGCCCAGGTGCTCAGGCAGACCGGCTTCGACCTGGTGATCGCCGGGTCGGAGTCGACCGACGCCCGGATGGGCGTGATGGCCGCGATGCTGGCCGAGCGGCTGGACGCGCCGCAGGTCTCGCTGGTGAGCAAGGTCGACATCGACGGTTCGGTGATCCGCGCCCGGCGCGTCACCGACGACGGCTACCTCGAGGTGGAGGCCTCGCTGCCCGCGGTGATCAGCGTGGTCGAGAAGATCAACGAGCCGCGCTACCCGTCGTTCAAGGGCATCATGGCCGCGAAGAAGAAGCCGGTGCAGAGGATGAGCCTGGCCGACGCGGGCATCGACCCGGCCGCGGTCGGGCTGGCCGGGGCGGCCACCGCGGTGGCCGACCACGCCCAGCGCCCGCCGCGCCAGGCCGGCACGGTGGTCAAGGACGAGGGCGACGGCGGCGTCAAGGTGGCGGAGTTCCTCGCCGCGCAGAAGTTCATCTGAGGCCGGGAAGGATACCCGCATGGCTGAGATCCTGGTGCTCGCGGAGCACGTGGACGAGGACGTCAAGAAGGTCACGCTCGAGCTGATCACGCTGGCCCGCCGGTTCGGCGAGCCGTCGGTGGTGTGGACCGGGCCGGGCGCCGAAGGCGGCCAGGCGCGCTGCGCCGAGTACGGCGCGGCCCGGATGTACGTGGCCGCCGACCAGGCCGTCGAGGACCACGTCGTCGCGCCCGCGGCGGAGCTGCTGGCCCAGCTGGCGCGGGAGAAGTCCCCGGCGCTGGTGCTGCTGCCCGGCACCGCCCAGGGCAAGGAGGTCGCTGGCCGGCTCGCGGTCAAGATCGACTCCGGCGTGCTCACCGACGTGGTGGACCTGCAGCCGGGCGAGGGCGGCCCGGTCGCCGAGCAGCTGAACTTCGGCGGCGCGGTCATCGTCCACTCCCGGGTCACCCGGGGGACGCCGATCGTGGCCATGCGGCCCAACTCGGTGGCCCCGGAGCCCGCGCCGGGCGCGGCGGAGATCTCCCCGGTGTCGCTGGGCGTAGCGGCCACGGGAGCCCGGATCACCAACCGGGTGATCGCCGAGCGCGGCGAGCGGCCCGACCTGACCGAGGCCTCGATCGTGGTCTCCGGCGGCCGCGGCACCGGCGGCGCCGAGGGCTTCGGCGTGATCGAGCAGCTGGCGGACGCGCTCGGCGCGGCCGTCGGCGCGTCGCGCGCGGTGACCGACGCCGGCTGGTACCCGCACCAGTTCCAGGTCGGCCAGACCGGCAAGACCGTCTCGCCGCAGCTGTACATGGCGATCGGCATCTCCGGCGCGATCCAGCACCGGGCCGGCATGCAGACCTCCAAGACGATCATCGCCGTGAACAAGGACCCGGAGGCCCCGATCTTCGAGCTGGCCGACTTCGGGGTGGTCGGGGACCTGTTCAAGGTCGTCCCGCAGCTCCTGGAGGAGATCGCCAAGCGCAGGTAGCTCTCAGTTTGCCCGTTACATCTGTTTCAGGCGCATCTTCGCGACAGCTAGGCTGTAGCCAGCCATGAGTTCGCACAGCACAAGTCCCGTGTACCTGGATCACGCGGCGACGACGCCGATGCGGCCCGAGGCGATCGCCGCCATGACCGAGGAGCTGGCCGAGCTCGGCAACCCGTCGTCGCTGCACGCCGCCGGCCGCCGTGCCCGGCGTGTCGTGGAGGAGTCCAGGGAGCAGCTCGCCGAGGTGTTCGGGGCCCGGCCGAGCGAGGTCATCTTCACCAGCGGCGGGACCGAGGCGGACAACCTCGCCGTGAAGGGCTTGTTCTGGGCGCGCCGCGACGACGGGCGCCGCCGGGTGCTGACCACCTCGGTGGAACATCACGCCGTGCTGGACTCGGTGCGCTGGCTGGAGGAGGCGCAGGGGGCCGAGGCCCTGTGGCTGGTGGTCAGCGGCGACGGCGCGGTCCGCCCCGGCGTGCTGCGCGCCGCCATCGCGCAGGCCCCGGAGCAGGTGGCCGTGGTCAGCGTGATGTGGGCGAACAACGAGGTGGGCACGGTGCAGCCGGTCGCCGAGCTGGCCTCGGTGGCGCACGAGTACGGCGTGCCGTTCCACACCGACGCGGTGCAGGCCGCCGCGCAGCTACCGGTCGACTTCGCGGCCAGCGGAGCGGACGCGCTCAGCGTGTCCGCGCA
>Ga0318524_10000979_pt1 | contig 10238 bp, 10 predicted proteins | sample GRESIP052b4f22_FD_203685 | JGI IMG/M metagenome (GOLD analysis project Ga0318524, IMG submission 203685) | Tropical soil microbial communities from Luquillo Experimental Forest, Puerto Rico - GRE.SIPMG.052b4f22 | ecosystem: Environmental > Terrestrial > Soil > Tropical forest > Bulk soil... | reverse complement strand
CTTCCCGCACCATCACGCTGTCGGTCTCGCGGTAGCGACGCTCGAGATTCGGAATGATCCCTTCGAACGCATGCTCGCGCACCAACGGCCGCCCGCGCTCGGACAGATAGGTGAACGGGATCTTCTCGTCGCCCGAGCCGTAGAGGATCGCGTTCTGCACACGTTCCGGCAGCTTGTCGAACGGGCGGTCGACGTCGAAGCCCACGTGCTTCGCGAGGCTTTGCAGCATCTGGAAGTAGAACTGGTTGCGCCGGTCCCAGCCCTTGATCGCACCCGACGCCAGCGAAAGGTGCGGAAACGCCACCACGCGCTTGGGATCGAAGAAGCTGATCGAGCCCAGCCCGTCACAGCGCGGGCACGCGCCGACCGGATTGTTGAACGAGAACAGCCGCGGCTCGAGCTCGGCGAGCGAGTAGTTGCAGATCGGGCAGGCGAATTTCGCCGAGAACAGGTGCTCTTGCGCTCGCTCACTTGGCTTGTCCATCTCGACCGCGATCGCACGCCCGTCGCCGTGGCGGAGCGCCGTCTCGTACGACTCGGCGAGCCGCTGCTTGAATTCGCCGCGCACCTTGAGCCGGTCGACGACGACCTCGATCGTGTGCTTCGTGTTCTTGTTGAGCCGCGGCACCGCGTCGATCTCGTATACCGTCCCGTCGACGCGCACGCGCACGAATCCCTTGGCGCGCAATTCGATGAAGAGCTCGGCCTGCTCGCCTTTCCGGTTGACGACGATCGGCGCAACGATCATCAGCTTCGTGTCCTCCGGAAGCGCGAGCGTCGCGTCGACCATCTGCGAAATCGTCATCGCCGCGAGCTTCTGCTCCGGGTGGTTCGGGCAGTACGGGTCGCCCACGCGCGCGAACAGAAGCCGCAGGTAGTCGTGGATCTCGGTCACCGTGCCGACCGTCGAGCGCGGGTTATGCGAGGTCGCCTTCTGCTCGATCGAGATCGCGGGCGAGAGTCCTTCGATCAGGTCGACATCCGGCTTCTCCATGAGCTGGAGGAACTGGCGTGCGTACGCGGAGAGCGATTCGACGTACCGCCGCTGGCCCTCCGCGTACAGCGTGTCGAACGCGAGCGAGCTCTTGCCCGAGCCCGAGAGCCCGGTGATCACGATCAGCCGCTGCCGCGGCAGGTCGAGATTGAGATTCTTGAGGTTATGGGTCCGTGCGCCGCGGATGCGGATGTAGTCCATGCCGATTCGATCGCTGCTATTCACGGCCGGCACGCTTCAAAGGATCGTCCGAAAGGACGAGGAAGGGTGGGCCAACCTGCTAGTATATTGCGTTTCGCGCACCCGTTCTAAAGGGTCATTCAAGCGCAACAATCGGCCCGCGGCCGCGAGCGGCCGTTTTCGGAATCGGAAGCAACAGGAGAAGCGCATGGCGTCGGTCAACAAGGTGATTTTGCTGGGCAATCTGGGCCGGGACCCGGAGACGCGTTACACGACCGGCGGAGACGCGGTGACGAACCTGAGCATCGCGACCAGCGAGCAGTGGAAGGACAAGAGCGGCGAGAAGCAGGAACGCACCGAGTGGCACCGCGTCGTGCTCTTCGGCCGCCAGGCCGAGGTCGCCGGCGAATACCTGAAAAAGGGACGCTCGGTCTACATCGAAGGCCGCCTGCAGACGCGCAAGTACACCGACAAGGACGGCGTCGAGCGCTACTCGACCGAGATCGTCGCGGATCGCATGCAGCTGATCGGCGGCGCACGCGACGCGGGGGGCGGCAGCGACGCCGAATTCGCCAGCGCCACGGCGGGTGGCGGAACGAAGCGCGAGGGTGGCGGCCCGTCGAAGGGCGGCGGCGCGTCGAAAAAGAACGTCGACGACTTCGACGACGATATTCCTTTCTAAGGTCGTTTCAGTCCCTCGTGGCGCCGGCCTTCGTGACCGGCGAGCATCGTAACCGCATCCGTCGGTCGCAATCCCGACCGGGCGTGAATTTTGCTGCCGCGGTTACTGCGCGAAGGCATCGTCGCCAATGGCGACCGCGCGAGTGGAATCATACCGCTCGCGTGCGGCTGCCTGTGTTGATGATCGCACACGTGCGAGCGTCGCGGCCTGCCGACGCCCGCACGCCGTACGTTACGGCTTCGCGTCGCGCGCGATCGACTCGTAGTACGCGTTTTGCTGCGCCGGGCTCAAGCTCGCGAGCGGTACCGTCGCATCGGCGGGCGGCTGACGAGCATCCATGCGCGGCGTGTTCACGGCAGCGTTCGCCACGGCGCCCGTTTCCATCGCGTGCGCCACGAACTTGCCGCGCCACATCTGCTGCGCATCGGCGCGAGTATCACTCGGCTCCGCATAGCGGTTGGTCGGCTCGACGCGCGATGCGGACGACTTCGATTCATCCTGCCACCCGCGCTCGGTCGAGTCGAACCGCTGCGCGATCGAGGCCATGCGATTCGAATCGGGGGATGTGTACGGCGTTTGCGCCATCGCCGCCGCATTCATCAGTACAGCCGCGGCGACACCAGACATCGTGCTCGAATACCATTTCATCGTGCATCCTTTCAGATTCATGACAGGTACGTGTTGCCGAATCGTGATCGGCGAACGCGCAATCGCTTAGAGAATGGGTGTGCGAATCGGTTCGCCGAAATAGGTGCATTTACACGCGAAATCGTATCGATCTGTATCGATCGCATGATCGGAAAAACAAATCCGAACGATTGGAAAAATCGAACGAGAACCTCACGCACGGCCGCGAGCTTGATTCAAGGAGACGAAAAACCACGCGAACGGTGAGCGGCGCGCGGAAGGAAGTGGCATGCGTTACCGGTTAACCGAGGGCCTCGGCCGGGACAGTCGCGGTTGCAGCGCGCTCTTGACCGACGATCACGCCGCCGCCGAGGCATACATCTTCGTAGTAGAGCACGAGATACTGCCCGGGCGTAGGCGCCCACTGCGGGACATCGAAGTGAGCGCAAAGCGCATCGCCGTCGGCGCGAACCTCGCAGCGCGCGTCGGACATCCGGTACCTTGTCTTCGCCGCAAAGCGTGCCGGCAACGCCGGCGATCTGCCGGCGATCCAGTGCATCTCGGTCGCTTCGATGTCGCGCCGATACAGACTCGGATCGTCACGTCCCTGAACGACTACCAGCGCATTGCGCGCGAAGTCCTTGCGCGCGACGAACCACGGCGCGCCATCGCCGTCGCGCACGCCACCGATGCGCAGTCCCTGCCGCTGGCCGAGCGTGTAATACGCGAGCCCCTGGTGCCGTCCCACCTCGAGCCCGTCGATCGTCACCACCGGGCCGGGAGTTCGCTGCAGATAGCGCGCGAGGAAGTCACGAAACGGTCGCTCGCCGATGAAGCAGATCCCGGTGGAGTCCTTTTTAGCGTACGTGGGTATGCCTTCGCGTCTCGCGAGCGCCCGCACGTCGCGCTTCAGCATCTCGCCGAGCGGAAACGCGACCGGCGCGAGCTGTGCCTGCGTCAGGCGATGCAGGAAATAGCTCTGGTCCTTTGTGCGATCGCAAGCCTTGAGGAGCTCGACGGCGCCGTCGCGCGAGCTTCGCACGCGCGCGTAATGACCGGTCGCAATCCGGTCGGCGCCGAGCGTCCGCGCGTAATCGAGGAAAGCCGCGAATTTGATCTCGCTGTTGCACAGCACATCCGGATTGGGCGTGCGGCCGGCCTCGTACTCGCGCAGAAAATGTGCGAACACGCGATCGCGATACTCGTGAACGAAGTTGACGACTTCGAGGTCGATGCCGACGACGTCGGCGACGGCCGCCGCGTCGACGAGGTCCTCGCGCGACGTGCAGTATTCGTCGGTGTCGTCGTCATCCCAGTTCTTCATGAACACGCCGACGACGTCGAAGCCCTGCCGCTTCAGCAGCCAGGCCGCGACGGCCGAATCGACCCCACCCGACAGGCCAACGACCACGCGCGAAGGTCGGCTCACCGTCAAAGCTCCACGACGACGTCAAGCGAGTGACGGCGTCCCGCGCGATAGTCGTCGACACAACGGAGGACGAGCGGGCTTCGATGCTCGTGGCGCCGGCGCGCGAGCTCGTCATACGACAGCCACAACGCGCGCAGAATCCCGGTATCGAGTGTCCGTCCCGCGACGGCCTCCGTCGCCTCGGCGGCGAACGCGAAGCGCACGAATGTCGTGCTTTCCGATCGCGTCTGCCAGCGGTAAATGCCGATCAACGCTGTGGGGACGACGCGCCATGCCGCCTCTTCGAGCGTCTCGCGCGCGGCGGCAGCGACGAGCGATTCACCGCATTCGAGGTGGCCGGCCGGCTGATTCAGGCGAACGCCGTCGCTCGTCTCTTCTTCGACGATCAGATAGCGTCCCGCGCGCTCGACGATCGTCGCGACGGTGACCACCGGCAGGGAGACTGCTTCATTCACGAGGCGTCTAGGTCGTCATTTGATCGAATGGTGAGATGCGGTCAGCGGGACCCAAGCCCGGAGGTGGGGCCGCCGCGCCCATTGTGCGCTACGCGTTCCCGGCGACCGGCGGGACGCTTCATGCCGGGGCGAAAACAAGAAGGCAGGGCGCAACGCCCTGCCTTCCAATGAAGACAAACGGACTGGCGTTTACTGACCGCCGCCGCCCTTCGATTCCTTTTGCATCGACTGCTCGACCGCGGTCTTCTGCTCCTTGGTCATCTTGCTCATCTTCATCGGGTCGGAGGCCGTCGTCGTCTTCGCCGTCGATCCCGTCGTGTACCGCGCCGCGCTGCCGCCCGACTCCTTCTGTAGGTTCTGGTATGCCGCGGCCTTCTCTTCCTTGGTCATCTTCTGGATGCCGATCTTGTCGGATGCAGTCGACGTCTTCGCGGTCGATGCACCGACGTTCCCGGCGCCCATGCTGCTCGACTGCTTCTGCATCGTCGCCTCGGTTTCCTTGAACTTCGCTTCCTTCGCGGCCTTCGCCTTCTCCGCGTCCGTCTGCGGGGTCGTCTGCGCGATCGCGAGCGTGGCCGAGGTGGCAAAGGTGCCTGCGATCAGAGCTGCCAAGAGTTTGTTCATTTAGGTTCCTATGTGGTTGGGTGCGAACGCCAGGCCGGTCCGGCGTATGCGGCGCGGATTTCGCAATCCGTCTTCAAGCCTGTCGTCTTGCTGAAATATAGCCCCGTTACCCCCGGATCACAACGACCGAGGCCGACCGTCGCATTCACGTGGGTTGCCCTCATTGCGGGACCGGGCAACAAAAAAGGCAGGGCCAAGCCCTGCCTTTTCGGTACGGAAACGGAGCGGGCGTTACTGACCGCCGCCGCCCTTCGATTCCTTCTGCAGCGATTTCTCGTATGCAGCCTTCTCTTCCTTGGTCATGAGTTTGTACCGGTCCCCTGCTGCGGTTTTGGAGGTCGAGCCACCCACGTTCTGCGCCGGCATCTGATCCGACTCCTTCTGCATGCTCTGGTACGCCGCTGCCTTCTGTTCCTTCGTCTGGAGCTTGGTCCGGTCCCCCGGTGCAGTCTTTGCCGTCGATCCGCCGACGTTTTGCGCCGCCGAGGTGCTCGACTCCTTCTGCAGCGTCTGCTCGGTCGCCTTGAACTTCGCTTCCTTCTCTGCCTTCGCCTTCGCTTTCTCGTCCGCCGTCTGCGGCGTCGTTTGGGCGAACGCAAGCGTCGCCGACACCGCGATCGCGCCAGCGATCAATGCTGCCAAGAGCTTGTTCATGAATGATCCTCAGGTGGTTGATGCGGTATCTTGCCCGGCGGTGCATCGCCGCGTAGCGCGGATTGGCGATCTACTCCAAGGCCGGTCAACGAATGAATATAGCCGGACTTTGCGCGCACCGCAACGACACAGGCGCTACGCCCGCTCCTACGATCCATCCGGAGACACCAACGATTGACCGCCAGCGGCGTTCGTGCCAACGCTTCGATGGCGCCGCCGCCAATTTTTGAAGGCGAGCGATGACTGCATGAAGGCAGCGTGACGAGTTCCGGCAATTCGGTCCCGAAGCCCGAGTTCCGCCGCAACCGGTGACGGAAAAACAAAAGGCAGGGGGGTCACCCCTGCCTTTCGGTTCGAAACGACTGGGATCGCGGTTACTGACCGCCGCCGCCCTTCGATTCCTTCTCCAGCGACTTCTCGTACGCGGCCTTCTGCTCCTTGGTGGCCTTGCCAAGCTTTCCGGGATCGGAAGCCGTCGTCGTCTTCGCCGTGGAGCCGCCGACGTTCTGCGCCGCCGAGGTGCTCGACTCCTTCTGCATTTGCTGGTACGCCGCGGCCTTCTGCTCCTTGGTCGCCTTGCCCAGCTTCCCGGGGTCCTGCGCCTTGGTGTCCTTCGCCGTCGAACCGCCAACGTTCGCCGCCGGCATCTGGTCGGACTGCTTCTGCAGCGATTGTTCCTGCGCCTTGAACTTCGCTTCCTTCTCCGCCTTCGCCTTTGCCTTGTCGGCGTCGGTCTGGGCGGTCGTTTGGGCGATCGCAAGCGTCGCCGACGCCGCGAAGATGCCGGCGATCAATGTTGCCAATAGCTTGTTCATGAATAATCCCTCAAGTGGATTGGTGTAATTTGTTAGCCGCCTGTCCGATGCAGCGCAGCGCGGATTTGCCGATCCGTCCAAAGTCATACAACCTGTTGAATGTAGCCGGGTTATCGGCGGATCGCAAGAATTCTGCGGCGCGGCGCATGTTTTACCGCGCATGTTGTTGTTGGTGTGCATTGAAATGGCGCGATGCCGGGTTTAGTCCCGGCGGCGACACGCAGTCGCCGCCGGTTCTAGTGCAAAGTTACTTCGTGGCGGCGGCCGGGGCCTTGGCGGGCGCCGACGCGGTCGTCGTCGCCGGCGCAGCCGGCGTCGAGCCAGTGGACGCGGGCGTTGCCGTCGTCGACGACTTCTTCGACTTCTTCTTGCTCTTGTGCGGGGTCGGCTTGGCCGTGGTCGTCGAGGCGGAGTCCGCCTTCGCCGAGTCCATCTTCGCGGCATCGGCCGCCTTCGGGGCCGCCGGTGCGGCGGCTGGAGCCGCGGTGGTGGCAGCCGGGGTGTTGCCTTGGGCAAACGCGGTCGCGGCGAAACCGGCCGCGATCAGCGCAACGAGAAGCTTGTTCATCTTGAGTGGGGTCCTGGAGTTGAAAAGTTGGAAAAACGCCGGTGTTTACCTGCGTCCGGTCCCATAACGTCGCAAATCGTCAGGCGGTTGACAGCCGTGGACGTGATCGCCGCGGGAGAGGCGTCGGTTTCGCCCGGCAAGTCAGTGAGTTAGCGGCTCGAACTTGTCTCGACAGCCGGTGCCCAGGTTGCCGCGAATGATGAAGCTTGGCTTAAGCCGCACTGCTATGTGGCGCACCCGTCCCCCGCGTCGGCGACGAATTCGCCAGCAGAGCGCCCAGCGGCGAGTCTCGGGCGCGGCCTCAACCACCTTCCGCCTGCGAGGAGATCCCCATCGGGTCGGCGCCGCCCAGCCAGGCCTTGACCAGCGGCACGGTGATCGCCCGATGCGTCGCGAGCGAATAGCGGTCGAGTGCGGCGAGGAGGCGCGTCAGGCTGCGCAGGTCGCGCCGCCGGTAGCGCAAGAGGTAGTCGATCACGTCCGGTCCCAGGGGAAACCCACGTTCCTCGGCGTAGACCCGTAACGCGTGCGGGAGGTCGCCATCCCGCAGGGGAAGGACCTCGAACACCAGCCCGTGGCCGATGCGGGTTCGCAGATCGTCGCGCAGCGCGAGTCGCGCCGGCGGAAGCGGCGATCCCCACAACAGCTGGCCGCCGTGCGCGACGACGCTGTTGTAGAGCGTGAAGAGCAGACCCTGCTCGGTGGCGTTGGCGGCGTCAACCGCGTCCACCGCAATCACCGCACCCGGCGCAGGCGGCGGGCTCGCCAGCATGGCCGGCGACTCGAAAAATGCGGCGGCCCGCCCGCTCGCCTGCGCTTCGGTGACGCAAGCACGCAACAGATGCGTCTTCCCGGTAGAAGGCGCACCCCAAAGCATGAGACCGGTGTCGGCCGGCTCGCGCACGAACTGCCGCAGCGCAGCGACAACCTCCACGTTCGGGCCCGCCACGAAATTGTCGAAGCTCGGCGGCTCCTCGCGCCCGAGCTCGAACACGAGCTGCTCGGCCATCCCGCTATTCGTCCTGGTAGACGGGCGACTCGACGTACACCGCACGCATCTGCCGCAGCCCGACGAGCAAAGCCGCCGAAACGGGAAGCGCGAGCAGCACCCCCGCGAAGCCGAACAGCTGGCCGAAGGCGAGCAGCGCGAAGATGACGGCGAGCGGATGAAGCCCGATGCGATCGCCGACGAGATACGGGATCAGCACGTAGTTCTCGAGCAGCTGCCCGATGCCGTAGACCGACAGGACGGCGACGAAGCCTGGCCACCCGTTCCATTCCAGCAACGCGGCGATGATCCCGAGGATGAGGCCGAGGCCGAAGCCGACGTAGGGGATGAACACCAGCAGGCCCGTGAGAACGCCGATCGACAGCCCGCGCTCGAGGCCGGCGAGCTTGAGCGCAATCGCGTAGTAGATCGCCAGCACGACCATCACGAGGAGCTGCCCGTGCAGGAACTCGCCCAGCACATCGTCGATCTCGCGCGCCATGGTCCGCGTCTTCGTCTGCCAGCGCGGGGGAACGAGGCCGTCGATGCGCGCGATGAGCATGTTCCAGTCGCGAAGCACGTAGAACATCACCACCGGGATCAGCGCGAGATTGATGAGGAGCGAGACGAGAATGCGACCGCCGGTCGTGACGCCCGAAAGCACCTTGAGCGAAAGGTCCTGCGCGCTTTGCATGTTCTCGCTGACGAAGTCGCGGATCGTGTCGATATCGAAGGCGAGGCGGATGCCGAAGTGCGCCTCTACCCACGGCGCGGCTTGCGCCGTCAGATTGTTGACGAGATCGGGGAGGCGCTGCGCGGCGAGCGTCACCTCCGCGCGAATCAAGGGGATCAGCACCACGAATAGAGCCAACAGCGCCAGGGCGACGAGCAACACGAACAGCACCGTGCCAAGCGTCCGGGAGATGCCGCGGCGCTCGGCGAGCGCGACGAGCGGCGTCCCGAGGTACGCGAAGATCGCGCCGAACAGGAACGGCGTAAGCACCGGGGAGAGCGCGCGCAGGAGCACGAACAGCACGATCAGCGTGACCGCCACCCACACGTAGTGGCGCACGCTCAGCATCCGTCGCGGTCGCGGCGGTGCGTCGACGGCGTCGCCGTCCACGGGCAACGGTGGAAGCTCTGCGGACGACGGCCGGTCTGCGGTCATATCAAGTAAAATCGCGCCTCGTTCAAGAGTGCGCACTTTACCGTGCCGGGCGCGCTTCGCAACAGGAGTCGCTTGTCGCGCCGGCGCACCTGAAGTCGATCGATGGCCCGAACCGAGGCGACCCCGAAAGGCCCGCTGTCCTACCGCGATGCCGGCGTCGACATCGATGCCGGAGATGCGCTGGTCGAACGCATCAAGCCGTTCGCGAAGCGCACGCTCCGGCCGGAAGTCCTGGCCGGCATCGGCGGCTTCGGCGCGCTAATCGAGATCGGCAAGCGGTATCGCGAACCGGTGCTGGTTGCCGGGACCGACGGCGTCGGCACCAAGCTCAAGCTCGCGTTCGCGCTGGGGCGCCACGATACGGTCGGCATCGATCTCGTCGCGATGAGCGTGAACGACATCCTCGTGCAGGGCGCAGAGCCGCTGTTCTTTCTCGACTACTACGCCTGCGGCCGCCTCGACATCGACGTCGCTGCCAAAGTGATTCAGGGGATCGCGGCGGGATGCGAAATGGCGGGATGCGCGCTGATCGGCGGCGAAACTGCAGAGATGCCCGGCATGTACGCGCCGGGCGAATACGACCTCGCCGGCTTCGCAGTGGGTGTCGTCGAGAAGGACGCGATCATCGACGGCCGCGCGATCGTCCCCGGTGACGCGGTGCTCGGGCTCGGGTCCAGCGGACCGCACTCCAACGGCTTCTCGCTGATTCGCAAGGTTCTCGAGGCGAACGGCGCCGATCTCGCTTCGAAGTTCGGCGACGCGACTCTTGGAGACGCGTTGCTCGCGCCGACGCGGATCTACGTCAAACCGCTGCTCGCGCTGATGAAGGTCGTGCCGGTCAAGGGCATTGCGCATATCACCGGCGGCGGGCTCGTCGAGAACATTCCGCGCGTGCTGCCGGATGGGTTGCAGGCGCGGCTGACACGCGGGAGCTGGCGGCGGCAGGCGATCTTCGACTGGCTGCAGCGCGAAGGCCGCATCAGCGACACCGAGGTGCACCGCGTCTTCAATTGCGGCATCGGGATGGCGGTGATCGTCGCGGCGGAGGACGCCG
>Ga0318524_10000976_pt1 | contig 10243 bp, 3 predicted proteins | sample GRESIP052b4f22_FD_203685 | JGI IMG/M metagenome (GOLD analysis project Ga0318524, IMG submission 203685) | Tropical soil microbial communities from Luquillo Experimental Forest, Puerto Rico - GRE.SIPMG.052b4f22 | ecosystem: Environmental > Terrestrial > Soil > Tropical forest > Bulk soil... | reverse complement strand
CTCGAGCACCACGAGCAGGGCGAGCCCGACCGAGTCGGCGAGCAGCGCCTGCTGCTCGGGGTCGGTGTCGCCGGCCCGGCTGACGACCGGGTCGGGAACGTGCGCGCCCAGCGGGTTCTCCCGCCGGGTGGTGCGCGCGCGCAGCATGTACAGGCAGACCCGCCCGACGACCGTGGTGAGCCAGGCGCCCAGGTTCTGCACCTCGCTGGTGTCGGCGCGGCTCAGCCGGAGCCAGGCCTCCTGTACCGCGTCGTCCGCCTCGCTGAGCGAGCCGAGCATCCGGTAGGCGACGGCGCGCAGCTCGCCCCGGTGCTCCTCGAAACGCTTGGCCAGCCAGTCGCTGGAGTCCATCAGTCACATTCCTTTGTCGTGTCGTGTCGATGCACCGACCAGTGAAACGCAGCCGATGTGACACGGGAAAGGACACCGACGATGTCAGCATCCGCCATCCTGGCCGGACCCGCGTTCGAGGAGCGGCTTTCTGGGTGACGGGACAGTCAGCCTCTCGGCACATCCGGTCTTGCGTCAGTGACAGCGCGCGCACACACTGAGCTGATAGGGGTTATCTGCACGCGAGGGGGACTGATCGGATGCTTCTGCATTTCGCGGCCAATTGGCCGACCGCTTCCTGACGCCCGTACCTGACAGGCGCCCAGAGATGTTGCGCTCGGTGATCGGCGCGAGCGTCCGGTTCCGTTTCCTGCTCATCGCGGTGACCGCCGGGCTCGTCGTGCTGGCCGTGGCGACGTTGCCGGGAATGCACGCCGACGTGCTCCCGGAGACGTCGCCGGTCACGGTGCGGGTCCAGACCGAGGCGGCGGGGCTTTCGGCCCCGGAGGTGGAATCCCTGGTCACGGTGCCGCTGGAGAAGAACCTGCTCGAGGGCGTGATGGGCGTCACCGACGTCACCTCGGACTCGATTCCCGGCCTGTCCCAGATCGAGCTCGACTTCGCCCCGGGCACCAGCCTCTACCAGGCCCGCCAGCTCGTGCAGGAGCGGCTGACCCAGGCGTTCGTGCTGCCGAACGTGTCGAAGCCGCCGGTCATGCTGCAGCCGGTGTCGTCGACCGGCAACGTGATGCTCATCGGGCTGACCTCGCGCCAGCTCAGCCTGACCGACCTCTCGGTGCTGGCCCGCTGGACGATCGTGCCGCGGCTGCTCGGCGTGCCCGGCGTCGCCGACGTATCCACCTTCGGCGAGGCGGACCGCCAGCTTCAGGTGCTGGTCGACCCGGCCCGGCTGGCCGCCCGCCACATCACGCTGGCGCAGATCATCGAGACCGCCGGGAACGCGCAGCTGGTCTCGCCGCTGAGCTACCTGGAGGGGTCCACGCCGGGCGCCGGCGGCTTCCTGGAAGGCCAGAACCAGCGCCTCAACATCGAGCCCGTGCTGCCGTTCGGCACGCCCGCCAACCTGGGCCAGGTTCCGGTGGCCGAGACCGCGGGCCCGAAGCCGGTGCCGCTCGGCAGCGTCACCGACATCGTGGACGGCCACCAGCCGCTGATCGGCGACGCCCTGGTGCGCGGCCAGCCCGGTCTGGTGCTCGTGGTGCAGAAGCTGCCCTCGGCCAGCGTGCCGGCCATCACCGACGGGCTGGACCAGGCGCTGGCGCAGCTGCGGCCCAGCCTGGCCGGGGTGCAGGTGGACACCTCGCTGTTCCGGCCTGCCGGCTACGTCGACAGCGCGCTAAACCACCTCGGCACGGCCCTGATCGCCGCGGCGGCGCTCGCCGCGCTCGCGCTGATCGCGCTGCTGCTGAGCCTGCGGCTGGCCGTCGTCGCGCTGACCGCCGCCGGGATGTCGATGCTGGCCGCTGTCTGGGTGCTGTACCTGCTCGGGTACACGTTCAACGCGCTGGTCACGCTGGGCCTGCTGCTGGCGCTGGCGGTCGTGGCCGCCGAGGCCGCGGGTACAGCGCAGCGCCTGGTGGTCCGGCTGGCGCCGGCGGACGAGAAGCAGAACGGCAGCCGCCCGTCCGCGGCCGGCCTCGTCGTCGCGGCCTGCGGCGAACTGCGCGGCCCGCTGTGCGCCGCGGTACTGGCGGTGCTGGCGGCGGCCGCCCCCGTGGCCCTCGCCTCCGGGCTGACCGGCACCTTCGTGCGGCCTATGGTGCTGGCGTTCACGCTCGCGGTGGCGGCCTCGGTGCTCGTCGCGCTGACCGTCACGCCGACGCTGGCCGCCCTGCTGCTCGGCGCCGGGCGCCTGCCCGGGCCGGCGAGCCGGGCCGGCGCGGCGCTGGGCCGGGCGTACCGGACCGCGCTGCGGGCGGTGCTGCGGGTGCCGCGCCGGGTGGCGGCCGTCCTGTGCCTGGGCGGGCTGGCGCTGGGCGCGCTGGGCCTGGCCGGGGTCGGCGCGCTGGGCGGGCTGCCGGCCATGCACCCGGGCCAGCCGCAGTTCCAGGACCGGAACCTGGTGATCCGCTGGACCGGAGCGCCCGGCATGTCGCTGCCGGAGCTCGACCGGCTGGCGGCGCGGACGTCGCAGCAGCTGGCCGCGCTGCCCGCGGTCGGCGACGTCGCGGCCACCGTGGGCCGGGCGGTCTCTTCCGACCAGATCGTCAGCACCAACTCGGCGCAGATCTGGGTCACGATCAAGCCCGGCGCCGCCTACGACCGCACGGTCGGCCAGGTGCGGGCGATCGCCGACGGCATGCCTGGGGTGGCCGGCGCGGTCGGCACCTACGAGTCCGACAGCATGGGCGGCGTCCTGGGCCCGGCGCCCGGCGCCCTCACCGTCCGGCTCTACGGGTCGGACTACGGCGAGCTGGCCCGGCTGGGGCGGCAGGTCGAGGCGGTCATGGCGCGGATCAGCGGGCTCGGCCCGCCGGGCATGCAGCTGCCGGCCAGCCAGCCTACGCTGAACGTCGCGGTCGACCTGGCCTCGGCGACCAGGAACGGGGTCAAGCCGGGAGACATCAGGCGCGAGGCGGCCACCCTGCTGTCCGGCCTGACCGTGGGCAACTTCTTCGAGCAGCAGAAGGTCTTCGACGTGGTCGTCGTGGGCACGCCCGCGGTGCGCGGCAGCCTGACCAGCGTGAGCGACCTGCTGCTCGACACGGTGAACGGCGGGCACGCCCGGCTGAGCACGCTCGCCCGGGTCAGCGTCGCGGCCGAGCCGACCGACATCACGCACGACGCGACGTCCCCGTACGTGGACGTGACCGCGCGGCTGTCCGGCCGCAGCCTGAGCTCGGCCCGGGCGGCGGTCGCCGCCGGGCTGAACGCGATCTCCTTCCCGCTCAGCTACTACGCCGTGGTGCAGGACGCGCCGGGGAACCAGGCGTACTCCGCCGCGCGGCTGGCCAGCTACGTGATCGCGGCGCTGATCGGCATCCTGCTGCTCGCCCAGGCCGCGACCGGCAGCTGGCGGCTGGCGCTGCTGGTGCTGGCCGCGCTGCCGGTCCCGGTCGCGGTCGCGGTGCGCGCCGCGTTCGCCCTCGGCACCCAGGACTCGCTCGCCGCCCTGGCCGGGCTGCTGGGGGTGCTCGCCGTCGCGATCCACCAGGCGTTCCGGGTGGCCGCGGCGATCCGCCGCGCTCACCTGGCGGACGGCGGGCCGCTGACCCCCGGCCTGCTGGCGGCCGCGGCGGCCGACGCCAGCGGCCCGGCCGTCACCGCCGCCGCGATGGCCGCGGTGGCGCTGGCGCCGTTCATCGTGGCCGGCGCGACCGCCGGGAACGAACTGCTGCACCCCGCCGCCGCGGTGATCCTCGCGGGCCTGATCGCGGCGACGCTGCAGAACGCGCTCGTCTTGCCGGCGGCCTGCCTGTGGTTCGGTCCGCGCCGGGTGCCCGAGCAGGACTTCCCCGTACCGCCAGACGTGCCGCAGCCGCGGGAGGAGCCGGAACTCCCGGCCGTGGCCGCCCGGCCGGAGAACCCGGTGAGCTAGGAAAGGGGGTCGCCCGTGCATCGCTTCAGCCGCAGCGCCGTATTGGCCCGCCCGGCCGTCATCGCGGGCGCGGCCGTCATCGCGGCGGCGGCCCTGGCCGGGTGCAGCAGCACCACCTCCGCCACGGGCGGCGCCCCGCCGCCGGCCGCCCAGCTGGAAAGGACAGGACCACACGGTGCCCTCAGCGTGGTGCTGACCCGGCTGGGCGCGCAGCGGGCCGGCATCCAGACCGCGACGGCCGCTACGGCCGGCCAGGGCCGGGCCGTGGTCCCGGTCTCCGCTCTGCTCTACCAGCCCGACGGCAGCACCGTGATCTACACGGTGACGGCGCCGCTCACCTACACGCTGGCGGCCGTCGGCGTCGCGAGCATCCAGGGCGACCAGGTCGTCCTGACCGGGCTCGCGCCGGGCACCACGGTGGTCACCGTGGGCGGCGAGGAACTGCTCGGGGTCCAGGACGGCGTCGGAGTCCAGACGTGAGCGGGCCAGGCGCGGGCGGGGCGGCGGGACGGCGATGCGCTGGCTAGTCGGCACCAGCCTGCGCTTCCGGTACCTGGTGGCCGGCCTGGCCGCCGGGCTGATGTTCTTCGGCGTCCAGGTGCTCGGGCACGAGAAGCTGGACGTGTTCCCCGAGTTCGCGCCGGTGTCGGTGGAGATCCAGACCACCTGCCTGGGCCTGTCGCCGCAGGAGGTGGAGTCGCTCACCACCGTCCCGCTCGAGGCCGCGCTGCAAGGCGTGCCGGGCGTCGGCGACGTGCAGTCCTACTCTGAACCCGAACTGTCGGCGATCTACCTGTACTTCCGGCCGGGCACCAGCGAGCTGCACGCCCGGCAGCTCGTCCAGGAGCGGCTGCGGACCACCGCGCCGCGGCTGCCGACCTGGTGCGACCCGCCGCAGATGTACCCGATCGTGTCGGCGACCAGCCGGGTCATGCAGATCGGCTTCACCTCGACGACGCTGTCTCCCCTCGACCTGTCCACGATCGCGCAGTGGGACATCAGGCCCAAGCTGATGGGCGTGCCCGGGGTCGCGAACGCCGCGATCTGGGGCGGAAACCCGCGGCAGATCATGGTCCAGGGCGATCCGGCGCTGATGCGGGCGCACGGGGTCACGCTGGACGAGCTGATGGCCACCGCCGCCGACGCCGTCGACGCCGCGGAGGTCCGCTACACCACCGGCGCGGCGGTCGGCTCGCTGGGCTTCACCGAGACCCCGGCGCAGCGGCTGGACGTCGTCAACATCCAGCCGATTCACACCCCGGCCCAGATGGCCCAGGTGCCGCTGGAGACCGGCAACGGCAAGCTGATCACGATCGGCCAGGTGGCCACGGTGGCCTGGGGCTACCCGACGCCGACCGGGGACGCGGTGGTGGACGGCGGCCACGGCCTGATGATGGTGGTGGAGAAGTTCCCCGGCGCGAACACGCTGCAGGTGACCAGGGGCGTCGAGACGGCGCTGGCCGAGCTGGCGCCGGGCCTGCGCGGCATCCGGGTGGACTCGCACATCTTCCGGCAGGCCGCGTTCATCCAGACCGCGATCGGCAACCTGGGCCTGTCGGTGCTCCTCGGCTGCATCCTGGTCGTGTTCGTGCTGCTGGTGTTCCTGTTCCAGTGGCGGGCCGCGCTGGTCAGCCTGCTGGCCATCCCGCTGTCGCTGGCCAGCGCGGCGATCGTGCTCGAGCTGGCCTCCTCGACGATCAACACGATGGTGCTGGCCGGGTTCGCGGTCTCGGTCGGGGTGGTCGTCGACGACGCCATCATCGACATGGAGAACATCCTCCGGCGGCTGCGCGCCTGGCAGGCTCAGGGCAAGCCCCTCACCCCGCTGCGGCTGGTGCTGGCCGCCTCGCTCGAGGTGCGGGTGGCCATCTTCTACGCCACCCTGATCAACATCGTCGCGGTCCTCCCGGTGATGCTGGTCGGCGGGCTGACCGGCGCGTTCTTCGAGCCGCTCGCGCTGGCCTACGGGCTGGCCGTGCTCGCCTCGATGCTGGTCGCGCTGACCGTCACCCCGGCGCTCGGACTCATCCTGCTGGGCGGCGCGCGCCTGGCCCCGGCCGACCCGCCGCTGATGCGGGTGCTCAAGCGCGGCTACGCCTGGGCGCTGAAGCGGACGCTGCGCTCACCGGTGTGGGCGTTCGCGGTAGTTCCGGTCGCGATCGCCGCGGCGGTCGTGGTCTACCCGCGGATCGGCCAGGACCTGTTCCCCGACTTCAAGGAACCGGACTTCCTCGTGCACTTCGTCACCAAGCCGGACACCTCTCTGCCGGACATGGACCGCCAGGTGACCCAGCTGCAGCACGAGCTGCTCGCCATCCCCGGCGTGGCCGACGTCGGCAGCCACGTCGGCACCGCGCCGCTGGGCGAGGAGATCAACGGGGTGAACTTCTCGGAAAGCTGGCTCAGCCTGTCTCCCGGCGCCGACTACCCGAAGGTCCTGGCGCAGGTCCGCGCGGTCGCGGCCAGCCACCCCGGCGCGTTCAGCGACGTCCAGACCTACCTGCACGAGCGGATCGACGAGGTGCTCACCAACGGCACCACCGACGACATCGTGGTCCGCGTCTACGGCTCCGACGTGGGCGAGCTCGGCACTCTGGGCAGCCAGCTCGCCGCGGTGCTGGCCCGGGTGCCCGGGCTGACCGACGTCCACCCGGCCGCGCTGGAGTTCATCCCCCAGGTCGACGTCCAGGTCAACCTGGCCGCCGCGCAGCGCTACGGCCTGACGCCCGGGGTGATCCGCCGGGCGGCCGCGATCATGATGGCCAGCGAGCCCATGTCGGAGATCTCCTCCGGCGGGGTGATCACCACGGTGGCCGCGTGGAGCACCCCGGGTACCCGGCAGGACCTCGCCCGCCTCCGGCAGCTCCAGATCGACACGCCCAGCGGCGGGCACGTCGCCCTGGGCACGGTCGCGTCGGTCACCGTGCAGCCGTCCCCCAGCCAGGTGCTGCGGCAGAACGGCCAGCGTTACACCGAGGTGGACGCCAACCTCAGCGGCCGCGCCCTGGGCTCGGTGACCGGCGCGGTCAAGGCGGCGCTCGCGCGGTTCCGCTTCCCGGCGGGCTACCGGTACACGCTGGTGGGCGAGGCGACCGAGCGGGCCGACGCGCAGCGGCGGCTGCTGATCGAGGGGCTGGCCGCCGCGCTGATCATCCTGCTGCTGCTGCAGGCCGCCTTCGGCAGCTGGCGGCTGTCCTTCCTGCTGTTCCTGACCCTGCCCGCGGCGCTGGTCGGCGGCGTGCTCGTGGCGTGGGGCGGTCTTGGCACGATCACCCTCGGCGCGCTGGTCGGCTTCTTCACCGTGCTCGGCATCGCCGCGCGCAACGGCATCCTGCTGATCAGCCACTTCCGTCACCTGGAGCAGGTGGAGGGCGAGCCGTTCGGGCCGCGGCTGGTGATCCGCGGCGCCAGCGAGCGGCTCTCCCCGATCATGATGACCGCGCTGGCCACCGCGCTGGCGCTGGTCCCGCTGGTCCTCTACGGCAACCGGCCCGGCCAGGAGATCGAGTACCCGATGGCGATCGTGATCCTCGGCGGGCTGGCCACCTCCACCGTGCTGAACCTGTTCGTGCTGCCCGCGCTGTACCTGTCGATCGGCGCTCACGGCCCGCCGGATCCCGCCGCCTCCAAGTCGCCCTCCATGTCCAGGTAGACCTGACGGAGCCGGTCCAGGGTCTTGGCGTCGGGAGACTCCCACAACCCGCGGGAGGCGGCCTCGAGCAGGCGCTCGGCGATGCCGCGCAGCGCCCACGGGTTGGACTGCCGCATGAAGGCGCGGGTCTGTTCGTCGAAGACGTAGGAGGCGGCCAGCTGCTCGTACATCCAGTCCGGCACCACGCCGGCGGTGGCGTCGTAGCCGAACAGGTAGTCCACGGTCGCGGCCAGCTCGAAGGCTCCTTTGTACCCGTGCCTGCGCATGGCCGCGATCCACCGCGGGTTCACCACCCGGGACCGGAACACGCGCCTGGTCTCCTCGGCGAGCGTGCGCGTCCTCGGCGCGTCGGGCACGGCCGAGTCGCCGATGTAGGCGGCCGGGTTGCGCCCGGTCAGGGACCGGACCATGGCGACCATGCCGCCGTGATACTGGAAGTAGTCGTCGGAGTCGGCGATGTCGTGCTCGCGGGTGTCGACGTTCTTGGCCGCCACCGCGATCCGGCGGAACGCCTCCTCCATGTCCGGCCGGGCGCTGGCGCCGTCGAGGCCGCGGCCGTAGGCGTAGCCACCCCAGACCGCGTACACCTCGGCCAGGTCGGCGTCGTCGCGCCAGTTCCGCGCGTCGATCAGCGGCAGCAGGCCCGCGCCGTAGGCGCCGGGCTTGGACCCGAAGATACGGGTCGTCGCGCGCCGCCAGTCACCGTGCCTGGCCTGGTCGGCCAGGGCGTGCGCGCGCAGGTAGTTGGATCCGGGCGGCTCGGCGAGCGCCGCGACCGCGCCGATGGCGTCGTCGAGCAGCGCGATCACGTGCGGGAACGCGTCCCGGAAGAATCCGGAGATGCGCAGCGTCACATCGATCCTCGGCCGGCCTAGTTCGGCCGGCGGCACGATCTCGAAGCCGGTGACCCGGCGTGACGCGTCGTCCCACCGGGGGCGGCAGCCGATGAGCGCGAGCACCTCGGCGATGTCGTCGCCCTGCGTGCGCATGGCGGAGGTCCCCCATACGGTCAGGCCCACGCAGCGCGGGTACTCCCCCTCGTCCGCCAGGTGCCGGGCGATCAGCGAGTCCGCCAGGGCCAGCCCGGTCTGGAAGGAGGTGCGCGACGGGATGGCCTTCGGGTCGACCGAGTAGAAGTTCCGGCCGGTCGGGAGCACGTTGACCAGGCCGCGCGTGGGCGACCCTGACGGCCCGGCGGGCACGTGGCCGCCGTCGAGAGCGTGCAGTACGGCGTCGATTTCGCCGGTGGTGGCGCGCAGCCGGGGGACGACCTCGGTGCAGGCGAACTCTAGTATCCGTGTGACGGAAGGGGCCGAGGGGATGCTGGCGGCTATTTCGGGGACACGGGCGGGGTCCCAGCCGGCGGCGGCGACTGCCTCGACGAGCTCGCGGGCGGTGCGCTCGTATTTATCGGCGTCGGCGCGGGGGGCGTTCTGGCCTTCGGGGAGGCCGAGGGCGGCGCGGAGGCCGGGGAGGGCGCCCCAGCGGGCGCTCCACAGCTGGGGCGCGCGCAGGATGACCAGGACCAGGTTGACCAGGGCCTCGCCGTGCGGGGCGGCGCCCAGGATGTGCAGGCCGTCGCGGATCGCGGCGTCCTTGACCTCGCACAGGTAGCCGTCGATGTGCAGCACGAACTCGTCGAATTCGGCCGAACCCGGCTGGGCGTCGACGCCCAGGTCGTGGTGCAGGTGAGCGGCCTCGATCAGGGACCAGATCTGCGCCCGCAGGGCGGGCAGCTTGTCCGGGTCGAGCGCGGCCACGGTGGCGTACTCGTCGAGCAGCTGCTCGAGCTTGGCCATCTCGCCGTAGGTGTCGGCCCGCGCCATCGGCGGCACCAGGTGGTCCACGATCACCGCGTGCCCGCGCCGCTTGGCCTGGGTCCCCTCCCCCGGGTCGTTGACGATGAACGGGTACACCAGCGGCAGGTCGCCGAGCACCGCGTCGGGCGCGCACTCGGCGGACAGGCCCAGCCCCTTGCCGGGCAGCCACTCGAGCGTGCCGTGCTTGCCCAGGTGCACGACCGCGTCGGCGCCGAAGTCCCGGGCCAGCCAGCGGTAGGCCGCCAGGTAATGGTGCGACGGCGGCAGGCCGGGATCGTGGTAGATCGCGACCGGGTTCTCGCCGAAGCCGCGCGGCGGCTGGATCATCAGCACCACGTGGCCGAACCGCAGGCTGGCGAGCACGATATCGCCGGACTGCTCGTCCGTGTACAGCTCACCCGGCGGGGCTCCCCAGTGTGACTGGATGGAGGAACCAAGACCGTTCGGCACATCGGAAAAGAACCGGCGGTAGGTGGCGAGCGGGACGCGGGCCGGTGCGGCGCGGAGCTGCTCCTCGGTCAGCCACTCGGTGTCGTGGCCGCCGGCCGCGATCAGCGCGTGGATGAGGGCGTCGCCGTCTTCGGGGAAGCCGTCGCCGAGGTCGTAGCCGGCCTCGCGCATGGCCCGGAGCAGCGCGACCGCCGACGCCGGGGTGTCCAGGCCGACCGCGTTGCCGACCCGGGCGTGCTTGGTGGGATAGGAGGAGAGCATGATGGCCACGCGCTTGGCGGAGTTCGGGGTGGCGGCGAGGCGGGCGTGCCGGACGGCGATCCCGGCCAGCCGGGCGGCGCGCTCGGGGTCGGCGGCGTAGCGGGGTATGCCGTCCGGTCCTTCCTCCTTGAAGGAGAACGGCACGGTGATCAGGCGGCCGTCGAACTCGGG
>Ga0318524_10000975_pt1 | contig 10244 bp, 6 predicted proteins | sample GRESIP052b4f22_FD_203685 | JGI IMG/M metagenome (GOLD analysis project Ga0318524, IMG submission 203685) | Tropical soil microbial communities from Luquillo Experimental Forest, Puerto Rico - GRE.SIPMG.052b4f22 | ecosystem: Environmental > Terrestrial > Soil > Tropical forest > Bulk soil... | reverse complement strand
CATGATGAGCGGCCGGATGCGGCGGCGCAACTGGGCGAGCAGCTCGGTGTCGCCCTGCTTCTCGATGGGGCGGGCGTAGTACTCGCGGAACCGCTCCGGGTTGGGAAACAGGCCCGGCGCGGTGATCGACAGCAGCGACCACAGCTCCATCAGGTTGTTCTCCATCGGCGTGCCGGTGATCGCGACCTTGAACGGGGCCGAGACCCGGCGCGCGCACTGGTACGCCTTGGACTGGTGGTTCTTGACGTACTGCGCTTCGTCGAGGATGAGGCCCGACCACGGCGCGCCGCCGTACGCGTCGAAGTCCAGCCGCAGCAGCGTGTAGGAGGTCACCACCGCGTCGGCGCCATCGATCACGTCCCGAACGGACCCGGCTGGCTCCCCGTCCGCCACCGGTCTCGCGTGCCGCAGCAGCGCCAGCGTCTGCAGCGTCTTGCCCAGCCCCATATCGTCGGCCAGGATGCCGCCTAGCCCGTGCTGCCACAGGAACGCGAGCCACTGGAAGCCCGTGAGCTGGTAGGGGCGCAGCAGTCCGCGCAGGGCCGCGGGCGGCTCGGTCTGGCTGATCTCATCGATCGACAGCAGCCCGCGGACCTGGCGCTGCCAGGCGAGGGCCTGGTGGCCGACCACGCCGAGACCGGCCAGGTCTTCCCAGAGGCCGGCCTGGAACCTGCTGATGCGCAGCGGGCCGTCGGGCCGGTCCTGCAGCGCGCGGGCTTCTTCGATCAGCCGGGCGAGCGCGGTGAGTTCGGGCTTGTCGAGGGAGAAGTACGCGCCGTCCGGCAGCAGCAGGTGCGACTGGCCGCTCGCGAGCGCCACGAAAAGCTCGGCGAACGGCACCTCCCGGCCCTCCACGGTGACGGTGATGCCAAGGTCGAACCAGTCTTGCTCGCCGTCGAGCTCGCCGGCCGAAACGCCGATGCTCAGTGATTCGCCGGCCTCCCGGTAGTCGGGGCGGTGCCCGGACACCTCGACGCGGACCCCGTCGTGCGCCGACAGCAGCGGCAGCACCTCGGTGGTGAACACCATCGTGTCGAGCCCGTGGAGAGTTCTCGGTGTCCCCGGAGCGGCCGCGGGCAGGTCGAGAGTGGCCAGGGCCCGCGCCTCCGCCGCCGGGTCGCGGAAGTCGGCGGCGCCGGCGGCGCGGGCGGCCAGCGGTGCCCGCACCTCGGCGTCACCCACCTGGTAGGCCCACTCCCAGCTGACGTCCACGTCGTGGCCGCCCGAATACGCGGCGCGGAGCACCAGCCGCGGTTCGGAGATCCGCGGCGGCGTGAACGAGCCGTCCGACGAGATCACCGTGGCCATCCGGCGCAGCCGCGGGTAGTACCGGGACAGGAACGCGGCCTGGCCGGCCGCGGGAACGGTCAGCTGCTCGTCCGTGAGTGCCAGGTGCTGCAGCCGCGCGGGAGCCGGGGCGCTGAGCCTGGCGAGCCGGAACCGGGCGTGCTCCGGCTGGCGGGCCTGCGTGCTGTCGGCGAACACGACGCCGTGGCCGTCGGAGCCGATGAACCGGAGCGGAACGGCATCCGTGCCGTCGGCGGTCCTGATCACCGGGGTGATGAGCAGCGCGGAACCGTCATGCGTGAGGTCAAGGCAGAGCTCCGCGCCGCCGGGCGGCGGCACCGGTCCCCGCTTGCCCGGGTAGACCACGGGAAGGCCGATCGCGTACGCCTGGTCGAGAACCGGCCAGAGCTGGCGGGACTCGCAGGCGGACAGATCGAGGGACTTCTGGTCGCCGTAGCCGTAATTGAAGGGGTGCTGGGCCGAGGCGCTCGCCCGGTACAGGGCGTACAGCTCGTGCAGCAGTCGTACGTGTGCCGCCGGATACTCGCCCCGCAGCAGCAGGTAGTCGAGCCTCGGCCAGGCCAGGTTCCCGGCGATCCAGTTTCCGCTGCGGCCCCGCTGCACGACGCGGGCCTGCAGCTTCAGCCGGCGGGCGGCGCTATCGGCGGCGGGTTCCTGGCGGGCGTAGTAGGCGGCGTAGCGGCTGGCGTCTGGCGTGTTCGGCACCAGCGACAGCTCGATGGCGAGCGGCGTGCCGTGATCGGTGCCGCCGGTCTCCTCGGCGGCCCGCGGCGTGGCGAGCAGCGAGTCCAGCGACTGCTCCCACGGCAGCGCGGAACGGCGGGTCACCGGGCGGGGAGCGGGCAGCGCGGCCTCGTCGGTCGCGGCGATGACGAGCGCGGCGACGTGCGCGCAGTTGAGCCCCGCCGGGCAGCTGCAGTGACCGCTCCTGAACCGCAGCGGGAACCCGGCGGACGCCCGGAACGAGGCGGAAACGGTCCTGATCTCGCCGCCCGTATCGCGGACGGTGCCGCTAAGCAGCTGCTGCGAGGCCTCCCACGCCATCTGGACGACCGCGCCGCGGCGGGCGCACTCGGCGCCATCGGCGCAGCCAGCGAGACCAACCGCGTCCTGGAAAGAGGCAAGATCGACATCCCGCAACACGACGCGCTGCACCTGTCGAGACTAGCCGGTCCGGGGTGCTGCTATGTGCCGGAAATGCCGGACATACACTGCTGACGTGTCCAAGGGCGAGTCCGAGCGGGACAAGCATGGCGAGTCCATGTCCAAGTGGCTCGGGCATGGCGAGTTCGAGCTAGGCACCGACGGGCCCTCCGTCATCCTGGTAGGCGTCGACGACACGGTGACCGCGACCCGGGCGGGGTTTTACGCCGCCGGGCTGGCCCGCAGGCAGGGCGCCAAGCTCATCGCGGTGTTCGTGGCGCCGGTGCCGACCATAGTGTCCGCCGCGCCGACGGGGGCGGCGGTGATCGCGGCGGAGATGCAAGCCCACGACGAGCTCGCCAGCCAGATGCGGGCCCGGGCCGAGGCCGGGGGGCGGGAGTTCGGCATCTCGATCACCTTCATCACCGCGCACGGCGATCCCTACACCGAGATCAAGCGCATCGCGGACGAGACCCACGCCGACGCCATCGTGGTCGGCGCCTCCGCGAAAGCCGGCCACCGGCTGGTCGGGTCGCTCGCCGTTCGCCTCGTGCGCGCCGGGAAGTGGCCGGTTACCGTGGTCCCGTGAGGAACCGCCGGCCGGGTTCCCGCGTCTAACCACCTGACCAGCTATCCTGACCACTTACCTGACCACGCGGCGTGTGCCCTGGTACCTGACCGTGTTCGTGGGAGGCTGGACCCGTGGACACCGAACTGACCCGGCGGCTGGTCCTGCTCAGGCACGCCAAGTCGGACTGGCCGGACGTCGCAGACCATGAACGCCCGCTCGCCAAGCGCGGCCGGCGTGACGCCCCGGTGGCGGGCCGCTGGCTCGGCCGGTCCGGATACGTGCCGGACGCGGTGGTGTGCTCGACCGCCCGCCGGGCGCGGGAGACCTGGGAACTGGCGGCGGCCGGCCTGGCGGACGCCGTCCGGGGCGCGGCACCCCCGGTGCGATACGAACCGCGTGTCTACGAGGCCACGGTGCTTGGGTTGCTGATGCTGGTCCGCGAGTTGCCCGACGACCAGCACACGGTGCTGCTCGTCGGGCACAACCCGGGCATCGCCGAGCTGGCGGTCGGGTTGACGGCGCCCCCGCCGGAGCCGCCGTCGGCGTTTCCTACCGCGTCGGTCGCGGTGCTCGGCCTGGCTGGCACCTGGGCCGAGACGGCGCCGGGGGAGGCGCAGTTGCTGGCCTTCGCGGTGCCAGCCGAAATGCGGTTATGCCCCGATCACCGACCGGACTTCGGCGGCTATCTGCTTGTCCTCGCGCGCGGCGATCCGGTAGGCGCGTACCGGCGCGCCGGCCGGGCTGATCTCCCAGTCATCGCCATCAGCGCCGACGCCGGAGTTGCGCTCGTCGTCCACCTGGACACCGAGGAAGCCGAGTCCGGCGGCGGTGCGGGACCGGATCTCCGCGGAGTTCTCGCCCACACCGCCGGTGAACACGATGATGTCGAGCCCGTCCATCGCGGCCGTCATCGCCGCGATGAGCCCGCGGAGCCGATGCAGGTAGACATCGCGGCCGAGCACCGCCCGCGGCTCGCCGGCCGCGGCACGGTCGAGCACTTCCCGCATGTCGCCCGTTCCGGCCAGGCCGGTCAGCCCGGAGCGGTACTCGAGCGTCGCGGCGAGTTCGCCCGACGGGGTGTGCGCGTGCTCCTCCAGCCAGAGCACCAGGCCCGGGTCCACCGATCCCGATCGGGTGGCCATGACAAGCCCGTCGAGCGGGGTGAAGCCCATGGTGGTGTCCACCGACTTGCCGGACTTGACGGCCGCCAGCGACGCGCCCGCGCCCAGGTGGCAGGTAACGACACGGAGCCCCTCGGGTGTCGCCACGCCGGCGAGCTCGGCGGCCCGCCGCGAGGCGTAGGCGTGGGACAGGCCGTGGAATCCGTAGCGGCGCAGGGTCCAGCGGATGCGCCACTCGGCGGGCAGCGCGAACGTCGCCGCGGCGTCGCCGATGGTGGCGTGGAAGGCGGTGTCGAAGCACGCCACGCCGGGCGTGTCGGGCAGCACGGCCCGCACCGCGTCCATCGCTGCCAGGGACTTCGGCTGGTGCAGCGGCGCGAGGTCGCTGAGCGTCTCGAGGCGCCGCCGCACTTCGTCAGTGGCCAGCACCGGAGCGGCGTACAGCGTCCCGCCGTGCACCACCCGGTGGCCTACCGCGTCCACCGGGCCGAACGATTCGATCGCTTCCTTGATTTCGGCATTGTCCGCGGTACCGCGCGGCGCGGGCAGGTCGGCGGTGGCCACCACGTCGTCCCCCGCGAGGACGCGAAGCTTGAGGCTGCTGGATCCGGCGTTGACGACAAGCACCCGAGTGGTCATAGCTGCTAGCCGCCCTGCTCACTGGCCGTCAGCGGGCCAGCTTCCGTCGCTGTCATGCCGGTCCCCTTTGTTATCCCGAACGTACGCGTGGCGCCTCTCCTTGGGTCACCACCATCCCTACCCGGCAGGCAGCGATGAGTTAACCAGGTACTTGGTGAACGGGAGGTTTCGTTACCGTAGCCGCCGGAGGAAGGGATCCTGCGGCGTCTGCGCCTCGACCTTGATCCGCGCGTCGACCGCGACCACGCGGTCCGGACCGGCGATGACGGGGTTGAGGTCCAGCTCGGTGACCTCTGGCAGGTCGTCGGCGAGCCGGGACACCCGCATCAGCATGTCGCGCAGCGCCGCGAGATCGGCTGCCGGGGAACCCCGGTGCCCGTGCAGCAGCGGCGCGGAGCGGATCGAGTTGATCAGCGTGTCCGCGTCGGCCTCGGTCACCGGCGCCAGCCGCGCCGCGTGGTCGGCCAGCACCTCGGTGGCGACCCCGCCGAGCCCGAACACCACCAGCGGCCCGAACATCTGGTCGTCCTGCACCCCGATGATCACTTCCGTTCCGCCCGTGATCATCGGCTGGACGAGGACCCCGGTGAGCTGGCCGCCGAACTGGTCCGCCAGCCGCCGGTAGGCAGCCCGCACGCTGTCCTCGGTGCGCAGGTCGAGCAGCACGGCGCCGGCGTCGGTCTTGTGCACGAGGCCAGGGACGTCCGCCTTAATCACGACCGGGTAGCCCGCCGCGTCGGCGGCGGCCACCGCGTCATCCTCGGTGCGCGCGGCCACCGTGGCCACCAGCGGTATCCCGTATAGCCGGAGCAGCGCAGCCACGTCGGCGGGCGGGAGCCATCCGCCGCCGTGTGCCGGCTGTGCCAGGAAACCGCGCACTAGGGCACGGGCTCGCGCGACATCCACATCGCCGAAGCCGGGAGCGGGGGTGTGCGGCGTCAGCCGCCACTGGCCGTACTTGGCGGCCCGGGCGAGCGCCCCGGCCGCGGCCTCCGGATATCCGTAGGCCGGGAGCTTGCCGGCCTTGGCGTCGAGGATGCGGACCGCCTCCGCCTGGCCGAGGAGGACGGCGGCGAGCGGGACCGGTATGTCGGCTTCCTGGATGGCCGCCACCAGGTCGCCGGTAGCGCCGGTCGGTAGCACGAGCGCGATCATCGCGTCCACGTCCTCGCCGGCGGCGAGCAGCTCGATTACCTGCCGGAAGTCCGCGCTGGAAACGGTGGCCGTGGTGTCCACGGGGCCGGTCACCGCGCCGCCGCCGGGGATTAGCGCGTGCAGCCGCCGCTTGACCTGGCCGCGCGGGTGGTGCACGGTCAGGCCGAGATCGGTGCAGGCGTCGGCGGCCAGCACCCCCGCGCCGCCGACGTTGGACACGATCGCGACCGTGCGCCCGGTGGGCGGCGGCTGGGTCGCCAGCAGCGCGGTGGCCTCGACGAGCTCGCCGAAGCCCGGGGTGGCGATGATCCCGGCCTGCTCGAACAGCGCCTCCCGGCTGACCAGCGGGGTGGCGATCGCGGCGGTGTGCGAGGCGGCTGCCTGCTGGCCGGCCTCGCTGCGTCCCGCGTGCACGGTGAGCACGGGCATCTGCGCGCCGACCTGGCGCGCGGTGCGCGCGAACTTGCGCGGGTTGCCGAACGACTCGATGTACAGCAGGGCGAGCTTGGTCACCTCGTCCTGCTCCCACCACATCAGCAAGTCGTTGCTCGACACGTCGAGCTTGTTGCCAACCGAGGCGAACGAGGAGATGCCGATGCCGAGCCGGGACAGGTGTTCCACCATCGCGAAGCCGAGGCCCCCCGACTGCATGACCAGGCCCGCCCCGCCGGGCGCCGGGTGGCTCGCCGCGAACGTGGCGTCGAGCCCGATGCCGGGAACGGCGATGCCGAAGCAGTTCGGCCCGATCAGCCGCATCCCGTGCCTGCGGCAGGTGGCGAGCAGGTCGGCGCAGACCGCCGTGTCCAGCCCGGCGGTGAAAACGACTAGGCCGCGTACGCCGCGCGCGCCGCAGGCCTCGGCGGCGTCGACCACCGCGGGCGGCGGCACCGCGATCAGCGCGAGGTCCGGCGTTTCCGGCAGGCTGGCCACGTCCGGGACACACGGGATCCCGCTGACCTGCCGGGCGTTCGGGTTGACCGCGAAGAGGCGGCCCTGGTATCCGCCGGTCCTGATGTTGTCGAGTACCGACCTGCCGACCGTGCCCCGCCGCCGGCTGGCCCCGATCACGGCGACAGAACGCGGGGCGAAGACCGGCCGGAGGCTGGCGACGTTGGCGGAGCGCTCGCGGAGCGCCACCGTGTCGAGGTAGTCCTCCAGTTGTTTGCCGGTGTCGTCGGGCGGCAGCGGGATGGTGATGCTAACCACGCCGTCCTCCCGGGTGCTGTGGGTGGGCAGTCCGGCGTCGGAGAAGACGCGCAGCATGCTTGTGTTCTCGCTCAGCGTCTCCGCGACGAACGATTCGATCTGCTGGCCGCGGGCCAGCGAGACGAGATGCTCGAGCAGCAGGGTCGCGATGCCCCGGTGGTGCATGGTGTCCGCGACGGCGAACGCGATCTCCGCTGACTTGCCGCCGCTGCTCTTGACGACTTCGTAGCTGGCGACGCCAACGACTTTGGTGCCGTACAGGGCGAGCAGGGCGGCGTGATCAGGCCCGGGGTCACGGGTGAGCCGCCGCGCCTCCTGCTCGGCAGCGCTCCTGCTCAGGCTGAAGAACCGCAGGTAAGCATTGCCTGGCGCCATGGCGTCGTGCATCGCCTTGACCGCCTCGAAGTCCGCGGCCATCGCAGGCCTGATCTGCACAGTCGTCCCGTCGGCCAGCAAGGCGTATACACCGGTGGTCTGCGCTAGCGGCTCGCTCTGTTTTCCCCGCTCATCTCCGGGCGCCTCCACGTACCGTCTTCCTTCCTCCCTCGTCGCTTCGCTCCTCGCTCGTCAGTCCAGACGGCACGGCGCCCTTCGACTCGCGGGAGAGCGCCTTCGGCGGGTGAGGGTCTCGATCGGCTAGGAATACCAAGCCTAGCCATAGGGCCAGCGAGGCCGCTACGACGAGGCCGGTCACCATCATTGTCAGCGCCGACAGCGCCGAGTTGGGGTATGCCGATGCGAGATACATGGCGGCGGCCTCAGAATGTCGGGCCAGGGCTGACCGGCCGCGAGTCCGGGTAGCTGAGCCGGTCACGGACCGCGACGACGGCTTCGACGTGCCGGATCTCTTCGATCATGTCATGTCCGACCCGGGCGGTCTCGGGCATGCCCTCGATGGTGACGATGCCCTCCTTGACGGTGACCGTGAACTTGCTCGGGTCACAGAGCAGCATGCCGAGGATGACGTTGTCGATGATCTCGCGCCGGATTTCGCTGTCGGGACGGTTGTACACGCTCAGCACGTCAGCCCTGGAGACGATCCCGATCAGCCGGCCGTCGTCGTCCACTACCGGGAGCCGCTTCACCTTGCGGGCGTACATCAGCCGCGCCGCGTGCGAGACGAATTCGTCTGGCCCGACGGTCACCGGCGGCTTGGTCATCAGGTCGGCCGCGGTGGTCGCGGCGGCCTTGGCCTGCTCCCTGTGGTGCAGCATGCCGCTAACCCGGCCCGTGGCGCTGAACTCCAGCGCCTCCTTGGTCAGCAGGTCAGCCTCGGACACCACGCCGACGACCTTGTTGTCCTCATCAAGCACGGGGAACGCGCTTACCCGGTGCTCCCGCAGCCTCGTTGCCATCTCTTTAAATGGCGCGTTCTTCCTGACGGCGACCACGTGCGTCGACATGACGTCCTTCACGGTGGCGTTCATCGCAACCGTCCCTTCCTAGCGCATCGCTACTGGACTAAGTCCACTCCGCGCCGGGGTTTTCGCCCACCGTCGAACGACCCCCGAGAAGGGGACCAAAGCCCCAACCCGGACATCTGGCCGCGCCCCGCACTCCACGGCCGCGGCCGCGCTCCGGGCGCGACTTTACGTACCTTCCGCACCCGCATTTCGGGCATTTCGGGCATCAAAATGGTCGTAAGGTACGTAAAGTGGACACTAGGGGCCTGTGTGACGGCTGATGTGACGCGGTGGGAGGCCGGTCGGCAGGCGTGAACGGCCTCAGGGAGACTTGTGGGGCGGTGGAGATATGAGTGACGGGAGGGGCTCGAACTCCACTTCTCGCGGATTCCGATTGCGCGGTGCGCGAGCCGGTCCGTTGCCTCCGGCCCGTTCCTCCGCGTCTTAAGCGGGTCCCTCCCGTCACTGTCGAGATAACCGCACCCGCAAGCCCGCCGCAATGGGCCGAAAGTCCCGACCTCACCCGCCCAGCGGCATGCCCGCGCGAGCCTCGCGGTAACCGGTGACCAGCACGCCGTGCCGGCCGGCCGCGTACGCGAGCACGTGGGCGAGGAAGATCCCGTCCGGCAGGCCGGAGACGTCGATCACCTGGGTGGGTTTACCGGTCCGGCCGATGATGATCTCGTAGACGTAATCTGCGGCGCCGATGTACGTCATGCGAATCGACTTGATCTCCGTCCACGGAATGAGGTCGTCCGCTGGTGGCCGCACTGTGACGCCCGCCTGGCTTACGCGGACCTGTCCGAACTCCGCCGCGGCGCCGGATTCGTAAGCCTCGGTCAGCGCCGGGACCAGGCGCGGGGCGAGAAAGCGATGCGCTTCGGCCACGGTGGTGCGCAACTCCGACCGCCCCCAGAAGGGACGCAGGCTGGACAGCCGGGTACCGGTGTCAGTGCGCACCGTGAAGCCGTTGACCCGCGCGGCGGTGTCTTCCGATTCGTAGTAGGTAACGGTGAACTCGGTGACGTCCGCCCAGCGCGCCACCCGCGCCTCGGGTTCGCCGTGTGCCAACGGCCGAACACCACGGCGACGACCACCTTCGACGTCGGCGTGTGCGGCCCGCGTGCTACCCCGACCACTACCGGCACGGCCACGATCGCGACCAGCGGGGCCAGCGGCAACCCCCAGCCGGTGTACTTGGGGAACTTGCGGCCCCGCGACACATGCTCCAGTGTCCCGAGCCCAAACTCCTCGCCGATCAGCAGAGCCCGTCCCCGGTCATCCAGGGGCCGGGAAACCGCGGCTGGCGGGCCACCTGTGCGCGGTGGCCCGCCAGTCACGGATTGCCTTGTGCCTTTACTCGGAGCCGAAGGCCTTGATCTCGGCGAGCTCGGTCTCGCTCAGCTCGCGCGGGACCTCGCCCTTGGCGACCTTGGCGCTCTGCACCTGGTGCCGGATCTTCTCCACGACCTCGGGGTTGGCGAGCGTGGTGATGTCGCCCGTGTCGGTGAAGTTGGACGTCGCGGCGATGACGCGGCGCATGATCTTGCCCGAGCGGGTCTTCGGCATGTCGGGGACGATCCAGATGTTGCGCGGCCGGGCGATCTTGCCGATGTCGGTCTCGATCGCGGCCTTGACCTTGTTCTCGACCTCCGGCGTGGCGGCGAAGCCGGGCTTGAGCGCGATGTACATCTCGAC
>Ga0318524_10000968_pt1 | contig 10276 bp, 9 predicted proteins | sample GRESIP052b4f22_FD_203685 | JGI IMG/M metagenome (GOLD analysis project Ga0318524, IMG submission 203685) | Tropical soil microbial communities from Luquillo Experimental Forest, Puerto Rico - GRE.SIPMG.052b4f22 | ecosystem: Environmental > Terrestrial > Soil > Tropical forest > Bulk soil... | reverse complement strand
GCCTGATAGAGCCTTTCCTCGGCGTGTGGATAGTATTCGTAGGCCGGCGCGGGCGGCGGCGGCGGCGCGTAGCCATACTGCGGCGGGGCGGACAGCGGTCGGACCGACGAGATTTTTCTGCTCATGCCGAACGACGCGAGCGACGAATACTGGCCCGGCCGCAAGGTCACGCAGCGGCCCTGGTAATAGGCGTCTTCGCAGACTTCCCAGTCACCGCGTTCGACGACCGCCGACATGGCCTTGTCGTTGAAGCCAGTGCCGGCGAAGTTGTCAAACGGCGCATCTACGATGAACGCGCGCCCGCGCAGCCACTCCTGATCATAAAGCACGACTTGCGCGGCCGCATATTGCGCGAGCAGAAGTCCGACCAACGAGAGAACAGCAGACAGCGTCCTTTTCATACAGCCTCCCCTGGTGCAGGTCCGAGCCCATTCGCACCAACGCCAGTAAGACTCGATCCGTTGACATGGCGGCAGTGCATCGGGTGAGCAGCCTGCCACCGGGATTCGCGCCGGTCAAGCCGCACCGTCGCCAAATCGCGACGCATCGATCAGGTGTATGCTCGAACGATGCCTTGCGCGTCGAAGCGGAGTCGGTGGCCGGGCTCGCTCATGCTTGTGCTTGCCTGCGGCTGCGGATCATCGATTGCGACTGCGCTCGAGCGTCCAGGCGACACTGCCAACGCCGATGAACTGCGCCAGCGCTCGATTGCCTCGGCGGCAGTGCAAAGGAACTTCCTCGCGCTGATCGAAGCGGCACCGCGCAAGGAAAGGTTCGAGCTGTACCGCACGTACGACGAATCGATGGGCCCCTGGGTCCAGGTTGGATTCCTGCGCAGCGTCCTCGACGATGTGGTCGCCGCGACCTCGTGGACGCTGGAGCTGAAGCTTCGCGCTGACCTGCGCGACCAGGCGCGCTACACCGTATGGGAGATCGACCAGAACATGGCTTCTCTCGACGCGCGTATCGCGGAGGAAAAGCGCGCGCGATACCTGCAGCCCACAAAGGCGCTGCGCTCGGCGCTGCTGAACGTTCGAGCCACCGTCGAACGGCTCGCGGCGGGACCATAGCCACCACGCTTCTTGCCGATCTGGTCGCGACCTCGCAAGCGGTGAGCGAGCATGCGGGACGGCGCACGAAGATCGCCCGCATCGCGGAATTTCTGCGCCGGCTCGTGCCGGAAGAGATTGCGATCGGCGTCTCGTACCTTTCGGGCATGACGCGCCAGGGGAGGAGCGGCATCGGCTTGGCCGCGATCCGCGATGCGCAATCCGCTGCTCATGCCGAGCGACCGGAGCTGACCCTCGCGGAAGTCGATGTCGCGCTGGAGCGGATTGCGCGCGCGGGCGGCGCCGGCTCGGCCACCGAGCGCAGACGCATGCTCGCCGAGCTTTTCGCTCACGCCGCCAAGGACGAGCAGGCATTTCTTGCGCGACTGCTGATCGGTGAGTTGCGCCAGGGCGCGCTCGAGGGCCTCATGATCGAGGCGGTGGCTGCCGCGGCCGATTTGCCTGCCGCGACAGTGCGCCGCGCGGCCATGATCGGCGGCGGCGTAACCGCGATCGCCACGGACGCTCTGACCGGAGGCGCGGAAGCGCTCAGCCGCTACGCGATCGCGCTGTTCCAGCCCGTCGCACCGATGCTCGCGCAGCCGGCGGATGACATCGAAGACGCGATGGCGCGCATCCCGATGGCCGCGCTCGAATGGAAGCTCGACGGAGCGCGCGTGCAAGTGCACAAGGAGGGAGACACCGTGCGTATTTATTCGCGCACCGGAAACGAGGTCACGCATGCCGCACCGGAAGTCGTGGAGGCCATGCGCGCGGCACGAGCGCGATGCCTCATTCTCGACGGCGAAACGATCGCGCTGAAAACCAATGGAACACCCTACCCGTTCCAGGACACGATGCGCCGTTTCGGGCGCGCGCTCGACGTCGAATCGATGAGCGTCACGATGCCCTTGTCGGTCTTCTTCTTCGATTGTCTGCGCCGCGACGACGGCGATCTCGTTCCGGCGCCGGCCACCGTGCGCTTCGAGGCGCTGACCGCAGTCCTTCCATCCGACTTGCTGATGCCTCGCCTTGTGACGACCGACGTGGCCGCCGCGCAAGCTTTCTACGACGACGCGCTCGAGCGCGGGCACGAAGGTGTGATGGTGAAAGGTCTCGACGCACCGTATGATCCCGGCGCGCGCAGTGCCCAATGGCTCAAGGTCAAGCGCGCGCACACGCTCGATCTGGTCGTGCTTGCGGCAGAGTGGGGACACGGGCGTCGCCGCGGTTGGCTCTCGAACCTCCATCTCGGCGCCCGCGATCCCGCCGGCGGTGGTTTCGTGATGCTGGGCAAGACCTTCAAAGGCATGACCGACGCGATGCTCGCGTTGCAGACCGAGGAATTGCTCAAGCGCGAAATCGCTCGCGACGAATGGACGGTGCGCGTGCGTCCTGAGCTCGTGGTCGAGATCACCTTCAACGATCTGCAGGCGAGCCCGCGCTATCCAGGAGGGCTCGCGCTGCGCTTCGCGCGCGTCAAGGGTTATCGTCCGGACAAGAGCGCTGCGGACGCCGATACGATCGAGAGCGTTCGAGACATCTTTGCGAAGCAGGAAAAGTAGTGTTCGGAAAGCGGCCAAAAAACAAAGCGGCCCGCGAGGGCCGCTTCGCTTGGCGAGAAGTGCTCGCCTCAGAACTGATCGGAACTTACCCGATCATGTCGCCGTTGCCGTTGACCGCGATCGTCGGGCCCGGCTGGACTCTCAGCTGAACGTGACGCTCGGTGCCGCGGAACTCATACGCGACGTCCCAGTAATCCGGACGTCCCGCTGGAACCGTCGCGCAGTGCTCGAAGTACGTCGCGCGTTGACGGCCCGTAAGCAAGTCGCCCACGCCGGCGATGATCGCACCGGGGAGCTCGAGCGGGCCGATCTGTTCGGGCTCGACCCAGCACTGCCGCCCCGACGCCGTGAACACCGCTCGCGCCGAAATCACCCGCGCGTCAAAGCGCTGGTCTTCCGGACGCACATAGGTGACTGCCGGAGCCGGCGCCACCACTGCCGGAGCCGGCGCTACGACAGCAGGCGCCTGATACTGCACGACCGCCTCGCCCACCGGACGCACCGACGCTATCCGATAGTTCATGTTCATGCCGGCGAAAGTCCCATAGCTTCCAGGGCTCAGGACCACGCAGCGTCCGGCGAAGAACGCGTCATCGCACACTTCCCAGCGACCGCCGGCAACGACCGCCGATGCAGCGCGATCGTTGAAGCCAAAGCGATGCATATCAGGAATCGTGCCCTCGGCGGTCAGCGCACGGCCTCGAAAGCCTTCGGCCTCGTAAAACGTAATTTGCGCAGCCGCTTGCGTCGCGACGAGAAGCCCCGCCGCTGCAAGCAAGGTTTTCCACTCCATTCGCATAGCCACCTCCGAATTTCGTCTCTCGCTGCCCAGCAAAAATACTAACGCGCCCGGATGGGGATTGATGTCGGCGTCCGCGACGAAATGTGTAGGAGATGCGCCGTCGGAGAACCTGCTCTACAATCATCGCTATTGCGCCGCGCGCAACGCGCGGCGAGCCACGTCCGAACGAAAATCCTCACTGACTCGAGAACACGAATGAATGCAACGACGCTTCTCTCCGGCATCGCTTCACACTGGGACAAGGAAATCGTTCCGCAGCTCGTCGACTACGTGCGCGTTCCCGCGAAGTCGCCGCATTTCGACGCAGCATGGGAGGCACACGGCCACATCGAGCGAGTGATCCTTCTCGCCGAAGCGTGGGTCAAGAAGCAGCCGGTGCGCGGGCTCACGTACGAGATCGTGCGGCTACCTGGTCGCACGCCGCTCCTCTACTTCGACGTTCCCGGCACAGCCAAGAGCGAGCGCACGGTGCTGCTCTATGGTCATCTCGACAAGCAGCCCGAAATGAGCGGATGGCGCGCGGGCTACGGTCCCTGGGACCCGCTGCTCGAGGACGGCAAGCTCTACGGCCGCGGCAGCGCCGATGACGGCTACGCCGTATTCGCCGCGCTCTCGGCGGTAGCGGCCCTGCAGGCGCAAGGCATCGCCCATCCGCATTGCGTCGGCATGATCGAGACCTGCGAAGAGAGCGGCAGCTACGATCTGCCGGCGTACCTCGACGCGCTGGCGCCGCGCATGGGCAAAGTGGACTTCGTGGTCGGCCTCGACTCGGGATGCGGCGATTACGAGCGCATGTGGGCGACGACCTCGTTGCGCGGCCTGGCCGGTGGCAAACTCACCGTCGAAGTGCTCACCGAAGGCGTGCACTCCGGCGACGCGAGCGGAGTCGTGCCTTCGTCGTTTCGCATTGCGCGTAAGCTGCTCGACCGCATCGAGGACTCCGCCACCGGACGCCTGTTGCCGAGCGAATTTCACTCAGCGATTCCCGCCGAGCGCGCTGCGCAAGCCAAGCGCGCCGCGGAGATTCTAGGCGATCTCGTCATCAACAAGTATCCTTTCGCGGGATCGACGCAGCCGATGGTCAGCGATCGCACCGAGGCGCTCCTCAATCGTACTTGGCGTCCTGCGCTTTCGATCATCGGCGCTGATGGCTTGCCGCCAATCGCCGATGCAGGCAACGTCCTGCGCCCGCAGACTTCGCTCGAGTTGTCGCTGCGGCTGCCGCCGACTGTCGATGCTCAAATGGCGGCGCGCACCATGAAACGCGTTCTCGAAAACGATCCTCCGGCCGGCGCCAATGTGCGCTTCGAGATCACCGAGGGTGCGACCGGCTGGAACGCGTTGCCTATTGCGGACTGGCTCGCGCGCGCGATCGACGAGGCCTCGTCGCGTTTCTACGACAAGCCCGCCGCGGCGATGGGCGAAGGCGGCACGATTCCCTTTATGGCGATGCTCGGCAAGCATTTTCCCGACGCGCAGTTTCTCATCACCGGCGTGCTCGGGCCACACTCCAACGCGCACGGGCCAAACGAGTTTCTGCACATCCCTTATGCGAAGAAACTGACGGCCTGTGTGGCGATCGTAATCGCGGCGCACGCGCGCCGCTGACGCCCTACAGTGCGGGGATCTTGGCTGGATCCTCGAGCAGGAAGCGGGGATCGATGCGCGCGCTGTGCCAGCGCACGCCGAAGAAAAGATGCGGGCCCGTCGAGCGTCCGGTCGTTCCGACGCGTCCGAGGTTGTCGCCTTTCCTCACTTGCTGGCCCGCCTGTACGTCGATTTCGGACAGGTGGAAATACATGCTGATCAGTCCGTCGCCGTGATCGATGAATACCGCATTGCCCGGATAAAAGAGATCCTGCGCGAGCACCACCGTTCCATCCGCTACCGCAAGAACAGGCGCGTTGACGGACACCGGATAATCGCTGCCCATGTGCGGCTGCAACGCAGGCTTGCCGTTGAAGATCCGATCGACTCCGAACGACTTGCCTTCGGGCAGCGGGTTCGCAGGTTTGCCCAGCGGCAGGCTGAACATCGGCGGCCCTTCCTTGCGATTGAGGACTCTCGCCAGCAAGACGCGCTCGCGTTCGTTACGCCGTAAGTCTTCCGGCGACGGATTGGCCTGCGGAATATCGGGCAGCTCGATCGACTGCGTGCCGTAACTGCGCGGTTCGATCCGGATGCGCGCTGCCTCGCTGCGGCTCGAGCCCCTTCGCACGACGCTGATCACCCCGGGTCCTTGCTCGAGATCGATCGGGAAATAGCAGGTGTCTCCGAGCGGCGCCCAGGATCGCCTGCCGATGCTGCAGCGCTTCGTTCCCGGCACCGACCAGCGTATGAGCATCCCGGGAGCGACCGAGAGCGCGACCACTGGCTCGTGCAGCTTTCGCTCAGCGCCAAACGCTGGAGAAAACGCGCTCGTGATCGCCGCGGCGAGAAGCAACGTCAGGTAACGACGATGATCGATGCCCATGAACGCTTAGTCAGCGTTCACTCGACTTTTATCCCGGCCTGCTTCATCAATGTTGCATAGCGGGAGAGTTGCCGACGCGTGGCTTGTCTCAACTCCTCGGGGCTCGATCCGCGCGGCGTGAGTCCCTGCGCGATGAGCTTCTCCTGCACGTCGCGTGACGCAAGCGCTTTCACGATTTCAGCGTTGAGTCTTTCAATGACGGGTTTCGGCGTTCCTGCCGGTACAACGATCGTCGCCCATGAATTGAATTCGAAGCCAGGCAGTCCCGATTCGGAAACGGTCGGCACGTCCGGGAACTGCGGCAGCCGCTGCGGCGTGGTGACCGCGATCAAGCGCAGCTTGCCGCCCTTGACGAGACCCGCCACCGTGGCGAGCCCCTGGAATGCGACCGGCACTTCGCCTGCCGCGACGCCGACGGCCGCTTGCGTCGCGCCCTTGTACGGGACGTGCGTGAGCGAGATGCCTGCAGTCGATGCGAAAAGCTCCATCGCCACGTGCTGCGGGCTGCCATTGCCGCCGGACCCGTAGTCAATCCTGCGCGGATTCGCCTTTGCGGCTGCGATGAGATCGGCAACGCTCCGATAGGGCGCGTCGTTCGAGGTCACCAGTCCCCATTCGACGGTCGCGACCAGCGACACCGGGTCGAAGTCGCGCAGGATGTCCCACGGCATCGTCGCGTAGAGATTGGGCAGCATGGTCATGATGCTGTCGTTGAAGCCGCCGATCGTGTAGCCATCTGCAGCGGCTTTCGCCACGCGCTCCGCTCCGATCAGCCCCGCCGCGCCAGGTTGGTTCTCGATCACGATCCCCTGCCCCATGTTCTGCCCCATACGCTCGGCGACGATGCGCATCGCGTTGTCGACCGCGCTGCCGGCGGCGAGCGGCACGATCATGTGGATCGCTTTCGCGGGGAAAGGCGACTGTGCAGCGGCGGGCATCGCTGCGAAGCAGCCGAGCAGGAGCGCTAGCAGGCGAAGAGAAGACGTTTTACTCATTTTCCCGGGCCAGTGTATTACAGACTCCGTCATGCCGTGCTGCCCAGGATAATTGGAAACGGTTTCCAAAAGATTGTAGTATCGCTCCCCTGCCAATAACGGCGTGGCAGATCAGGCAAGCCGCACACGCTTCACGCAGGAGGAGAGAAATGCCGCACTGGATTCGCGTCCAGCACGGCGGACGCGAGCATTTCGGTCTGCTCGAGGGCGAAAGCGTTCGCCTGCATTCGGGTAACCCCTTCGGCGAGCACGCGCCGACCGGCGAGTCGTTGTCGCTGCGCGATACGAAGGTCCTGACGCCGGTCAAGCCCTCAAAAATGGTCGCGCTGTGGAACAACTTCCGCGCGCTGGCGGAAAAGCTCGGCAACGCGATTCCGCCCGAGCCGCTCTATTTCCTCAAGGCCAACAATTCTTTCCTCGCGCACGAGGAAACAATACGTCCGCCTGCGTCCTACTCGGGCAAGGTGATTTACGAAGGCGAGCTCGGCATCGTCATCGGCAGGCGCTGCAGCGCGGTGTCGGAGGCCGATGCGCCGAAGCACATCCTCGGCTACACCTGCATCAACGACGTCACGGCGGCCGAATTGATCAACAAGGATTCCAGCTTCGCCCAGTGGACGCGCGCCAAAAGCTTCGACAGTTTCGGCGTGTTCGGTCCGGTGATCGCGACTGGCATCGATCCGGCAACGCTCACGATCAAGACCATCCTCAACGGGCAGGAGCGACAGAACTATCCGGTGAGCGACATGATCTTTCCGCCGGCGGCGCTGGTTTCGCTCATCTCGCGCGACATGACACTCGAAGCCGGCGACGTAATCGCCTGCGGCACTTCGGTTGGAGTCGGATCGATGAAGCCCGGCAGCACCGTGAGCATCGTCATCGACGGCGTGGGCACGCTGACCAATCGTTTCGAGTGAGGAATTCCCGAAGGAGGACGACATGAAGATCGGCATCGTGGGTGCCGGCGCGATCGGCGGCTTGCTCGCAGTTCGGCTCGCGCTCTCCGGCCAACCCGTGACGGTGGTGGATCGCGGCGCGCATCTCGCTGCGATCAAAAAGAACGGGCTGAAACTCGTGCACGCCGACGGCAGCGAGGAAATAGCGACGAATCTGCGCGCGGTCGCGACCTGCGCCGAAGCGGGCGAGCAGGACGTCGTCTTTCTGGCGGTCAAGGCGAACCAGATCGCGCCGCTCGCATCGCAGTTGACGAGCATGTTTCACCGCGACACCGTAGTCATTCCGATTCAGAACGGGCTGCCGTGGTGGTATTTCCAGAAGTTCAGCGGACCTTATGCCGATTACCGCATGCGCACCGCCGATCCCGACGGCGCGATCAGCGCGTACATCGACTCGGCGCGCATCATTGGCTGCGTCGTCTATCCCGCAGGCGAGATCATCGCTCCGGGCGTGATCAAGCACGTCGAGGGCGATCGCTTCCCGATCGGGGAGCTCAATGGCGCGGAGACCGAACGCCTTAAGCAGATCTCCGAAATGATGATCAACGCGGGTTTCAAGGCGCCCATTCTCACCGACATCCGGTCCGAGATCTGGCTCAAGCTCTGGGGCAATCTCAGCTTCAACCCAATCAGCGCGCTCACGCACGCCACGCTGGTCGACGTCTGCCAGGATCCTACGACGCGCGAGCTGGCGGGCGACATGATGCGCGAAGCACAGACAATCGGCGAGAAGCTCGGAGCGACCTTCCGCGTTCCGCTCGAGAAACGCATCGCCGGCGCGGAGAAGGTCGGCAAGCACAAGACGTCCACGCTGCAGGACGTTGAGGCCGGCCGCGCGATCGAAATCGACGCGCTCATTGGCTCAGTGAAGGAACTGGGCGAGCTGACAGGCGTGGCGACTCCGCACATCAATGCGGTCTACGCGCTGATGATCCTGCTCGCCAAAACGATGGAAGCCGCGCGCGCGAAAGTCGTGCTGGAGCCGGTGCGCGAGGAAATGACCTCGTAATCCTTCGTGCTGCCGTGCCGCCAGCACTCGGCCGGCGACACGGTGTGATGCTTAGCTTCGCGGCGATGAACCCGCGAGGAGCGAGCGCTGCGCGTGCTCGTCGCCGGCGTCGAGCCGCTTCACGTCGCCGGAGAGCTCGCCGCCCTCCTCCACGATCAGCTTGCCATAACGGATCGTGCCCGACACGCGTCCCGTGCCGTGTACAACCAACCGCGTGCGCGCCGTCAGCTCTCCAGAGAATTCGCCGTGGATCTCGGCCACGTCGATCAGCGCTGTTCCGTGAAGGGTGCCCGGCTGCGCAACCTGCATCAGCTTGCTGTGCACTGTCGCCTCGACCTGCCCTTCGATGACCAGCGCGTCGCAATCGGAAATCTCGACGCCCTTCAACTTGATGTTGATGCCTACGAAGAGCTTGCTGCCGGGCGCATCGTTGAGCACGGGAATCGCTGGTGCAGGTTCCGGCGCCGGCGCGGGGCGCGCGCTCGCGGCGAGTGCGTTCGACCCTTCACGATGTACGGTCGGTGCCGGTGTAGGTGCGCGTATGCCACTGAGCCGCGTGGGGCTGACTGGCGGTTCGTAGAGTGCGGGCTTGAGCGCGGGCTTGCTGCCGTCTTTGGCCTCACCAGTCCGATTGAAACCGAGCATGATGCCTCCTTCGAAAAAGCCCGCAGCGGGCCGGTGGACCTTCCCTATGACGCTGTCATTATAGGCTTGACCGCCATTTGTGCAACCGGAATTGTCCGATGCGCTGCGCTTTGTTTTCTCTCAGCAGCGCTGGTAATCACACAATGCGGTGCGTCCACCACAGCGACAAGGCCGCTGCCACAAGGACCAGCAGCGCGCCGAGCGCGCTCGCGAGCGCGGAGATTTCGGTTTCCTTCTTCTCCAGAACGTAGCGCGCGTTGAGGGTCTCGTACACCTTTTTGAGCTCCGCGGCGCTGCCCGCTTGGAAGTATTCCGCTTCGGTGAGCGCCGCGATCGCCTTCAGCGTCTCCTCGTCGTAGCGCATGTAGATCGGGATGCCGTCGACCGTCGCGGTACCGCCCCCGGGCTTGCCGAAACCGACGGCGTAAATCTTCACGCCGTGATCCGCGGCCATGCGCGCCGCGTCGAGCGGATCCGGCCCGATCGTGCGCCGGCCATCGGTAAGCAGAATGATGGCCGCGGAGTGATTCGAGCCGGGCGGCACCGGTTGAAAATCCTTCTTCTTCTCTTCGCGCGGCCGATCGATCGACTTGCCGCGGCTGCCGTCGCGCAAGGGCGCGACGCCGAAATCGGCGATGTCGAGCTCGAGTCCCTCGTCGGGGAACAACGTCGCGAGCGCCATGATCATGCCGCTGCCGATCGCCGTGTGAAGCTGCAACTGCAAGCGATCGATCGCGGCCACGAGATCGTCGCGATTGTGGGTGGGCTTCTGCACTACCGAG
>Ga0318524_10000964_pt1 | contig 10297 bp, 6 predicted proteins | sample GRESIP052b4f22_FD_203685 | JGI IMG/M metagenome (GOLD analysis project Ga0318524, IMG submission 203685) | Tropical soil microbial communities from Luquillo Experimental Forest, Puerto Rico - GRE.SIPMG.052b4f22 | ecosystem: Environmental > Terrestrial > Soil > Tropical forest > Bulk soil... | reverse complement strand
GGGCACCCGCGTGCCCCTGCCGTACCCGAACGGAGGATCCCGCTTGTCCACGATCTCCCCCCGCAGCCCGCGGGCGCACCGGTGTTCCTGGCTGACGTTGCTCCTCGCGCTGGCGCTCGCCGGCCCCGTGCCTGGCACGGCCACGCTCGCCCGGGCCCAGGCCGCGGCCGCGCCGCCGAAGAAGCCCGCGGCCAAGCCCGCGTCCACGGCGCCGGCCACGACGACGCACACCGGTGCCGCGGCGCCCGCAACCAAGGCCGCGTCCAAGCCGGCCCCGGCGACCCGGAATCCCAACGAGATGGCGCTCGACGCCATCGCCGCCATGGTGAACGACGAGCCGGTGCTCGCGAGCGACGTGGAAGAGCAGCTGTTCCTGTTCCTCCAGCGCGCGCAGGTGCAGCCCGACTCCTCGCAGGTGGACACGCTCCGCCGCCAGGTGCTGGACCAGCTGATCGACGAGAAGCTGGTGCTGGCCGAGGCCAAGAAGCAGAACCTCTCCGTGTCGCCGGCTGAAGTGCAGAAGCAGGTGGACAGCGCCATCTCCGAGGCCAAGCAGCGCTACGGCGGCGACGACGGCTTCCACGAGCAGCTCGCGAAGGAGAACACCACCGAGGCCCGCCTGCGCGAGCGCTACAAGGGCGACATCGAGAAGCAGATGTTGGAATCGATGGTGGTGAAGAAGCTGTTCCCGAAGAAGACCGTGAGCCAGGCGGACGCCGAGGCGTATTTCCAGGCCCACAGGGACAAGTTCCCCAAGGTGCCGCCCCAGCTGCACTTGCAGGTCATCCAGATCGTGCCGACGGCGGATTCGCTTGCGCTCAAGGCCGGCAAGGCGCGCATCGACTCGGTGAGGAAGCGCATCGTTGTCTCCGGCGACAAGTTCGCGAAGATCGCGGCCGACGTCTCGGACGATCCCGGCACGGCCAAGTCGGGCGGCGACCTCGGGTTCTTCCGCCGCGGGCAGATGGAGCCCACGATCGAGGACGCGGCCTTCGGGCTCGGGAACGGCAAGGTGTCGCAGCCCATCCGCACGCCCTACGGCTGGCACCTGATCGAGACCATCGAGCGCGACACCGTGCGCGGGCCGGACGGCAAGGATTCGCTCGGCACCGACGGCAAGGCGATCCAGGAGGTGCACGCACGTCACATCCTGGTCAAGGTCACCCCGAACGATGACGACGTGCAGCGCGCCCAGGCGCTGGCCCAGAACGTGCGGGAGCAGGCGGCCAAGGGGGGCGATTTCGCCGCGCTGGTCAGGAAATACAGCACCTATCGTGGCCCGTCATCGGCCGATGGCGACGTGGGTTTCCTGAGCCTCGCCTCGCTCCAGCCCGGCATCCGGGCGGGCCTCGAGCCGCTCAAGGTCGGCGAGGTGAGCCAGGTGCTGCCGAACGCACAGGGATTCAATATCTTCAAGGTCCTGGAGAAAAAGCCCGAAAGAGACTACGAGCTGGCCGAGATCAAGCAGGAGCTGCCCGACGCGGTGGCCGACGCGCAGTTCCGGGACAAGTACGAAGCGTGGTTGAAGACACTCCGGAGCAAGGCGCAGATCGAGTACCGCAACCTGTAAGCGAACGCAGCCAGGAGGCGCGATGATCGCATTCGAGCACGTGACCAAGCGCTACGGAGAGCGCCTCGCGCTCGACGACGTGACGTGGCGGATGGAAGAGGGCGAGTGCGCCGTCGTCCTCGGTCACAGCGCGGCGGGCAAGACCACGCTGCTCCGGCTCATCACGCACGAGACGCAGCCCACCACGGGCACGGTCACGGTGGGCACGTTTCGGGGCGGCCGGCTGTCGCGCTCGCACCGCGCGCTCCTGCGCCGCACGATCGGCGTCATCTACGAGGACTTCCGGCTGCTCTCGGACCGCACCGTGTTCGAGAACGTGGCGCTGGCGCTGCGGATCGCCGGCCAGCACGACGAGAGCGAGGTCACGCCGAAGGTGTTGAGCGCGCTGCGGGAGGTGGGGCTCGAGTCCCACCGCGACCTGCTGCCGGCGGAGCTGTCGTTCGGCGAGCGCCAGCGCTGCGCCATCGCGCGCGCCGTCGTCAACCGGCCGACGCTGATCCTCGCCGACGAGCCGACCGGCGCGCTCGAGCCGAAGAGCGCCGCCGAGGTGCTGTCGCTGCTGCTGCGCATCCACAAGGAGGGCGCGGCGCTCCTGCTCGGGACCACGCGCGCCGAGGTGGCGAACGTGATCGGAGGCAAGCGCTACCTGCTGGAGGACGGCCGGCTGCGCGAAGGGGCGCCGGGCTCGGTGCCGATGCAGGCGGCCGCGACCGGCACGGGAGGGCTCTAGGCCATGCAGCTCTACTTCTGGCGCGAGGCCTGGCGCAGCTTCCGCACGCACCGCGGGCTCGCGGTGACCTCGATCCTGTCGCTCGCCGCGCTGCTCACGCTCTCGGGCATCTTCATGCTCGTCGACCACAACGTCGGCCAGGCGCTGAACGCCATCGGCGACCGGCGCGAGATGATCATCTATCTCAAGGACGAGGTGAGCGAGGCCCAGCTCGCCGAGCTGATGGACAAGGTGAAGCAGTACTTCGGCGAGCCGACGTACGTGACCCGCCAGCAGGCGTGGGACGAGCTCTCGCAGCAGATCGGCGACCCCGACCTGCTCTCGGGCGTCGAGGACAACCCGCTGCCCGCGAGCCTGCGCGTGCGCCTGAAGCCCGAGCTCCTGAACTACGCGGCGATGGAGCAGGCCGCGAAGCAGGTGCTGGAGTTCCCCGAGGTGGAGGACGTGCGCTACGGCGCCGACTACATCCGGCGCCTGGACGAGTTCTCGACCGGCGTCACCACCGGCGCGTGGGCCGCGGGCGCGCTCGTGGCGCTGGCGATCGTGCTCGTGCTCTACAACACGCTTCGCCTGACGGTCGTGGCCCGCCGCCAGCAGGTGGAGATCATGCTGAAGCTCGGCGCCAGCGACCGGTTCATCGCCACGCCGTACGTGATGGAAGCGATCATGCACACGGTGATGGCCGCGGGCGCAGCACTCCTGCTCGTGTTCGCGCTGCAGCGGGCGCTCGCGCCGCGCCTGGCCGGGCTCACGTTCCTGCCGTGGCCGTGGTCGCTGGCGTTCGTGGGCGTCGCGGTCGCGGTCGCGTGGGTGGCGTCCGCGACGGCGCTCACGAGGATCCTGCGGACGATCGGGTCGTGAGCACGGCACGCGTCGCCGGCCTGCTGCTGGCGCTCGCGATCCTCGTGGGCGGCGGCGTCGCGCGGGCGCAGCAGGACAGCCTCGAGGCCGAGAAGCGCCGCGAGCTGGAATCGCTGAGCCAGCAGGCGAAGGAGAAGCGCGCGCAGGCCGGCGCGCTCAAGGGCCAGGAGACGCGCGCGCTCGGCGACCTGAAGCGCACCGAGCGCGACCTGGCGGCCACGCGCAAGCGGCTGAAGACGCTGCACGCGCGGCGCGAGCGGCTGGACGACCAGCTCGTGCTCACGCGCGCGAACCTCGAGCGGAGCGTCGCGTCGCTCTCCACCAAGCGCGACCAGCTCGCGCACCGGCTGCGCCACATCTACATGGAGGGCCCGGCGCGCGACCTCGAGTTCCTGGTCTCCACGAAATCGTTCGCCGGGCTCATGATGCGCTGGGACTTCCTGCAGATGGTGGCCGAGCAGGACCGGCTGCTGCTCGAGAGCGTCGAGACCGAGAAGGACAAGGTCGAGGCGAACAAGAAGCGGCTCGAGTCGAACCTGCAGGAGGTCTCGGTGAACGCCCAGCGCACCACGAAGGAGAGCTCGAAGCTCACGAACCTGCGCGAGTCGCGCGCGAGCACCGTGCAGCAGATCCAGTCGAAGCGCGAGGAGTACGAGGCCGCCGCCGCCGAACTCGAGCGCAGCGCGCGCGCCGTGGCGGCGCTGCTGGCGCGGCTCGAGCGCTCGCGCCAGGCCGAGGCGACGAAGGCCCGCGGCGAGGGCCGCAACCCGCAGCCCTACAGCGGCGACTTCGCCCGCGGCCAGGGCCAGCTCGACTGGCCGGTGCAGGGGAACATCGTCGGCCACATGGGCCTCGAGACGCACCCCAGATTCGGCACCCAGGTGCGGAACGACGGCATCGACATCGCGGTGCCGAGCGGCACGCCGGTGCGCGCGGTGGCGAAGGGCCGCGTGGACTTCGCGAACGACGACTACGAGGGCATCGGCGGCATGGTGGTGCTGAACCATGGCGACGGCTACTACACCATCTATTCGCACCTCTCCGAGGTGAACGTCTCGAGCGGCATCGAGGTGAACTCGGGCACGGTGATCGGCCGCTCGGGCGAGACCGGGTCGCTGAAGGGTCCCGTGCTTCACTTCGAGGTCCGCAAGGGCGCGACCCCGCTCAACCCGGAGAGCTGGCTGCGATAGACTGCGCCGCATGCTCACCGCGACGCTCTCCACGCTCCTCGGCCAGCCCGAGGTCTCGGCGTTCCTGCGCGGTATCGTCTCGCGCGGCCGGTACGCGAACGCCTACCTGTTCCACGGGCCGCATGGCGTCGGCAAGGGCACCGCGGCGCTGGCGTTCGCGCGCGCGGCGCTGTGTGAGCGCGTGCCGGGGGCCGCGAGCGCCGATCGTGGGGCGTCGCTGTTCGACGAGACGCCCGCCATCGAGACCGCACCGGGCGACGATGCATGCGGCGAATGTCGCGGCTGTCGCATGACCGGGACGCTCCAGCACCCGGATCTCCGGTTCCTGTTCCCGGTTTCGGGCGAGGAGCGAGCGCTCGAGGGGACGATCGAGGAGACGCTGGAGGCCCTGCGCAAGGACCCGCTCCACGTCTTCCAGTACGAGAAGGCGGCGAGCATCCGCATCTCGCAGACGCGCGAGCTGATCGCGGAGCTGGGCTATCGCCCGCACACGGCGTCCCGCCGCGTGGTCGTCGTCCGCGACTGCGACCGCATGCGCGAGGACCAGTTCTCGGCGCTCCTCAAGTCCATCGAGGAGCCGGGGGCTTCCACGCTCTGGGTGCTCACCACGGCGCACCTCGCGCGCGTGCCGGCCACGATCCGCTCGCGCTGCCAGCGCGTGCGCTTCCGGCCGTTGCCGGAATCGCTCGTGCGCGAAACGCTCGAGCGGGAGGCCGGCGTCGAGGAGAAGGAGGCGCGCGTGCTGGCGGCACTTTCCGCCGGCTCGCTCGCCCGGGCACTGGCGATGCGCGACGCCGACATGAAGTCGCAGCGCGACGCCGCGCTGGCGCTGCTCGGGCCGGCGGTCGAGCGCCGGCCCGACGTGCTCTGGCGCGGCATCCAGCAGGCGACCGGCTTCGGCAAGGCCGGCCGCGAGCGACTCCGGCTCATGCTCGAGTTCCACCAGCTCTGGCTGCGCGACGCGCTCCACCTGCGCTACGGCGCCGCGCCGGAGAGCCTCGTCAACCGCGACCGGGTCGCGCTCCTCCGGGAGTTCGTCGCGCGGCTCGACGCGGCCGAGATCCGCCGCCGGCTGCTCGTGCTCGAGGAGGCGCTCCGGAGCATCGACGGCAACGTCTCTCCCGACCTGACGCTCTTCTCCGCGCTCTCGCGCGCGGCGGGCGACCGGCTGGGCGAGGGCGCCTGGCCCGCCCACGCCACGGCGCGCTGGGACGTCTAGCGCTCTTCGGCCGCTAAGGCTTTCTCCCCGTCACCCACGAGCGCGAGCACGGAGGCCCTGTCCAGCCGGTCGACCTCGGGCGGCTTCGCGGGCCGCCGCATCGCGGTAGCGAGGTAGACCGCCGGCAGGACCAGCAGCGTCAGGATCGTCGCCGAGAACAGCCCGCCGATCACCACCACCGCCAGCGGGCGCTGGGTCTCGGAGCCGATCCCGCGCGAGAGCGCCATCGGGAGCAGCCCGAGCATCGCCAGCAGTGCGGTCATCATCACCGTCCGGAACCGTGTCGTGGCGCCCTCCCACACCGCGTCGTGGACCGGGAGGCCCTCGGCCCGGAGCTGGTCGAAGCGCACCACCATCACCACGCCGTTCAAGACGGCCTGCCCGAACAGCGCGATGAACCCGATCGCCGCGGACACGCTCAGCGGGATGTGCGTCAGGAGCAGGGCGAGCACGCCCCCGATGAGCCCGAGCGGCACGTTCATGAGGATGATGAGGGCGCTTCGCAGGGAGCCGAACGCGTTGAACAGCAGCACGAAGATCAGGAACACGCTGATCGGCACCACGATCGCGAGCCGCGCCATCGCACGCTGCTGGTTCTCGAACTCCCCGCTCCACGTCAGGTGCCAGCCGGGCGGCAGCGACACCCGGCGGGCGCGCGCCTTCATGTCGGCCACGACGCTGCCCATGTCGCGGCCGTGGATGAACACGCTGACGGCGGAGAGCCGCGTGCCGCCCTCGCGGCTGATGTTCATGCTGCCCGACGCCTCGCGGAAGCTCGCCACCTGCTCGAGCGGGACGTGCATCCCGTCGGGCGTGTCGACCAGGAGCCGCTTCATCTCGGCCAGGCTCCGCTTCGGCTCCGGCAGGCGCACGACGACGCTGAAATGGCGCTCGCCCTGCCACAGCTCCGTCGCCTCCCGGCCGGCGAGGCCGATGTCGATGACGTCCTCGATGTCGCCCACGTTGAGCCCGAACCTCGACGCGCGCTCGCGATCGATCTCGATCAGCGCCTGCGGAACCTCGCCGGCGCGGTCCACGGCGACCGTCGCCACGCCGCGCACGCCCGCGATCGCGGTCATCAGCTCGTGAGCCGTGGCGCGCAGGCGTGCGCTGTCGTCCCCGAACACCTTGAGCACGACCTGCCCGTCGATCTGCGAGATGCTCTCGAGCACGTTGTCCCGGATCGGCTGGGAGAAGCTGATGTCGACGCCGGGGATCGTCGCCAGCTGCCGGCCCATCTCCTCGATGAGCCGTTCCTTGGTCCAGCCAGGGCGCCAATCGCGCTGGGGCTTCAGGTCGACGAAGATCTCCGCCATGTTGATCGGCTTGGGGTCGGTGCCGTCCTCGGGCCGTCCGGCCTTCGACACCACCGTGCTCACCTCGGGAACCTTGAGCAGGGCCTCGCGCATGCGCCTGCAGTACAGGCGCGCCCCCTCCACGGAGATGCCGGGAGGCAGGTTCGCGTTCACCCAGATGCTGCCCTCGTTCAGCTCGGGCAGGAACTCGCTTCCGAGCCGCGGCGTCAGCGCCATGGTCGCGAGGAACACCCCCAGCGCCAAAAGCACGACCCGGCGTGGACGCGCGAGCGCGAGCCGCAGCGCCGGGGTGTAGGCGCGCTTGAGCCAGCGCACGACGCGGGTCTCCTGGTGCGGCAGCCGCCCGCGAAGCGCCAGCAGGCAGAGCAGGGGCACCAGAGTGAGCGAGAACACGAGCGAGCCGATCAGCGCGCTCGTCACCGTCCACGCCATCGGCGAGAAGATCCGGCCCTCGTGACGCTGCAGCGTGAAGATCGGGATGTGCGCCGCGATGATGATGAGCATCGAGAAGAATGCCGGTCGCCCGACCTCGGTGGCGCCCGCCTCGATGATCCGGAGCAGCGCCCCGTGTTCGCGGTCGTCGTCGGCCGCGAGCCGCCTGAAGATGTTCTCGACCACGATCACGGCGCCATCGACGATGATGCCGAAGTCCATCGCGCCGAGCGACAGCAGGTTCGCCGGGATGCCGCGCCACGTGAGCCCGACGAACGTCGCCAGCAGCGACAGCGGGATCACGCTGGCCACGATCATCGCCGCGCGCAGGTTGCCGAGGAACACGAGCAGCACGAGCGTCACGAGCATCGCGCCCTCGACGAGGTTGTGGAACACCGTCTCGAGCGTCGTGTGGATCAGCCACGTCCGGTCGTAGTAGGGCTCCAGGCGCACGCCCTTCGGCAGGATCGTGTCGTTGAGCAGCGCCACGCGCTGCTTGAGCGCAGCGAGCACCTCGGACGGGTTCTCGCCCTTGCGCATCAGCACGATGCCGGTGACCACGTCGTCCTCGTGGTTCACGCCGACCACGCCCTCGATCGGGACGTTGCCCGGCTCCACGTCGGCGATGTCGCGCACCCGCAGCGGGACGCCCGCGCGCGCGGTGACCACGATGTCGCGGATCTCCGCCGCCGATCGCAGCAGGCCGACGCCGCGGATCAGGTACTGCTGCTCGCCCTGCGTCACCTTGCTGCCGCCGACGTTCGCGTTGCCGCGGCTCAGCGCGTCGTAGAGCTGCTGCAGCGACACGCCGTAGAAGCGGAGCTTCGCCAGGTCGGGCTGGACCTCGAACGTCTGGATGCGGCCGCCCAGCGCGACCACGTCCGCCACGCCCGGCACGGCGCGCAGGTTGCGCTCCACAACCCAGTCCTCGAGCGTGCGCAGCTCCCGCGAGTCGTGGCCCGGACCGACCACGCGGTAGCGGTAGATCTCCCCGATCGCCGTCGACAGCGGCTCCAGCTCGGCGTGGAGGCCCGCGGGCAGGTCGGCGGTCGGGAGCCGCTCGAGCACCTGCTGGCGCGCGGCCGCGTCGGTGATGCGGTCGTCGAACGTGAGCATGATGAACGAGAGCCCGAACTGGGTGTGGGAGAACATCCGCACCATGTGCGGCAGCCCGTTCAACGCCGTCTCCAGCGGCATCGTGACCTGCTGCTCGACCTCCTCCGGCGCGCGTCCGGGGTAGAGCGTGATGACCGTGGCCTGCGTGTCGGAGACGTCCGGGAACGCCTCGATGGGCAGCCGCAGGAACGCCGTCACGCCCAGACCGACGAACAGCACGGCGATGAGCGCGACGAACAGCGGCTGCCGCAGGGCGAAGGCGACGACGCGCTGGATCATGGGAGGCGCACGCCCGGACTCAGTCGAACAGCTGCTCCAGCAGGACGCAGCCCTCCGTCACCACGCGCTCGCCCGCGTGCACGCCCGCCGAGATCAGCACACGGTCGTCGTGTTCGTCGTGGACGTCGACCTGGCGGCGGACGAACGTGCCCGGCTGCTCCTCGACGAACACGTAGTGCCGGTCACCCTTGAGGAACACGGCGGGCGCCGGCACGCTCACGTCCGCCGAGGCGCGGGTCGGCGCATGGACGCTCACGAACATCTCCGCCTTGAGCTGCCGGTCCGGATTCGGCACCGTGCCGCGCGCCCGGAGCGTGTGCGTGACCGGGTCGATCGCCTCGGAGACGACGTCGAGCCTGCCCTCGAAGTGCCGGTCCGTGAACGCGCTCGAATCGATCTCGAGGCGGGTTCCCGGCGCCAGCGCGCCCAGGTCGGCCTCGCTGGCGTCGAGTTCGATCCACAGCCGGGTGGGGTCGCTCAACACGAACAGCGGCGAATAGAACTGCGGCGCGTTCGCGAGCATCTGGTCGGGCCGGGTCTCCTGGCCGGGGGTGACGTTGCGCTCGACGAGCGTGCCGGCGATCGGGCTCCGCAGCAGGAACACGCCGTCGACCGAGTCGGCCGGGGCCCCGTAGGGGGCCAGCCGCGCCTGTGCGCGCTCGCGCTCCGCGGTCGCCCGCGTGGACTCGGCCTCGGCCGCCTCGAGTTCCTTGAGCGGCGCCGCGCCGTTCTCGTACAGCTCGCGCAGCCGTGTCAGGTTGCTCGCCGCCAGACGCTCGGCGCTCTGGGCCGTGCGCGCGTCGGCCTGCGCCTGGCCGTAGTCCGGCGACTCGATCTCGGCAAGCGCCGTGCCCTTCGCCACGGCGCATCCCGTGCCCACGAGGACGCGGCGGACGCGCCCGGCGAACGGCGTGAACACGCGCACGGTGAGATCCTCGTCCCAGACGAGATGACCGAAGAAGCGCGCCGTGCGGACTCCTTCCGGGTCGGCGTTCACGACGCTCAGCGCCCCGAGCTGCGGGGCGTCCGAGGGGAATACGATGCGGTCGCCGACCACCCGGGGATCGGGGATCGGGGTGGCCACCTGCGTTCTATGGCAGCCGGTGGCGAGCAGCGCGGTCGCGGCGAGGACCGGCAGCATGCGGCCACGTGCACGGGTCATCGAACCTCCATCGAGGTCGTGGTCATCGCGGCACGCAGCCGCGCGGCAGCGATCACCTCGTCGCTCGCTGCCTGCATCGTGGCAAGGCGGATCTCGTTGTCGCTGCGCTGCGCGCCGAGCAGGTCGACGAGCGACGCGCCACCCTTCTCGTAGGCGAGTGACACGCTGCGGCGCACGGTCTCGGACCGCGGCCGCAGCTCGTCCCGGTAGACCTGCCAGCGCGCCGTGGCCTCGTCGTAGGTGCGCTGCGCCGCCGCGAGGTCCGCGGCCACGCTCGCCGCGGCGCGCGCGGCCGCGTGCCGCGCCTGGTCGCGCGACGCGCGGGCGGCCGCGATCGAGCCGCCGTTCAGGTTCCACAGCGGCAGGGTGAGCGCGAGCCCGACCCCGACCGAGTTCGATCTCACCGGCGGCTCGTGCTCGAC
>Ga0318524_10000954_pt1 | contig 10367 bp, 14 predicted proteins | sample GRESIP052b4f22_FD_203685 | JGI IMG/M metagenome (GOLD analysis project Ga0318524, IMG submission 203685) | Tropical soil microbial communities from Luquillo Experimental Forest, Puerto Rico - GRE.SIPMG.052b4f22 | ecosystem: Environmental > Terrestrial > Soil > Tropical forest > Bulk soil... | reverse complement strand
GCATCACACCCGGACGACCGCACCCGCTCTGTCCTGTATCCGGTGCGCCAAGGGTGCGCGGCAGCCGTGAGCCGACGGTCCAGTGGCCAAGCCGCCGGGAGACGCCGGTGCGTCGAGCGGGCGGAGTTCGTCGGCGTAGCAGACCGAGGTGCGGCGTATCACGTGGTCGTCATCGATGGTGTACTGGCCGAGCCGCCACAGCGGCGGTGAGTAGGCATGCAGGGAGATGGTCTGCTGGGCCTCGCTGGTAAGCCGGTGGATGTGGTCGGGCCCGAAGGAGATCGAGCAGCCTTCGGTGACGACCGCCCGGACATGCATGCCGCCGATGCGCAGGTTGGATTCCGTGAGCGCGCCTCGCACGACGCGAACCGCTCCGGAGGAGATGTCGTGATCGTGCCAGCCCGTGTCGTTACCCGGCGACCAGCAGATGAGCCATATGTCTACATACTCGTCGCGGTGGATCGAGGCGTAGTGCCGCTGCCCGCCGGAGTAGGTGACCTCGTCAGCCCACAATTGCGGGCAGGCAGCCAGATTCTCGACAAGTTCAGCCAGTTCGCGCTGGCTGAGGGAGCGGGCAGGTAGCGCGGAAACGGTCATTACGGTTACTCCTTTCCTTGTGCTGGTGAACGGCCGGCTTGCGTGGGCTGGGCAGTTACCTGCAGCAGCCGAGCTGGGTTCGTCACCCGGATCGCATGGCGGGCGGCCTCGCCCAGGCCCAGGTCGGGCAGCGGCCGCGCATAGGGCCGGTCCGTGCCGAATACGAGCATGTCAATGCCGAGCACGCGGAGCACCGAGTCCACGGCACGGTGGCCATAGCTGGACGTCTCGACGAACAAGAGCGGATCGACGAAGCCGCGCGCCAGCGGATCGGCTCCGCCGCGGGCGGCCAGGCGCTCTCCGTGCAGCGGCGCCAGGCCTGCCAGGGCGGCGAAACAGACCCGCAGCCGCGGGTAGGCCGGGCGTCCGTACGCGCGGAACGCGAACCAGGCCGCGTGCAGCTGCTGAACGTAGGGAACCAGGGCGGCCCACCAGGCCGGGACGGTCCCCCTCGCCCAGGCGGCGGTCCCGGGGCCGGGGTTGCCCACCCTCGGCACGGCCGCGGGCCCGGAATGGATGAAGAGCGGGAGGTCTCGCTCGGCCAGCACGTCGAGCAGCGGACTGCACCGCTGATAGCCGGACTCGTCGGCGACGGCCGTGGCCGGCAGCTGAAGCCCGGCGAACCCAAGATCGAGCCGTTTGGCCAGACCCGGAGCGTCGATCGCGGTCAGGCAGGCCGTGGCCCACCCGGTGAACGGGCCGCCCAGCTCGCCGATCCCGCGGTGGTAAGCCTCCAGGAGCTGCTCGGCGTCCTCGGGCATCAGGTACTCGATGCCGAGCGGGCTAGACGGGCCGGCGACCACCAGGCCTATGCCGTCGCGGGCCGCCTCGGCGGCCCGCCGTCCGGCGTGGTGGTCTGCGGGGTTGACCTCGAAGGGCGGTTCGCCGACGGTGAGCAGCGTCCAGCCGTCCAGTCGCGGCGGCTGCGACCGCCGCCGCAGCTCCTCTACGAACCCGGCTGGCCAGATGTGCTGGTGGATGTCGACGTGCACGCCTCTCCTGATTCGGTTCACTGAAGCGGTTCACTGATCCGTTTCAGTGAACCGCTTCAGGACCCGTGGTGTCAAGGCTTGGCCGTCTGCGGGCCCGCCGGCCACGGATTGCCGTTAGGCTTGGGTCACGGCGTGGCGAGCTGGCACGGCGGCCGCGACAGCTAGGCTGGCGAAAAGGCCAGCAGATCTAGGCGGGAAACGGTGCCGCAGCAGCCCAAGCGCGCGACGATCCGCGAGGTGGCGGAGGCGACCGGGCTATCGCCCGCTGCTGTCTCTTACGCCCTCCGCGGCATCCAGACCTCCGGGGAAACACAGGAACGGGTCCGCCGCGCCGCGGCCGAGCTCGGCTACAACGTCGATCGCATCGCGCGCGCGCTGGCCAGCGGCCGGACCGGCACGGTGGGGCTGCTCTTCGGGTCGCTGGAAGATCTGTGGCAGCAATTGCTGGGGGTCGGCATGGGCAGCGCGCTGCTGGCCCGGGACCACTACGCGCTGCTGGTGGACGCCGCAGGCGACCCCGGACGTCAGCTGCTTCTCGCGCAGCAGCTCCGGGACCAGCGGGTAGACGGTCTGATCGTGCACCCCCTCGACCCGTCGGACGACAGGTGGTCACAGCTGGCGCAGACCCTGCCCATCGTGTCGATCGGCGATTCGCTGCACGGCGGCCAGGCGGCCGGCGAGGTGGTGTTCGACAACCGCTCTGGGGTCACGCTCGCCCTGGAGCATCTCCGCCACCTCGGCCACCGGCGGATCGGCGTGCTGACGCCAACCCAGCCGAGCACGCCAGATCGCCCGGCCGACATCCATGTCACCGCAGAAGCCGACCGGCTCGGCCTCGACGTCAGCATCATCAGCTCACCCCTCGCGCTGACCGGGGCAACCGAGGTGGCCTGTGAGGTGCTGTCGAAGTCAGACCGGCCGACGGCGCTGTTCTGCTTCGCCGATTCCATCGCCTACGGCGTCTACGCGGCCGCTCGCGAACTGGGCCTACGCATCCCGGACGACGTATCGGTCTGCGGCTATGACGATCACCCGATGTCGGCGCTGCTGACGCCGGCGCTCACCACGGTGGACTGGAATATCGACGGAATCATCCGGGCCGCCGTCCGGCTCATCTTCGCGGCCATCGAGCGCAAGCCCCGTCGCCGCCGCACCGTCCAGCCACCCCACCTGCGCGAGCGCGGCTCCGCCGGGCCGCCCGCGGCAGGCGCCTAGCGGCCAGCCTCGTCGCCGCGCATCTCTGGCGCACCCGCGAGGTTGAGCTGCAACACGCTGTCCTCGGTGTGCACCGCCGGTCGAAACCGCGCCGTAACCACGCTCGGCAAAACGGTCACGAGCGACCGCGATCAGCGCCTTCCGTGTCGCCTCCGTAGCCACCTGCCTGCGCGTCTTCTCCGCCATCGGGTACAACCATGCCGGCGGCCCTGAGGTGGCGGGGAACATAGCACCCAGTCCGTTCGGGACAATTCACGATCTGATTCCCGAACGGACGTGGTGTCACCCGCCGCGGAGGCTGGTTGGCCCGTGGCGCGGCGTCATCCAGGCCCAGGTCGGCGCGGTAGACCGCCTCGGCTTCTGCCACCTGGCCCTGCTCGAGCAGCAGCGCGCCGTAGGCGTGCCGGGCGGGTTGCATCCACCCCCACGGCTCACGGGAGGGAAGCAGGTCGTCGAGCTCGACCGCCCGGCGCAGGCTGGCGAACGCCGGACCGTGGCGACCCTTGCGGTAGTCCAGCTCGCCGTCGAGCATGGCCGCCGCGACCGCGAGGATGTCAAGGCACGTCTTGTTGACGGCGGTCCGGGCGGCCGGGACCCTGGAGACCGCCCGCTGGAACAGCCGCCACTGCTGCCCGGCCTCGGCGACCCGGCCGGACGAGGCGAGCGCGACCCCCTTCGCGTAGTGCGTCATCGCCGTGGTCACGCAGAACAGGTCCTGGTCTTGAGGCAAGGGAGTGTCGATGATCTCCTGCCAGCGGCCGAACCTGACCAGCGCGTGCAGCTTCATCGGCGCGAAACCCTCAAGCCAGGCGGCCATAGGCGGCACCTGGACCCGGAGCAGTTCCTCCGGCAGCCCGGCGGTCAGCTGGCCGGCCGTGTCAAGCGCGACGCGGGTCTGGCCGAGCATCATCGCGCCGTAGATCTTGAACTTCAGGTCGTGCGCCCGGTACACGGTGTAGAAGTTCATCGGCCCGCGCCGCGCCAGCCCACCACCACGCCGTCTTCGGTGATCGGGGCGCTGACGCAGAACACGCCGTCGGCGAACTCGCCGAGATCGAACGCGATGCGCTCCCGCCGGATATGTTCCAGTTCCTCGTCCAGCCTGCCCCGGTCGGTGATTGTCTTGCTGGTCAGCGGGCGCAGCCTGGCCTGGGACAGCAGCCGGTCCCGGTCCGCGGGCGGGGCGAACGCCAGCAGCAGCTTGCCGCTGGCCCGGGCGTGCACGTCATCCCCGTAGCCGACGCTCAGGCCGGCCACCCGGACCGCCTGGGCGCCCTCGATGGTCTCCAGGACGGTGATGGTCTCGTTCCGCCAGGCGGCCAGGTAGGCAGTCTCCCCGGTCGCCACGGCCAGGCCGCGCAGCGGCCGGCGGTAATACTCCGGTGCGCGGCTGTCGCGCAGCCACAAGCGGGCGAAAGACGATTCTGACACCGGGCGATTGTCAGACCGCCTCATTATCCTGGCACTGCCAACCAGGTCATCTATACCTACGGAAAGGCATAGCCATGGACCCCTTCAACGACTGGAGCGACTGCGGGCTCGCCACCGTCCGTGCCGTACTCGCCGAGGCCATCACCGCCGAGTTCGCGCACTCCCAGGACCCCAACGCGGCATGGCATGGCGGGCAGCAACGCGGCTACGACGTAACAAGCAAAGACGGCAAGCGCGACGCCAAATGCGTCCGCATCGACAAGGACGGCTACATCGTCCTCGCGCGGCGCAATGCGGAGCCGTTCGACCCCGAGCGGGTTGATCGGCTGATGCTGCTCAACCTATCCGCGAGCACCCGATACCGCGTCGACCTCGCGAGCGGCACCGCCGAGCTCGCCGCCAGCGCGAGCATCCTGGACGCGTGGGACGTGCCCGTCGCCGCGCTCAACCGGGTACTGCCCGAGCATGAAGACGACGACCCCACCTGGCGGAACGTCCTGCTCGACCCTGCGGACCTGGCCGAGTACAAAGTGAGCTAACGACAGGACGGGCGGCCGCATCTACTGATGCGGCCGCCCAGGACCCCTCATCGCATGCACGATTCGCGCCGACAGGTCTCACCGCGGACAGTCACGGCAAGACCATGGCCGTCCGAGGCAACCGCGCCAAATGAACCTGGGAAACGCCACTTATCGCTGGGAGTCACACAGGGCGAGCAATCAGATCCTCACAATGAGATGAAGACTGCGCAGAAACGACATCTTCGCTGAACCCCCACAGTGCGGTTAGCGTCCCGCGATCGGGGCCGGGTTATTCGTAGGCTTCGGCGACGGCGGTGCGGGGCAGGGCCAGGCAGAGCAGAGCGCAGCCGAGGAAGGCGCCGATGATCAGCGGCATGGTGGCCTGGAAGGCGCTGGTGAAGCCCTCGGTGATGATGCGGGGGAAGAAGATCGTGCCGGCCAGGGCGACGCCGACGGCGCCGCCGAGCTGCTGGGCGGTGCTGAAGACCCCGGATGCGCCGCCGGCCAGATCGGCGGGGACGGCGGCGAGCACCACGTTGGCCAGCGGGATGACCAGCAGGCCCAGGCCCGCGCCGGCCGCGGCCAGGCCGCCGAACAGCTGCCAGGGGGTCACGCCGTGGGCGGCGTGCTGGGCGGCGACCAGGATGGCGTAGGTCCCGGCGGCCATCATCAGGGCGCCGGCGATGAGGATCCACCGGCCCAGCCGGGTGGCCAGCGGGACCGACAGGCCGGCGGTCAGGATGCCGCCGAGGCTGAACTCGGCGGCGGTCAGGCCGGCCTTGACCGGGGAGTAGCCGAACCCGGTCTGCAGCCACAGCGCCAGGACGACGAACAGGCCTTGCAGGCCGACGGAGAAGATCAGCTGCACCATGATCCCGGCGGTGAACGCGGGCCTTTTCAGCAGCCCGGGCGGCAGCAGCGGCGCGGCCGGCGGCCCGAATGACATCAGCACTCCGGCCGGGATACGCAAGCCGGACGCATTCGTCGTGCCGCGAGAGGTGGCCCGCGCCGCCATCGACCGGAAGGTGCGCACCTACTACGCGTCGGACCTGCTCCTTGTCGTCGAGGTGATCTCACCGCGAAGCGGCAGCGAGCAGGTCGACCGGGTGCCGAAGGTCCGCGAGTACGCGGCGGCGGGAATCCCCGTGTACTGGATCGCAGACCTCGAACCCGAGCCGAAGATCACCATCCTTGCCCTGCACGACGGGGACTACGTGCTGCACGCCGAGATACGGGCGGGATACATGCTGACGGCAAGCCAGCCGTTCGTCATCAGCTTCGACCCGGCCTCGCTCACCGAACTGGAGTGAGCAGGCCACTATCCCGTTCATCGGGTCCCGCTAGCGACCACAGCTCCACCCGTGGTCCGAACGGCCAGAGCCGCTGGGGCGTCGGCAGCCGGGCAGGCGGAAACCCGGCCCGTTCGGGATCGAGGACCTTAGGCCGAACGGGCCGGGTTACACGCCCGAGATCCGGCGGCGAGCCCGCTTGGGCGCACCGACTCGATGACGGCGGCATGCCTTGGCTACCCCGCCGGGGAGCCGATGGGACGAATCCAGCGACCCCGCTGTGGATCCGGCTACGGCGAACGGGGTGGGGCCGAAGGACGGGAACCATCGCAGCACCGGCTGGCTGGAAGAGGCCGACCCCGGGGGTGACGGGCGTGGCGGGTTCGGCTGCCGACCGACTGTCATACCCTGTCCGGGTCGACTTCGGGAGACACGTCGAAGGGTCCGTGGAATATCGTGACGAACCGGCAATGGCTGCCGTCGGCGGGCTGGTGATGCATCACCGTGTTTGCCGGGAAGTGACAGTACGAGCCGGGCCCCAGGATCTGGCCGTTGGCGCTGAGCGCCCCGTCCAGCACGATGATCGTGTGGGCCACGCCGTGGTGATGCCGCGCCGCCTTCATGCCCTGGGGATAGTGGACCAGGTAATGCTCGTCCCCGGTGTGCGGATCGGCATACAGCTGGCGAAGCCCGACCGGGGTGTCGTAGATGACGGGCCCGCGCCACCCACCGGCAGCCGCGGCCGCCCGACGACCTCGCTGCACGCCCATCCTCGCGGTCCGCTGGCCGCCGCGGCGGCGATCACCCACGAGACCTGGCGCGTGGCAGGCTTCCAGCTCGGCGGTACCGCGTTGTGCGTGACCGTTCGGCCGGACCAGCGCGATGGCCGATGAACTCGGCTCCTTGCGCAGGCGGTTCGGCGGGCGGATCCGGGCCGTGGCGGTGGCCGTGCCCGGCACCGTCGTCGGCAGCACCCTGGTGCACGCGCCTAACCTGGACTGGCACGACGTCGACCTGTCGGTCCTGTGGCCGCACTATGAGCCGGACCAGGGCGAGCACTCATTCGTCGCGGGCAACGACGCCACGCTCGCGGCCATCGCCGAGGCCAGACGCGGCGCGGCCGTGGGCGCAGGCACCGCCCTGCACCTTTATATCGACGCCGGTGTCGGCGGGGCGATCACCAACGCCAGGCGTGCTGTCACTGGAGCACACCGCATGGCCGGGGAGTTCGGTCATATGCCCTTCGGTGACCCTGGCCTGCGTTGTGCGTGCAGAGCGCCCGGCTGCTGGAACACCAGCCTCGGCGGCCACGCGCTCGCCCGTGCGCTGGGCGACCCTCCCCCGCAGGACGAGGTCAGCTATCTGCGTCGCATCCTGTCCGGAGGCCGTGATCGCCAGCCCGGCGCGCTGGGTGCGCTGGGCGGGATGGCCCGCTCGTTCGGCCGTGGAACAGCGGGACTGGTCAACGCGCTCGACCCGCACATCGTCAGCGCCGGCGGGCTCGGCCGCGACCTGCTCGCGGTAGCCGGCGAGGACGTCGCCGCGGCCTACCTGGACGGACTGATGGCGTTTCGCGCGCCGCCGCCTCCGCTGGTTCCGGCCGGCCTCGGCGAGGAGGCACCGCTCGTCGGCGCCGCGGAGGAGGCGTTCTCGCGCACGCTGACCGACGAGGGCCTGCAGAGCTGGAGCGCCAGCCGGGCCGATGACGATCCCGGGGAGGGCTGATGGACCTGGCCGGCGTGCAGGCGGTCCTGCTCGACATGGACGGCACCCTCGTGGACTCTGATGCGGCCGTCGAGCGTGCCTGGCGGACGTGGGCTGATGAGTACGGTGTCGACCTCGACATCGCTCCGCCCGTCGCGCACGGCATGCCAGCGATCCGGAATGTCCGCCGGCTCCGGCCGGACCTCTCCGGTCACGCGGTCGCGGCGGCGGCCGGACGCCAGCTGGCGCTGCAGTACGACGATGTCGGCGACGTCACCGCGGCACCAGGAGCCCGCGAGCTGCTCTCCGAGCTCGATCACCTCGGCCTGCCCTGGGCGGTGGTGACCAGCGCCGACATGCGGCTGGCCACGGTCCGGCTGGCGGCGGCCGGGGTGCGGCCTCCGGTGCTGGTCACTGCGGAGGACGTGCGCGCGGGCAAGCCCGACCCGGAAGGCTACCTGCGGGCGGCCAGCCGGTTGGCCGTCGATCCCAGCCGTTGCGTGGTGGTGGAGGACGCCGAAGCCGGTGTCATGGCCGGGCTAACGGCAGGCGCCACGGTCGCGGCCCTCAAGGGTGTCCCGGCCGATATCCAGCTCGCTGACCTGCACGAGCTGACCCGGCTGCTGAAGAACGCCGACGCGAAGGCACGCGACATAGGTTCAATTACGCGACGCTGAAGCGCTGCCGCCGAGAGACATCAGGTTGGCGGACGCGTGAGCAGTGCGGCCGCGAGCGCGGCGGCGGCCAGGGTGGTGATGGCTAGGCTCATGGGCAGGGCGGTGCGAGGCCCGGCTATCCCGGACAGCAGCGCGGCGATCCCGCCGATCGCGAACTGGGCCAGGCCCAGCAAGGCCGACGCGGTACCCGCCGTGTGCGGCGGGTGGGCCGACATAGCGCCGACGTGAGTACGTAGAAAGCTACGCCGATCAGCGGGGGGTTGGCGGCGGCCATGTCGGTCACTGAGCGGCCCGGCGAGGACCTGGCCGAGCGCGAGCTCAGCCAGGCAGGCGGTGAGGGTGAACTGGCTTACCGACGCACTGGTGCCCAGGTCCCGGCGGAGGAAACAGCCTGATGGGACTACTGATGTGGTGGCTCGACAGCCAGGCGCCCTCTCGGCCGACGACATGTACGACCGCTACACCCAGCTGGCCATGAACGGAATCACGCCGTTGCTGGGCGCCCCGGCGAGCCCTCCTGAGCGCCCGTGAGGTAAGCCGCGCGGGCCAGCCGCGCGATCCCGGCGCGCAGCCGCTTCTCCCCTAGTTCGGGCAGGATCGCGGCGACGTGTTCGGCGGCCAGCGGGGCGAGCAGCGCGTGCGCGGCGTAGTCGGGGTCCGGTGTGCCGGCCAGGAGTATCTCGGCGTGGCGGTGCCAGAACCGGTAGGCCCCGATCCGGTAGCGGGCGCCCGGCGCGGCGGTCTCTGACATCCGGACCAGGTCCAGGTGTTCCAGCAGGTAGTCCAGGTACGCCGCGGTGAAGGCGGCGAGCCGCTCGGGGGGGTCGGCACCCGGGCCCAGCGGCGGCGGGCCGCGCAGGATCGCCTCCTGCAGCTCGCGCTCCCTGGCGTCCAGGAGGGCCACGGCGAGGCCGGACTTGTCGCCGAACCGGCGGAAGATCGTTCCCTTGCCCACCCCGGCCGCCGCGGCTACCTGGTCCATCGACACTGCCGCCACGCCGTGCTCGGCGAACAGCCGCGCCGCAGCCGCCAGCACGGCCGCGCGGTTGCGGGCCGCGTCCACCCGCTCCTTGGGGGGCGGGGTCCGCAGCAGTGCCAGCGGTGTTGCAGATTCGGACTGCGGTCCGCTACGATAGTGAGCCACAAGCGGACTATAGTCCGAAATCGAGGAAGGTTGCCACATGACCGCACTCATCTCCCGTGACAAGCTCAAGGCGGGCATCGACGCGGGCACCGTCACCGTCGTCGACGCGCTCGGCGGAGAGTACTACGCCAAGCAGCACCTACCCGGCGCCGTCGCGCTCGCGCCCGGCGACGTCGACGCCCTAGCGTCCTCCGTCCTGCCCGACCGGGACGCCGCGATCGTCACGTACTGCACCGGCCCCTCCTGCCCGAACAGCGGGCAAGTCGCCGACCGGCTCACCGCGCTGGGGTACGCCAACGTCCGCAAGTACCGGGAGGGCATCGAAGACTGGACCAGCGCGGGCCTGCCCACCGAATCGTCCTGATCGGAACCGGCGGGCGGGCCGGGACGCGGATTCCGGCCTGCCGGCAGCACTGCGGCACGGACGGGAAGGTCAGGCCGGGCCACGGGCGCAGCCCGACCTGATGGCCGCGGACCCGGGCCTGGGCCAGGCGCGGTTCCACCCGTATGCACCGGCGCAGGATCTGTCCGGCGGCGGCGTCATCGGGCTCGGTGCGCTCGTCGCCGCTGACCCAGGTTCCGCCGAGCACGACGTGCCCGGGATAAGGCCAGTACGCCGCCCATGCCGGGCCAAGAGGCGCCTCGATGAAGAACTCCTCCAGCCCGGGGTTGTCGGTGACGACGTGCTGGCCACGCGCCGCCGTGACCGCGGGGTCAGGGACGAGCTCGCGCGCCCCGAGCCCGGCGCAGTTGGCCACGAGCGGGGTCACCGCGGTCAGGCCGGCCAGCGACCGGGT
>Ga0318524_10000949_pt1 | contig 10374 bp, 9 predicted proteins | sample GRESIP052b4f22_FD_203685 | JGI IMG/M metagenome (GOLD analysis project Ga0318524, IMG submission 203685) | Tropical soil microbial communities from Luquillo Experimental Forest, Puerto Rico - GRE.SIPMG.052b4f22 | ecosystem: Environmental > Terrestrial > Soil > Tropical forest > Bulk soil... | reverse complement strand
GGCCGTGGGCGCGGTACCAGCACGGGCCGGCGTTTCTGGCGGCGCTGGCGGATGGGCGGGCGCCGCGTGCGGTCTGGACCGCCCTGCCGGGCCAGGACTGGCCGGAGGAGATCGCGCGCGCCGCGGGTACCGCGGCCGCCACGGGACGGGGCGCGCTCATCGTGGTCCCGGACGCCCGGGACCTCAGCCTGGTCGACGCCGCCCTGGCCCGCACACTCGGCCCCGGGAGGCACATCAGCCTGGCGGCGGGGCTGGGGCCAGCCGAACGGTACCGGCGGTGGCTGGCCGTGGCCCGCGGCGAGATCCGCGTGGTCGCCGGTACCCGGGCCGCGATGTTCGCCCCGGTGACCGGCCTCGGCCTCGTCGTGATCTGGGACGACGGCGACGACCTGCACGCCGAGCCGCGTGCCCCCTACCCGCACGCCAGGGAGGTGCTCGCGCTGAGGGCGCACCGGGCCCGCGCCGCCGCCCTCATCGGCGGGTTCGCCCGTACCGCCGAAGCGACCAGCCTGGTCGCGAGCGGCTGGGCACGCGCCGTGACGGCCCCCCGGGACGTGGTACGCCGGTTCGCCCCCGATGTCCGGGCGACCGGCGACGACGCCGAGCTGGCCAGGGACGAGGCGGCCAGGACCGCCCGGATACCGAGCCTGGCGCTGCGCGCCGCCCGAGCAGCTCTGGACCGCGGGCCGGTGCTGGTCCAGGTGCCCAGGCGTGGCTACCTGACCGCCGTGGCCTGCGAGCGCTGCCGCGCCGCCGCGCGATGTGCCACGTGCGGCGGCCCGATGGCGGTCGCGGCCAGCGACGCCCCGGTCGGCTGCCGTTGGTGTGGCCGCAGCGATGCGGAGTGGCGGTGCCCGGCCTGTGGCCACGGCCGGCTCCGGGCCGTCGTCGCGGGGTCCCGGCGCACCGCCGAGGAACTCGCCAGGGCGTTCCCCGGCGCCCCGGTGATCGTTTCCGCTGGCGCGGCCACGATCAACTCGATACCGCCGCGGCCGGCCCTGGTCGTCGCGACGCCCGGGGCCGAACCCCAGGTGGACGGCGGCTATGCGGCGGCCGTGCTGCTCGACGGCTGGGTGCTGCTCGGCCGGCCCAGCCTGGCCGCGGCGCAGGAGGCGCTGCGCCGGTGGCTGAACGCCGCGGCGCTGACCGCCCCTGGCAGCACTGGCGGCACGGTGGTCCTGGTGGCCGAGGCGGCCCTGCCGGTCGCGCAGGCGCTGATCCGCTGGGATCCGGTCACCCACGCCGAACGCGAGCTCGCCGAACGGGAGACGCTCGGCTTCCCGCCCGCCGTGCGGATGGCGGCCGTGACCGGTTCCGCCGAGGCGGTGGCCGGATTCCTCGCCGAGACCGTGCTGCCAGCGCAGGCGGAGGTGATCGGCACGGTCCCCGCCGGCACGGGCCCGGCCGGTGCGGACAAGGCGGGCGCGGACAAGGCGGGTGCGGACAAGGCGGGCGCGGACAACGCCGGGGCGGACAGGGTCCGGGCGCTGATCAGGATTCCCCGGCCGGGCGGGCTGGCGCTGGCGGCCGCGCTGCGGCAGGCCCAGGCAGCGCGCACCGCGCGCAAAGACGCTGGCCAGGTGCGGGTCCAGCTTGACCCGACGGACCCGATCTGACCTGGAAACCTACGCACTGAGCTGCCCGGATGCCGCGCGATACCCCTAAGACTCACCGCGCACCCGCTACCGCGACCCCGCCGACGTCATAGGGTGCTGGGGTGGCCACCTCACGACGGAACGCGCGCACGGACCGCGGCTCAGCCGTGCCGCCCGCAGCCACCGGCGACGACGGGGCGGGCGGAACCGGCTCCCAGAACCAGGCGGGTGGGAGCGGCGCGAGGCAGGGCACCGGGACCAAGGCCCGGCCGTCCAAGCTGCCGCCGGTCCGGCTGGCACCCCGGGAGGAACTGGCCGCCGCGGCCAGGGTGGCACCGCTGCTGCGCGCCGCACGGCTGGTCGCCTGCTGGGCAGCCGCCGCCCACCAGTCCGGTACCGGTGACGGGCTTACGGCCAGCGCCGCGTCGGCAGCCATGGCCGAACTGGAGCTCACGGCCGCGGAACTCGACGTGGCCTGGCGGGTGGCCGCGGGCACCGGCATGGTGGCCGTGCCCGCCGGCCATGCCGTTCCCGGGCCACGGGTGGACGTGCTGGCCAGCGGCGAGGCCGGTGACGTGCTCGCGGTGTGGGAGGACGCGCTGCGGGTGATGCTTCGCGCCGAAGACCTCGACGGCATGGCCACCGCGCTCTACACGGTCGGCGGCCCGGTGAAGATGGACGCGCTGTTCGAGGCGTACATGGCGGCCGCCGGGAGCCAGGACGGCGCGGAGCGGCCGTCCCGCCCAGGGGAGGACCTGGCCGCGGGCCTGTCCTCCGCCCTGGAAACCCTGGCCGATCTCGGGGTCGTGGAGCTTGGCACCGACGACAGCGCGGGCGGCCTGACCGTGGCCCTGTCGCGGCTCGGGGTCTGGGGCATGCACCGGCACCTGCGCTCGCAGGGCTGGCACGTGCCCGTGCTCGGCAGTGGCGCCCTCGACGGTGCCGCCGCCCTGCTCACCACGCTGGCAAGCTGCGACGCAGAAGACGGCGAGGCGGAGATCGCCACCTGGCTCGCGGCACGGGCCCCGGCGCAGGCGGCCCGGGAACTGATCGACGCGGCCCGCCGCGGGACACCCGGCCTGCGCGGCGCCGGTTTCGCGGTGCTCGACCGGGTCGGCGACCAGGCCGTGCCAGCAGTGCAGGCCGCGCTCGAGGATCCGGTGCTGCGGGCGCACGCCGCCGTGTGGCTGCACGAGCACGGCGAGGAGGCCGAACTCGGACCGGGGGAGCGCGCCTGGCTGCTGGTGGACCTCGGCGCCGGACTGCTGGAAGAGGCCGACCCCAGGGATGTGGTGGTGGAACTGCTTCCCGACCTTCCGCCCAAGGCCCAGGCCGACATGGTGGCGGGGCTGTGGGAGGTGGACCACCCGGCCGTGACCGACCTGCTCACCGCGCTCAGTGAGCACCACCCCGACCCGAGCGTGGCCAGGGCCGCGCGCAAGGCCGCGTTCAAGGCGCGCTCGCCTTCACCTGGGATACGCGGCAGGCGCTCGTAACCTGCCAGACGTCCTAGACTTGAGCCGCCGGAGCCCGGCGGGGCACGTTCCGGCCGACCGCGACACGAGGCAAGCCACCCGAAGGGACGGTGCGCCATCAGCATCAAGCCGATCCGGCTGTTCAGCGATCCGGTGCTGCGCACCCCGGCTGATCCCGTGAAGGTGTTCGACGCCGAGCTTCGCAGGCTCGTCAAGGACCTCACAGACACGATGCTGGACGCGCCGGGCGTGGGCCTCGCCGCACCCCAGGTCGGGGTGAGCCTGCGGGTGTTCACCTTCCACGTCGATGACCAGGTCGGGCACCTGATCAACCCGTCGCTGAGCCTGTCCGACGAGGAAGAGATCGACGACGAAGGCTGCCTGTCGTTCCCCGGCGTGGTGTATCCGACCAAACGCGCCTACGGCGTCGTCGCCAAGGGCTTCAACATGCACGGCGAACCGGTCACGCTGGAAGGCACCGGGCAGCTCGCACGGTGTGTCCAGCACGAGACCGATCACCTGGATGGCGTGCTGTTCATCGACCGGCTGGACGCCAAGCAGCGAAAGCTGGCCATGAAGGAGATCCGCGAATCCGACTGGTGGGGTGACGCCGCGGCCAAGGTGAAGATCTCACCGCACCCCACCTGGGGCAAGGCGCTCTGAGCGGCCCTACAGGCCGCGGGGAGGCCGTTTAGGTAATGCGTGTGCTTTTCGCCGGCACCCCGCAGACGGCGGTGCCCTCCCTGGAAGAACTGCTGCGGTCCAAGCACGAGGTCGTGGCGGTGCTTACCCGGCCCGACGCGGCGGCCGGACGGGGCCGGCACGTCGGCCCGAGCCCGGTCGCCCGGTGCGCGGCCGACGCGGGCATCGAGGTGCTCAAACCCGCCAAGCCCCGGGATCCGGACTTCCTTGACCGGCTCCGCGCGCTCGCGCCCGACTGCTGCCCGGTGACCGCGTACGGCGCGCTGATCCCGCGCGCGGCGCTGGAGGTACCGCCGCACGGGTGGGTGAACCTGCATTTCTCGCTGCTGCCCGCGTGGCGGGGCGCCGCGCCGGTCCCGCACGCCATCTGGCACGGCGACGACATCACCGGGGCCACCACGTTCCGCTTGGTGGCCGAGCTGGACGCCGGGCCGGTGTACGGGGTGATGACCGAGCCGATCGGCCCGGAGGACACCGCCGGTGACCTGCTGGCCCGGCTCGCCGCCGCTGGCGCGGCCCTGCTGGCCCAGACCCTGGACGGCATCGAGTCCGGCGACCTGCGCGCCATACCGCAGCCCGCCGAGGGCATCAGCTACGCGCCCAAGCTGACGACCGAGGACGCGCGGGTGCGCTGGGGCGATCCGGCGCTCGCCGTCGGCCGCCAGATCCGCGCCTGCACCCCCGCTCCCGGTGCCTGGACCATGCTGGGCGACACCCGGCTGAAACTGTGGCCGGTCCGCGACCGCCCGCAGGCGCCCGGCGGGCCGCTGCGCCCGGGGGAGCTGCGGGTCACCAGATCCGCGGTGTTGGCAGGCACCGCTACGCACCCCGTGGAACTGGGCGACGTACAGCAGGGCGGCAAGCGGAGAATGCCCGCCACCGAATGGGCCCGTGGGCTGCGGCTGGGTGCGGGGCAGCCGGAGAGTGCGAAGCCGGGCAGCGGTGCGCCGGCTCCCAGGAGCCGGGTCCCGGGCGAGACCGGCGCCGCGGGCCCGGTCCTGCACTGACATGGCCGCCCGCCGTACCGCAGCACCGGCCAGGACGCCGCCCCGCGGCGCCCCGACCCCGGCCCGCGAGGTAGCGCTGGCCGTGCTTCGCGCGGTCACCGACCGGGACGCCTACGCCAACCTCCTGCTCCCGGCCCTGCTGGCCGAGCGTGGGCTGCATGGCCGCGACGCCGCGCTCGCCACCGAACTGGCCTACGGGACGCTCCGCGGCCGCGGCAGCTACGACGCCGTAGTAGCCGCCTGCAGCAGCCGCCCGCTCACGGATATCGACCCGGCGCTGCTCGACGTGCTCCGGCTCGGCACCCACCAGTTGCTGGCGACCAGGATCGGCCCGCACGCGGCGGTGGCCACGTCGGTCACGCTGGCCAGGGAGGTGGCCGGGGGAGGGGCCGCGGGATTCGCCAACGCGGTGCTCCGCCGGGTCGCCACCCGCGACCTCGACTCCTGGATCGCGAAGGTCGCGCCGGACCGGGCCGCCGACCCGGTCGGCTACCTCGCGGTCAGGACCAGCCATCCGGGCTGGATCGTCGCCGCGGTCAGCGAGTCGCTGGGCGAGGAACCTGTCACCGGGCTGCCGCTGACCGAGGCGGCCCTTGCCGCGAACAACACCCGTCCCCTGGTCACCTTGTCCGCTGTGCCCGGGCTGGCCACCCCCGCCGATCTCGCCGCCCGCGGCAGCAAGGCCGCGCGGTGGTCCCCGTTCGGCGCCTACCTGGACAGCGGTGACCCGGCCGGGATACCCGAGGTCCGGCAGGGCCGTGTGGCCGTGCAGGACGAGGCGAGCCAGCTCGCCGCGCTCGCACTGACCCGCGCGGATATAGGCGCCGGCCACCCCGGCCCGGGTGGCACGGACGGCGACCGCCGCTGGCTCGACCTGTGTGCCGGGCCCGGCGGGAAGGCACGGCTGCTCGCCGGGCTGGCGGCGGGCCGCGGCGCCCGGCGCCGACGTCAGGGAACACCGGGCCAGGCTGGTGCGCGCCGCGACGGCCCCGGGCGGTGCCGCCGCGGTGGTCGTGGCGGACGGCACCAGGCCCGCCTGGCGGCCAGCCTCGTTCGACCGGGTGATCGCGGACGTCCCCTGCTCCGGGCTCGGGGCCCTGCGGCGCCGCCCGGACGCACGCTGGCGCAAGACGCCCGCCGACGTGGCCGCGCTCGGCGAACTGCAGCGGTCGCTGCTCCGCACCGCGATCAACGCCGCCAGGCCCGGCGGGGCGATCGCCTACGTCACCTGCTCGCCACATATCGCGGAGACCCGCGCGGTGGTCGGCCAGGTCACCGCCGCCCGCGACGACGTCCTGGTGCTCGACGCCCCTGCGCTGCTCAGCGAGGTGCCCGACCTGGCCTGCCCCGCCCCGGACGGGCGGTACGCGCAGTTCTGGCCGCACCTGCACGGCACCGACGCCATCTTCCTGGCTCTGCTGCAAAAGTGCTAGCCCAGGGGGGCGACCCCCTGGAACCCCCGCTCGCCTCGCGGCCCCGTTCCTTCGTCACGGGGCCTTGGCTGTATTGGCCCGGGGGAGCGACCCCCCGGAACCCCCCGGTGGCTCAAGGCCCCGTTCCTTCGTCACGGGGCCTTGGCCCTGCTGGCTTGGGGTTAGGGCCTCATCTGGTCAAGGCTCGGCCGGACGGCTTGCCCAGCCGGGAGCCGCCAATGTCGGCGCGCTGGCCCTGGGCGTAGCCGGTGCCGTAGCCGCTGCCGCTGTAGGTCACGCGGGACGTGCGGGTGACCGGGTAGGCCTGCCGCAGCGTGCGCTCGATGATCTCGGTCCGGTCCGCGAGCACCAGGGCGGCCGAGGGGCCGCTGCCCGCCGGGGCGTCCGCGGCCCGCTGCGCCGCCCGCTGCTCCGCCGCCCGGACCCGGGCCACCACGGCGGTCGCGAAACCGAGCAGCCAGCTACGGCGCCAGGCCCGGGGGCTCCGTGACCAGGCCGGTGGCTCGGTGGCGGACAGGCCCTGCCACATCTGCAGGAGCAGCGAGGTGTAGAGGACGTCGGTGCGCTCGATGTCCGAGGCGAAGCCGAACACGTGAATCCGCGATCCCGGGCCGGTATGGGGCAGGATCACGCACTGGCAGCGCAGCGCGGCCGCCAGCCCGCACAGCAGGTGCGCCTGCACCCGGGCCCAGGGATTGGCGACGTCGATGATCCGGTCGTCCGGCCGGTCCGTCTCCGGCCGCACCGCCGCGAGCAGGGCGCGGTCGATGCCGTACTTGGCCATCAGTTCGGCGGCCTTGGCGGTCAGCGCCTGCGCCTCGGCCTGGGTCACCCCGTCCGCCTCGGCCTTGACCAGCAGCTTGCGGACCCGGGCGAGCAACGCATCCGGTGTATCGGGGTTCACCGGCGTCCCTCCTGCTGGCGGCCGATCCATCTCTGACAGGACCGAAGGCTATCCGTGAGCGACGACAGTCCCGGCCCGCGGCCACGCCGCACCAGGAAACCCTACCGGGGGAGCCCGGTACCACCCCCGACGCCACCCGCGCGTGAGCGAGGGCGACGTCTAGACTCGGCACCATGGCCGTCCAGATGGCGCCCAGCATCCTGAACGCGGACTTCGCCCGGCTCGCCGACGAGGTGGCAGCGGTCGCCGATGTGGCCGATTGGCTGCACGTCGACGTCATGGACTACCGCTTCGTACCGAACCTCACCATCGGGCTGCCGGTCGTCGAGTCGCTGCTCAAGCACACCGAGCTGCCGCTGGACTGCCACCTGATGATCGCCGAGCCGGACCGGTGGGCCGTCGGCTACGCCGAGGCGGGTGCGCGCAACGTCACCGTGCACGCGGAGGCGCTCCAGGCCCCGATCCGCACCCTGCGGATGATCCGCACCGCGGGCGCCCGCGCCGGGCTCGCGATCAACCCCGCCACCCCGGTGGAGCCCTACGAAGACCTGCTGCCCGAATTCGACATGCTGCTGCTGATGACCATCGAGCCGGGTTTCGGCGGCCAGCCCTTCCTCGACGTCGTGCTGCCCAAGCTGCGGCGGGCACGGGCGCTGGTGCAGCGGCATGGCGCGTCGGTGTGGCTCCAGGTAGACGGCGGGGTGGGCGAGGAAACCATCGAGCGGTGCGCGGAGGCAGGGGCCGACGTGTTCGTTGCGGGCACGGCGGTCTACCGGGCCGACAACCCCGCGGCCGCCGTGCAGAGGCTGCGCCGGCACGCGGAACAGGCCACCGCCCGCGCGCCCTGGCAGCAGCACTGATCCTGGCGTCAAGACCGCCGGAAGGACAGGTCCGGCCGGAGCGGGGAGAGTTGTCGATTTCGGGGGCGGCCGCTCGTCGGTATCGGTGACGGAGCCCCTGTGACGAAATGGAAGGGATGATCACCATGGCCGAATACATGATTCTCATCTGCGAGGACCAGAGCGCCTACGCCACCGCCACGCCAGACGTGCTCCAGCAGGTGATGGAGGCGCATAACAGGTTCTCCGAGCAGGTCGCCGAGACGGGCGGCAAGATCATCGAGGGCCGGGCCCTGCAGCCCACCTCCACGGCCACCTCGATCCGCGGAGACGTGGTGACGGACGGCCCGTTCATCGAGACCAAGGAAGCGATCGGCGGCTACTACCTGGTCGAGGCGCGTGACCTCGACCACGCCCTGCAGATCGGCAAGCTGTGCCCGGCCCGGTTCGGCGGCGTCGAGGTGCGGCCGATCATGGTTTTCGGCTGAAGTGACCGAATCGCCCAGGTCCGGTACGGGCGCCGGCGCCGGCGCTGGCTCGGGGACGGGCGAGGTATCCGCCGCGATCGCGGACGCGCACCGTCGCGAGTGGGCCTTCGTGCTCGCCGCGACGGCGCGCGTCGCCGGCGATCTTGACCTGGCCGAGGAATGCGTACAGGACGCCTACGCTGCCGCACTCACCGCCTGGATGCGGCAGGGCGTGCCGAACAACCCAGGTGCCTGGCTCACCACCGCGGCCCGCCGCCGCGCGATCGACGCCAAACGCCGGGACCGGGTGCTGCGCGCCAAGCTGCCGCTGCTCATCGAGCCTGACTCCCCGGTGGCGGCGTCCGCGCCGCCGGGAATCGGCGAGGCGGAGGAGGACGAGGTGATCCCCGACGACAGGCTCCGGCTGATCTTCACCTGCTGCCACCCGGCGCTTGCCAGGGAGGCCCAGGTCGCGCTGACCCTGCGGCTGGTGTGCGGGCTGACCACCGTGGAGATCGCGCAGGCGTTCCTGGTCGCCGAGCCGACCATGGCCGCGCGGGTGACCCGCGCCAAGAAGAAGATCTCCGCGGCACGGATCGCCTACCGCGTGCCGGCCCCCGCCGAACTGCCTGACCGGCTTGACGCGGTGCTCACGGTCGTGCACCTGCTCTACACCACCGGGCACACCGCCCCCGGCGGCGACAACCTGGTCCGCGCCGACCTGGTCGACCGGGCCATCGGGCTGGCCCGCATGCTGCGCACCCTGATGCCCGACGAGCGGGAGGTGGCCGGCCTGCTCGCGCTCATCCTGCTGACCGACGCCCGCCGGGCCACCCGGGCCGACCGGCAGGGGCGGCTGCTGCTGCTCGAAGACCAGGACCGGTCGCAGTGGGACCGCGCGGAGATAGCCGAAGGGGCCGCGCTGGTGCCGTGGGCGCTGCGGGGCGGGCGGCCGGGCCGGTTCGCGCTGCAGTCCGCGATCGCGGCGCTGCACGCCGAGGCGCCCAGTTACGCCCAGACCGATTGGTGGCAGATCGTCGGCGTCTACGACGTGCTGCTACGGGTCTGGAGTTCGCCCGTGGTGGCGCTTAACCGTGCCGTCGCGGTGGCCATGGCGCAGGGCCCGGCGGCCGGGCTGGCCCAGCTGGGGGAACTGGAGGCGGGCGGACGGCTGGACGCCTACCGCTACCTGCCCGCTGCCAAGGCGGACCTGCTGCGCCGCCTGGGCCGGTGGGAGGCGGCGGCACAGGCCTACCGCGACGCGCTGGCCCTGACCGACAACAGCGCCGAGCGCGAGTTCCTCACCCGCCGCCTCACCGAGGTGATAGGGCCGCTCGGCCGGGCGGAATAGCCGCCATGGCACACTGGTTACCCAAGTGAAGGCGTGCTCCGGGGTCGGTGAAACTCCGAGCCGGCGGTGACAGTCCGCGACCCGTCCAGGCCCAGCCTGGCCGGTTGACCCGGTGGAATCCCGGGACCGACGGTGAAAGCCCGGATGGGAGGCAGCACGCTCTCGGTTTGGCGTTGCGGGCCAGCGCCAGGCCGTGCCAGCGCGTTCGCGCGCACCCCCGGAGCCGGCGTGAGGACGGCCCGGAGGAGGCGCAGCCGCGGATGTTCACCGGAATCGTGGAAGAACTCGGCGAGGTCGTATCCGTCGAGCATCTCGGCGGTACGGCCCGGATCACCGTACGGGGCCCGCAGGTCACCGCCGACGCGCGGCACGGCGACTCCATCGCCGTCAACGGCACCTGCCTCACCGTCACCGGCCTGTCCGGCAGCGACTTCACCGCTGACGTGATGGCCGAGACACTGCACCGCACCGGGCTCGGCGCCCTGTCCCCCGGCTCCCCGGTCAACCTGGAGCGATCGCTGCGGGTCGGCGACCGGCTCGGCGGGCACATGGTCCAGGGCCACGTGGACGGCGTGGGCACGGTCACCTCCCGGGTCAGCAG
>Ga0318524_10000942_pt1 | contig 10419 bp, 7 predicted proteins | sample GRESIP052b4f22_FD_203685 | JGI IMG/M metagenome (GOLD analysis project Ga0318524, IMG submission 203685) | Tropical soil microbial communities from Luquillo Experimental Forest, Puerto Rico - GRE.SIPMG.052b4f22 | ecosystem: Environmental > Terrestrial > Soil > Tropical forest > Bulk soil... | reverse complement strand
CGCAATTCGGCTGCCGGCTCGCTCCGCCAGAAGGATCCGTCCATCACTGCCTCGCGCCCGCTCGGCTTTTTCGCCTATGCCTGGGGCGAGATGAGCGACATGCCGGAGGCGACCCAGTCCGGCATGATCAAATGGTTCGAGCGCTGCGGCTTCAAGACCAATCCGCTGACGAAGCTTTGCCATTCGATCGACGAGCTGATCGCCTTTCATCGCAGGATCGAGGAGCAGCGCGCCGAGCTCGACTACGATATCGACGGCGTCGTCTACAAGGTCGATCGCATCGATTGGCAGGAGCGGCTCGGCTTCGTCTCGCGCACGCCGCGCTGGGCGATCGCCCACAAATTCCCGGCCGAGCGCGCGATGACCGTGCTGCGCGATATCGAGATCCAGGTGGGACGCACCGGCTCGTTTACGCCCGTAGGCAAGCTCGAACCGGTCGGGGTCGGCGGCGTCATCGTGCAGAACGTCACGCTGCACAACGAGGATTACATCAAGGGCATCGGCAACAAGGGCGAGGTGCTGCGCGAGGGCCGCGACATCAGGATCGGCGATACCGTGATCGTCCAGCGTGCCGGCGACGTGATCCCGCAGGTGGTCGATGTCGTGATCGACAAGCGGCCGAAGAACGCCAGAGAGTTTCACTTCCCGAAGAAATGTCCGTGCCCGCTGCACACCGACGTCGTGCGCGAGGAAACCGCAACCGGCGAGGAGGGTTCGCGCGCCCGCTGCAGCGGCGAGTTCGCCTGTCCCTATCAGAAGATCGAGCATCTGAAACTGTTTTGCTCGCGTCGCGCTTTCGACATCGACGGTCTCGGCGAAAAGCAGATCGAATATTTCTTCGAGCAGGGTTGGGTGAAGGAGCCCGCGGACATTTTCACGCTCGCCGCGCGCAACAACAGGATCAAGCTCGAGGAGATCGAGGGCTATGGCGAGACCTCGGTGCGCAATCTCTTCAATGCGATCGAGGCGCGGCGGCGGATTTCGCTGGAGCGCTTCATCTACGCGCTCGGCATGCGCCACGTCGGCGAAACCACGGCGCTGGCGCTGGCGCGCGGCTACGGCTCCTGGGATGCATTTCACGAGGCCTGCCTGAAGGTCGCCAAGGGCGACGAGGACGCGATTGCGGAGATGGACGCGCTGGACCAGATCGGCGACACCGTGATCGAGAGCATCGCAGCCTATTTCGGCGAGAACCACAACCGCGGCATCGTCGAGCGGCTCACGGAGGAGGTCACCATCCTCGATGCCGAAAGGCCCAGGAGCAGTTCGGCGATATCGGGCAAGACCGTGGTGTTCACGGGTTCGCTCGAGAAGATGACGCGCGACGAGGCCAAGGCGATGGCCGAACGCCTGGGCGCGAAAGCGGCGGGCTCGGTGTCGAAGAAGACGGATTACCTGGTCGCAGGTCCCGGCGCTGGGTCGAAGCTCGCGGAGGCCAGGAAGCACGGCGTCGCCGTGCTGACCGAAGACGAATGGCTGAAGATGGTCGGGGAGTGACAAGTGAGCTCCCCTTTTCCCGCAAGCGCGGGGAGAGGTGCAGAGCCCTCACAACATCCCCGATTCTTCCTCCTCGGCTTTTTCCATCAGCTCTTCGCTGACGATGACCGCGCGCCGCGGCACCAGGAAGATCATGGTCGAGGCGCAGGCGAGCGACAGCGCGAAGATGAAGGCGGTAAGCGGCAGGGTCGTGGCAAAATGCCCGCCGAGATAGGCCCCGAATTGCGAGACCAGCGAGCCGATACCCATCTGCAAGAAACCCATCGCGCCCGATGCGGTGCCGGCGGCGTCGGGACGGACGCTGATCGCGCCGGCCGCCGAGTTCGACATCACGAAGGCGTTGGCGAACATTACGATCATCTGCGTGCCGAACAGGAATGACGGCGCCTGGTTGATACCAGTGATGCTCCACGCCAGATTGAGCGCGCTGCCGGCAAATTGCAGCGCGAGCCCGAACCAGATCAGTCTTTCCAGCGAATGGCGCGGCGCAAAGCGCACGCAGAAGAGATTGCCGATCAGATAGGCAAATCCCGTGGTCGCAAACCAGGCACCGTATTCGGCGCTGGTTCGGCTCATCTGCGTCACCACGATGTAGGGTCCGCCGCCGGCAAAGGCGAAGATGATCTGCGACGCCAGTACCTGGCACAGCATGAATCCGACGAAGGCGCGGCTCTTGAAAAGGCCGCCGAAATCGCCGCGGAAACCGTTGCCGGGCAGGCGGCCGCGCCGCGTCTCCGGCAGCAGCAGCACGATGGCGATGACGGTGACGAGCACTGCGGCGGTGATGAGGTAGAAGATCGCACGCCAGCCGAACGCGGTCTCGACCAGGCCGCCGGTCAGGGGCGAAAGCATCTGCGCGATCATCATGACGGCGATCACCAGGCTGATCTTGGCGCCGATCTGATCGCGCTCATAGAGGTCGCGGATGATGGCGCGGCTGATCACCATGCCGCTTGCGCCGCCGAGCGCCTGCAAAAATCGCGCGATAATCAGTTGCGGCAGGTTTTGCGCGAAGATGCAGGCTGCGCTCGCCACGACCATCAGGGCGAGACCCGAAAGCAGCACCGGGCGTCGCCCGAAGCGGTCCGACAACGGCCCCATGACGAGCTGCGAGCAGGCGATGCCAACCATGTAGAGCGACACCGTCATCTGCGTGAGCGAGATGTCGCGGCCGAAAGCGGTGGCGAGTTTGGGCAGCGCAGGCACCAGCATGTAGAGCGAAATCGGCGCGACGCCGGTCATCGCGACCAGCAGCAACAGCGTGAGCTTGGACGCCGCGACGTTTTTCGTGGCCGTCGGCGGCAGTTTGCCCATCACTCCATGCATGCGTTGCGATGTCCGTTTCGAATTCAGTGGTGCTGAAAACCGACTGTAGCGGGATCGCCCTGCACGAACAGGGACGTTTCGGCATGCGGCTATGCCGATTTTGGGACTGTTATGTCGTCAGGGTCGAGCGCTATGTGAGCGGCGCAGTAGCGGCGTCGAGCCAGAGCTTGTCGGTCTCGTCGAGATGCGAGCGAACCTCGTTGCGTACCCGTGCGTGGTACGCATCGAGCCAGTCGCGTTCCGCAGGGCTCAGCATGGCAACCTCGATCAGGCGGCGGTCGATCGGCGCAAGCGTCAGCGTCTCGAACGCGTTCATCGGCTTTTCGGCGCCCGCAACGTCCTCCGCGATAACGAGCTCCAGATTCTCGATCCGGATGCCGTAGCCGTCGGTCTTGTAGTAGCCGGGCTCGTTGGACAGAATCATGCCGCGCTTGAGAGGCGTGGTGCCGAGCTTTGAGATTCGCGCCGGCCCTTCATGCACCGAGAGATAGCTGCCGACGCCGTGACCGGTGCCGTGCTCGAAATCGATGCCGGCCTGCCACAAAAACTGGCGCGCCAGCGTGTCGAGCTGCGCGCCCGTGGTGCCATCAGGGAAAACGGCGCTGGCGATCGCAATATGCCCGCGCAGCACGCGGGTGAAGCGGTCGCGCATTTCGCCGGTGGGTTCGCCGACCGCGATGGTGCGGGTGACGTCGGTGGTACCGTCCTCATATTGCGCGCCGGAATCGACCAGCAAGAGGTCGCCCGGCACGATTCGCCGGTTGCTCTTGCGGGTGACGCGGTAGTGTACGATCGCTCCGTTCGGCCCGGTGCCGGCGATGGTCGGAAACGACACGTCCTTGAGCGCGCCGGTGTCCCGGCGGAACGTCTCCAGCGCCTCTACCGCGTCGATTTCGGTCAGCCTGCCCTTCGGCGCCTCGCGGGCGACCCAGGCCAGGAAACGGGCGAGCGCGACCGCGTCGCGCCGGTGCGCCGTTCGCGTGCCTGCGATCTCGGTCGGGTTCTTCATCGCCTTGAGGAGCGCGACTGGGTCGCTGCCGCGCACCGCCTTGCCGCCTGCGGCGCTGATCAGCCGGGTCAGCGCGTCGGCGGCGGTCGCATTGTCGAGCGCGATCGAGCCGCCGGCTTTCGCCAACGCCGCAAGTTCGCCCGCCAGCGCGTCAGGCTCCCTGACCTCGGCGGACTGTTCCAGGTGGTCGCGGGTCGCGTTCGTCAGTTTGCGGTGATCGATGAACACCGTCGGCCGGCCGTCCTTCGGCACCAGCGCATAGGACAGAGGCAGCGGCGTGTGTGCAACGTCGGCGCCGCGGATGTTGAAGGTCCAGGCCACGGCGTGGCTGTCCGAGAACACCAGCGCATCGACGCCGAGCTTGTCGATCTCGCTGCGGATGCGGTTGAGCTTGTCCGCCTCGGTTTCGCCGGAAAATTGCGGGCCGTGGATGGCGACCGGCGCAAGCGGGGGTTGCGGCCGCTCGGTCCAGATCGCATCGACCGGGTTGCTGTCGACCGCGACCAGTTCGGCACCCGTTTTGGTGCAGGCGGCCGCCAGCCGCTCGGCTGCCGAAGATGTGTGCAGCCACGGATCAAATCCGAGGCGGTCGCCGGGCTTGAGGTGCTTTGTGAGCCAGCTTTCCGGCGGCGGCTCGACCAGGGGCTCGACCGCCCAGGCCTTGCGGTCGACCTGCTTGCCCGCCTGCAGCGTATAGCGGCCGTCGACGAAGAGCGCGGCCTCGTTCGGCAGAACGATTGCCAGTCCGGCCGATCCCGTGAAACCGGTCAACCAGGCCAGGCGCTCTTCCGAGGGCGGAACGTATTCGTTCTGCTGCTGATCGGCGCGAGGAACGACGAATCCGGTCAGCTTGCGCCGCGCCAGTTCCTCGCGCAGCGCTTTCAGTCGCGCGCTCAGCGCGACCCCGGTTTCGGGCTCCTCGAATGTCTGGAAACGGGCTTCGAACATCGCGTGACACTTTAGGATTGCGGGGACAACTCCGCAATGTTAGCGGTTTTGGCATAGCTTATGCTTGAAAAATTCTGATAGCGTCAGTTCAGTTGCTAAGGTTTCACATCAACTTCAACTGACGGCATCCGGGAGGAATACCGGGAGTGCTCCAACTCAATGACGAGGGGAGACGGCATGCCTGCCTTTACTTTTGAAAAAATTTCGCCCCCGGTCCGCCGCGGCTCAATTGCGCCGACCGCCAAGAAGCAGCGCGGTGCCATCGTCCAGATCCTGGATCGCTTCGTCGAAGCCCGTGTCAAGCGCACGCTGAGCGAGAAAAAGGTCGTGGTCCGCCGCAAACCAAAAGCGAAATAAAGCTATCCGGCAGACCGCAGCAGCAGGCTGCTCCAGCCTTCGATTTTCAGATGCGCGAGCGGAACCAGCCCGCGCGCACGATAGGCGGCCACCACGCCCGCCGCCTGATGTGTCAGCAGACCCGACAGGATCACGAGCCCCTTTGGGGCCATCTGGCGCGACATCGGCCCGGCCAACTGCCTGAGCGGATTGGCCAGAATATTCGCAAGCACCAGGTCGAACGGCCCGTGCCGGGCGAACTCCGGCGCCGAGAAGCCGGTGGCGCGGATCACCTCTGCCAGATGGCCGACCCCGTTCAGCCGGGCGTTCTGCCGGGCGACGCCGACCGAGGGCGCGTCGATGTCGCTGGCGAGCACGGGCCGACACAGCGCTTTCGCCGCAGCGATCGCCAGCACGCCGCTGCCGGTGCCGAGATCGAGCACCCGTCGTGGCCGATGCGCCTTCAGCACGCGATCGAGCAGCAGCAGGCAGCCGCGCGTGGTGCCGTGGTGGCCGGTGCCGAACGCGAGCGCCGCCTCGATCTCGATGCCGAGCTTGTTGTGCGGCACCCGTGCGCGGTCATGGGCGCCATGCACCACAAACCGCCCTGCGGGCACCGGGACCAGGTCTTCGAGGCTGGCCTTGACCCAGTCCCTGGGCTCGACGGTGTCGAACGAAATCGTGCTCGCCACGTCTTGGCCCGCGGCGTCTGCCACGAGCCGGCGCACCAGCGCCTGGTCGGGGGCTTGCGCAAAATGCACCGTGACGTCCCAGCGCCCGTCCGGTCGTTCGAATGCTGCGACTGCGGCATCGCCCTCGAAAAGCACCTCGGTCAGCGCGTCGACCGTGCGCCGCGCGGCCTGTTCGTCGGGAAGCGCAAAGCCGGCGCGGTGGGAGGCAGGGGCGGCGCTCATTTGGTAAAGATTGGCCTGAATTGTTTCGACGAATTCGATGAATTATTGGCGCGCATTTTTTTCAAAAATTGCGCCTGCCTCCTTTAGCCGACCTTAGATCATTACCGGTATCTGTATGGGCTCTTGGCCAGATTCACGGCAATTAATCTCAAGGAGGCGAAATTGAAGCGCATTGTTATGAAATTCCTGTCTGACACCTCGGGCGCAACCGCTATCGAATATGGACTGATCGCGGCAGGCATCTCGATCGCCATCATCGTGGCGGTGAACGGACTGGGCACGAACCTCAACAACATGTTCACGCAGGTCAATAACTCCCTGAAGTAATTCCGCTCTGCTGCGCGCGTCCTGCGGGATCTGACCAACGAGACCGTGCGAGGGGCCGATCCCCTCGCGCGGCAAGCCAGCCGCACCGGCGGCCCGCCCCTGTCCCAAGCCGCATTCGGCGCTCTCGACCGCAATCTCCCTCTTCAAGCCCGACGCTGCGCCTCGGCAGTGTGGTATGCTTGAAGACAGGCAGGGGGGGGAAGAAAATGACGGCCAAGTCACCTGAAGACACCATCATCCGCGCGATCCATGAGGCCTTCGTCAAATACCCCGAAGGCGATGGCGGCTTGCAACTGGATTACGAGTGGATTGCGCCCGAGCAGAGTTCGCATGTCGCGAAAGTGATTTTGATGGAATTGGCCGCTAATGGTTTCGAGATCGTAAGGAAAAGGGCGTGAGGGCTGGGCGGCCCGAATCCGGAGATTTCGGTGATGCCTCGGATTTAGCGGGGCTGTTCCTTCATTTTATGGCCCCCTGAAATTTCAAACTGAGACACTGCCGATAGCTCGCAGGTCGTACGTAGCGTTCGCCGCGGGGTTATACCGCGCTTTTCCCCAAGCGCCGGCCCCCTTTTCCACCGGCAATTGGCGCGGATTTTCCACCGGCCGATCGACAGCTTCTTCACAGGCGGTCCACAGCCTATCCACGGCTTGTAAACATCGCCCGGTGATCACCCAGGATCGCCCGCGCCGCGTTGTGGCCGGGCGCGCCGGTGACGCCACCGCCGGGATGGGCGCCGGAGCCGCAATGATAAAGCCCCTTGATCGGTCCGCGGTAATCGGCATGGCCCAGCATCGGCCGCGCGGAAAAAAGCTGGTTCAGCGTCAGCGCGCCGTGGAAGATATCGCCATCGAGCAGGCCGAATTGCCGCTCCAGATCGAGCGGGGAGAGGATCTGCCGGCCGATCACGCTTCTGGCAAAGCCGGGGGCGTATTTATCCACCGTTGCGACCATGAGGTCGGCGACCTCTTCGCGATGCTCGTCCCAGGAGGTGCCGTCGGGCAAACGAGGGGCCACATGCTGGCAGAACAGGCTCGCGACATGCGCCCCCTTGGGGGCAAGGGAGTCATCGAGCGTCGAGGGGATCAGCACCTCGATGACGGGCTCGCGGCTCCAGCCGTGGGCGCGGGCGTCGTGATAGGCGCGGTCCATGTAGGCGAGGCCGGGACCTAAGATGATGCCGGCGGTGAGATGATCGCCGTCGCCGGGCAGTGCCGTGAAGGAGGGCAGGGCATTCAACGCGACATTCATCCGGAAGGTGCCGGACGCGTTGCGCCAGTTTTTGATGCGGGCAAGGAATGCTTCGGGCAGCGCCTGTGCCGGGATCAGGCGGGTATAGAGCAGCTTCGGATTGACGCTCGCGGCGACGTATCGGGCGCGGATGGTTTGTCCGTCATCGAGAATGACGCCCGCCGCGCGATCCCTGTCGATGATGACCTCGCGCACGCCGGCATTGGCCTCGATCTCAGCCCCATGCTCGCGTGCCGCGCGCGCCATCGCTTGCGTGATCGCGCCCATGCCGCCGATGGCGTGACCCCATACGCCTTTCTTGCCGTTCACCTCGCCGAAGGCGTGATGCAGCATCACGTAAGCCGAGCCCGCTGCGTAGGGGCTCGCGTAATTGCCGACGATGGCATCGAAGCCGAACAACGCCTTCACCAAATCGTTCTCGAACTGCTCGTCCAGCATGTCGCCGGCCGAGCGCGTGAACAGGTCGAGCAGGTCGCGGCTTTGCTCCAGCGACAGCCGGCGCAGGATGTTGGCGGAGCCGAACGCGTTAAGGGCTTCGCGAACGGCACCCGCGCCGAAGCGTTCGACCAGGTTCGGCGGCGCGCGCAACACGAAGCTGCGCAGCACGTCGGCGATGCTCTCGAGCTTTTTCGAAAAGCGCCCGAACGTCTCCGCGTCGCGCTGGCTCAGCCTTGCGACCGACGCCAGCGTGCGGCCCTCGCCGGTCAGGAGATGGCTGCCGTCCGGGGCGGGCAGGAAATTCTGCGCGCGGCGTTCGACGATGGAGAGCCCATGCTCGGCGAGGTTCAATTCGCCAATGACAGTCGGATTGAGCAGGCTGACCGTGTAGGCCGCGACCGAGTTGCGGAAGCCTGGATGGAATTCTTCCGTGACCGCGGCGCCGCCCAGGACCTTGCGGCGCTCGACCACCTTCACGCGCAAGCCCGCCTGCGCAAGGTAGGCCGCGCAGGTGAGGCCGTTATGGCCAGCGCCGATGATGACGACGTCGGTTTCGTTCATGTCGGGTTCAGCGGCCCTTTATCATCTATCCTGTCATCCCGGGGCGCGAGTGAAACGAGCGGACATCTAAGATTCGATCCTTCGGACCGTCCGGGAATGACGAGTTGAAGTTACATAGCGAACCCCAGCAATTCAGCACAGCGGTTTGATCGGGCCCAGATTGCCCGCACCACGCCCTTGTGCTCCATTGCCGCCTCCGGCGCCCGCCGGGTGCGATCTGGTCGGAGCCGGAGTTTCCATGAGTTCATCTGCGCCGTCTGCGCCCAAGGAGCAGACCTCCGCCGCGCGAAACCGGCTGGTACTGGTGGTCTACACCGCGGCGATCTTCCTCAGCGCGCTCCTGCTGTTCTCGGTGCAGCCGCTGTTCACCAAGATGGTGCTGCCGCGGCTCGGCGGCTCGCCGGCGGTGTGGTCGGTGGCGATGGTGTTCTTCCAGTCGCTCCTGCTCGCCGGCTATGCTTATGCGCATCTGCTGATGCAGGTCAGGAGCCGTATCGTTCCGGTCGCGGTGCATCTCGTGGTGCTGGTGGTGGCGATGCTGACGCTGCCGCTGTCGATCGCAAGTTCGTTCGGCGAGCCGCCGAACTCGGCTTACGCATTCTGGCTGCTTGGCCTTTTCGCGGTCTCGATCGGGCTGCCGTTCTTTGCGCTGGCGGCCAACAACCCCATGCTGCAGGCCTGGTTCGTGCGGACGGGCCATCCTGCCGGGCCCGATCCATACTTCCTCTATGCCTCCTCCAATATCGGCAGCTTTCTCGCGCTGTTGTCCTATCCGGTTCTGCTCGAGCCGATGTTCACGCTGCGCACGCAGAACCTGATGTGGACCGCCGGCTATGGGCTGTTGATTCTTTTGATCGCCGGCTGCGGCGTGGTGCTGTTGCGCTCGCCCAAGGCCGCCGCCGATCTGCAGCGCGAGGACACGCAGGCGCTGCCGCCAGGCTGGGTGCTGCGGGCGCGCTGGATCTTCCTTGCCGCGGTGCCGTCCGGGCTTCTTATCGCGGTCACCGCGCATATCTCGACCGACGTCGCGGCTGCGCCGTTGCTATGGGTGCTGCCGCTGTCGCTCTATCTCCTCACCTGGGTGCTGGTGTTCCAGTCGCGACCGCTGTTGCCGCACCGGTGGATGCTGACGCTGCAGCCGATCGCAATCGCGGGCGTCGCGGTGCTGCTCGCGGTCGGCGGCGAACAAAACTTGCTGCTCACGCTCGGCGGTCATCAGCTTTGCTTCTTCGTCATCGCCATGGCCTGCCATGGCGAGCTTGCGCGCACCCGCCCGCCGGCAAAATATCTCACCGGCTTTTATGTCGCGCTGTCGTTCGGCGGCATGTTGGGGGGACTGTTTGCCGGCCTGATCTCGCCATACGCGTTTTCCTGGGTCGCCGAATACCCGATCCTGCTGGCGCTGGCCGCCTTGTGCCGGCCGCCCTCGAGCGAGCGCTGGCCGCAATGGAGCCGCTGGTATTGGCTCTTGCTGGCGGCGCTCGCAATTGCGCTGATCGCGCCGACGGTTGCCGGCGGCGGCAAGGTGTTTGCCTGGCTCGAGGGGCGCCGCGTCTGGGTGGCCGGTAGCGTCGGCGTACTTGCAGGCCTGATCGCGCTTGCACTGAAGGCGAGCCGCTGGAAAGTTTTTGCAACTGTCGTGCTGGCGCTGGTTCTGATCCGCTTCTATCCGGCGGATGACGGCCGGGTCGAAACCGTGCGCAGCTTCTTCGGTGTGCACAAGATCGTAATGACCTCGCATGGGCAGTATCACGTGCTGATGCACGGCACGACCATCCACGGCGCCCAGAAATTTTTGAACAACGACGGCTC
>Ga0318524_10000939_pt1 | contig 10453 bp, 10 predicted proteins | sample GRESIP052b4f22_FD_203685 | JGI IMG/M metagenome (GOLD analysis project Ga0318524, IMG submission 203685) | Tropical soil microbial communities from Luquillo Experimental Forest, Puerto Rico - GRE.SIPMG.052b4f22 | ecosystem: Environmental > Terrestrial > Soil > Tropical forest > Bulk soil... | reverse complement strand
GTCGGGACCTACGTTGCACTGGTTGCGACCTATGAAGACACCGTTGAAGGGGTTGCGGCCAACACCCTGACTGATAACCCGGATATGGTCGACCATCCGATGGCGACGTTCACGGTGGAAGACATGCAGTCGAACTACAGCGCGGTCGTTGCCAACCTAGCTGTTGCACCCGGATCTGCACTGTTGGATCCGCTAACCCACCGTCTCAAGGAAGACCTCGTCCTTAGAGTCAGATCCGCAGCCACGCCTAGTCGCCGCGAATACACCAAGGGCATGCTTCCCGGGGTTTATCCTGTCCCGCTGACCGTTGCGGGGCACGTCGAACGTTGGCCTTTCGATAACTACGTTTCGGGGCCGATCGAGGTGCAACTCTTCCGCGGCGGAGATACCCAGAAACCACCCGAACTCGTGCCTGTGGCAGTCATCGACCACCTCTCGGGCTTCAAGGTCTCCGCCAGCAAAGACAATGGGCATGAGGTGTACCGATTGAGCGTGCGGCGGTCACTGAGCACCGCGCTGTTCGCCATCGTCGTTTGCGGCGTGCTCATCGCCATCGCCGCCCTAGCCCTCTTCGTTGCGATCCAGACGATGCGTAACCGGCGACAGTTTCAGCCGCCGATGACGACGTGGTACGCGGCGTTGCTCTTTGCGGTGGTGCCGCTGCGAAACGCGCTCCCCGGCGCGCCCCCATTCGGGGCGTGGGTTGATATCACAGTCGTGCTGTGGGTAATTGTCGCGTTGGTGATAGCGATGCTGCTCTACATCGCCTGCTGGTGGCGGCATCTGAGGCCAGACGCCGCGCCGGCTGATCCGGCCCCGGTCACGTCAAGCGCGTGATGCGTAGCTTGCACTGTTAGCCGAAGTTGTCCGGCGCAGCGCCGGGCATGCAAAAGTTGACATTGTGGCGAACGCATCGGTCGGGACCCGACTGCGACGCATTTGGCTCGCGGTGTGGCATTTCGTCATCGGCGCGCCGTTGACCTACACCTGGCTGCTCGCGCTGATGATCACGACGATCATCCAAACCGAGACCCCCGGGCGGCAATTGCACCGCATGCTGCTGCACAAATCCACCAACATTCACGCACTGGGAACCGATCCGCTCGACGTGCTGTTTTCCAGCCTGCTGTGGATCGACGGCAAAAACCTGGAGTCATACCCGCTGCTGTTCACGCTGTTCCTCGCGCCGGCCGAGCACTGGCTGGGCCAGCTGCGTTGGCTCACCGTGGGATTGACCTCGCACATCCTCGCCACCTATGTCAGCGAAGGCATCCTCTACTTCGCGATCCAGGAACGGGAGGCGTCCGAAAGGGCGGTTCGTGCGAACGATATCGGGGTCAGCTATTTCCTCGTCGGCGTGATGGCCGTGCTGACGTATCACATCGCGCGGCCGTGGCGCTGGGGCTATCTCGGTGTGCTGTTCCTCATCTTCGGCTTTCCGCTGATCACGATGAACCATCACCAGCTGGACTTCACCGCGATCGGTCACTTCGCCGCGATCCTCATCGGGCTCTGCTTCTATCCGCTGGCGCGAGAGCGCAAGCGGCCGCCGTTGAATCCGGCGAAACTCAAGACCGCCCTCCGGCGACTCCGTTCCCGCGAGCCGTCAACCTGATCGCTTGGCGGTGACGTATTGCAACCCGGCAGGGGTCTGGGTCTTCTCGTTGGCCTCGACTGGCAACGGAAGACCTTGGGCGGCAAGCAATTCCGAAACACTGCTGACGGCCGTTGTCCAGCCGTGGGTGCTGAGGTAATCGACCACGTCGTTGCGGTCGCCGGCATACCACAGATCGGTCATTTCGATGTCGAAGCCGTGCTGGCGCCACTGGTCGGTGACCTCGCGCATGCGCTCCGCCATCGTCTGTACGGCATCGCCGAGGCCCCGGACGTTCTCGGTGGCCAACTGGCTTCCCGCCGGGCTTAACGCAGTGATGTTGTCCAGCAGCCGATCCTGCGCATCCGTCGGCAGGAACGGCATCAGGCCTTCGGCGCTCCATGCGGTGGGTTTGGTGGGGTCCAGGCCGGCCGCGCGGAGCGCCCCGGGCCAGTCATGGCGAAGGTCGACCGGTACCGCCCGCCGGTCGGCCGTTGGGGTGGCGCCCAGGTCGGCCAGGGTCGCGGTTTTGAACTCGATGACCCGGGCCTGGTCGATCTCGAACACCGTGGTTCCCGTCGGCCAGGGCAGCCGGTAGGCGCGGGCGTCGAGCCCCGACGCCAGGATCACCGCCTGGCGGATCCCGTCATCGGCTGCGGCCATGAAGAAGTCGTCGAAGAATCGGGTGCGAACGCCCACCATGGCGACCATCCGCTGCATCCCGAAGTCGCCGTTGTCGTCGACCCGCGCGGGATCCAGTTCGCCGCCGGCGATGCGGGTGAAAAAGTCCACTCCTACGGCGCGCACCAGTGGCTCGGCGAACGGGTCGTTGATCAGTGGGTTCGGGCCGCGGCTGGCCAGCGCTCGCCCCACCGCGACTCCGGTTGCCGTGGCTCCCACGCCGTTCGCCAGGTCCCAGGTGTCGTCGTCGGTCCGTGCCATCTGCGCCCCCAGTCCGCCGGTTCAATCGAGCCGAGCGCGACTGTACGCGCGGACATGGAATGCTTGCGTGCGTGCGGCATTACTACTCCGTAGACGCGATCCGCGATGCCGAAGCACCGCTGCTGGCCAGCCTTCCCGACGGCGCCTTGATGCGACGCGCGGCCTTCGGGCTGGCCACGGAGATAATCGGGGAGCTGACCGCCCGCGCCGGCGGGGTCGCCGGGCGCCGGTTGTGTGCAATCGTCGGCTCGGGCGACAACGGCGGCGATGCCCTGTGGGCCGCGACGTTCGTGCGCCGTCGCGGGGCGGCCGCCGACGCGGTGCTGCTCAATCCCGACCGCACCCACCGCAAGGGGCTGGCGGCGTTCCGGAAAGCCGGCGGTCGCATCGTCGAGAGTGTCGCGCCCGCAACCGATCTCGTCATCGACGGGGTGGTCGGGATCTCCGGCTCGGGCCCGTTGCGACCCGCGGCGGCCGAGGTTTTTGCGGCGGTTGATGCCCAGGGAATCCCGGTGGTCGCTGTCGACAGCCCCAGTGGCATCGACGTCGCGACCGGGGCGATCACCGGTCCCGCGGTGCACGCGGCGCTGACCGTCACCTTCGGTGGCCTCAAACCCGTGCATGCGCTCGCCAATTGCGGCCGCGTCAAGCTGGTCGACATCGGGCTCGACCTGCCAAAGACCGATGTGCTCGGCTTCGAGGCTGGCGACGTGGCCGCGCGCTGGCCGGTGCCCGGCGCCCACGACGACAAGTACACCCAGGGCGTGACGGGAGTGATGGCCGGCTCGTCGACGTATCCGGGTGCGGCGGTGCTGTGCACCGGTGCCGCCGTCGCGGCCACCTCCGGGATGGTCCGCTACGCCGGCAGCGCGCACAAAGAGGTCCTCGCGCATTGGCCCGAGGTAATCGCGTCGCCCACCCCTGCCTCGGCGGGGCGGGTGCAGGCCTGGGCCGTCGGTCCGGGACTGGGCACCGACGACACCGGGGCCGCGGCGTTGTGGTTCGCGCTGGAGACCGACCTTCCGGTGATCGTGGACGCCGACGGGCTGACCATCCTGGCCGCCCACCCCGAACTGGTGGTCAACCGCGTCGCGCCAACGGTGCTGACCCCGCACGCCGGCGAATTCGCCCGGCTGGCCGGGTACCCGCCGGGGGATGACCGGGTCGGCGCGTGTCGCAAGCTGGCCGACACTTTCGGCGCGACCGTGCTGCTCAAGGGGAATGTCACCGTCATCGCCGACCCCGGCGGTCCGGTTTATCTCAATCCCGCCGGGCAGTCCTGGGCGGCCACCGCCGGCTCCGGCGACGTGCTGTCCGGGATCATCGGCGCGCTGCTCGCGTCCGGGTTGCCGGCCGCCGAGGCGGCCGCGGCCGCGGCGTTCGTGCACGCGCGCGCCGCGGCGCTGTCGGCCGCCGACCCGGGCCCCGGTGAGGCGCCGACGTCGTCGTCGCGGATGGTCCCCCACGTCCGAGCGGCACTGGCCGCCCTATAGCCCCCCACAAAGAAAGGATTCGCCGTGTCCCGTAGTCACCCGTCCCTGCCCGCGCATGCGATCGCTCCCGCCTACACCGGTCGCATGTTCACCGCGCCGATACCCGCGTTGCGGCTACCCGAGGAGTCGATGGATCCGGAGGCCGCCTACCGCTTCATCCACGACGAGCTGATGCTCGACGGCAGTTCGCGGTTGAACCTGGCCACTTTCGTCACCACGTGGATGGATCCCGAGGCCGGGCTACTGATGGCCGAGACGTTCGACAAGAACATGATCGACAAGGACGAATACCCGGCCACCGCCGCGATCGAGCAGCGCTGCGTCTGCATGGTGGCCGACCTGTTTCACGCCGAAGACCTGCGGGACGACGACCCGTCGAGCGCCATCGGGGTATCGACCATCGGCTCCAGCGAGGCGGTGATGCTGGGCGGGCTGGCCCTGAAGTGGCGCTGGCGGCAAAAGGTTGGAAAGGGCTGGGAGAAGCGCACTCCCAATCTGGTGATGGGCTCCAACGTCCAGGTGGTGTGGGAGAAGTTCTGCCGGTACTTCGACGTCGAAGCGCGCTATCTGCCGATGGAGGAGGGGCGCTACGTCATCACCCCCGAACAGGTCGTCGAGGCCGTCGACGAGGACACGATCGGGGTGGTGGCGATCCTCGGCACCACCTACACCGGTGAACTCGAGCCCATCGCCGAGATCTGCGCGGCGCTGGACAAGCTCGCGGCCGGCGGGGGCGTGGATGTTCCGGTGCACGTCGACGCGGCCAGCGGGGGCTTCGTGGTGCCCTTCCTGCACCCGGAATTGAAGTGGGATTTTCGGCTGCCCCGGGTGGTGTCGATCAACGTGAGTGGCCACAAGTACGGGCTGACCTATCCAGGTGTCGGGTTCGTCGTGTGGCGCACCAAGGAGTATCTGCCCGAGGATCTGGTGTTCCACGTGAATTACCTGGGTGGCGACATGCCGACCTTCACGCTGAACTTCTCCCGCCCCGGCAACCAGGTGGTCGGCCAGTACTACAACTTCCTGCGGCTGGGCCGCGACGGATACACCAAGGTCATGCAAACCTTGTCGCTGACCGCGCGGTGGCTGGCTGAGCAGCTGCATGACGGTGAACACTGCGAGCTGATCTCGGACGGTTCGGCGATCCCGGTGGTCAGCTTCCGGCTCGCCAAGGACCGCGGATACACCGAGTTCGACCTCTCCCACGAGCTGCGCGGTTACGGCTGGCAGGTGCCGGCCTACACCATGCCCGACAACGCCACGCACATCTCGGTGCTGCGCATCGTGGTGCGGGAGGGGCTTTCGGCCGACCTGGCCCGGGCACTGCACGACGATGCCCGGACCGCACTGGCCTCGCTGGACAAGATCAAGCCCGGCGGGCACTACGACGCTCAGCACTTCGCGCACTGATCTGTCGCCGCCGAGCGTCGACTTGTTGGGCCGATCACGCCGAAATCCCAACGACAAGTCGACGTTCGACGGCGTTCTGGGACAATGGCGGCCGTGGCCGTTACGCCGATATCCCTGACGCCGGGCGTCCTCGCCGAGGCCGTGGTGGACCTGGGCGCGATCCAGCACAACGTGCGGTTGCTGCGCGAGCACGCCGGCGGCGCGCAGGTGATGGCCGTCGTCAAGGCCGATGGCTACGGCCACGGGGCCACCCGGGTGGCCCGGGCCGCGTTGGCCGCCGGGGCGGCCGAGCTGGGCGTCGCCACCGTCGACGAGGCACTGGCGCTGCGCGCCGATGGGGTCACCGCGCCGGTGCTGGCATGGCTGCATCCGCCCGGCATCGACTTCGGGCCCGCGCTGCTGGCCGACGTGGAGATCGCCGTGTCCTCGGTGCGTCAGCTCGACGAGCTGCTGGACGCGGTGCGCCGCACCGGCAAGACGGCGACGATAACCGTCAAGGTCGACACGGGGCTGAACCGCAACGGTGTCGCCCCGGCGCTGTACCCGTCGATGCTGGCCGCGTTGCGCCAGGCCGTCGCGGAGGATGCCGTCCGGCTTCGGGGGCTGATGTCGCACATGGTCTACGCCGACCAACCCGACAATCCCATCAACGACGTTCAGGCCCAACGGTTCGCCGACATGCTGGCACAGGCGCGCCACCAGGGGCTGCGGTTCGAGGTCGCGCACCTGGCGAATTCGTCGGCCACGATGTCGCGTCCCGACCTGGCCTTCGACCTGGTGCGGCCGGGTATCGCGGTGTACGGTCTGAGCCCGGTGCCCGAACTCGGCGACATGGGATTGATACCGGCGATGACGGTGAAATGCGTTGTGGCCCTGGTTAAATCGGTCCGCGCCGGTGAGGGCGTGTCCTACGGGCACACCTGGATCGCCGAGCGTGACACCACCGTGGCGCTGATGCCGATCGGCTACGCCGACGGCGTATTCCGGGCGCTGGGCGGGCGCCTGGAGGTGCTGATCAACGGCAGGCGGCGGCCCGGCGTCGGGCGCATCTGCATGGACCAGTTCCTCGTCGACCTGGGTCCCGGCCAGGTCGATGTGGCCGAAGGCGACGAGGCGATCCTGTTCGGTCCCGGCACCAGAGGCGAAGCCACCGCCCAGGATTGGGCGGATCTGCTCGGCACCATCCACTACGAAGTGGTCACCAGCCCCCGGGGGCGGATCACCAGAACCTATCGCGAGGCTGAAACCGTTGAGCCGTGACCGAACCCGCAGGCGCCAGCGCGGCAGGGCTTGGCTTGCGGGTGGCGCCGGGGTGACCGCCGTCGCCACCATCGTCGGAGCCTCCGCCCGCCGGTCGATGACCCAACGCGCGACCGCTATTGAAGATCCTTATGCCGATGAGGATTTCGACAGGCTCGATGACGATCGTAGCTATGTGGTGACCACATCCGACGGTGTGCCGTTGGCCGTCCGCGAAGCCGGCCCGGTGGACGCGCAGGTGACGATGATCTTCGTCCACGGATTCTGCCTGCGCATGGGCGCTTTCCATTTCCAGAGGACCCGGCTTCCCGAGCGATTGAGTGCGCCCGTCCGGATGGTCTTCTACGACCACCGCGGACACGGGCGGTCCGGCGTCGGCGCGCCCGAGACCTACACCCTTACTCAACTAGGCGAGGACCTAGAAAGCGTGCTCAAGAAGGTCGCGCCCCGCGGGGTGGTCTTGCTGGTCGGCCATTCGATGGGCGGCATGACGGTGTTGTCGCACGCCCGCCAGTTCCCCGACCAGTACGGCAGCCGGATCGTCGGGGCTGCAATCATTTCCTCTGCGGCAGAAGGGGTTACGCGGTCGCCGCTGGGAGAGATCCTGAAAAACCCTGCGCTGGAAGCCGTCCGGTTCACCGCCCGCTCCGCCCCCAAGCTGATGCACCGCGGCCGCAACGTGTCACGCTCGCTGATCGGCCCGATCCTGCGGGCCGCGTCCTACAGCGACCTGCAGGTCAGCCGGAGCCTGGATGCGTTCTCCCAACGGATGATGAACGGCACCCCGATCGCCACGATGGTGGGATTTCTGGAGGCCCTGGAAAAACACGATGAAACCGCCGGGCTGTGGACGCTGCTCAAGGTCCCCACCCTGATCGCGTGCGGGGACCATGACCTGCTCACCCCGGACGAATATTCGCGGAAGATGGCGGCCTCGCTGCCGTTGTCCGAACTGGTCATCGTCGACGGCGCGAGCCACCTGGCGTTGCTGGACAAGCCCGAGGCCATCAACGACGGGTTGGTCCGGCTCGTTCGCCGGGCCGTTCCCGGCACGGTGGCCCTGCGCTACCGGCGATTCAAGGAACGATTGCGACGCCGTGGCTGAGACGCAAGGCATGGCCACGCTCGAACTCGTCGAGGACACCGTCGCGCTGGGGTCGCGGCTGGGCCGGCAGCTGCGGGCCGGCGACGTGGTGGTGCTCTCCGGTCCGCTCGGTGCGGGAAAGACGGTGCTGGCCAAGGGCATTGCCGCGGCGATGGACGTTGACGGTCCCGTCACGTCGCCGTCGTACGTGCTGGCGCGGGTGCATCCGCCGCGACGGTCGGGGGCGCCGGCGATGATTCACGTCGACCTGTATCGGCTCTTGGACCATAACGGCGCCGACCTGCTGGGTGAGCTCGACTCACTCGACCTCGACACCGACCTTGACGACGCGGTCGTCGTGGTGGAGTGGGGCGAGGGCCTCGCCGAGCGCCTCTCCGAGCGGCACCTCGACATCCGCCTAGAGCGCGTCAGCCACTCCGATGTGCGGATCGCGACCTGGCAGTGGGGCTGCGCGTGAGCCTCGTACTGGCCCTCGACACTGCCACCCCGGCTGTGACGGCGAGCATCGTGCGGCTGCCCGACTTCGCGGTGCTCGCCGAGCGGGTCACCCTCGACGCGCGGGCGCACGCCGAGCGGCTCACCCCCAACGTGCTGGCCGCCCTCGCCGATGCCGCGCTGACGATGGCCGACCTGGACGCTGTCGTGGTGGGCTGCGGTCCGGGCCCGTTCACCGGTCTGCAGGCCGGAATGGCCACCGCCGCCGCATACGGGCATGCGTTGGACATCCCGGTGCACGGGGTGTGCAGCCTGGACGCCATCGGGGCGCGAACCATCGGCGACACCCTGGTAGTCACCGACGCCCGCCGGCGCGAGGTGTACTGGGCCCGCTACCGCGACGGGGTCCGCACCGACGGACCGGGAGTTAATGCTGCGGCCGACGTCGACCCGGGCCCGGCGCGGGCGGTGGCCGGCTCGCCCGAGCACGCGGCGCTGTTCGGCCTGCCGCGCTGCGAGCCCGTCCACCCGACGCCGGCCGGCCTGGTCGCCGCGGTGTCCGACTGGTCGGGTGAGCCGGCGCCGCTGGTTGCGCTGTACCTGCGCCGGCCCGACGCGAAGCCCCTGGCGGCTCCGCGATGACCGCCTGCAGCGAGCCCGTCACCGTCGGCGCGTTGACGCCCGCCGACGCGCAGCGGTGCGCCGAGCTGGAGGCGCAGCTGTTCGAGGGCGACGACCCGTGGCCCGCGGTGGCGTTCAACCGGGAACTGGCCGGCAAGCACAACCATTACGTGGGCGCGCGCAGCGCTGGCACGCTGGTCGGTTACGCCGGTATCTCGCGGTTGGGCCGCACCCCGCCGTTCGAATACGAGGTGCACACCATCGGGGTGGACCCGGCCTATCAGGGGCAGGGCATCGGCCGCCGGTTGCTCGACGAGCTGCTGGGTTTCGCGGACGGCGGCGTCGTCTACCTGGAGGTGCGCACCGACAACGAGCCGGCCATCGCGCTGTATCTCAGTGCGGGATTCGCGCGGATCGGCCTGCGCCGGCGCTACTACCGAGTCAGCGGCGCCGATGCCTTCACCATGCGGCGGGACGCCTCGTGACGATCATCTTGGCCATCGAAACCTCTTGTGACGAAACCGGAGTCGGCATCGCGCGGCTGGACGCCCACGGCACCGTGACCCTGTTGGCCGACGAGGTGGCGTCCAGCGTCGACGAACACGTCCGCTTCGGCGGCGTCGTCCCCGAGATCGCCTCACGGGCGCACCTGGAGGCGCTCGGGCCCACCATGCGCCGTGCGCTGGCGGCCGCCGGCGTGGAACAACCCAACGTCGTCGCCGCCACCATCGGGCCCGGGCTGGCCGGTGCGTTGCTGGTGGGAGTGGCTGCGGCCAAGGCGTATTCGGCCGCGTGGGGGGTGCCGTTCTACGCCGTCAACCACCTGGGCGGGCACCTGGCCGCCGACGTGTACCAACACGGGCCGCTGCCCGAGTGTGTGGCGCTGCTGGTGTCCGGGGGACACACGCACCTGTTGCACGTGCGCTCCCTCGGGGAGCCGATCATCGAGCTGGGCAGCACCGTCGACGACGCCGCCGGCGAGGCCTATGACAAGGTGGCGCGGCTGCTGGGGCTGGGCTATCCGGGCGGCAAGGTGCTCGACGACCTGGCTCGCACGGGCGATCGGGACGCCGTCGCGTTCCCGCGCGGCATGACAGGCCGGGCCGATGATCCGTACGCGTTCAGCTTCTCCGGGCTCAAGACCGCCGTCGCGCGGTACGTGGAGAGTCACCCGGACGCGGGGATCGCCGATGTCGCCGCCGGCTTCCAGGAAGCGGTCGCCGACGTGCTGACCTTGAAGGCGGTACGGGCGGCAACCGCGCTCGGTGTCTCGACGCTGCTGATCGCTGGGGGAGTGGCCGCGAACTCGCGGCTGCGGGAGCTGGCCACGCAGCGCTGTGCGGAGGCGGGTCTGACGCTGCGAGTCCCCAGGCCGCGGCTCTGCACCGATAACGGCGCGATGATCGCTTCGTTCGCCGCGCACCTGATGGCCGCCGGCGCACCGCCGTCTCCGCTGGACGTGCCGAGCGACCCGGGTCTGCCGGTGGTACAGGGACAGCTGCCCTAGCGGTTGGTTGCCGGATTACTGGGTGACGATGAGCAGGTCGTTGCCGGTTGCCCAGGCCTGGGTGAACGTGGCCATGGGGATCTGCT
>Ga0318524_10000933_pt1 | contig 10484 bp, 6 predicted proteins | sample GRESIP052b4f22_FD_203685 | JGI IMG/M metagenome (GOLD analysis project Ga0318524, IMG submission 203685) | Tropical soil microbial communities from Luquillo Experimental Forest, Puerto Rico - GRE.SIPMG.052b4f22 | ecosystem: Environmental > Terrestrial > Soil > Tropical forest > Bulk soil... | reverse complement strand
CGCTCGTTGGGCAAGTCGATGCGCATCTTCAAGTCCGAGCTCCGTGAGATGCAGACCGAGGGCAAAACTGAATCGCCGTCTATCGAAACCCCCCAATCCGTGCAGTCGCAGCGGGTCGACCCGTCGGCGCCGACCGAGCAGGGTCACACCGAAGCGCGTCCGCTCTTCTAGCCGCGTCGCCGCGGTGCCCGAGCGTCACTGACCGAGCTCTAAACGAGCGTCGTGAAACGTTTCAAGGCTTCAGCGCGCACCTCCGGTTTGCTGAAGCGGCTCAACCCTCGCAACAGGCGCAGCCGCACCAATCCCGACGCGACGATGTCGCTGGTCGACCACCTGACCGAGCTGCGCACCCGGCTGCTGATCGCGCTGGCCGCCATCCTGGTCACCACGATTTTCGGGTTCGTTTGGTATGGGCATTCGATCTTCGGGCTGGACAGCCTGGGCGAGTGGCTGCGCCATCCATATTGTTCGCTGCCGCAGTCGGCGCGGGCGAGTATCAGCGCCGACGGGCAGTGTCGGCTGCTGGCCACGGCGCCCTTCGACCAATTCATGCTGCGGCTCAAGGTCGGGATGACGGCCGGGATCGTGCTGGCCTGTCCGGTGTGGTTCTACCAGCTTTGGGCGTTCATCACGCCCGGCCTCTACCAGAAGGAGCGCCGCTTCGCGATCGCGTTCGTGATCCCCGCGGCGGTGTTGTTCGTCGTCGGCGCGGTGCTGGCGTACTTCGTGCTGTCCAAGGCGCTGGGCTTCTTGTTGACGGTCGGCAGCGACGTGCAGGTGACCGCGCTTTCCGGTGATCGGTATTTCGGCTTCCTGATCAATCTGCTGGTGGTGTTCGGGGTCAGCTTCGAATTCCCCCTGCTGATCGTCATGCTCAACATGGCGGGCATCCTTACCTACGAGCGGCTCAAGGCGTGGCGGCGCGGCCTGATCTTCTCGATGTTCGTGTTCGCGGCGGTGTTCACGCCCGGATCCGATCCGTTTTCGATGACGGCGCTCGGCGTGGCGCTGTCGGTGCTACTCGAGTTCGCCATTCAGATCGCCCGACTGCACGACAAGCGGAAAGCCAAGCGGGAAGCGCAAGCCGAAATCCCCGACGACGAAGCGTCGGTGATCGAACCGCCCTCGCCGATACCGGAGCCCTCGTTCACGGCCGGGCAACATGACGATGTCACTTGAGTTTTCTTGGCGCGAGCGTGCGTGTCTGTTCCGCCGCAAGCGGGTGGTACCCCCAGCCGACACGCCGATATCGATGTACGACTGCGCATCTTCGCGCGATTCGGCGGCAGCGTGACGGAGCTGGCCGAGCTGGCGCGTTTCACCGCGGAACTGAGTTTCAAGCTCGACGATTTTCAGCAGCGGGCCTGCGCGGCGCTGGAGCGAGGCCACGGTGTGCTCGTCTGCGCGCCGACCGGCGCCGGCAAGACAGTGGTTGGCGAGTTCGCCGTCCACCTGGCCCTCGCGGCCGGCGGCAAGTGCTTTTACACGACGCCGCTCAAGGCCCTGAGTAACCAGAAGCACACCGACCTGACCCTGCGCTACGGCCGCGACCGCATCGGGCTGTTGACCGGCGACATGTCGGTGAACGCCGACGCGCCCGTGGTGGTGATGACCACCGAAGTGCTGCGCAACATGCTCTACGCGGATTCACCTGCGCTGCAAGGGCTTTCGCATGTGGTGATGGACGAGGTGCATTTCCTGGCCGACCGGATGCGGGGTCCGGTGTGGGAGGAGGTGATCCTGCACCTGCCCGAGGAGGTGCGGGTGGTCAGCCTGTCGGCGACGGTGAGCAACGCCGAAGAATTCGGCGGCTGGATCCAGACCGTGCGCGGCGACACGACTGTGGTGGTCGATGAGCACCGGCCGGTGCCGCTGTGGCAGCACGTCTTGGTGGGCAAGCGGCTGTTCGACCTGTTCGACCATGACGCCGACGAACCCGCCGGCCCGCCCTCCACCACACGCCAGTTCCGGGTCGACCCGGACCTGCTGCGCCAGATCGCACACCGGCGCGAGGCGGACCGAATGTCGGACTGGCGTGGCCCGCGTCGTGACGGGGGAAGAAGGAGTGGGCGCGGAGCCGCCGCCCGGCCGCGTTTTTACCGGCCGCCGTCGCGGCCGGACGTGATCGCGATCCTCGATTCCCAGGGGCTGCTGCCGGCGATCACGTTCGTGTTCTCCCGGGCCGGTTGTGACGCCGCAGTCGCCCAGTGCCTGCGGTCGCCGCTGCGGCTGACCACCGAGGAGGAACGCGCCCAGATCGCCGAGGTGATCGACCACCGCTGCGGGGATCTCGCCGACTCCGACCTGGCGGTGCTCGGCTACTACGAGTGGCGGGAGGGGTTGCTGCGCGGTTTGGCGGCCCACCACGCGGGGATGTTGCCGGCGTTCCGGCACACGGTCGAGGAGCTGTTCACCGCGGGCCTGATCAGGGCGGTGTTCGCCACCGAAACGTTGGCGCTCGGCATCAATATGCCCGCGCGCACGGTGGTGCTGGAACGGCTGGTGAAGTTCAACGGCGAGCAGCACGTGCCACTGACGCCGGGCGAGTACACGCAGCTGACCGGGCGCGCCGGCCGGCGCGGCATCGACGTCGAGGGTCATGCGGTGGTGCTGTGGAATCCCAGCGAGGACACCACCGAACCGTCCGCGGTGGCCGGCCTGGCCTCCACTCGCACCTTCCCGCTGCGGAGTTCGTTCGCCCCGTCATACAACATGACGATCAACCTGGTGCACCAGATGGGCCCCGAGCAGGCACACCAGCTGCTTGAGCAGTCTTTCGCCCAGTACCAGGCCGACCGCTCCGTCGTCGGTCTGATCCGAGGCATCGAGCGCGGCAAACAGATGCTCGACGAGATCGCCGCCGACCTTGGCGGACCGGAGGCGCCGATCCTCGAATACGCCCGCCTGCGGGCGCGGATCTCCGAGATGGAGCGTGCGCAGTCTCGCGCGTCGCGGCTGCAGCGCCGGCAGGCGGCCAGCGATGCGCTGGCCGCGCTGCGTCGGGGCGACATCATCACGATCACGCACGGCCGGCGCGGCGGGCTGGCGGTGGTGCTGGAGTCGGCCCGCGACAGCTCCGACCCACGCCCCTTGGTGCTCACCGAACACCGATGGGCGGGACGGATTTCGTCGGCGGATTATTCGGGCGCGTCGGAGCCGGTCGGTTCCATGTCATTGCCCAAGCGGGTGGAACACCGCCAGCCACGAGTCCGGCGCGACCTGGCCTCGGCGCTGCGATCGGCCGCCGCCGGGCTCACCATTACCGGGGACCGCCGAAGGGCTAGTGGCGACGGTGACAAGGACGGCGGGTTTCACGATCCAGAGCTGGCGTCGTTGCGGGCGCAGTTGCGTCGGCACCCCGCACACAGCAGCCCCAACCTCGAATCCCAGATCCGCCAGGCCGAGCGCTACCTGCGCATCGAGCGCGACAACGCGCAACTGGAGAAAAAGGTGGCCGCCGCCACCAACTCGCTGGCCCGCACGTTCGACCGGATCGTCGGGCTGCTCACCGAACGTGGCTTCATCCGAGGCCCGGCCACGGATCCCCACGTCACCGACGACGGCCGGTTGCTGGCCCGCATCTACAGCGAGAGCGACCTGTTGGTCGCCGAATGCCTCCGCACCGGAGCGTGGGCCGATTTGAAACCGGCCGAGTTGGCAGCCGTGGTGTCGGCCGTGCTCTACGAGTCACGGGGCGGAGACGGACCCGGCGCCGCACTTGCCGCCGAGGTGCCCACGCAGCGATTGCGGCAGGCGCTGCAGCAGACGTCGAGGCTGTCCACCGCGCTGCGCGCCGACGAGCAGACGCACCGGATCGCCCCGAGTCGTGAACCCGACGACGGCTTTGTCAACGTCATCTACCGTTGGGCCCGGACCGGAGATCTGGCCGCGGCGTTGGCCGCCGCCGATGCGGCCGGCACGGGTTCGCCGTTGTCGGCGGGGGACTTCGTGCGATGGTGCCGGCAGGTGCTCGACCTGTTGGACCAGGTCCGCAACGCCGCACCGGATGCAGAACTGCGGGCCAACGCCAAGCGCGCTATCAATGACGTTCGGCGCGGCGTCGTCGCAGTTGACGCCGGGTAGGCTGGGCCCGAGCTACCGTTACAAGGCCAGGACGCAAGGGAACTGAGGAGAAAGAATGAGCGGACCGCAGGGATCGGACCCGGGCCAGCAGTGGCAGCCGCCCGGTCAGGGTGGCGATCGGTCCTCGGAACCCACCCAGGTGGGAACGCCCTGGCAGCAGCAGCCGAACCAGGACGAGACGTGGCAGGCCCCCGCGTACACGCCGCCCGCCGACTATCCGACGTATCAGCAGCCGAGCGAGCAGCCATACCAGCCGCAGTACCCCCAGCAGCCCAGCTACGGGCGACCTGGGCAGTTCGGTGCGCAGCCCCAGCAGTACGGGCAGCCCGGCCAGTACGGCCAGCCCGGCCAGTACGGCCAGCCCGACCAGTACGGCCAGCCGAGCCAGGCCGGCCAATACGGCCAGCCCGGCCAGTACGGCCAGCCGGGTCAATACGGCCAGCCAGGTCAATACCCGCAGCAGTATCAGCCGTACGAGCAGCAGGGTAAGAAGCGCTCAATGGCGCTGATCGGCGGCGTGGCCGGCGTGATCGCATTTCTGCTCATCGCGGTCGTGCTGGTGCTCGGTTTCTGGCAGCCCGGGTTTTTCGTCACCACCCAACTGGACGTGAACAAGGCCCAGGCCGGCGTGCAGCAGGTCCTCACCGACGAGACGAACGGCTACGGCGCGAAGAACGTCAAAGACGTCAAGTGCAACCACGGCCAAAACCCGGTTGTCAAGAAGGGCGGCACCTTCGACTGCGACGTCAGCATCGACGGCGCCTCCAAGCACGTGACGGTGACCTTCCAGGACAACAAGGGCACCTACGAGGTCGGCCGGCCGCAATAATCCTCACGCGGGCAGCGAGTCGAGCGCCTTCTGCAAGCGGGCGATCGGCGACCCGACGCCCAGCTCACTCGCCAGCTTGGCGGTGCGTTTCGGATCGGCGGCCACCAGCGGTAGCTCGTCGGTTGACGTCGACAGGGTGACCGGCGCGTCCGTGGCTACCCGCACCACCGCGCCGGCGGCCTCGATGTAGTCGGTCGCTGCCAGCAACTTCGCGCGCAAGCCCTTGGCCATCTTCGATTTCGGATCGTGGGCGGCCGCCAAAATCTGGTCCAGCGAACCGTGCTGGGCCAGCAGGGTGGCTGCCGTCTTCTCGCCGACGCCGGGCACACCCGGCAGGCCATCGGACGGATCGCCGCGCAACAGCGCCAGCTCGGCGTAGGCCGGCCCGGCGCGATCCACCGGCACGCCATAGTGTTCCGCCACCTCGGCGGGTCCGAACAAGGTGGCTTTGGTCAGCCCGCGGCCCAGGTAGAGCACCCGAACCGGAATGGGATCGTCGGCTACCACCTGGAGCAGGTCGCGGTCCCCGCTGACCACCACGACCGGGTTACTGCGTTCCCGTGCCGCCAGCGTGCCCAGCACGTCGTCCGCCTCGAATCCCGGTGCGCCCGCCGCCGGGATCCCGAAGGCGTCCAGCAGCTCCATGATCATGTCGACCTGCGGCGTCAGATCGTCGGGCACTTCCTCGATGTCGGGCTGGCCGGCCGGTTCGGGTTCGGCGACCCGATGCGCCTTGTAGGACGGTATGAGGTCCACCCGGAACTGCGGCCGCCAATCCAGGTCGAGGCACACCACCAGCCGGCTGGGCCGCTGCTTGGTGATCACGACGGCCATCGAGTCGATGAACCCGCGCACGGCGTTTACGGGGCGCCCGTCGGGGGCGGTGATCGATGACGGCACCCCGAAATACGACCGGAACCACATGCTGGCGCCGTCGAGCAGCAACAGGGGTGCGGGCATGCCGGCTATGGTCTCACGTCGCCGAACGTCGACTTGTTGTTGACTCCTGCGCGGAACCGGCACAACGACTCGACGTTCGACGCGGTTAGCCTGGCTGCCATGGATTCTCGCCGATTCGATGCCGGGGTGTATGCCCGACGCCTTGCTACGGCGGCCGTGGCGACCGCCGAGGCCGGCCTCACCGGCCTGGTGATCACCCCGGGCTACGACCTGCGCTACCTCGTCGGCTCGCGCGCCCAGACGTTCGAGCGGCTGACCGCGCTGGTGTTGCCGGTCTCCGGTGACCCGACGGTCGTGGTGCCGCGGCTGGAGCTGGCCTCGCTGAAGGGGTCGGCCGTTACCGAACTGGGCCTGCCGGTACGGGATTGGGTAGATGGCGAGGACCCGTATCAGTTGGTCAGCGCCGCCTTGGGTGGCGGCGCGGCCGCGACTGCCGTCACCGATTCCATGCCCGCGCTGCACCTCTTGCCGCTGGCCACGGTGCTGGGCGTACTGCCGATTCTGGCGACCGACGTGCTGCGCGGGCTGCGGATGGTCAAGGAGGAATGCGAGATCGATGCGCTGCGCAAGGCCGGTGCGGCCATCGACCGGGTGCACGCCCGAGTGCCCGAGTTTCTGCGCCCGGGCCGCACGGAGGCCGACGTCGCCGCCGACATCGCCGAAGCGATTGTCGCCGAAGGACATTCGGAGGTGGCGTTCATTATCGTCGGCTCCGGCCCGCACGCCGCCGACCCGCACCACAGCTATTCGGATCGAGAGCTAAGGATGGGCGACATCGTCGTCGTCGACATCGGCGGCGCATATGAGCCCGGATACCACTCCGACTCGACCCGCACCTACAGCATCGGTGAGCCCAGACCCGATGTGGCGCAACAGTATTCGGTGCTGCAACGAGCCCAGCGCGCGGCCTTTGACGCCGTGCGACCGGGCGTCACCGCCGAGCAGGTCGACGCGGCCGCCCGCGACGTGCTGGCCGGGGCCGGGCTCGCGGAGGCTTTCGTGCACCGCACCGGGCACGGCATCGGGCTATCGGTTCATGAAGAGCCGTACATCGTCGCCGGCAATGACTTGCCGCTAACCGCGGGCATGGCCTTTTCCATCGAGCCCGGCATCTACTTTCCGGGCCGGTGGGGTGCCCGAATCGAGGACATCGTGGTCGTGACCGAGGACGGCGCCCTGGCCGTCAACAGCCGTCCGCACGGACTGATCGTTGTTCCCGTGCGTTAACGGGCGCGTCAGCCACGCCGCGTAGGTTGGGCGTGGTGTCAATCCTGGACCTCACTCTGCTTCCGATTCGCATCGCCGGCCATGTCGTCGATGCGGTGCTCCACCCCACTTCGCCCGCACCCGCGCCACCGGCCGAGCTCATCGTGGTCGACGGGATGCCCGAGGGCGTCCCGCCAGCGGCGCGACGCCCCGAACCCCAGCTGCCCGCGCCGGCGAAATGGCCGTTCGGCGAGGATTTTCCGCGCACCTGCGGCGCGGGCCGGCTGGCTGGCGGTGCCCTGTTCTGGACCGACTTCCTCTACGACGACCACGGTGCGACGGGCATCCCGGTCGGGGACCTGAAAATCCAGGCGCCGCCACGCGGCACCTACGTCTACCCGGACGGGCCCGCGGCCCGCAACGGCGCCGACATCTTCCGCGTGGCCATCGGGCTCACCGAGACCCACACGTGGTGGCGGATCGACTGGAACACGCTGCTGGACGCCTCGGTGCCCCTCGCGCTGTTTACCTTCGACACCGACCCCGGCCGGACGGCCGCCGACGAGTGGCCGGCCGGGGCCGGTGTGCGCTCGAAGGGCATTGACCTGGCCCTGCTCGTTACGGGTAGCGGCGCCGCATTGATCGACCTCGCCACTGGGGTCACCACGCCGGTCGAGCAAAGCGTCGACATGGCGTCGCGGTCGTTTCTGGCGCGGGTTCCGCGCTCGTTGATGGAAGCGACCGGAACCTGGACGGTCCGGCTGGCCGCGGGTTTGGCCAACGCGACGGGCGATGGGTTCGCCGACGTGCCCGCCGAGCGCGGCGCGTTGCCCGGACAACCCAACGTCTACAACGTCGCGTTTCGCACCAACGATCAGGAGCCGCCGCACCTGAACTTCTGGTCGGATTCCGCGCAGGCCGCGGCGTTGACCCGCGGCGACGTTTCTGAGTTCGCGGTGACGGTGCCGTGGGCTCGGCTTGCGGCCCGCGAGACCGATCCGGAGCCGGTGATCATCGGCCCGTCGACCCGTTGGTACGTGTCCTCGATCGAGCTCGGCCAAGGTGTCGCCGCCGACGACATCTTGAGCACCAAGCCGCAATTCCTCGGCCGGGTCCAGCCCTACTCGGTGTGCCTGCCGTCGACTTATGCGCCGGGTCAGATGTTGCCGCTGACGCTGCTGCTGCACTCGCTCGCGCTCGGGCAAAGCCAGTTCGCCGCGATCGACCCGAACCTGTTGCACGAGGTGTGCGAGGGCCGCGACTCGGTGGTGGTTACGCCGCTGGCTCGGGGCCCGTCGACCTGGTACTTCGACACCGGGGAACTCGACGTCTGGGAAGTGTGGGCGCGCGTGGCCGAACAGCTGGGCACCGACCCCAATCGCACGGTGGTTTCGGGTTATTCGATGGGCGGGTACGCGGCCTACAAGCTGGGACTGAGCTACCCGCAGGTGTTCTCGCAGGCGGTGGTGTTGGCCGGCCCGCCGACGTGCGGGGTGCGACTGCTGCCCGACGTCGACATTCCGGCCGACCTCGACCTGGACTCGCCGTGCGCCCGCGAGGGTGATACCTGGAAGCTGCTGGTGAACGCCCGGTGGCTGCCGTACGTCATCGCCCACGGGCTGGTTGACGAACTGGTGCCGTGCGCGTCGGCCGCCGAGCAGGTGCTCGAACTTGACCGGCTCGGCTACCGCCATCGGTTCACCGTCTATCCGCTCGAGGATCACATCGCCTGGGTGTTTCAGGACAAGTTCGAGGATCCCATCGCGCACATGGGAACCGGTCTGCGCCAAGCTGATCCGGGACATATCACCTTTGCGTGGTATCCCCAACTGGTGCGCGCCGACCTGGGCATCGGGCCGCACCAGGTGTGGTGGTTGTCAGAACTGACCGCCGATCCTTCGGTGGCCGCGCGCCGCGGTGCGGTAGCGCAAGTTGACGCGCGCTCGTATGCCCGGCCGGACCCGACGCACACCGTTCGGCACCATCGCGGCGTCGTCCTCAGTTTCGAGCCGACCCCCGGGTTGTATAGCGAGCTGGACTGGCGCGTGGGCCCGCCCGTCGACCCGCTGCCGTATCTGACGCTGCGCCTCACCGGGGTCGTCAGCCTCACGGTCGACGTGGCGCGCGCCGGGCTGGCCGCGTTGCCGTCGTCGACGATCACGGTGGCCACGGACGGGGCCGCGCACATCGCGCTGGCCGGACTACCCGCCGGGGCGGAGGTGCAGGTCGACGGTCAGCCGGCCGGGCCGACCGTGGCCGTGTTGCCGGGACGCCACCGCATCACGCTGCGTGTCGATGGGTGAGTTGGGGCGCGACCTGGGTGATTAGCGGCGCGCGCTGGCGTGGGCGAGAATCTCGCGCGTGGTTCCCTTGGTGGTTGATCCTCAGGCGTTGTTCGCCGCGGGCAGCGCCGTCGGTGCCGTCGGGGATGGCCTGAATGCCAACCTGATCGTGTTGACGGCAGGTTTTGCGGCCCACACCGGCCTGGATGCGGCGGGTGAGGTGTTCGGCCTGGCGTACCAGGACACGGCGGAGCAGCTGCTGAAGGCCGCGGCGGCCGCGATCAACGCGTGCCGGCAGAGCGGGGCGCTGATACAACAGGGCGCAGCGAATTATTCGAAGGCCGAAGCCGCCTCGGCGCTCGGCGGCGGTGCCGGCGTCTTGCAGGCGCCACCGGAGCCGACCAAGATTGCGCCTCCTGGGCCGCCGGGGACGTGGGGTAAAGGGGAGCCGCCTCCGCTGCTTTGGGCGCTGGTGGAGTCTTTCGTTGACGATGTGTGGCCCGACGGCGACGTCGCGGGACTGCATGCGGCCGCGGCCCGTTGGCGCGGTTTCGGTGCGGCGGCCAGCGGAACGCAGGGTGCGCTCAACGCTTCGAAATCACTGTTTGATGCCCAGCAGATTCCCGAAGGCGGCAAGATCGATGAGGCTTTGTCGAAGATCGGCGACTGCATGGCGCAACTCGGCGAGCAGTCCGGCAAGCTGGCCACCAGCCTCGATGCTTTCGCCGACGAGGTGAATCAGGCTCACAACCACATTCGGGATCTGTTGAACCGGCTGGGGTCACTGGCCGACCTCGGGCATGACGTGATGTTGATCATCAAAGGCGACGCGATCGATGAGATCAAAAAGATCGCCAGGGACATCAACGACGTACTGCACGACCTGGGGCGCGAAGCCCGCGCGGCCGAACAGGGAATGAAGCTGGGGATGCAGGTCGTCGATGGCCTGGTCGTCAAGCTCGAAAAGTACACGCGTGGCCAGCTCAAGGATTTTCTGGGCGATGCGGTCGGAAACCAGGTGGCGACCGTGTTCGACACCTGGGTGAACGCGAACGAGGGTGTCCTCAAGGGCGCCGTTGGCATGGCGCAAGGCCTGGTCGATCTCGATCCGCGGTGGTTCCTTC
>Ga0318524_10000925_pt1 | contig 10537 bp, 7 predicted proteins | sample GRESIP052b4f22_FD_203685 | JGI IMG/M metagenome (GOLD analysis project Ga0318524, IMG submission 203685) | Tropical soil microbial communities from Luquillo Experimental Forest, Puerto Rico - GRE.SIPMG.052b4f22 | ecosystem: Environmental > Terrestrial > Soil > Tropical forest > Bulk soil... | reverse complement strand
GGCCTGCGGGCGCGGGTGGCGGGGTTCGCCGGGTCGTGGCGGGCGCTGCTGCTGGTGGGGATGTGGGCCTTCGGCGAGGCGCTGAGCTGGCCGCTGCTCCCTGAGGTGATCCTCGCCGTGCTGTGCGTCGCGGCGCCGAAGGCGGGGCCGCGGCTCGCCGCGGCGGCGGCGCTCGGCAGCGTGGCCGGGGGCGCCGTCGGGTACCTGCTCGCGGCGCGCGGGATCGCGCTGCCCCAGCCGCTCACCACGGCCCGGATGCACGTGGCGGTCGCCGCCCAGGTCGCGGCGCACGGCGCGGCGGCGGTGCACGCCCAGCCGCTGAGCGGCATCCCGTTCAAGGTGTACGTGGCGACGGCCGGCGCGCACCGGGTGGGGCTGGCCCGGTTCGTGGTCGCGAGCGCGCAGGCGCGCGGGGCGCGCATCCTGGCGGCGGGCCTGGTCATGACCCTCGCCGCGGCGTGCGCCGCCCGGCTCAGGCGGTTCTACCCGGTTTACCTCGCGGCTCTGGCCATCGTGGTCGCGGGCGGGCTCTGGGCCGTGGTATCCGCCTGGTCCTAGGCGATCACCAGGGCACGGGCGTGCCATCCCAGGAGATGAACGCCCCGGTCGGGCCGTCGTCCGGCAGCAGCGCCAGCCGGACGGCGCCCGCCGCAGCCTCGGCGACCGGTGCAGCGCGGGCAGGAAGGCGTTGGTCGCCGCGACGACCCCGAATACGTGACCCGGCGGACGGGCAAGCACCAGAGAGGCCTAGGGCGGCGGGGGGGCCACCGAACGCCGCGTCACCAGCCGCATCGGCTCGCGGATCATCACGTCACCGGCCTGCTGCCGCTCGATCCTGGCGATCAGCTGATCCACGGCGGCGCCGCCGAGTTCGGCCAGCGGCATGGCCACGCTGGTCACCGGGACCTCGAGGAAGGCCAGGCACTCGTCCTCGTCGAAGCTCACCAGCGACATCTGCCCCGGTACCGCCACGCCCGCGGCGCGAAGCGCCGCCGTCACCCCGAACATCTGGTTGAGGCTGCCGACGCCGCACGCGGTCGGCCGCGCCCCCCCGCGCAGTATCCGCGTCGTGGCCTCCCAGCCGCCAGCCTCGGTGACGGCGGCGTGCCGTACCGTCAGCCGGATCCCCCGGGCGGCGCACACCCGCCGGGCGGTGCTCACCCGGCGGTGCACGGTGTCCCACTCGGGCGACCCGTCGATGAGCGCCACGCTGCGATGGCCGAGCCCGGCCACGTGGTCCAGGAACAGCCGCACCGCGCCCGGCTCGTCCATGATCACGTCGTTGCCCCGGTCCGGGCCCCGGCGGTTCACGTAGACGTGCGGGACTCCGGGCACCCCCGGCGCGTGCTCGGGGTTCCGCGTCGCGGTGGCCAGCAGGAGCCCGTCCGCGCGGCTCTCCTCGACCAGGTAACGGTAGGCGCTGGGAGGCTTCGGCTCGTCGCTGGGCTGGTCCATGATCATGACCACGTAGCCCCGGTCCCCCGCCCGTTGCAGGGCGCCCCGCTGGAGCCGCGCCCAGATCGGGTTGCGCAGCAGCGGGATCACGAACGCGATGGCCCCGGTCTGGCGCCGCTTCAGCGCCCGGGCCAGCGCGTTGGGCCGGTAGCCCTGCTGGCGGGCCGTGCTGAGGATCCGGCGGTACACCTCGGGCCTGATCGACTGCGCAGGGTCCCCGTTGAGCACCCGGGACACGGTGGACACGTGCACGCCGACGGCTTCGGCGATGTCGATCAGCCGCGGCCCCCGCGGGCGGCCGGCCGGCGCTTCGCCCGCGTCCGCCGCGGACGCGGCGGGCCGCCCCTCTCCGGTCTCCTCCGACAAGACTCCCCCACCTGGCCCGGATCAGGTCCCGGTTTCGCCGTCGACCGCGGGGACGAAGGCGAAGTGGCAGGCCGCCAGGTGGCCCGCGTCACCGGGGGCCTCGGCCAGGGCCGGGTCCTCGGCTGCGCAGCGCGGCTGCGCCATCGGGCAGCGGGTGCGGAAGCGGCACCCGGCCGGGATGCGCAGCGGGCTCGGCGGGTCGCCGGCGATGGCCGGGACGCTGCCGTCCGCGGCGCCCTCCGTCATCCGGGGGATCGCGGCGAGCAGGGCCCGGGTGTAGGGGTGGCGCGGCGCGCTGAAGATCTGCTCGGTGGGCGCGACCTCCACGATGCGGCCCAGGTACATGACCGCGACCCGGTCGCACAGGTGCCGCACCACGGCCAGGTTGTGCGAGATCAGCAGCAGCGTGAGCCCGAGGTCGTCGCGCAGGTTCCGCAGCAGGTTGAGGATGGTGGCCTGCACGCTGACGTCGAGGGCCGACACCGGCTCGTCGGCGACCAGGACGTCGGGCCGCAGCGCGAGCGCCCGGGCGATCGCCACCCGCTGCCGCTGGCCGCCGGAGAACTGGCGCGGGTACGCGGCCAGGTCCGTCTCGGCCAGCCCGACCAGCGCGAGCAGTTCCGCGCTGAACGTCGCGACCCGGTTCGCCGGTACCACGTGGTGCACCCTCAGCAGCTCGCGCAGCATCCCGCCGACGGTCAGCCGCGGGTTCAGCGAGGAGTACGGGTCCTGGAAGACCATCTGGATGCGGCGCCGGTCCGCCCGCGACCGCGACGCCGGGAGGACCCTGCCGTCGAAGCGGATCTCGCCGCGGTCCGGGCGCTGCAGCCCGGCCAGGGCCTGGGCCAGCGTGGACTTGCCCGACCCGGATTCGCCCACGAGGGCGAGCGCCTCGCCCCGTCGCATCTCCATGTCAACGCCGTCGACCGCGCGGAGCCGGTGCTCCTCGCCGCGGATCCGGGCGGCCACCCGCGAGCCGACCGGGAACGACACGGCGACGTCACGGGCCGAGAGCAGCGGCCCGGCCGCCTCGTCGCGGTTCATGGCCGGGCCCGGTCGGCCTCGACGGCCTCCAGGGTGCGTTCGTAGTGCAGGCAGGCGGTGGACCGCCCGCCGGGAACGCCCGGCAGCGGCCGTAGCGGCGTCTCGCTGGTCCGGCAGTCGTCCTCGGCGAACGCGCACCGCGGGTGGAACCGGCAGCCGGACGGCGGGCTGACCAGGCTCGGCGGCGAGCCGGGGATCGGTACCAGCGACTCCCTGACGTACTCGAAGTCCGGGGCCGAACGGACCAGGCCGAGCGTGTACGGATGGCGCGGATCGAGCAGGACCTCGCGGACCTCGCCGCGCTCGACGAGCTGCCCGCCGTACATGACCGCGACGTCGCGGCAGACCTGGGCGACCACCGGCAGGTCGTGCGTGACGAACACCAGGCTGACCCCGGATTCGCGGCACAGCCGGGTCAGCAGGCGCAGGATCTGGTCCTGGATGGTCACGTCCAGGGCCGTGGTCGGCTCGTCGCACAGGATGATCTCCGGATCGCAGGACAGCGCGATCGCGATCATCACGCGCTGCCGCATGCCGCCGGAGAACTCGTGCGGGTACGCCCGGAACCGCCGCTCCGGGTCGGGGATGCCGACCCGCCGCATCAGCTCCAGCGCCCGCTCGGCCGCCCGGCCCCGGCTGAGCCCGAGGTGCACCTGCGGTCCCTCCGCGATCTGCCAGCCGACCCGCATCACCGGGTTGAGCGCGCCCATCGGCTCCTGGAAGATCATGGCCATCTTCGGGCCCCGCAGGCGGTTGACGTCGGACCCGCGCAGCTGCACCAGGTCCACGCCGTCGAGCCGGATCTCGCCGGAGGTGATCTGCGCCTCGGGCGGCAGCACGCCGAGGATGGCGCGCAGGGTCATGGTCTTGCCCGAGCCGGACTCGCCCACCAGGCCGAGCGCGCCGCCCCTGGGCACGTCGAAGGACACCCCGTCGACGGCCCGGACGAGGCCGCGGCGGCTGGCGATCCGCACCCGCAGGTCCCGGACCTCGAGGATCGTCTCGGCGCTCACTGGCCCGGCCTCAGCAGGTCGGCCAGGCCGTCGCCGACCAGCGACAGGCCCAGTCCGACGAAGACGACGACCAGGCCGGGGGTGGTGGTCAGCTGCCAGTGGGTGGACAGGAAGTTCTGCCCGTCGTTGATCATCGACCCGAGGTCCGCGGTGGGCGGCGGGATGCCCAGGCCGAGGTATCCGAGCGTCACGATGGCCAGGATGTCCTGGATGATATCGGACATGGCGTAGATGAACGCCTGGGTGATCACGTTGGGCAGCAGGTGCCGGCCCATGATGCGCAGGCTGGACAGGCCGCCCGCCCGGGCGGCGGTCACGTAGTCCTGCCGCTTGGCCACCAGGATCTCGCCGCGGATGATCCGCGCGTAGGCGACCCAGCTCACCGCCGTGATCGCGATGTAGATGCTGCGCTCGCCCGGGCCGAGCACGAAGACCAGCGCGATGACCAGCACGTAGAACGGGAATGCCACCACGATGTCGACGAGCCGCATGATGATCACGTCCACCCAGCCGCCGAAGTACCCGGCCAGCGAGCCGAGCACGACGCCGAGCACGAACGGGAACAGCACCGCGATGAACGCGATCCGCAGGTCGAGCCGCAGCCCGTAGAGCAGCCGGGTGAAGGTGTCGCGGCCCAGCTGGTCGGTGCCGAGCAGGTGGTGGGCGCCCGGCCCGAGCAGCGACGCGTTCAGGTTCTGGGCGATGGGGTTGTACGAGGTGAGCAGCGGCGCGGCCAGGGCCATGCCCACGACGACGACGAGGATCACGATCCCGGCCATCAGCGCGGGCTGCCGGTACCACCGGCGGGCCTGGCGGCCCCGCGCCCGGCCCGCCGCCAGCGGCGCCTCGGCCTGCACCTGAAGCGCACTCACCGGTCGAACCTCACTCTCGGGTCGAGCGCCGCGTACGCCAGGTCCGCGAGCAGGTTGACCAGCACCACCATGACGCCGAACACCAGCGTCACCCCCTGCACCACCGGGAAGTCCCGCTGAAAGATCGAGTTGATCATCAGCTGGCCGATCCCGGGGACCGCGAAGATCTGCTCGATGATGACGGTGGCCCCGACCAGGAAGCCGATGTTGACGGCCAGCACGGTGACGGCGGGGATGACGGCGTTCCGCAGCACGTGGCGCAGGAACAGCCGCTGCGGGGAGACTCCCTTGGACCTGGCCGTGACGATGTACTCGGCGGTGAGGACGTTGAGCATGCTGGCCCGCAGGCTGCGGATGACCACCGGGGTGAGCGCGAGCGCGACGGTCAGGCCGGGCAGGAACATCGAGCGCAGGTGCCCGGTGAAGCCGGAACCGTACCCGCTGACAGGGAAGATCCGCAGCGAGATGGCGAACCCGTAGATCAGCAGGAACCCCAGCCAGAACTGGGGCATGCCCAGGCCGACCAGGGGCACGGCCCGGACCATGTGGTCCCGGATCCCGTCCCGCCGGCTGGCCGCGAGCACCGCCAGCGGCACGCTGATCAGCACGGTGAGCACGATCGCGTAGCCCAGCAGCCACAGCGTGGGCGGCAGGTGGCTGAGGATCAGGCTGGACACCGACGTGCCGTAGTACAGGCTCTGGCCGAGGTTGCCGTGCAGCAGCCGGTCCAGGAACAGCCAGTACTGGCTGGGCAGCGGCCGGTTCAGGCCCCACTGCTGGTGCAACAGGGCGATCGCCTGCGGGGTCGCGTGGATGCCGAGGATGGTCGCCGCGGGGTCACCGGGGATCAGGTGGACCATGAAGAAGACGATGATCGTCACCCCGACGGCCACCGGCACGAGCAGCAGCAGCCGCTGCACCACGAACCCGGCGCGTCCCATCTGTGCTCCGCCGCCTGCCTGGCCGCCTACTTACTGAGCCAGACGTCCTCCAGGTGGTAGTTGCCGAGCGGCGTGACGTAGAAGCCGTGCACGCTGGCCGAGGCGGCGTAGGCGTAGGGGGAGTAGTAGAGGAAGGCCATGAACGCGTCGCTGGCCGAGTCCGACTGCACCGTGTTGTACAGCGCCTGCCGGGCCGAATCCGATAGGGTCTGCTCCGCGTCGTGCGTGTCCTTCACCACGGTGGCGTTGTCGTAGGCGGTGAAGAAGGACCTGGACCCGGCGTTCGGGTCGACGGCGAAGGTGGCGAGCTCGTCGGGGTCGGGGATGTCCATCGTCCAGTAGGTCAGCGTCATGTCGTACTTGAGGTTCTGCTGGTCCGTGTTCACCGTGTTCGGGTCGAGCTGCTGGATGTTCAGGTTGATGCCGAGCGGCTTGAGCTCGGACTGCACGATCGTGGCGATGGTCACGTCGTCGGAGAAGCCCGAGGACACCAGGATCGTCGCGGAGAAGCCGTGCGGCACGCTGGACTTGGCCAGCTCGGCCTTGGCCGCGGTCAGGTCGAGCTGGAGGCCCTGGGTGGCCTGCTGGTAGTAGGGAACCTGCGGCGGGAACAGGGAGTTGGCCGGCTTGCCGTTGCCGAACAGCACCGCCCTGACCAGCGCGGCCCGGTCGATGGCCAGCGAGATCGCCCGGCGGACGTGCACGTCGCCGAACGGCTTGCGCAGCTCGTTGAAGGCCAGGTAGTCGGTCCTGGTCGAGTTGAACAGGTTCATCGTGACGTCCGGCGTGGACTTCAGGCTGGCCACCGTGGACCAGGCCGGGAACTCGTCCACCTGGGCCTGGCCGCCCTTGAGCTGCAGCTCCCTGGTGTTGTCGCTGGGTACGTCGGTCCAGGTCACGCTGTTGAGGTACGGCCTGCCCGGCTGCCAGTAGTAGGGGTTGCGCACCAGCTTGAGCGCGCTGCCCTTGTGCCAGTAGTCCCACTTGAACGGCCCGGTGCCGACCGGGGCGTTGTAGAACTGGGTCTCGCTCTGCCCGCCGTAGCTGGCGGGCACGATCCCGTTGGCGAACAGCGACAGGTCGGCGAGCAGCGGCGCCCACGGGTACTTGAGCGTGATCACGACCGTGGACGGCGCGGGAGCGGCCACCGACTGGATGGCCGTGTCGATGTAACCCCAGCCCTTCGAGGCCGCGCGGGCCTGGTCGAGGGAGAACTTCACGTCCGCCGACGTCATCGGCTGGCCGTTGGAGAACTTCACCCCGGACCGCAGGGTGAACGTGTAGGTCTTCTTGTCCGGCGAGACCGTGTAGCCGGTCGCCAGGAACGGCTGCACCCCCTTGCCGTCCGGCGTCACCGTGTACAGCGGCTGGAAGATCTGCTCGAAGACCCAGATCGACTCGTTGTCGAAGACGGTCGTGTTGTTCATCGACTGCGAGTCGGCGGTCCGGGCGATGACCAGGTCCCCGCCCCGCGCCGGCGCGCCGCTCGCCGCGGCCTGCGTGCTCGAGCCCGACGACCCCCCGCAGCCCGCCAGGGCCGCGAGCGCGCCAACCGCGATCAGGGTTATCGCTGTGGTGGTCCAGTGCTTCACGGTAACTCCCTGTAGTGTCCGGGCAGTCTGGAACTGGCGCTGGCCGGCCCCCGCGGGCGGCTCAGGGCGACACGGAAGAACAAACCTTTGTCTAAGCCAAGATGATCGAAAATCGGCCGGTTGTAAATACGAGTTTGGTACCGGAATGAAGGTTTTACTCCGTTGTTACGCTTCAGGCCGTCTGGTAACTTTCCGCGACCCCGTCGCATGCTGTAGCGTTACGCGCCGTGTCCTACGTTGTGCTCGGCTGCGGGGCGATCGGCGGGGCGGTCGCCGCGTGGCTGGCGCGGGACGGTCACGATGTGCTCGTCGCCGACCCCGATCCGGCCGTCGTGGCCGCGGTGAGCGCGGGCGGGCTCCGCGTGGAGGGGCCGGCGGAGAGCTTCACGGTCGCGGTGCCCGCGACGGCGCCGGGCGACCTGCCGCCGCGGCTGGAAGGCCCGGTCCTGGTGGCCGTCCGGGCCCGGGACCTGGCCGGGGCGGCCGCGCACCTGGCCGGGCGCCTGGACGGCGCCGGGTACGTCGTGTGCCTGCGCCACGGCCTGGGCGCGGGCGTTCTCGCCGCCGCGGTCGGGCCCGGGCGGGTGGTCGCGGCGGCGTGCGCCGGCGCCGCCGGACCCGGGCCGGGGGTGGTGCGGCTCGGCGGCCACGTGACGGTCCTGATGGGCGAACTCGCCGGTACTGATACCGAACGGGTCCGCGTGCTCGCCACCCGCATCCCGGGCGCCCGGGTCACCAGACGCATTCTCGGCTGCCTGCACTCCGTCCAGGCCCAGGACGCGGTGCTGGCGGCCGCCGCCGTCGGCGGCCCCCCGGCCAGGGCCCTCGGCGACCCGCGCTACCGGCCGCTGCTGCTCGAGGTGGCCCGGCAGGTGCTGGCCGAGGCACCGGTGCCGCCGGCGCTCGCCGGCGACTTCGACCCCGCCGATCTGCCCGGCTCCCTCATCCGGCTCGAGCAGGCCTGCCGCCGCTGGCCGGACGCGTACGCGGACGCCTGGCGGGACCTGGTGGCACGGCCGGGGGCGAGCGAGGTGCCCGCCGTGTTCGGCGGCTACCGCGGCCCCCTGCTCCGGCGGGTCACCGAGCTGGTCCGGGCCATCGAGCGGGGGCGGCGCTCCTGTTCGATGGCGAACCTCGACCTGCTGGCCGCCCACGAGCGGCTGGAACGGCTCGGCCGGCCGCTCAACGCGGTCGGCGCGGCGATCGGCGCGCCGGACCGCGCCCCCGCCGGGCCGCTGGCCGGGCGGCAGGTCGCGGTCAAGGACATCATCGCGGTGGCCGGCGTGCCGACCCGCTGCGGCAGCCCGGCCAGCGACCCCGCCCCGGCCGCCGCGGACGCGGTCGTGGTGCGCCGGCTGCGGGACGCCGGCGCGGACGTGTTCGCGACCGCCCAGTGCCTGGAGTACGCGGCGGGCTTCGCGCATCCGGAGGTCGGCGACACGCGCAACCCCCGCGACCCGTCCCGGACGTCGGGCGGGTCGTCCGGCGGGTCGGCGGCGCTCGTCGCGGCGGGCGTGTGCGACCTGGCCCTCGGCACCGACACCGGCGGCTCGGTGCGGATCCCGGCCGCGTACTGCGGCGTCGTCGGGGTCAAGCCGAGCTACGGGCTCCTCCCGCTGGAAGGGGTCTTCCCGCTCTCGCCGAGCTGCGACCACGCGGGCACCCTCACCGCCACCGTGGCCGGCGCCGCGGACCTGCTTTCCGCCCTGGCCGCCCTGGCCGGGACCGGGCCGGAACAGGGCCGCCCCACGGTATTCACGGTGGGCGTCCTGGCCGCCCAGCTGGCGGACCCGTCGGTCACCCCGCCGGTCCGGGACGCCGTCCGGTCCGCGCTGGCCGCGCTCGGCGCGGCCGGATGGCGGGTGCGGGAGCTGACCGCGCCGTGGCTCGGCGAGCTGGCCCGCTGGGAGGAGACCCTCGCCGTCATCGTGGCCAGGGAGGCGTACCTCGTGCACCGGGACCGGGACACCAGCCGCTACGCCGGGGGCACCCGGGCGCTGCTCGCGTTCGGCGCGTCGGTCGACGGCGGCCGCTACGCCGGCGCGCTCGGGCGGCGGGCCGGACTCACCGCCGCGATCGAGGCCAGCCTCGCGGATGTCGACGTCCTGGCCGGTCCCACCGTCGGCTACCAGGCGCCGGAGCAGGACCCGCCGTTCGGGGCCGGCGAGGACCACGGGGAGAGCCGGTTCACCGGCCCGTACAACCTCACCGGCCACCCGGCCGTGTCGCTCCCCGTGCCGGCCGCCGGCCTCCCGGCCGGCCTGCAGCTGGCCGGCCGCCGCGGCGCCGACGCGGCCCTGCTCCGGGTGGCCGCGGCCGCGGAGCATCTGATCGCGGAGCATCTGATCGCGGAGCGCCTGATCGCGGAGCATCTGATCGCGGAGCGCCTGATCGCGGAACAGCCCTAGCCAAGGAGGACCGACGCATGCCCACCACGACGCGCCGTCACACGCTCGAGCTGGCCGGCCTGGAGATACCCGTCATCGAGGTGGCAGGCGCCGGCGACGGCCCGCGCCTGGTTGTCCTGGCCGGGGTGCACGGCTGCGAGTACGCGTCGATGGCCGCCGTCCGCGAGTGGGCCCGCGGGCTGGAGCACCGGGACCTGCGCGGCCGCGTCGTGGCGGTGCCGGTGCTGAACCTTCCGGCCTTCCGCGCCCGCAGCCCGTTCGTGGTTCCCGACGACGGCAAGAACCTCAACCGCTGCTTCCCCGGCGACCCGGCGGGGACCCTCGCCGACCGGCTCGCGCACGCCACGTTCACCCGGCTCATCTCCGGCTCCGACGCCCTGGTCGACGTGCACGCCGGCGACATGGCCGAGGCGCTGGAGCCGTTCGCGCTGTACGACGCGGGCCCGGCCGAGGCCAGGGCCCGCGAGCTGGCCACCGCCTACGGGCTCGGCTACGTCGTCCGCTCCGAACCGGGCCCTGACCGGGCGGTCGGCGGCTCCACCAGCGTGGCGGCCGCCGCGGCGGGCATTCCCGCGATCATCGCCGAAGCAGGCGGGTGCGGCCTGGTCGAACGGGCGGCCGTGGACGCGCACGTCCGCGGGCTCGACGGGCTCCTGGCGGTGCTGGGCATGGCCGGCTCCGCGGCGGCGACGGCCGGCCAGGACCTGGGGCCGACTCACCTCGGGCGCTTCCTGTGGCTGCGCTGCCAGGACGAGGGCTGGTGGGAGCCGGCCGTCGCGCCGGGCGAGGCGGTGACCGAGGGACAGCTGCTCGGGACCGTCAGCAGCCTCGACGGCGCCCGGCTCC
>Ga0318524_10000920_pt1 | contig 10559 bp, 10 predicted proteins | sample GRESIP052b4f22_FD_203685 | JGI IMG/M metagenome (GOLD analysis project Ga0318524, IMG submission 203685) | Tropical soil microbial communities from Luquillo Experimental Forest, Puerto Rico - GRE.SIPMG.052b4f22 | ecosystem: Environmental > Terrestrial > Soil > Tropical forest > Bulk soil... | reverse complement strand
TCCCGACGGCGCCGGCATCGTCCTGGACGGGATCGGCGACGATCCGGCCGAGCGCTGGTGCTTCCGCGACATCACGGCGGACAGTTTCCGCTGGACCGGCGAGGTGTCCGACGACGGCCGCCGGACGTGGCGCCTCGACGAGCAGATGTTCCTCCGCCGGCGGCCGCGGCCGGGCGCGTGATCAGCTATCAGCCCCAGGCCGGGGCCTGGCCACCCTGGCCGGGCGCGCCCGGGTAGTACTCCGCCTTCCACGTGGTGGCGCCCGGCGCCGTGTCCGTGTCGTCCTTCTTCAGCACGGTCATCCAGACCTTGGCGGCCGATATGACGATCGTGATCTCTTCCTCCGGCTTGAACTCCTGCGGCGGGGTGACGTACACGGTCACGTTGGCCACGTTGTCGTCGTTGACGGAGTCGACCGTCTGCGTGTCGAAGATGTTCACCATGGCTCCGCTGTTCTGGGTGGCGTAGCCGGTGATGGTGACGGATTCGTCCTTCTCGAAGCCGGTGAGCAGCACGCTGAGCGCGAGCTTCACGCCACCGGTGCCGTTCGGCTGCTGCTCGATCTTGTCGACATGGGGGAGAACCATGGCTGGGTCCTTTCGAGCGGGCGTCGTCCGCTGCGGATGGCGGACTTATAACAGGAGGGGCCCATCGGGCTTCCAGATACCACCAGGCCAGATTCTGTTGGCCCCGTTCACGCGGGCGAACAGCGGGACAGGTACCGCAGCGCCTCCCGCGCTCCCGGCAGGTTGCCCTTGTGCTGGTAGAGGTCGAGAGCCTGGACGACGGCGGCGTGCGCCTCGGGGATGCGGCCGGCCGCGATGAGGACGTGAGCGAGATCGAGCAGGGTGTCGGCGTGGTCGCTGAGCAGGTCGGTCTGCGCCGCGAGCGCCACCGCCGAGCGGGCGAGCTCGGATGCCTCGCGAGGTCGGCCGCGGTCGGCGAGGATCCTGGCCGACAGCCCACGGCCGGCGGCCTGAGCGGACAGGTCCTCGTCCGCGGCGGCTTCCCGGCTTATCGCGAGCAGGCGGAGGGCTTCGTCGTACCGGCCCTGGCCTTGTGCCGCGATGGCCCGGGCCAGTTTCGCCGCGGTGGTGGCCAGGTAGCGCCGCTCCCCCATCTGGTCGAGGAAATCGTATTCGCGGCGAAGGTGCGTCTCGGCGGTCACGGGATCACCGGCGAGCATGGCGACGAGCGCGGCAAGCTGGGTGATAATCGCGGTCATCGTGGGGCCGAGGGCGTTCAGCGTGCTCTGCGATCGGCTCAGCGCGGCGTGCGCCGCGGCCATGTCGTCCTGCATCGCGTACAGGCCCGCCGTGTAGCGAAGGATGACGGCCCGGCCGAAGGGCTGGTTGCCGATCTCGTCGAGGTAGTCCTCACATCGCCGGATCCCCTCGGGGGCCGGCGTCGGGCCCCAGAGCGCGGCCGAGGCGAGCCAGCTGAGGATCTCGGCCAGTTCCCTCCGGTCGTTCACGCGGCGCGCGTAATCGGCCGCGCGCTCCCAGGCGCCTTCGGCGGCGGCGGATCTCGCGTGGTTCCAGTGCAGCGCGGCCTCTAGCTGCAGTATCTGGCAGATGCCCAGTTCGTCCTGGCTCCGCTCGAACTCGCGGCGCAGCTCGGGCAGCGCGCGGGTGATCTCCGTTTCCGCGTCGTGCGGATCCAGCTTGAGGCCCAGCAGCAGCGCCTGCACCCGCGCGTGCGCGTGCTGGCCTTCGTCTCCGGCAGCGGCCGCGATGCGCTGGGCCTGGTCGAGGGTGCCCTTGGCCTTCTCGAGCTGTCCGGCCTCCGCCAGCGCCGCCCCCAGGCTGGTATAGAGCCGCCCGAGAGCCGGGTCGTCGCCGGGGAGCAGCGCCGCCGCGCGTTCCAGCAGGTTCACGGCCGCGAGGTCGTCGCCGCGGTCGTGTGCGGCGCGCCCGGCGGCCTCGAGGTGCCCGGCCGCCCGCACCGACAGCTCGGCCGACGGCGCTTCGGCGGGCCACAGCTCATCGCCATAACGCACGGCCTGCTCGAGGTGATAGCCGACGATCTCCGCGAGGCCGGGGACGCGCTCCGCGACACCGTACTCGAGCCAGTCGGCGAAGCGCCGGTGCAGCTCGGCGCGCAGCGACTTGGGGATCGCGCGGTAAGCCGCCTCCTGGATGAGGATGTGGCGAAAGCTGTACTGCTCAGCGGGGCTCCGGCCGGGCGGCCCCTCTTGCACCAGGCCTTTGGCGATGAGGGTCTGCAGGTTCCGGCCGAGCGGGTCACGCGCCTCGGGCGGGAGCAGCTCCCGGACCGGCTGCAGGCCGAACTCCTTGCCGACGATGGCCGCCCGGGCCAGGACGCTGCCGGCCCCCGGCCCGAGGCGCTGCAGGCGCGCCGCCAGCAGCGCCTGGATCGTGGGCGGCAGCGCGAGGCGGTCGCTCCCGGCCTGCTCGCTGAGGGAGACGGCCAGCTGCTCGAGGTAGAGCGGGTTGCCGGCCGCGGTGTCCATGAGCCGGGCCCGGGTGGACGGCGCTAGGCGCTGGTCGGCGGTCAGCGCGTCCAGGAGCGAGGCGGCCGGCTCCTCGTCGAGCGGCGGGAGCTCGATGGATACCGCCCGGTCCGCCTCGGCCGCCCAGGCGGGGCGCTGTTCCAGCAGTTCGGGGCGGGCTAGGCAGACCAGTGCGATCGGCGATTGCCCTGGCTCAAGGGCCAGGGATTCCACCAGGTCGAGGAAGGTCGGCTCGGCCCAGTGCAGGTCCTCGAGGACGACCAGCAACGGCCGGGACCTGGCCAGCACCTCCAGGAAGCGGCGGGCTGCCCAGAAGATCTCGGCCGCGTCGGACCGGCCGTGGTTACCCGGGCCGAGAGCACGGTACAGCCGCTCGGCCACGCCCGCCGCGTCCGCGTCACTACCGAGCACGGCCTTGATCCTCTCCGGCGAGTCGTGGCCGCCCGCCGCCTGGTGCACCAGTTCGCGCAGCGGCCAGAACGTGATGCCCTCACCGTACGGGAGGCAGCGGCCGGTCAGGACGTTCGCCTCGCGGCCGAGACGCTCCGCGCTCTCCTGGACGAGCCGTGTCTTCCCCTGTCCCGCCTCGCCGATCACCGAGACGGTCATCGTCACCCGCTCGCGGGTGGCCCGGGCGTACGCCGCCTGGAGGAAGCGCATTTCCTCGTCGCGGTTCACCAGGGGCGCATCGAGGCGGACGGCCAGCGGGCGCGCGCCAGCGTGCGCGGACCGCAGCAGGAACCGGTCGGGACCGGCGCTGTCGGTTTCGAGCGCGGCCGCGGCGAGCTGCTGGGTCTGCCGGCTGATGAGGATCTGGCCGGGCCCGGCGGCCTCCGCCAGCGTCACGGCGCGCGCCCCGACGTCTCCCGCGAATCCGAGCGGACCCGGGCCTCCCACCAGCGCCTCGCCGGTCGCGAGGCCGAAGCGGCACACCAGGCTCGCGCTCTGGCGGTGCCGCAGGGTGTCGGCTTCGGCGGCGAGCGCGTCCCGCGTGGCCAGGCTCGCCCGCGCCGCCCGCAACGCGTCGTCTTCATGCAGGCTGGCCACGCCGAACACGCCCATCATGCGCTCGCTGTCCCTGCTGGCCAGCTTGCCGCCGTACCGCTCGAGCACCGCGGTCAGGCTCGCGGTGAGGTGCTCGTTCACGACTTCGTGCGCCTCCGGGTCCAGCGCCAGGCCGGAGCCGGACGCCATCTGCAGCGCGACGCAGAGCACGGTCACCGGCCGGCGCGTGAGCGGGGCCCCGGCGGCGCCTGGCCCGGGTGCCGGCGCCCCGCCGGGGGCCGACCCGAAGGAAAGAGCCGCGTCCTGGCGCAGGATCGCCGCCTCGAGCTCGCCCAGCTCCGGGGACGGTTCCAGGCCCAGCTCCTCGGCCAGCGTGCTGCGGAAGTCACGGTAGACCTCCAGCGCGTCGGCCTGCCGCCCGCTCCGGTACAGCGAGAGCATGAGCTGGCCGCGCAGGCGCTCGCGCAGCGGATGCTCGCTGACCAGCCCGCGCAGCTCGGCGGCGAGTTCGCTGGCCGAGCCACGAGCGAGACGTGCCTCGGCGCGTTCCTCCAGGCAGGTCAGGTACAGCTCCTCCAGCCTGGTGATCTCGGCCTGCGCGAAGGGCTCATAGCGGAAATCGGCCAGCGGCGGACCGCGCCACAGCGACAACGCCTGGTCCAGTGTCCCGGCCGCCTCCGCCGCGTTCCCGGCCACCACGGCATCACGGCCTTCGGCGATCAGCTGCTCGAACTGCCGGACATCCAGCTCCGCCGGGAAGATCCGTAGCGAGTAGCCCGGCGCCGTGGTGATGAGCCGGCCCGGCGGAAGCACCCGGCGCAGCCGTGAGATCGCCGCCTGGAGGGCGTTGGCCGCGCTGGGCGGGGCGTCCTCGCCCCAGAGGTCGACCAGGAGCTGCTCGCTCGGCACGACCTCGCTGGCGTGCAGCACCAGGTCGGCGAGCACGGCCCGCTGCCGTACGCCGCCGATCGTGATCCGCCGACCGGTGTCCTCGACCTGGAACGGACCGAGGAGCCGCACCTGCATCCTCCGCCCTCCCCAGAGGTGTCAGCGGACTGTCAGCACCCAGCCCTCATTGTCGAACCATGCAGCAAGCAAGGCAATCACAGACAGCCACCGCACCCGCGCTCGCCCCCGACCCGGCCGACCTGGTTGACCGGATCCGGGCCGGGGACGAGTCGGCCTGGCGCGACCTTAGCGATCAGTACGAGCCGCTGCTACGGTGGCTGGCCCGTCAGCACGGGCTGTCGGCCGAAGACGCGGCCGATGTCATCCAGCTCACCTGGCTGCGCTGCCTCGAACACATCGACCAGCTGGCCCACAAGGACCGACTCGGCAGCTGGCTGGCCACGATCTGCCGCCGGGAGTGCATGCGGCTGGCCACCAACGGACGCCGGGAGATTCCGCACAGCGAGCCGGACATGGCACCGCTGATGGCCGACCAGGGCCAGGAGTGGGACCCGTGCGCCGAGGTGCTGCGCGGTGACGAGCGCCGGCGGCTCTACGGCGCGATCATGGCCCTGCCCGAGCGGCAGCGGATGGTGGTCGTCGAGGTGCTGCAGCGTGAGGACCGGAGCTACCTCGACCTCTCCCATCGCCTCGGCCTCCCGGTGGGCAGCATAGGACCGACCCGGCAGCGGGCCTTCACCCGGCTTCGGCGCGATCCCCGGCTCGCCGACCTGTCGTCCGGGACCGGCGACCATGAGCTCCTGAGCGCGTGACCTCCGCCGGGCCCGCCCGGCCCTCACCTTGACTTTGCATGGCAAAGTGAGCTAGCTTTGCAACACAAAGCTAGCGAAGGAGCTGGGATGAACCGGGGAGTCGCCATGCAGGACAGCGCAGACGAGGGAACGGGCATGGACGTCCAGGACGCGGCGGCCATCATGCAGCAGGCCCGTGAGCGGGCCGAGCATGAACTGCGCGTCAGCTACCGGCTGCTGTTCGCCACCTACGGGCTGCTGTACCTCATCGGTTACGGCACGGTTTGGCTGTCGGTGCGCGGGCAGCACCCGTATCACGGGCCGGGCAGCACGGCACTGGTGGTGCTGACCCTGCTCGCCGCGGCGGCCGTGGTCGTCACGGTGGTGGTCGTGGGCCGGGCGTTCAGTGGCGTGGGCGGCTGGTCCGCGCGGCAGCGGCGCGTCGCCCTGCTGTCCTTCGTGACCGCGATCGTGGGGGTGTACCTGCTGGAGGACGCGCTCTTCCGGGCCGGCGCCAGCTGGTCGGTGATCGGCGTGTACGGGGCGGCCGCACCCATGCTGGTCACCGGGATGGCCTACGCCTTCAGCTCCGCCTTCGTGGCGAACTGGTCGGTGTTCGGCCTGGGCATCTGGCTGATCATCGTGGCGGCCACCAGCGCGTTTGCCGGCCCGGTCGGGGTATGGGCTGTGGGCGCGCTGGCCGCGGGCCTGGCGTTCCTGCTGGTGGCGGCCGTCCGGCCGGGACTGCGCCGTTCATGAGCCAGGGCGAACTCGACCCGGTCATCCACGTGCCCGCGCGGCTGCGCATCATGGTCAGCCTGGCCACCCTGCCGGAGGGCGACGACCTGTCCTTCACCAGGCTGCAGGACCTGATCGGACTGACGCCGGGCAACCTGATCACGCACCTGCGCAAGCTGGAGGACGCCGGGTACGTGCGGACCGAGAAGTCTGGCAGCGGCGTCACCGCGCGGACCGGCGTATCGCTCACCCGCGAGGGCCGGGCCGCGCTGGACCGCTACACCGCGGTGCTGCGGCAACTGCTGGACACCGTCGAGCCGGTGTCGCCGCGGCCGGCCAGCGGCTGACTGCGGTCACAGCAGCACCAGGCGGTGCCGCACCGATCCGTATCCGTCGCCGGCCGCCTCGACCAGCAGGCCCAGCGCCCGGGTGGCCGCCTCGCGGTCGACGGGCGCCAGGTGGCCCAGGATCCGTGACAGCTCATCGCGCCGCCACTGGAGCACCCGCGCCACCAGATCCTCCCCGGAGGGCGTGAGTGCGAGCGTCACGACGCCCCGGTGGCGGGGATCACGGCCGCGCGTGACGTGCCCGGAGTTGACCAGCCGGTCCGCGAGCCTGGTCACCGTCGACGCCTCCAGGCCCAGCGCCCGGGCGACGCGCCCGGACCGGGCGCGCCCGAGGTCGGCGAGCACCGCGAGCACCCGGAACTGCGGCAGCGACACCTCCCCGCCCAGCACGTCCAGGCTCCGCAGGGCCACCCCGGCCAGAACCCTGGTGGCCGCCTGCAGCGTCTCCACCATGGCCGCATCGGGCCCGGCCGGCGCATCCCCGGTTGCTGGCTTTGCCATAGGCAACTATTGTAGTTAGCAAGACTTGCCAAGCCTAGAAGTGCCGCTAGGTCCCAGGCAGGGCGCAGTCCCCGGCATCGGCCGCCGCGGTGACGTGCCCGGGTCGCGGAGGCGTAGCGGGATGAAGCGGTTCAGGTACCGGGCCCTGGTCGAATTCGACCAGGGCGCGTCGGGCGGTCCCGGCAGGCAGTACCCCAGCGGAACGCGCGCCCTCATGGTGCACGCCCGGCGCATCGGCGAGCCGTCGGGGCACAAGTACTTCCCGGCCACGATCGTGCTGGACGGCCAGCCGCCGCCCGGTGAGCACGTCGTGGTCCCGATTACCGTGACCGACGACGACGCGCCGTCCTACTTCGCCCCGGGCCAGCCGTTCACGATCTGGGGCGATACCGCCGGCCGCGGCATCATCTCCCGCCGCCTGCTCGCCGACCCGGATCCCGGCTAGCCCGGCGGCGAGCGGGCGGGATTACGACCGGTCCTGGCGGGCCAGGCGCGGCTCGCCGCTGACCGGCGTCGTCGCGCGGCCCACGATGAGCGGGCTCACGAAGGACGGGGCCTTCGGCAGCGTGCCGCGGCCATGCAGGCTCATGGCGCCTCGATTCGTCGTCCTCCGGTTTCTCGCGAAGGTAACGACACAGTCCGCTCGGCCACATGAGGCAGTTGCCCCATCTTCGCGGTTCCGGCCGGGCCGGCCGGCCTCGGAGTTGCGCGCGGCGAGGACAGCGAGATGCTGGTGGAGTCGGGAGGGCAGCATGTCGTTCGTCATCACCACGGCAGACCGTGCGTCGTTCGGGCGGTGCCGTCGGCAGTGGGATTTCGGCGCGGGGACGCGCCAGAATCTCCAGGCGCGGCAGCCGCCTGCGGCTGCGGACCTGGACCGGGCGCTGCGCGATGCGCTGGCCGTCTACTACTACCCGGGGATGTGGGACTGGGATCGCGGCGTGCGGCTCCCCCTGGTGATCCAGGGGCTGGAGCGAGCCCTGGCCCGGCAGCGGGAGCGCTGCGGCGATGCCGCGGACGCCGGCCGCTGGCACGAGCCGCTCGAAGCAGGCCGGGAGCTGCTGGCCCGGTACTTCGAGTGGGCGCCCACGGTGGACCGGTTCGCGCCGGTGCTGGCCGAGGCGGCCTACGAGGTGACGGTGCTCGACCCCGAGCGGTCCTCGGCTGGCCTGGTCACCGCGGCCGGTGAGGCCGTCCGGTACCGCGGTCGCGTCGACCTGATGGCGGTCGATCGTCACGATGCCTACTGGATAGTGCGGCATCGCCTGGTGGACGGAAACTGGGCGCCCACCGAGCAGCTTGTCGCCGACGAGGAGGCCCTCACGGCGTGCTGGGCCTGGGAGCAGTTCTACCTCGGGATGGCCATCACCGGGACCGTCTGGAACGAGATGCGCCGCCCGTCGCCGTCATCCCCGCCGCCCGCCCGGCCGCGGCCGGCCCCGCGGCGCTGGCTCCGGCTGCGGGCCCGCCCGGCCGGCCCGCAGCCCGTCGTGCGCGAGCACGAGCCGAGCGGCGGAGGCCGGTCGATTCCTCAGCACCGGCGCATGTACGCCCAGGCCAGGCGCCCGCGCTGGGTCGATCCGGTCGAGCAGCACGTCACCGGCGAGTTCCGGCGCACCTGGGTGCGCCGCAGCCCGGCCGACGTCGCGCAGGCCGGACGTCAGCTCGGCGCTGACGTGGCCGAGATGACCAGGCGGAACCCCAGCATCGCTCCCAATCCTTCCGACCAGCACTGCCCGGTCTGCCCGTACCTCGATCCCTGCCTGACCCTGTCCGCCGGAAAGGACGCCGGCCCGGTCCTGTCGTCGGGTTACCGCAAGCGGCCGCCCGAAAGCCTGCAAGAAGGGCGCCTGGGCGGCGGCGCCTGGAGCACGGGCCGTGGTGCCGCCCCTCCCAGGTTCCGCCGCGGCCAGGGTCTCTAGCCGGCGGTGCCGCCCCCCGGCGCCGTGCTCAGCGCCAGTTCCGCGATCTTCTGGGCGATGGCGGGTGCCTGGTCCTCCTGCGGGAAGTGCTTGCCGGGCACGACGTGCAGGCGGGGCAGGCCCGCGGCGGCCCGTGCCTTCTCGCCGTAGACGGCCAGCGTCATCGTCGGGTCGTCGGCGGCCCAGACGCCCTGCACCGGGTAGCGGACGTTGCGCACGGCGGCGCGGTAGCGGGCCTGCTTGCCGGGCGTGCGCTCGCTGCTGCGCATGACCCGCAGGAAGGCGCGTCCCCGGTCGGATCCCTTGATGAGCGTGAGGTAGGCGTCGAGTTCGGCCCGGGACACCGCGGCCGGGTCGCCGATGCCCTGCAACCGCATCAGGAAGCGGAAGGCCGGCGGGTTCAGGGATCTCATCCACGCCTCGCCGATGCCGCGGTGGCGGAACGGTTCCATGGTCCAGGGTGACTTGAAGTCGGTCACGTCGACGGTGGTGTTGAGCATGGTCAGCGAGGCGACCCGGCCGGGCACCGCGGCCGCGAGCTCGAAGCCGACCGGGCCGCCGATGTCGTGCACAACCAGGTGGAAGCCGGCCAGGCCGAGTTCGTCCACGGCGGCCAGGCAGAACTTCCCCAGGCCGGTCCAGCTGTAGTCGTAGCCGGGCGGGCGCTCGGCCAGGCCGAAGCCCGGCAGGTCGAACGCCACGCCGCGCAGCCCGCGGGCGGCCAGTTCGGCCAGCACCTTCCGGTACAGGAACGAGGTGCCGATCATGCCGTGCAGGCACAGCACCGCGGGCCCGGTGCCCTGCTCGCGCACGAAGCTGCGCACTCCGGCGGCTTCGAAGTAACGCCCGGCTCGCCGGTGGGTGTCGAGAACCTCGGCCCGGCGGCCGGGGCGGGCTGACCCGGCGGCGTCGTGGCCGCGGGCAGCGTGCTGAAGCTTGGACATGGTTGCCTTCCTGCTGGTCGCGTCGGGGGTTCCGGCTACGGCAACGGGGTAGGGACAGCCGTTTTTTTCCGGTAGCCGGCCCGCCGTCGCGGACGGTCAAGTCCCTGGCACCCTCGGTCAAACGGCGGCGGTCACCAGCGGCCCGGGACGGCCGCTGCGGGGCCGGTAAGGTGAACCGAGGTGATCGGCGTGGACCTAGCCTTCGCTACCGGTCAGGTGGACCCGCCCGACCGGCTGGCCGCCTGGCGCGAGCTCGTGAACCGGGTATTCCTGCCGCTGGCCATCACCCCACTGGCCGGCCGGGGCCGCTCCGGTGCGTTCGAGGCCTCGGTCACCGGCCGCGGCCTGGGCGGGGTGCAGGTCTGGCTGATCGAGGCCAGCCCGATGTCGGCCGTGCGGGCCCGGCCGCACATCGAGGCGTCGGGCGACGATTACCTGCTCGCCCTGCACGTCCGGGGGTCCGCGCACGGTGCCCAGGACGGCCGTGAGGTGGCCCTCGGGCCGGGCGACTTCGCGCTGTTCGATAGCGGCCGCCCCTATGCGATCTCGTTCACCGGCCCCGGCGTGTTCCGGCACGTGGTCTTCCAGGTGCCCCGGGCCAGCCTCGACGCCCGCGGCGCCACCGGCGCCGTGACGGCGCGGCGCGTTCCGGCGGCCAGCCGCGCCGGGCGGCTGGTCTCCCCGTACCTGCGGACGCTAGCCCGGCCCGCGCCATCCGAGCCCGACGTGCTGCGGGGCGGGCCGCTGAGGGAGCTTGCGGAGCCGTACCCGGGCTATCCTCTGGGCGAGGCCTTCATCGACGCCGGGCTCGACCTCGCGGTCGGCGCACTGCGGACCGTGGCCGGATACGCCGGCCGGCGCCGGGGATCGGCGGGTCGCGAGCTCAGGGACTATGCCCTCGCGCACCTGGGCGATCCGGGGCTGTCGCC
>Ga0318524_10000914_pt1 | contig 10568 bp, 12 predicted proteins | sample GRESIP052b4f22_FD_203685 | JGI IMG/M metagenome (GOLD analysis project Ga0318524, IMG submission 203685) | Tropical soil microbial communities from Luquillo Experimental Forest, Puerto Rico - GRE.SIPMG.052b4f22 | ecosystem: Environmental > Terrestrial > Soil > Tropical forest > Bulk soil... | reverse complement strand
GTGCCGGGCTTGCCGAGGAAGGTGCCGATCCACGGCGACCCGAACCCCATCCGGAAGGCCCACAGGACCCAGACGATGAGGACCAGGCAGAACGTGCTGAACACCATGAGCATGGTGTTCACGGCCCATTTTCGTTGCACCAGGCCGCCGTAGAGCACGGCGAGGGCGGGAATGCTCATGAGGCCGACCAGGGTGGCGGCCGTCATCTGCCAGGCGTTGTCACCCGAGCTCAGCCACGCTGCGTAGGGATTCACTGCTTCCTTCCTTTGATGGGCTGGCTCCGAGGGGCTTGCCGGGGCCTTCACGACGGCGTGATCCGGGTAGTCCCGGTGCCGGCCGGCGGTCCGCTTCGGTGTCCGTCAGGAACATCTCTTGTTTCCCATGGCCGGGTTTCGGACGCGTTTCCCGGCTGTTACGCCGGGAGGAACGGTCCCGCTGCGCGGGCGCACGATCGTTTCGACGATGTTTCGGACGAGCCGATATTCAGGCAAGAGCTGACCGATTCTGCCGGGAGCCGGCGCGGCGACGGGGGCAGCAGGACCGAAAGGTCACGTTCAGGTAACGGTGACAAAGGGGCTTGAGGCGGATGCTGGCAGCTGCGGGTCCGCGTCCGGAACACCGGGGCGCGGCCGGGCCGCGAGGTAGTCCAGGCCTACATCACCGCGGTCCCGGGGAACGGCGGGCGGCCGGTGCGGGTGCTCGGGGCGTTCGGCGGCGTGACGGCGGCGCCTGGCGAGGCGGCCGAGGTGACGCTGCGGGTGCCCGCCCGGATCTTCGCGGTGTTCGACGAGGAAGCCGGGCAGTGGTCCTGGCCGGCGGGCGAGTTCACCGTGCAGACCGGGCGGTCCTCACGGGACCTGCGGCTAGCGGTCACCCCGCGATCGGGTGACGGCGGCGCCGCGCCCGGGCCGGCCGGGCGCCCGGTTCACGACGGCGCGACCAGCTCGACCTCGTAACCGTCCCGGTCCTCCAGATAGGCCGCGTAGTGGTCAAGGCCGCCCGCGTGCGGGTGGCGGTCGCTGAAGAGCAGCCGCCACCCGTGCTGCGGTGCTTCCTCGGTGAGCTTGTCCACCTCTTCCCGGGAGGCGACATGGAAGGCCAGATGGTTCATTCCGGGGCGGCACCGGTCGTGACGGCCGGCGACGCGGTCGGGTGATTGCTCCAAGACGATGTAGAGGGTCCCCGCCCGCCAGCTCTGCCCCTCGGGCCACTGGATGTAGGGCTGGTAGCCCAGCTCGACCAGTAGCCAACCCCAGCTGGCCTCGGCCCTGGTCAGGTTCGGAACCCAGAGCTCGATGTGATGGATCATCCCCGTGCCAGCATGCTCCACCGAGCCAGAATGCCAGGTTAAGCGGCCGGACGTGGTGGTTCATGGGACAAGTCTGGGCAATTGACTCCCGGCACGTAACTCCTGGCTCACAGCTCCCGGCACGTCACTCCCGGCTCAGCCGGCCAGGTCCGCGACGGCCGCGAGCAACCGGTCCACGTCGGAGCGGTCGTTGTAGTGGACCAGCCCGGCGCGGACCGCGCTCCCGGTGTCCCTGATGCCCAGCACGCCGGTCAGCTCCCAGGCGTAGTTATCCCCGTCCCAGACGTTCACCTTCCGGTCGGCCAGCTGCTGCGCGACCGCGCGCGGGGTCAGGCCGGCCACGTTGAAGAACGAGGTGGCGGTGCGGTTGCGGGCGTTCCCGTACAGGGTGACCTTGTCCATCGCGGCCAGCCCAGCGAGCATGACGGCGAACAGGCGCTCTTCGTGGTCGTGCGCGGCGGCCATCGAGGCGAGCACCCGCTGCCGCCTGGTCCCGGCCGCCGCGGCGTCCAGCCCGGCCAGGTGGTCCACCGCCGCGGCCGTCCCCGCCAGGTCGGCGAAGGGCGGGGTGCCCCACTCGAACCGGTCCGGCACGGTGTCGGGCGCCGGGTCCAGCTTGTCCGGCCGCAGCGGCTCGAGCAGCGCCGGGTCCGCGATGACCGCGCCGATATGCGGGCCGGACCACTTATAGGCGCTGGTGGCGTAGAAGTCGGCGCCGAGCGCGGCGACGTCGGTGGGGCCGTGCGGGGTGGCGTGCACCCCGTCCACGTAGCTGAGCGCGCCGGCGGCCCTGGCCTTCGCCGTGATCGCGGCAACGTCGGGGCGGGTGCCGATGATGTTGCTGGCCGCGGTCACCGCCACCAGCCGGGTCCGCTCGGTCAGCAGCGCGTCGTACTGCCCGGCGGGCAGCTCCCCCGCGGGCAGGTCCACCTCGGCCCAGCGGACCACCGCGCCGGCCCGCCCGGCCGCCTGCACCCACGGCCGGATGTTCGCGTCATGGTCCAGGCGGGACACGATCACCTCGTCACCTTCTCGCCAGTCCCGAGCCAGGGCGGCGGCGAGCCGGTAGGTCAGCGTGGTCATGTTCGGCCCGAGGATCACGCCGCCCGGGTCCCCGCCGACCAGGTCGGCGATCGCCCGGCGGCATTCGGCCATGATCGCGTCGGAGCGCACACTGGCCGGGAACGCGCCGTCGGAGTTGCCCAGCCCGGACCGCTGCGCGTCGCCGATCGCGTCAATCACCGGCGCGGGAAGCTGGGTGCCCGCCGCGCCGTCGAGGTAGGCGTAACCGTCGGCCAGGGCCGGGTACATGGCCCGCACCGCGCTAACATCCAGCCCCATCCGTGCTCCCACGAGTTCTCGCAACGCTGGTCAATTGTCGTTGTCGGGCACAACACCCACATTCTTCTGCAGGTGATGCACCAGCAACCACAAACGCCGGCAGTGGATTTGTCACCGCGGAGGGCGGCCGGAGGCGCGCAGCATGGCCTGCCAGGCGCCCTCGCGCCCGACGGTACCGGCGCGGGAGCCGCCGTTGCTCCGGGAGCCGCCGCTGGCCCGGGAGCCGCCGTTGGCCCGGGCGCCCGCGACCGCCGCAACGTTCGGGGCCACCGTCACGGCGGTGGCCAGTGGCAGGTGCGGCATGCCTGCCCGCCACCCGGCAGCCAGCAGCTCCGGGCTGGCCGGCTCGTAATCCTTGCCCAGCGAGGCGGCGAGATCCCACGCGTGGAGGTGCCACTCCACGGAGGCAGCGCCGACCATGCCGCCCACGGTCACCACGGTGTCGCCGAACCGGTGATGCGGGAGTTCCCAGGCGCTCAGGGTGCGGTCGGCGTAGGCGCGCGCGGAAGCCGCGAACGCGGCGATGTGCTCGGGCCCGGTCGCGTCCGGGAGCGCCGCGAGCTCAGCGCTGTTCTGCCTGGCCAGCTTGCGCGCTAGGCTCTCGGGGCTGGGGGTGCGGGCCATCAGCCGGGCCAGCCGGGACATCGGCGCGTCATCAAGGTACTCGTGGTAGTCGTCCGCGACACAGCGCAGGTGCCCGGCCAGGTCGGCGGCGCGCCACTCGGGGCAGGTCGTCGGGGCGGCCCACGCCTCATCGGTGAACTGGGCGGCCAGCTGGCAGATGACGGTCACGCCGGAGTGATACATGGCGAGCGCCGGGCCAGGTGCCCAATCGATCATGGACTGCCCCCAACGGTCCTGTCTCGGCCACACCCCACGGGCCGGGCTAGCCAGCGTGCCAGAGTGGCGGTCTCTCCGCCACCCCGTCGGGGGCACGGCTGCGCCACGAAACCGCCCGTAACACCCCGATCGGGACTGAACCGGGCGGTATCGACCCGGGGGGACGACCCTCCGGAACCCCCCCGCTGCCCCCGTCCGGGCGGCGGAAAACCAGATGACATCCGCGCGGCCCGGCGGTTAGCGTCACAATAATGCCCCCCGAGCACGCCGTTGCCGACGCGCGTGCCCATTCCCCGGCGACCCCGCGGGCGGCGCTGTGGCGGCTCCGCAGTTATCTGCGGCCCTACCTGGGGCGGTTGATCGTCATGCTGGCGGCGGCATGCGCCTCGGTCGGCACGGCCCTGGTGATACCGCTGCTGATCAAGGCGCTGATCGACAGCGGGCTGGCTACAGGTGACCGCAGCTTGGTGCTGCCCATCGGGCTCGCCGCGACTGGGCTCGGCGTAACGCAGGCGGCATTGAACTTCACCCGGCGCTGGGTACAGGCCAGCGCCGTTACTGGCATGGAACAAGCCATGCGCCGCGACCTCTACGCGCACCTGCAGCGGCTGGACATCGGGTTCCACGACGAGTGGCAATCCGGCCAGCTACTATCCCGTGCCACCACGGATCTGTCGGCGATCCGGCGGTTCGCCGGGTTCGGCACCGTCTTCCTGATCACCAACGTGGTCACGTTCGTCGCGGTCGTCGCGCTGCTCATCCACCTCAACTGGTGGCTGGGCCTGATCACCGGCGGGGTCTTCCTGCCGGTGGCCCTGGTAAGCGCCCGGTTCGAGCGGCGCTACCGGGTGCTGTCCCGGCGGTCTCAGGACCAGCAGGGCGACCTGGCGACCTACGTCGAGGAATCGGCGACCGGGATCGCCGTGCTCAAGGCGCTTGGCCGCCGCGGCCAGGCGCAGGCGCGGCACGGCGGCCAGGCGTCACTGGTCTACGAGACCCAACTGGACAAGGCGCGGCTGCGCGGCGCGTTCTGGGCCACGCTCGACCTGATCCCGAACGCGGTCATCGGGTTGACCCTCCTGCTCGGTGCGATCGCGACCAGCCAGCACGCGCTGACGCTTGGCGGCCTGGTCGCCTTCATCACGCTCACCCTGGAGCTGGTCTGGCCGATCGAGGCGATGGGCTACATCCTGGCCAGCGGCCAGGAGGCGGCCACCGCGGCGCAGCGCGTGTACGAGATCCTCGACACGCCGCCGGCCGTGGTCTCCCCGCAGGACACCGGAGGGCCGGAGGACACCGGGGGGTTCCGGGGGATCGCTCCCCTGGGCCAGCACAGCCCGGCCCGGCTGCGTTTTGACGGGGTGGAGTTCCGGTACCCGGGCGCCCGGCGCCCGGTGCTGCGGGACTTGTCGCTGGAACTGCGGCCGGGCGAGACCCTCGCGCTGACCGGCGCGACCGGCTCAGGCAAGACCACGCTGCTGCAACTGGTGCCGCGGCTGGCCGACCCCACGGCCGGATCGATCACCCTGAACGGCACCGACATCCGCGACCTCCCGCTGCCGGTGCTGCGCGGGCTGATCGGCAGCGGGTTTGAAGACCCCACCCTGTTCTCGGTGAGCGTCCGGGAGAACGTCGCGCTCGGGGCGCCCGACGCCACCGACGAGCAGATCGAGCAGGCCCTGGCGGTGGCGCACGCGGGCTTCGTGGCCCGGCTGCCCTGGGGGCTGGACACCAGGATCGGCGAGCAGGGCATGGCGCTGTCCGGCGGCCAGCGGCAGCGCGTCGCGCTGGCCCGGGCGATCCTGGCCAAGCCGCCGCTGCTCATCCTCGACGACCCGCTGTCCGCGCTGGACGTGCGCACCGAGGAGAAGGTGACCGCCGCGCTGCGGGACGCGCTCGCCGGGACCACGGCGCTGCTGGTCGCGCACCGCCCGTCCACGGTGCTCCTCGCCGACCGGGTGGCGCTGCTCGCCGACGGGCGGATCGCCGCCACGGGCAGCCACGCGGAACTGCTCGCCACCGAGCCCCGTTACGCCGAGCTGATGGGCGACGTGCCCGCCGAGCCGCTGCCGCACGACGAGGCCGAGGCGGTGAGCCGGTGACCGCGACCCAGCCGTGGCGCGGCGTCGCCGCCGAGAACGCCGACATGGTCACCGGCAAGCTGTCGGCCCTGCTGCGCCGGCGCGCCCGGCGGCTGCTCACCGCGCTACTGCGGCCCTACCGGCGCCAGGTGGCCTGGGCGCTGGTGCTGATCGTCGTCGCGAACCTCGCGGCCCTGGCCGGGCCCTGGCTGGTCGGCCTGGCCATCGACCAGGGGATCCCGCCGTTGGTGCACAGCCGCGACGTGGCCCCGCTGGCCGCCATCATGGCCGCGTTCTTCGTGGCCGTCGCGGTGCAGGCCGTCACCACCCGGGCATTCATCCGGGCAATCGGCCGGTTCGGCGAGGGCGTGGTCCGGGAACTGCGCCGCCGCCTGTTCGCGCATTTCCAGCGGCTGCCGGTGGCGTTCCACGAGCGGTACACCTCGGGCCGGGTCATCTCCCGGCAGACCTCGGACATCGACTCGATCTCCGACCTGTTCGAGGAGGGCCTCGACTCACTGGTGTCCGCGGTCTTCTCGCTGCTGCTGGTGGGCGTGGGCATGCTGCTGCTCGACTGGCCGCTGGCCCTGGTGGTGCTGGCCGGGTTCGGCCCGCTGGTCGCGCTCACCCTGTGGTTCCGCCGCGAGTCGGCGATCGCCTACCGGCGCAGCAGGGAGGCGATCGCCGACGTGATCGTCGCGTTCGTGGAGACATTCGGCGGCATCCGCGCGGTACAGGCGTTCCGGCGGGAGCGCCGCAACGAAGAGATCTTCTCTATCCTTAACGGCCGCAACGCCGCGGCCACCCTGCGGTCCATGCGGCTGATCGCGGTGTACTCCCCCGGGATCACCCTGGTCGGCAACGTGGCCGTCGGTGCCGTGCTGCTATACGGGGGGCTGCGCGTGGCGGACGGCGACATCAAGGTGGGCGTGCTTGCCACGTTCCTGCTCTACCTGCAGCGGTTCTTCGACCCGCTGCAGGACCTGTCGCAGTTCTATAACACGTTCCAGTCGGCCGCGGCGGCGCTGGAGAAGATCTCCGGCGTGCTGGACGAGCCGCCCGCGGTGCCCGAGCCCGAGGTTCCCGCGGAGCTGCCGGCCCGCAGGGGGGCCGGCCGGGAGCTACGGCTGCGCTCGGTGCGCTTCGGGTACCGGGAGACGATCGTGCTCCCGGACATGAACCTGCGGATTCCAGCCGGGCAGACGGTCGCGCTGCTCGGGGAGACCGGCGCGGGCAAGACGACCGTGGCCCGGCTGGTGGCCCGCTTCTACGACCCCGGCGAGGGCAGCGTGCAGCTCGACGGCACGGACCTGCGGGACCTGCCAGACGAGCGGCTGCGGTCCGAGGTGGTGCTGGTCACCCAGGAGAACTTCCTGTTCACCGGGTCGGTCGCGGACAACATCGAACTGGGCAAGCCGGGCGCCAGCCGGGCGGAGACCATCGCGGCCGCGACGGCGATCGGCGCCCACGCCTTCATCACGGCCCTGCCCGGCGGCTACGACGCCGAGGTCGGCAAGCGCGGCGGCCGGCTGTCCGCGGGCCAGCGCCAGCTGGTCTCGTTCGCGCGGGTGTTCCTGGCGGCGCCGGCGGTGCTGGTGCTCGACGAGGCGACCTCGCTGCTCGACCTGCCCAGCGAGCGGGTCGTGCAGGCGGCGCTGCGCACGATCCTGGCAGGGCGCACCGCGCTGATCATCGCGCACCGGCTGTCCACGGTGGCGATCGCCGACCGCGTGCTGGTGATGAGCGGCGGCGAGATCGTCGAGGACGGGCCGCCGGACCTGCTGCTGGCGGGCAGCGGCCGGTACTCTGCCCTGCATGCCAGCTGGCAGTCCAGCCTTTCCTGACATGAAGGTCAGTGATCGGGCCGCGCGAAATTGCCGTGCTAGAAGGCGCGATGAGACCATGTGCCGGGAGATCGTATGGCGACAGACGGCACTACGACGGCTCAGCGCGACGATGCCGGCCGCTGGCCCCGGCCGCTGACCCGGCCGCGCCGACCCGCGCACCTGGCACTGCTTGCCCTGCTCGGTACCGGGCTCGCGGTGTACGCCTGGATGGTCGCGGGCGCGGCGCCGTTCAGCCGCGGGGCCCTGGTCGGGGTGGTCATTCCCGGGGCCGCGCTGGGAACGATCGCGCTGGTCCGGCCGCCGGAGCGGATCGCACCGCCCGACCAACTCGACATGACCGGGATGTCGTACTGGCTGATCTGCCTCGCGGCGTTCTTCGAGTGGGAGGCGTCCGCCTACAAGGACAATTCCTGGCCCTGGCATCCCTCCTTCACCGACCTGATCGGCCCGCTGCTGGGCCCGCACCTGATCAGGAGCGCGGCGATCCTGGTGTGGCTGCTGGCCGGCTGGGCACTGGTCAGGCGGTAGCCATGCCCCCGATCCCGACCCGCGCCATCACGATCATTGGATTCGTGGTGGCGGTCACGGCCATGGTGGTGCTGGAGATCCTGGCCCGGCGGCCCGGCTCCCGGATCCCCACGGTCGGCCAGTGGCTCGGCTACCTGATGCGGCCGAAGCTCGGCCGGGTCCTGGTGCTGGCGGGCTGGTGGTGGCTCGGCTGGCACTACTTCGCCCGATAATGCCTTAGACCTGCTGGCCGGCCAGCGCGCCATCGCCAACCTGGTGCCGCGGTTGCTCTAAGCTGGGCGTCGTGAGGGGAAAGCGCAATCCGGTCAGCCCGGAGGCTGCGGCCAAGTACGACGCCGACGTTGCCCTGGCGCAGCGGTTCGACGACCTCTTCGCGCAAGCGAGGTCGGCCGAGCAGGCCCTGCGTGAGGCGCAGGCCGACGGCGCCAGCCTGGAGGAGCAGCACCAGGCCGGGAAACGCCTCGACGGCGCGCTGACCGACGTCATGCAGGCCGCGTTCGCCGCGCAGCGGGCGGAGATCGGGCCGCGGGGCTACGACGACCGGATCTACCGGCGCAAGGCGATGGCCACGTCGCCGGTCCGCGCCTGGACCATGGAGGCCGAGCGGCTGCTCACGCTGCGCGAGAGCCACCGGCTGACCGGGATCCCGCAGCTGCCGACGCGCCCGGCAGGGCCATCGGTGGCTCCGGGTGCCGCCGTGGACCAGACGGTAGTCGGCTGACGGGAACCGCCATGTGCCCACATCTGCCACAGTGCCCGGACGCGCAGGCCACCGACCGCGAGGCCGCCCGCGCCGTCGCGTGCCACCCGGAGCAGGGCTGGACGCTGCTGTGCAACGGCGTCGTGATCTTCGAGGACACCGGTGAACTGCTCCCCGGCGGCGAGATCATCGAGCCGCACCGGACGGCCGCCCTCCGGTAGCCGCGCGAGTCACGTCTGCGAGCCACGAGCCGACCACACGGCGGATCGCACCGCCCTGGCCCGCCAGCGCGTGGGACGCGCCCGGCAGCACCACCACCCGGATCGCACCGGACTCCTCGGGAATCCCGAACGGGTCGTTAGCGCCGTTGACGACCAGCACGTCGGTGCCCGCCTCCGCCAGCTCGGCGGACCGTGACCGGTCGGGGCGGCCCGGCGGATGCAGCGGGAAGGCCAGGGCCAGCACGGCCAGCGCGCCCGCCTCCCGTGCGGTGCGGCAGGCCACCCGGGCCCCGTTGCTCCGGCCGCCCTGGACCAGGGGCACCCCGGGGAACCGCCGCCGCAGCTTGCGGGCGAGCTCCAGCCACGCCTGGTCCTGCCGAACGGCGGAACCGGGCGCCCGGGCGCCGCGCACCCGGTATGGCTGGATTACGCGGACCACCACCGCGCCAAGGTCCAGCCCGGCCTGCCGCGCGGCCAGCACATCGGCGCTGTGCGTGCCGCCGCCCGCTCCGTGGGTCAGTACCAGCAGGAACGGCGGGTTCTCGGCGGCGTCCAGCTCGGCCCGGGCGGGCCCCGCGCTGGTGGAGATCCTCACGCCGCGCAGCGTACCCGTGGCCGGGGCGCGGATCGTTGCCGGGCGCTACCCGGAGTGCTGGTGCAGGAACGCCAGCGTCCGCTGGTTGAAGCCCTCGACGTCCTCGTAGATCGGGGCATGCGCGCAGTTCTCGAACACCACCAGGTCCGCACCGGGGATCGCCGCGGTGAGCGGCCCGGCAAACCGGGTCGAGGTCACTGCGTCATGCTGCCCGAACGTGATCAGGGTTGGCGCCCGGATGGCGCCGAGCACCTCCCGCGCGTCGTGGTCGAGGACCGCCTGCGACTGGCGGAGGAACGCGTCGACGGGCGGCATCGGCCGCCCGCGGACGAAGTCGGCGAGCGAGTCGATGTACTCGGGCCGGGCGGCGTACAGCTCCGGGGTGAAACACCAGGGGAAGATCCCCTGGATCGCCATGTCCGTGACGCTGCCAAGACCCTGCGCCATGGTCCGCCAGGTCTCGACCACCGCGCGGAGGAAGGGATCGGTGCGGTCCCAGGCGCTGTGCAGCGACAGGGAGGCGACCCGTTCCGGGTGCTTGCCGGCCAGCCACATGCCCGTGGCGGCGCCGAGCGACAGCCCGGACACATGTGCGCGATCCACGCCGGCGGCCTGCATGAATGCGGCCACGTCGTCGGCGAGCAACTCCGTGGTGTAGGCGCCCTCCGGCTTGCCGGACAGCCCCGCTCCGCGCAGATCTACGGTGAAGCAGGTGAAGTGCTTGGCGTACTCCGCGACCTGGAACGCATAGCACGCCTGATCGGCCGCGAGGTACGGGATGAGAACCAGCGGCTCGCCCTCGCCCTGGACCTCGTAGTAGACGTCAATGCCGTTCGCCTGCACCGTCGGCATCCTGTGCCCCTCTCGCTTGGTTGAGCACAGCATCCCACGTCACTAGTGTGCCGCCATGGCCATTGACTGGCCCGCGTGCTCTTACGAGACCTGGCGGGCGACCTGCGACACTCTGCACGCGCACACCCAGGTGCTGGGCAAGCTCGCCGCAAGGCTGGCCCCGCCCGAGCCGCAGCTCCAGCACGCGGCGCTGCGGCTGACCGCGCGAGGCTGGGAGACCGCGCCGCTGCCCGCGCCGGACGGCTCCGGCGCGG
>Ga0318524_10000913_pt1 | contig 10569 bp, 8 predicted proteins | sample GRESIP052b4f22_FD_203685 | JGI IMG/M metagenome (GOLD analysis project Ga0318524, IMG submission 203685) | Tropical soil microbial communities from Luquillo Experimental Forest, Puerto Rico - GRE.SIPMG.052b4f22 | ecosystem: Environmental > Terrestrial > Soil > Tropical forest > Bulk soil... | reverse complement strand
GGCCTGGTGGTGGGCCACTTCACCGACCCCGAGGGCAACCTCATCGGCGTCGCGGGCGCCACGTAGTCCCTGGGCGGCGCCCGCGGCGCGCCTGCACGCGGACCGCCTGCCCGGTGCCTCCCGGCCGCTATGATCGGCCCCGTGAAACAGGGTGCGCCGGCGGACGAACAGACGCGCGAGACAACGGGCAACGGGACCGGCCCGGCCGTTGCGAGCGGGTCGCTTGCCCTGGTCAACAGCGGGCTGTTCGCGGATGCGTCCAACTTCGACCTGCGCTACGTGCCCGATTACGACCGGATCCACGCCATCGTGGGCGCGCTCCGCACGCTCGGCCTGAAGGTCGTACTGACCAGCGGCTCTTTTGACATCCTGCACGAGGGCCACTCGATGTACCTTGAGGCGGCCCGCCGCTTCGGTGACTTCCTCATCGTCGGCCTGGACAGTGACGAGAAGATCCGGGACCGCAAGGGCCCGCACCGGCCCGCGGTGCCCGAGATGGAGCGGCTGCGCATGGTGACACACCAGCGCGGCGTGGGCCTGGTCACGCTCAAGCACCTGGCCGACGAGCGGTGGCGGCTGATCAAGACCATCCGCCCGGATGTGCTGGTGGCCACCGCCGACACCTACTCGCCCGCCGAGATCTCCGAGCTTGAGGAGCGGTACTGCGGGCGGGTGGCGGTGCTGGAGCGGATGGCGACCGTGAGCACCTCGGCCAGGCTGCGCCGGATCCAGCTCGGCCTGCCCGAGCCGTGGGATCCGCCGGCCGGCGAGGCGGGCGGGCCCGCCGACGGCGGCGAGCCGGGCAGGTCGCCGGCCTCCCCGTGAAGCAGGTACTGCTCTATCTCCCGGTGATCCATGCGGGATACGAGGCCTTCCTGCGCAAGCACTCCGACGCGGCCGGAATCCTGCTCCTCGGGCACGGGTTCACCGCGGACTATCCCAGCCTGGCCAAGGACATCCGGGCCCTGCCCGCGGCGCGGGCAGCCAGCTACCTCCGGCTGGTCAGCGGCGATGCCAGCATCCGCGTGGTGGAGCCCGCGGATCTGGCCGGCGCGGTCACCGGCGATCCCCTGGTGCTGCCCGACGAGGAGGTCATGCGGGACATCGCGGACCGGTATGGCCTCGGCACCGGGCGGAGCCTGGTGTTCGACCGGACGTTCCTGCGCTGGGACCGGGACTGGGCCACCGCCAAGGCGCCCGTCAGCTTCGACGGCGAGATCACGGCTGCCGAGCTTCCCCGCGAACTGCTTGGCCGGGCCCAGGCCCTGGCCGGGCGCAGTTCGGACTGGTGGCGGCAGGTGGGGGCGGTGGCCACCCGGGCCGGGCAGGTGCTCGGCTGTGCCTGGAACCACCATCAGCCGACCGAGTACGCCCCCTACCTCAACGGGGATCCGAGGGACGCGTTCGAACGCGGCGTCCGGGCGGACCTGTCCACGGCCAGGGACGGGACCAGCCTGGCCGGTGCCGACCTCTACACCACGACGTTCCCGTGCCCGGCGTGTGCCCGGCTCATCGCCGAGGCCGGGTTCGCCCGGTGCTTCTTCGCCGGCCGGTACTCGGTGCTCGACGGCGAGCAGACGCTGCGCGCCCGGGGTATCAGCCTGATCTGGGTGGATACTCGCGCCGGGAGCTGAACCTCATCCGCACCGGCGGCGCGCCCGGATCGTCCGAGCCAACCAGCACGTGCGCGTGTACGTGGGCGATGGTCGCGCCGGTGAAGCGGCAGTCACCGTTGCGGACACCCAGGCCGTAGTGCCGCACCCCAGAGGCCTCCGCCGTGGCCGCGAGCGCCACCCAGAAGTCGCTGCGCACCTCATCGCTGAGTTCTAGCAGGTCTCCGGCATGCTGGTCGGGCACGAGCAGGAGGTGCAGGCTCGTGCCCTGGTACGGGAACGCGTTCGGGGTGACGCTCCAGTGCTCGGTGGACAGCAGGATCCGCTGCTGCGCATGGCTGGCCAGGTGCTCCGGGCAGAACAGGCAGATCCCCGCGGCGTCGAGCCGGGCCATCTCGGCCTGCTGCTCGGGTGTCCGCACGTTCTCGAAGCAGTACAGGCTCACCGCGCCGCCCGCCGGTAGTCCAGGAACGAATACGGCAGTGGGCCCTGCGCACCGGCCTCGTCGTCCCGGCCGGCCAGCTCGAACTCGGCCAGCCAGCCGTCGGGCATCGCCCGGTCCCCCGCCACCTCGCCGTGCACCCGGGTCAGATACACGCGGTCGGCGTGCGGCAGCACGTCGCGGTAGACCGACTCCCCGCCGATGACGAAGAACTCACCGTCCCCGGCCTGGGCCGCGAGCGTCTCGGCCAGGGCCAGCGCCTCGGGGAGCGACCTGGCCACGAGGACCTCCGGGTAGCCGGTTTCGCCGAGGGTCCGGCTCACCACGACCGAGGTCCGGCCGGTCAGCGGGTGCCCGAGCCGGTCGAGGATCGACTGATAGGTAAGCCGGCCCATGACCACCACGTGCCCGGTGGTCAGCTCGCGGAACCGGCGCAGATCCCCGGGCAGGTGCCAGGGCAGCGCCCCATCGGCCCCGATGATCTCGTTGGCCGACGCCGCCACGACCAGCGAAACGATCATGGGGAAACCGGGATGGACGAGATCGCCGGGTGCGGGTCGTAGTCGCTGACCTCGAAGTGCTCGGCGCGGAACTCATGGATGTCGGTGACCTTCCGCCCGTCCTCGGTGATCTGGACGGTGGGCAGCCGCCGCGGCTCGCGCTCCAGCATGACCGCGACCGCGTCCCGCTGGTTCTCGTAGACGTGCGCGTCGGAGATCGTGTGGTAGTAGGCCACGGCCGGGATGCCGGTGAGCTGCTCCAGCATGAGCAGCAGCGCGGCGTACTGGATCATGTTGGCCGGCACGCCGACGGGCACGTCCCCCGAGCGCTGGAACATGTGCAGGTGCAGGCCGCCCGCCAGCACCCGCACGTGCACCCAGCCGTGGCAAGGCGCGATCGTGGTCTTCGGCGTCTTGCCCGTGCCGCGGACCTGATATTGCGGGATCCACGGGGAGACGAAGTGGGTCCGGTCCCCCGGCAGCTCGGTGAGCTGCTCCACCAGGTGCTGGAACTGGTCGAATCCCGGCCCCTCGGCCGTGGGGAAGTCACGGAACGCGCCGCCGTAGGACCCGGGCCCGAGGCTCCCCGGCGCAAGCCCGCGCGACGACGTCTTCTCCGGCGTGGCCCACGGGCCCCACCAGTCGCAGCCGAACTCGGCCAGCTCGGCGAGCGTCGTCGCCCCGTTGATGAACGCGCACAGCTCGCCGATGGACTTGCGCCAGAACGACCTCAGGCTGCGCTCGGTGATCAGCGGGAAGCCGTTGGCCAGGTCGAAACGCATCGCCTGCTGCATGAGCGTCAGCGCCGCGGGCCCCTGCCGGGTGGGCACGCTCACCCCGCTGGACACGACCCGGTCAAGCAGCAGCCGGTACTGAGAGTCGGGCTCTCGCTCCCCCGGCGGACGGTACTCCACGGCCGGCCTCCCTGCCCCGTCGACACTGCCTCACATCCTCGCCGATCCGCGGACCCGCTGTCTGGCTGCCCCGCCGGTAAATGGGATGCAGCCGCCCGCCCGGCTGCCGATGATGGAGCATGGCCTGGCAGCTCACCGAGGACCTGGATACCTTCCTCACCACCGCGGGCGGCTTCCTGCGCGTCCGCCCCGCGGCGAACACGATCATGCTCACCGCGATGGAGTCGCTGCGGGCCAAGGGTGCGGCCGCGTTCGGGGACGTCACCCCGGTGTTCGGCTGGCTGGCGAGCTCCGACGACAGCGTCGCGGCGGCCTTTATGCACACCCCGCCCTACCCGGTGGTGCTGACGGACATGACCGCCGCGGCCGCCGCCGGGCTCGCGGCGGACCTGGCGGGCCGGGGCCATCAGGCCCCCGGGGTCACCGCCATGCCGGCCCTCGGCGCGGCCTTCGCCGCCGCGTGGCGGGAACACACCGGCCAGCCCGCACACACCGGCCTGCGGATGCGGCTGTATGCGCTGGACACGCTGCTCCCGCCGGACCCGCTGCCGCCCGGCACGGCCAGGACCGCGGATGCCACGGACCGCGGCCTGCTGCTGGCCTGGCTCAACGCGTTCCAGGACGAGGCGCAGCCGGCCGGGCCGAATGAGTCGGAGCGGGTGGTGAACGACCGGGTCGCTTGGGGCGGGCTGGTGCTCTGGGAGCACGAGGGCAGGCCGGTGTCGCTGGCCGGGCGCAACCAGCCCGCCGCTGGGCAGGCCCGGGTCGGCCCGGTCTATACGCCGCCGGACCAGCGCGGCCGCGGATTCGGCGGCGCGGCCACGGCCGCGATCACCCAGGCCGCACTGGACGACGGCGCCGAGGGTGTGGTGCTGTTCACCGACCTGGAGAACCCCACGAGCAACACCCTGTACCAGCGCCTCGGCTACCGCCCGATCAGCGACTGGGCCGTGATCAGCTTCGGCGCCCCCGCGGGGAGTGCGGATCCGTAGCAGCGAGTGGTGCTCTCTGCTCTCCCAGGGGAGAATCCTTGCAACGAGCGGGGGTTGGCCCATGGAGTTGCTTGAGCGAGGGTCGTTCCTCGACGCGCTGGCTGGATACGCGGCCGAGGCCAGGGCCGGCAGCGGACGGCTCGTGCTGGTGTCGGGCGAGTCGGGTATCGGCAAGACTGCGCTGGTAGAGGCGTTCCAGGCGCAGCTGGACGGGGCGCGCTGGCTCTGGGGCCCGTGCGATGGGCTGCTGACACCACGGCCACTGGGGCCACTGTTCGACATCGCCGCGCAGGCGGGCGGCCAGCTTGCCGAGCTGTGCGGCCAGGGCGCGGGACCCGCCCGGCTGTTCGGGGCGTTCCTCGCCGAGCTCGATGCGCCGACGGGCCTGACCGTTGCGGTGATCGAGGACGTGCACTGGGCGGACGAGGCAACGATCGACCTGCTGAGGTTCACCGGGCGGCGGCTGGGCCGGATGAAGGCGCTGGTTCTGGTCACCTACCGGGACGACGAGCTGAGCGACGACCCGCTCCGGCTGCTGGTCGGTGACCTCGCGACCCACCGTGCTACCAGGCGCATGGGCCTGCCGCCACTGTCCGATGAGGCGGTCCGTGCCCTGGCCGGGCGGCGGGACGTGGACGCCGCCGAACTGTGCCGGGTGACCGGCGGCAACCCGTTCCTGGTCTGCGAGGCCATCGAGGCAGGCTGGCCCGCGATCCCGCCCACGGTGCGCGACGTGGTGAGCGCCCGCCTGGCCCGTTCGAGTGCCCCGGCCCGCGAAACCCTGCAGGCGGCCGCCGTCATCGGGACCAGTATCGACCGGGAAGTCCTCGCATCAGTTCTCGGCGGGTCAGCGGCGCCGCTGGACGACTGCCTGAGGACCGGCCTGCTCACGGCCGGCGCGAGGACGGTGCAGTTCCGGCACGAACTGGCCCGGATGGCGGTGGAGGAGGCGATACCGCCGCATCGCCGAGGTGAGCTGCACGCAAGGCTGCTGCGTGTGCTTGGGGACGCGGGCAACACCGACCCCGCCGTGCTGGCCCACCACGCCGAAGGCGCCGGCGACGTTGCCGCGATCCGGAAGTACGCCCTGGAGGCGGCCCGCCGGTCGGCGGCACTGGGTGCCCACCGCGAGGCGGCCGCGCAGTACCAGCGGGCGCTGCGCTACGCCGATACCGCCGACCTGGCGGGCCTGGCCGGCCTGCACGAGGGACTCGCAGCCGAGTGCTCGCTGCTCGACCGGCTGGAGGAAAGCGAGGCGGCGTTGCGCACCGCCGTGCAGATCCGGCGCGAGCTGGCCGACACCATGCGCGTGGGCGCGGACCTGGGCGTGCTCTCCGGCGTCCTGTGGCAGCAGTGCCGCGGGGAAGAGAGCATCCGGGCCGCCGAGGAGTCGCTGCGTGTGCTGCAGCCGCTGCCGCCCGGCCCGGAGCTGGCGATGGCGCAGCTCGGCGTGGCCTTCGGCAGGTGGGATACGGGACGGCGGGCCGAGGCCCTCGACGGCGTCGCCCGGACGCTCGACCTCGGCAAGCGGCTGGGCCGCGACGATGTCGTGAGCCAGGCCCTGGTGGCGACGGGTGTCCTCCTCGTCGACAGTGGCCAGGACGAGATCGGCTCGATCGAGCAGGCCCTCCGGCTCGCGCTCGACGCCAACCTGGAGCAGGAAGCGGCCAGCGCTTACGTTGCCCTGCAGGACAACCTCGTCAAGGTGCAGCGGCTGGAAGAGGCACAGCGCTGTTACGGCGCGGGCACGGCCTTCTGCGAAGGGCGCGAGCTGCGCTGGCGCACGCGCTGCATGCATGGCGCCCAGGCGGATACGTTGCTGCTGCTCGGGCGCTGGGACGAGGCCGTGGATCTCTGCAATGAGGTGCTCGCCATTCCGGGTGTCTCGGCCTCGAATCAGCTCTACCCGCTGCGGGTCCTCGGCACGATCCGCGGTCGCCGCGGTGAACCTGGCGATGCCGAGCTCCTGGATTCCTCGGCAGCCCTGGCCGCGGGGATCGTCTCGCCGGGATGGGTCGCGCAGGTCCGGGCTGTGCGGGTGGAGCTGCTGTGGGTGTCGGGCCAGCCGGACCTCGCCGCCCAAGAGGCAAGGGAGGCCTACGAACAGGCGCTCGGCCGAGTGGATCCATGGCAGCTCGGGTCGCTGGCGATCTGGCTGTGGCGGCTCGGTGCGGGGCTGGACCTGCCGGACGGCCTGCCGGAGCCGTACGCGCTGGAAATCGCGGGCGACTGGCGGGGCAGCGCCGCCGCCTGGGAGCGGCTCGGCCGCACCTACGACGCCGCTCTGACGCGGATCGTTGCCGCGCGAGAGGACGCTGAACTCCGGGCGGCCCTCACCGTGCTTGACGACCTCGGTGCCCGCGCGACCGCTGCCGCGGCCAGGCGGCGGATGAGAGAACTCGGCATGACCTCGATCCCGCGCGGGCCCCGCGCGGCCACCCGGGCCGCCCCGGCCGGGCTCACCGCCCGCGAGCAGGAGGTCCTGGCGCTGCTCTCAGAGGGCCTGGCCGACCGGGAGATCTCCCGGCGGCTGTTCATCTCCGAACGGACCGTGCACCACCACGTGTCCGCGGTCCTGGCCAAGGTCGGCGTCTCGTCCCGGACCGCCGCGGCCCGCGAGGCCGCCCGGCTGGGCATCGCCCCCTGACCACGGCCCACGGCCGGGCGCCGGCTCAGCGGCCGGCGGTGGCGCGCTGGCGGGCGGCGCACAGGCGCAGCACGTTCGCGATCACCTGGCGGCCTGTGCCGCCCGCCGCCGTCAGGATCGATTCCGGGTGGAATTGCACGCCCCAACGGCCCGCCGCGGCGTCCTCGATCGCCATCACCGCGCCGTCCGGCGTCACCGCGGTCACCGTGAACCCGCCCTTGACCTGGCCAGCAACAGCATGCAGCGAGTGGTACCTGGCCGCGATGAAGTCCGCGGGCAGCCCAGCCAGCAGCCCGTCGCCGTCATCGGAGAGCCGCAGCACCGTGCCCGGTTTGCCGTGGGCCGGCTCGGCCAGCAGCGCCAGTTCGCCCCCGGCGTGCTCCACCATCGCCTGCAGGCCCAGGCACACGCCGAACGCGGGCAGCCCCCGCGCGTCGAGTTCGGTGAGCAGGGCGTCGCAGTCGAAGTCCGACGGGCGCCCCGGCCCGGGTGACAGCACCACCAGGTCGGGCCGGTAGTCGTCGAGCGCCGCGGCGGGGAACCCCGCGCGCAGGGTGGTGACCTGGGCGCCCTGCTCGGCGAAGTAGCCCGCCAGCGTGTGCACGAACGAGTCCTGGTGGTCGACGAGCAGCACCCGCAGGCCAGCGCCGGGCGGCGGTTCCGCGGAGCGGGCGGCGGCCGGCCCCGTGGAGCGTTCGGCAGCAGAAGAAGCCGCGGTGGCGGTCTCGGCCAGCGTTTCCAGCAGGGCCCGCGCCTTCAGCTCGGTCTCTTTCTCCTCGGCGGCCGGGTCGGAGTCGAACAGCAGCGTCGCCCCGGCGCGCACGGTGGCCACGCCGCGCTCGATGTGCGCGGTGCGCAGCGTCAGGCCGGTGTTCATGTTGCCGTCGAAGCCGATCCACCCGACGGCCCCGCCGTACCAGCGGCGCGGCGCCTTCTCGTGGTCCTCGATGAACTGCATGGCCCAGGTCTTGGGCGCGCCGGTGACGGTGACCGCCCACATGTGGGTGAGGAACGCGTCCAGCGCGTCGAGCCCGGGCCGCAGCCGGCCCTCAATGTGGTCGACCGTGTGGATGAGCCGGCTGTACATCTCGATCTGCCGCCGCCCGATCACCCGGACGCTGCCCGGCACGCAGACCCGCGACTTGTCGTTGCGGTCCACGTCGGTGCACATGGTCAGCTCGGACTCTTCCTTGGCCGAGTTGAGCAGCGCGCGGATGTTCTCCGCGTCCTCCAGCGGGTCGGTGCCGCGCCGGATCGTGCCGGAGATCGGGCAGGTCTCCACCCGGTCCCCGGTCACCCGCACGTACATCTCCGGCGACGCCCCGGCCAGGCACTCCCCCTCGCCCAGGTTGAAGAAGAACTCATACGGCGCCGGGTTGCGCCTGCGCAGCGCCTGGTAGAACGCGGCGGCCGACGCGCACGGCGCGCGGAACGCCTGGCTGGGCACCACCTCGAACAGGTCGCCGCGGACGAAACGCTCCTTGGCCAGGCCGACAATGCGCGCGAAGGCCCCCGGCTCCGGGTGTTTTTCATGCTCTACGCTTCCCACGGCCCGCCCGGTTCCGCCGGACGTGAAGGGGGATGGGGAGGCGGGCGGGGTGTCCCGTGGCAGGCCCTGGGTGGATACGCCGTCGACGGTGAACTCGTAGGCGTAGCGCGCCGCCGTCTCCCGCTTGCGGTCCACCACGAACAATTCGTCGGGCAGGTGCAGCACCAGGTCGCGCCGGCCAGCGGGGCGGTCGATGCGCGGCGTGACCGGCTCGAACTGGAACGCCAGGTCGTAGCCGAACGCGCCGTACAGGCCCAGGTGCGGGTCGTCGCCCGCGAACGCGGCGATGACCTCGCGCACCGCGGAGAACACCGTCGGGCGCCTGCTCCGGTCCTCCTCCGCGACCAGCCCGGCCGGCTCGGGGATCGTCACGCTGACCTCGTCCGGGCCTGGCGCCGCCACGGGCTCGCCGGCCCGGGCCAGCGCGGCGCGAAGCACGGGCAGCAGCACCGCGCCGCGCCGGTTCAGCGCGCGGGCGGTGACCAGCCTTCCTCTCGCTACGATCTCCGCGCAGGGGTTCACGTAGGCCAGGTGCCAGCGGCTGTACCTGCCCGGGTACTCCATGCCGGAGCTGAGCACCCCGCCGCGCCGCCCGTCCACCTGCGCGCACACCTGATCGATGTCGTCGGCGCGGAACGCCTCCTCGGTACGGGTCACCCGCACCCCGCCGCGGGTGACCGACTCGGCGCGCCTGGTGCCCGGCACCCGGGCAGCAGAGACAGAGCCGTTCGGTTGTGCTGGTCCGCCCGCTGCCGCCGGGTCCGCCTGTCCTGCCGGGTCCACGTGGTGCTCCCCTGTGTTGGGCCCGGTGCCCGGACGCGAGAAGCGACCGCCGCTGCCGGGCGATCGCCTCTGGTCGTTACGTGCGCGAACCAGTCACCGCCTCAGGGGCGGCGCCACCACTGGTTCCTGATCCTGCGCACGCCGGAAGCCTACCGGCCCCCCCGGTGCCTGCGCCAGCGCTGCGTCAGGCCGCCTTGGGCACGCCGGGCTCCAAGGGCGGCGCGCCGACCGCGCAGTTGACCGTGCACTGGGGCTTGGCAGCGGTCGGTGCCACGCGCAGCGCGTCGTCGCGGATCGTGAAGAACGACAGCACCGCGCCGGAGGCGACCAGCGCGGCGCTGGCCAGGATCGCGATCCGGAAGCCGTGCAGAAACACCAGCGGGTGCGACTGGGCGTCGCCGGTCAGGCCGGCCAGCGGCGGGATCGCGGCGACGAACAGCAGCGACGCCGCCCGGGCGACTGCGTTGTTGACCCCGCTGGCCACTCCGGCGTGCCGCACGTCCGCCGTCGCCAGCACGGTTGCGGTGAGCGGCGCCACCACGCCGGCCAGGCCCACCCCGAACACCACGACCGCGGGCAGCACCTCGGTCAGGTACGAGGTGTGCAGCCCGATCCGGGTCATCAGTACCATCCCGATCGTGACCACCACCAGCCCAGCGGTCATCGGGATCCGCGGGCCGATCTTCTGGGCCAGCGCGCCGGCCCGCGCGGACAGCAGCAGCATGAGGAGCGTGACCGGCACCATCGACGCACCCGCCGCGATCGGCGAATAACCGGCGACGACCTGGAGCGTCACCACAAACAGGAAGAACACCACGCCCATCCCGCCGTACACCACGAACGTGACCACGTTGACCGCGGTGAACTCCTTCGACGCGAACACGTCCAGCGGCACCATGGCCTGCGGGTTGCCGGTGCGAGTGCGCTCGCGTTCGGTCAGCACGAACCCCGCGCCGCACGCCACGCCGAGCACCGCCGCCACGATGACCGCTACCCGCGATACTCCCGGCTGCTGCGCCTCAGTCAGCGCGTACGTGATCCCGGCCAGCGCGAGTGCGGCGAGCGCCGCGCCGCGCACGTCGAACCGGCCCTGCGAGGTCTCATCCCTGGTCTCCGGGACGTGCCGGAC
>Ga0318524_10000909_pt1 | contig 10593 bp, 5 predicted proteins | sample GRESIP052b4f22_FD_203685 | JGI IMG/M metagenome (GOLD analysis project Ga0318524, IMG submission 203685) | Tropical soil microbial communities from Luquillo Experimental Forest, Puerto Rico - GRE.SIPMG.052b4f22 | ecosystem: Environmental > Terrestrial > Soil > Tropical forest > Bulk soil... | reverse complement strand
ACGAGGGACCGATCGGCGAGCTGGCGCGGCGTCTGGCCATGACATTCCGGCGTCTCGTCGCGCCGTCGCCGGAGGCCGGTCAGGTCCTGGGCGCGATGGCCGGCCTGGGCGCGCTCGCCGACCTCGAGCCGCGCGTGACGCTCGACGATTTCTGGACGCTCCTCGACGACGCGCTGGCCGCGCCCGTCGAGGCCGACGAGGTGGCGCGGGAAGGGCGAGTCTTCGTCGGCGACCTCGTCCACGCGCTCGGCCTCGCGTTTCCGCTGATCGTGCTGCCGGGACTCACCGAGGGCGGCTTCCCAGGGACGGTCCGCGAGGACCCGATCCTCCTCGACGAGGAGCGACGTCTCCTGGCGGGTCTCCCCTTGGCGGTTGCCCGGCGCCGGCTCGACCACCTGCGCTTTCGCCTCGCCGTCAGCTCGGGGGCGAGTCGGCTCGTCCTCAGCTATCCGCGGGTCGACGCGGAGAGCGGACGCCCCCGGGTGCCCTCCTCGTTTCTCCTCGACCTGGTGGAGACTCTTACCGGCGACCGTCAGGACTTCGAGAGCCTCGAGCGGTTCCCGGGCTGGCGCTGGGTCCCCTTCCAGCCGGCGCCGCCTGCGGCCGTGGCGCGGCCGGTGGACGAGCGGGAGTGGTTGGTCACCCGGGCGCTGGCCGCCCGGGACGCTCCTGGCCGCTTCCTGGCCGACTGTCAGCGGGCGGTGCGCGGGCGGATCACCATCGAGTGCCGGGAACGGCGGTCGGACCTCACGGTTTTCGACGGCCTCCTCGACGCCGGTCCGGCGCTCGACGACCGCCCGATGGTCGCAACCTGGCTCGAGCGCTACGCGACCTGCCCGTTCCGCTATTTCCTCGGCCGCGTCCTGGGGGTGAGCGCCGTCGAGACCCCGGAGCGGATCCTGACCCTCGGTCCGGCCGACCGCGGGAGCCTCGTCCACCAGGTCTTCGAAGCGACCTATCGCCGCCTGGGCGACCAGGGTCTCCTGCCCATCACTCGGGCTCGGCTCGCCGACGCCACGGCTGTGCTGGACCAAGCCCTCGACGACGGCTTCGGGCGGGTCGAGCGCCAAGGGGTGACCGGGCTACCCGCCCTGTGGGCGGGCGAGCAGACGCGGCTGCGCGCAGAGTGCCGGGCCGCGCTCGCGGTCGAGGCCGAGGCGGACCCCGAGGCGGGCGCGTGGCGGCCCGCGCTCCTCGAGGCCGCGTTCGGGATCGCCTGGCGGCCCGAGAGCGGGCCGGCTCTTGACTACGTGCTTCCCGGCGGGACGACGGTTCGACTGGCCGGCTTGATCGATCGAGTCGACCTCTCGTCCGACGGCCGGCGGGCCCGTGTCATCGACTACAAGACGGGGCGGCTGCGAGGTCCCGCCAGGCCGAACCGGCTCGCGGGTGGTCGTGCTCTCCAGCTCCCGGTGTACCGGTTGGCCGCGGCCGCCCTCCTCGAGGGGCGGGGCACGCCAGCCGACGTTGACTCGGCGGAGTACTACCACGTGATCGGGCGGGACGCGGGCCGGCGTGTCCGCTTCACCCGCGACGGCTGGGCGAAGCGCCGGGACGACTTCGACCGCATCCTCGCCCTCCTCGTGGAGGGGATCCAGGCTGGGCGCTTCTTCACCCAGCCGGAGCGCTGCGCGCGTCGCGGGCCCTGCTCCTACGACCCTGCCTGCGGAGCCGAGCGGCTTCGCTGGGCCGAAGCCAAGGCTCACGACCCGGCGGCCCGGCGTCACGCCGAGTTGGAGGAGATCGAGTGACGGCCCTCGTCGACGTCGAAGCGCGCCGGCGCGTCCTGGAGGACCTGGACACGACCCTCCTCGTCGAAGCGGCCGCCGGGAGCGGCAAGACGACCCTCCTCCTCGGCCGCATCGTGACGCTCGTCCGGGCCGGGCGCGCCCGGCTCTCGGAAATCGCGGCCATAACGTTCACCGAGAAGGCGGCCGCCGAGCTCAAGGTGCGCCTGCGCGCTGCCCTGTGGCGGGAGGGGCTTCACCAAGCGCTCTTGGACCTGGAGTCGGCGCGGATCGGGACCATCCACGCCTTCGCGGGAACGCTCCTGCGGGAGCGTCCCGTCGAGGCCGGCGTCGACCCCGGCTTCGCCGTGGCCGACCCGCTGGCGGCGGGCCTCCTCCTCGACGCCGTGTGGGAGCGTTGGCTCCCGGCGTCGCTGTCGGAGCCGAGCGATGTTGGGTCCGCGGCGGCGTCGCCGACCGGCCAGCCGGGCGCCGCTGACCGCCAGGAGGCCATGCCCGGCGAGACAGGGCTGGACCCGGCTCGGGCGGCGGTCCAGCGAGCGATCGCGCTGGGCGTGTCGCTCGACACCCTCAGGGAGCTCGCCTTCGCGCTCGTCGAAGAGCGCGACCGTCTCGACGGGCTGCCCGGACCCGCGCCGGAGGCCGAGCCACTCCCGGGTCTCAACGCCGAGCTTCGGGCCGGAATCGCGCGGCTCGAGGCGCTCGCGGCCGCCTCCGTGCGGAAGCCCGACGACCGGATGGCTCAGGCGCTCGCGGCCCTCGGGGACTGGGCGCGACAAACGGCGGGACTCCCGGAACCGGACCAGCACCGCGCGCTCCTGGAGTCGGCGCCGTACCCGGACAAGGCGGCCACCCTCGGCGCCAAGACGAAGTGGCGCGACCCTCTCCGTCTCCAGGAATGCCGCGACGCCCTGGCCGCGGCCCACGCTCGTATCCAAGCCGCCCGGGCCGTCGCTCGCCACGACCTCGTCGTCGCCCTGGCCCGCTGGGCGAGGGGATTCGTGGATGCCTACCAGGCGCGCAAGGCGCGAGCCGGCGTCCTCGACTTCCACGACCTTCTCCTCCGGGCCCGCGACTTGGTGCGCGACCGTCCCGACGTCCGCCGGGCTTTCCAGCGCCGTATCCGTTACCTCCTCGTCGACGAGTTCCAGGACACCGACCCGCTCCAGCTCGAGATGATCCTGAGTCTCGCCGACGGGGCCCTGCCCGGCAGTCTCTTCATCGTAGGCGACCCCAAGCAGTCGATCTACCGCTTCCGCCGCGCCGATATCGAGACCTACGAGGCGGCGAAGCAGCGGATCGCGCACCGCGGCGCCGTCGTCTCCGTGCGCGTGAACTTCCGGAGCGACGGGGCACTCCTGGAGGCGATCAATCGGGTCTTCGACGGGGTGATGATCCCGCCACCGGACGGAGCCTACCAGCCGCCGTACGTTCCTCTCGAGCCGTCACCCGAGACGCGGCCCGGCGCGCCCCCGATCGTCCTCGCCGTGCCGGCCCCCGCCGGATCCGAGGCCGGACCGCCAACCCGTGTCCCCGTGGGCGACAGCCTCGCCTCCGAGGCCCGCGCCCTCGCTGCCTGGCTTCGCGAGGAGGGCCGGGCCGGACGTCTGGAGTACGGGCACGTCGCGATCCTGTTTCGCGCGATGACGGCCGTCGCCCTGTACGAGGACGCCCTCCGGGACGCGGGCGTACCGTTCCGCACGGTGGGCGGTCGGCACTACTACGACCGTTCCGAGGTCGGTTGGGCCATCGCGTGCCTGTCCGCGATCGAGGACCCCCACGATCCGGTGGCCCTGGTGGGCGCGCTGCGCTCGCCCTTCTTCGGCGTCTCCGACGCGGATCTACTCGCTCTGCGCATCGCCGGCGCCGAGTGGTCCTACCTCCGGGACCTCCCCCCCGGGGCGCCGGAGACGGCGCGACCGGCGTGGGCCACCCTCCGCGAGCTGCACGAGCTTCGAAACGCGGTCGCGCCCCCGGCGCTGGTCGAGCGCCTGTTCGTCCGTACGCAGGTCCTGGCCGCCTACGCGCTCGACCCGGAGGGCGAGGGGCGGGTGGCGAACCTCCTCAAGGTCCTCGACACGGCACGGGCGCTCGAGGCGACCGGCGTGCTGACCTTCCGAGGCTTCGTCCGCTGGCTGGCCGCACGCGGGGCGGCGCGCTACGAGGAAGAGGAATCGGCGCTCGAGGGCGAGGGCGCCGTCCGGCTCATGACCGTCCACCGGGCCAAGGGATTGGAGTTTCCGGTGGTCGTCGTCGCCGACCTCGGACGGGAGGGGAGGTCGAGGGTGAGGCCGACATTGGTCGAGCGAACGGGGCGCGTGGAGATCAATCTCGGTCAGGTCGAGGGGGAGCCGTTGACCACGCTGGGTTGGGAGGCGGCGGAGGCGGGGGAGACGGCCCGCTCCGACGCCGAGGCCCTGCGCCTCCTCTACGTCGCGCTGACTCGGGCCGAGCGGCGGCTCGTGCTGCCGATGCCGGCGGGCGCTCCACCCGGGAGCTTCGCCTTCCACCTGGAGGGGCTGCTCGGGGAGGTCCCCGGGGTTCGCCCGAGCCCGGAGGCGACAGCTGCTCGAGGACGAGGGCCGTGTTCCATCCCGTCCCGAGTGACGATCTCCGGTCCGCCGGAGTCACTCTCGCAATGGCGGGCCGCGCGCAGCGCCGTGCTTGCCCGAGCGGCCGAGGCTTCGGCGCCGGTGGTCCGGCCGTCGACGCGGCGCGCGGCGCCGGATCGTGGCCCTCGGGGCGGTGACGGCCGCAGGCTCGGCGCCCTCGTCCATGCTGCCCTCGCTGCGATCGATCTGAAGAACACCGAAGAGGCGCCGGCCATCGTGGCGGCGCTGGGGGCGCGCCACGGCGTGTCGGCCGACCTCGTGGCCGCGGCCGTCCAGCGGGTCGAGCGAGCCCTGAAGGGCCCGGTACTGGCGCGAGCGCGGGCCGCGAGGTGGGTCGCGCGGGAGTGGCCGGTCACCGCGGAGGTGGAGGGGGCGCTGGTGGACGGGCGGATCGACCTGGTCTTCGAGGACGGTGAGGGCCTGGTCGTCGCCGAGTTCAAGGTGGAGGGCGATCCGGACGATGCGGGCGAGCAGGCTCGCCTGTACGCCCAGGCGGTCGCCCGGGCCACGGGCCGCCCCGTCCGCGAGGTGCTGGTGGTGCCCCTGTCGGGCTGACCGGAAGGGTCGGGGTTACCGCGGCGGGCGCGCGGAGGACGCATGCTCTTCGCGTGGTCCGAGCGGGATGAGGAGCCGCTGGTCGTCCGTTCCGGCATGACAGCAGGCGCCGAGCCCCGGCGACCGGGTGGTGCCTCCCACGTCATGGCCTGTGATCTCCGTCTCCGGCCGACGGTCCTCGCCGAACGTCTCGATGCTCCCCGCGCCCGAGTACAGCTCCCGGGGGATGCCGTTCGGGTCGGCCACCCACACCTTGTCCGCGCGGGCGTAGCAGCACCGGGCGCCCCGCGATTCCACGTGGGGCGGGCTGCAGAAGGCAGTCGAGCGTCGTGGCCAGCTCAAGCCCGGAATCGGTCCTGATCCCGAGGTGGTCCATGCCGGGGACGAGCCTCCGGGTTGAGACGGCGAAGACGAGCGGCAGAGTGTCAGGCTCCCACTGCGCGGGGTCGGGCTTCTCGACCGCAGGCTGGTCGAAGATGAGCGAATAGGTGGCAATCCTCTCGGCCAATTGCGCGTGGTCACGTGGACGTGGAACCGGTCGCGTTGACGCCCGTGGACCCGGGCTGGTAGCCTCCGATCGTGGGCCGGGCGCCGGTCGGTCTCGACACCATCGTAGCGCGTTTGCTCGTCATCTAGGTTCGCCGGCTCCGCTCCCTAACGGTCTTCCGATGAGCCCGCATCACGAACCAGGAATCCCACCGCGGCCCGACGCTTCGTCCGACGCGCCCTGGACGGTGGTGGACCCCCGTCTGCGGGATGGTCATCGATCCGGCCACCGCTGCCGGCCCGCTCGACCATGCAGGGGTCCGGGGGTTCTTCTGCTGCGCGCACTGCCTGGAGCGCTTCCAGGCCGATCCATCGGCCTACATCAAGCAGACACCGGTCCCGGTTGAACCGGCGATGGAGGCCGACCTGCCCGAGGCTGGGGGCGATCGACGAGTCGATGGTGAGCGGGGCGCCGATTCCCGTCGAGACGGGGTCGGGAGACAAGCTGATCGGCGGGACGCTCAACGGGACGGGGAGCCTGGTCATGCGCGCGGAGCGAGTCGGTCGAGAGACGCCCCTGGCCCGGATCGTGGCGATGGTCGCGGAGGCGCAGCGGAGCCGCGCGCCGATCCAGCGGCTAGCCGATTGCGTCTCGGCGTGGTCCGTCGGCGCCGTCGCCCTGCTCGCGGCGCCGCCGCTCAGGCGTGGTGGGCGGCGTCGCGCGTGGCGCGGATCAGCTCGGGAAAGCTGTAGGTCGGAACCGCGCAGCCGGGGCCGAGGAGGAGCTTCTGCCGTCCGGCCTCCGCCACAGCGGTTCGCACCTCCTCCCGGAGACGGGCCGCCGAGGCGTAGGGGAACGCGTTGTGCGCAATGCCTCCCAGGAGGGCGCAGGACGTCCACCGACGCATCTCGGCGAGCGACGGTCCCGATTCGCGATCGCCCCACGACCAGACGTGGACGGGATACTCGAGCAGCCGATCCACGTACAGCCGGCCCCCGTGGGCGTGGAGGACGTGGAACTCACCGGCGCCGCGGATGGCCTCCAGGAAGGCGAGGTCGAACGGACGCATGAAGCGCTCGTACTGATCGAGGGTCACCGACTCCGGCGTGGCCGGGACGGAAAAGAAGATGCCGGCCGCGCCCCGGGCCAGGCTCGCCTTGGCGTAACGGATCAGGTTCTCGTTGACCACGCCCAGCGCCGTCTCGAGCGCGGCCCCGTGGTCGCGCATGAGGGGCTCCATCGCCTCCTTCACCACGTTGCGGCGGAGGGTGTTCCAGGCATTGAACACGGTGTCGACGAACAGCGCCCGGCCCCGGAGAGGGGGGGCGAGTAGCTCGATGACCCTGAGCTGCTCCCCGAGCGGCGTCGCCTCGACGTCGAGCGGGCTGAGCCTGGAGAGATCGCGCGCCTCGCGGAGAGTCTCGAACCCGGCCGGCATCGGATAGGAGAAGTCGTTCATCACTTTCAGCCAGTCGAGGTTGTAGGCGTCCAGGAACTCGAGATGAGCCTGGGCGGTCCGCTCGGCGGGGGCGTGCTGGAGACCAAAGTGGTACCAAAGGGTGAACGGCACCCGGTCCACTGGACGGCCGGCGATGGCCGCCCGCACGCGCTCGACGTTGGTCATGAGCAGGGCCTCTCCCGCCGAACCCGGCGGGTCACGAGGACGTCAAGGGCGCAGCGGGCCGTCACAGGACGTGCAGGAGGGAATGGGCGCGGAGGTCGGCCGGGTCCCAGAGCCCGGTCTCACCCAGCCAGCCGAGGGCATCGGTCGGATCGGGCGTGGAGAGGACGGCCAACGTGTCCCCGCCCCCGCCGCTCGCCCCGCCTCGGAGTGTCCCTCCGAGGAGGAGACGTCCCTGGCCGCGTAACTCGATCAGGGCGAAGCGAGCCAGCTCGGGGTCCCCGGCCGGTCCCTCCACCACGGTGACGCGACGGGAGCCGTCGAGCACCACCGGGGGCTCGGCGTGCCAGGGGTCGACGAACTCGCTGAACGGGCGGCTGGCGTGGCCCGCCCACGCTCCCGACCGGTGGTAGGGATCCTCGACGATCAGCGCGTCGACCTCCGCCAGGTGACCGACCCGGTAGAAGAGGTCGGCGCCCCGCCCATCGGGAAAGGCGCCGCCGGCGACGAACGTCCCCGCGGCCCGGAGCTGCCGGAGCCGCTCGATGTGGGCCTGACGGTGGGGTTCGCGCCGCGTGAGGTAGTCGGGGGACGTCGTCACGGCCACGTGGGCGACGATCACGGGCCTCATCATACCGCTCCGCGCGACGGCCTGCCGGGCATCGAATCGCGAGGGCCCCGAGTTCCGTCCTAAAGCGCATGGAGGGACTCGACTTCGTCGTCCGGCACGGCTACCTGATCGTGTTCGCCGTCGTGCTCGGGGAGCAGCTCGGCCTACCCCTCCTGGGGGCGCCCGTCCTCCTCGGCGCGGGAGCGCTCTCGGCGACCGGCCGGTTCTTCGCCCCGACGGCCCTCGGCCTGGCCATGCTGGCCTGCCTCGTCGGCGACTCGGTCTGGTTCCAGCTCGGTCGCCGACGGGGCGCCTCGGTGCTGTCGTTCCTGTGCAAGATCTCCCTCGAGCCGGACTCCTGCGTCCGCCGGACGGAGGACACCTTCGCGCGCCACGGGGCCCGCGTCCTGCTCGTCGCGAAGTTCGTTCCCGGTCTCAACACGGTGACGCCGCCGCTCGCCGGCGTGGTCGGCATGCCGGTGGCCCGCTTCGTCCGGTTCGACGCGATGGGCGCCTTCCTGTGGGCGGGGATGTACCTGGGTCTCGGGTATCTTTTCAGCAGCCAGCTGGAGATGGTGGCAATGGGGCTGGCGACCCTGGGGCGTGGCGCCGGCGTCGTGGTGGCCGTGGTCGTGGGTCTCTATCTCGGCTGGAAGGTCGTCCAACGTCAGCGCTTTCTCCGCCAGCACCGACTCGCGCGCATCACGCCCGAGGAGTTGATGGCGCGGATGACCGGCGGAGAGCCGCTGGTTGTCGTCGACCTCCGAAGCGACATCCACGCGGGTGTCGATGGCACGCGGATCCCCGGGGCTCTCCACATGCACCCCGATGAGCTGGGTGCGCGCCACCAGGACATCCCCCGGGACCGGGAGATCGTCCTCTACTGCAGCTGACCCAACGAGGCGACCAGCGCCCGGGTGGCGCTCCGGCTCCGGCGCCTCGGCATCGTCCGCGTCCGCCCCCTTCTCGGCGGGATCGACGGCTGGCACGCCAAGGGGTTCCCGGTCGAGCCTCTCGTCGTCGCCTCGCTATCCGGCGTCGCCTGAGGCGCGGGCGGAGCCTACTCCCGGCGGAGGACGGGGAGGGGCTTTCGGCCGAGTAGCCGGAAGGTGCCGAGGAGACCGACGGTCGTCGCCAGGATGGTGGCGGCCAGGGCGGCACCGGCGAGAATGGCCGGCTCGGGGCGCCACGACAGTTCCAGCAGGAGACGGAGGATCACGGCCGCCACTGCGCTCCCGAGCGCCGCCCCGGCGAGCCCGGCCACCAGGCCGAGGCAGCCGTACTCGACGGCTGCGGCCCGGAGGACGAGGCCCCGCGTGGCCCCGAGGGTGCGGAGGAGCACCGACTCGGCCAGACGTCGGTAGCGGCTCGCGGCGAGAGCCCCAGTCATCACGACGAGCCCGGCCCCGGCCACGAAGAGCGCCACGATCCGGATGGCGACGGCGATCTGCTCGAGGACGCCTTGCACCCGCTCCAGCACGTCGCGTACGGGCACGGCGGTGACGTTCGGGAAGGTGCGGGCCACCGCCTCCTGGACCGCCGTCTCCCGCTCGCGCGGGACCCGGGCCGTCGCCAGGTAGGTCTGCGGCGCCTGGTCGAGAGCCCCCGCCGAGAAGATCACGAAGAAGTTGGCCGACATGCTCTGCCAGTCGACGTGGCGGAGGTTGTGGACCTCCGCCTCCACGCGGACACCCTGGACGTCGAAGGCGAGCGTGCCGCCCCGGTCGACCCCGAGCGCGCGAGCGGCCTCGTCCTCGACCGACACCCGGGGTCGGACGGTCGCCTCGGCGGCCGTCCACCAGCGGCCCTTGGTCAGCACCGTCCCTGGCGGCTCGTCGCCGTAGGTGAGGACGTACTCGCGCGTCACCCGCCAGTCGTCGGGTCGGCCCTCCCACTCGGCGCGGACGATCGGTCGGCCATTGATGGCCACCAGCCGGGCGCGGACCACGGGGATGAGTGTCGGCTCGCCGCTGTCGTCGATCGCCGCAACCGCCTCCTTGAAGGCCTGGGCCTGGTCGGGCTGCACGTCGACGAAGAAGAAGGTCGGCGCATCCCGGCGGTGCTCCAGGTCCAGCTGGCGCGCGAGTGCACGCTCGAGGAGGGCCACCGTCGTCAGCAGGGTCACCCCCACGCCGAGGGCGACGACCACCCCGACCGCCTGACTGCCCGGGCGGTGGAGGTTGGCCAGCCCGTGACGCCAGGCGAGCGACCGTGCGCGGGGCAGCCGGGCGGCGCCGCGACGGCCACCGACGGCGGCCAGGGCGAGCAGCCCCAGGATGGCGGCGCCCACCGCCCAGTAGAGGCCGCCGATCCGCAGCGAGCCCGCCTGCCACACGGCGAGCGCGCCGAGGGCCCCGCCGATGCCGACCCCCACCAGCATCGGCGCGGGCGTGAGGCGGCGCGCGCCGCTGTCGAGCCGACGCCTGGGCGCGGCATCGCCGACCGGGCTCCCCGTGCCCGGGAGCCGCAGGACGGCCAGGGTCGGCACCCCCCGAACCTGGAGGAGCGGCCAGAGCGCGCACAGAAGCGTCGTGACGATGCCGACGATCAGACCCTCGGCGGCCGTGCCCGCCGAGATCCGCGGGTCCACCTCGACCGGGAGGAGCGCCGCCAGGAGCGGGGCCAGGAGCTGGGCCACCCCGATCCCGCCGGCGATCCCGACCGCGCTGGCGCCGGCGCCGACGGCCGCGGTCTGGAGGAGGTACGCCGAGAACACGGCGCGCCCGGTGGCGCCCAGGGCCCGGAGAATCGCGACCGTCGCGAGGCGGCTACGGACAAACGTGTGGACGCTCGACGCCACGCCGATCCCGCCGACGAGGAGGCTGGTCAGCCCCACGAGCCCGAGGTAGGTTGTGACTTGGCCGAAGAGGCGGCGGAGCCCGGGCTGGGCGTCGTCGAAAGTGGCGACCCGGACCCCGGGGTCGGCGATGGCGCCAGCTAGGGCCGCGCGGTCCTTGCCG
>Ga0318524_10000901_pt1 | contig 10614 bp, 9 predicted proteins | sample GRESIP052b4f22_FD_203685 | JGI IMG/M metagenome (GOLD analysis project Ga0318524, IMG submission 203685) | Tropical soil microbial communities from Luquillo Experimental Forest, Puerto Rico - GRE.SIPMG.052b4f22 | ecosystem: Environmental > Terrestrial > Soil > Tropical forest > Bulk soil... | reverse complement strand
GTCGAGCGGCGGCAACGCCAGAGCCTTGTCCTTGATCACTTCTACCGCGGTGCCGCCGTGGCCGAACACCACGACCGGGCCGAAGGTCGGGTCGTCGGCAAGCCCGAGCAGCAATTCGCGCGAACCCGACCGCGAAATCATCGGCTGGATCGTAACGCCCTCGATTGTTGCGTCGGGCCGCGCGCGACGCGCGCGGGCCATGACCTCGGCTGCGGCATCGCGGACGCTCTCTCTGGTCGCGAGGTTCAGCATGACCCCGCCGATATCGGACTTGTGCCTGATATCCCTGGATCGGATTTTCACCGCAACGGCGCGCCCCTCGTCGAGGAATGGTGCGGCCATGGTCGCCGCCTCGTCGGGACTGCTTGCGCCGAGCGTCGGTACCATCGGGATCTCGTAAGCCGCAAACAGCGCTGATATTTCGACCGGATCGAGCCAGTTTCTTCCGTCGGCCAGGGCGTTTACAATCAATTTTTTGGCGCCATCGCGGTCGGGCTTGAACAATGACGACACGGTGGGTGGCGTCGCCATCAGCGCCGCAATCGCCTCGCGATGCTTGACCAGATGCATGAACGCCCGCACGGCATCATCCTCGGTCGGGAAATGAGGGATTGCGGCATCATCGAAGATCGGCGCCGCATTCTGATCGGTGCCGACCCAGGCGGCGAGAACCGGTTTTGCCGACGCGCCCCGTCGCGCGCGGTCAGCCTTGATCCGTTCCGCCACCGCCCTGGCGATGTCGCCCGACGGCTCGACCGCCGTCTCGACATTCATGATCAGCACGGCATCGCCGGCAGTGTCAGCGAGCAACACGTCGAGAGCGGCCAAATAGCGCACGGAATCTGCATCGCCGCCGATGTCGACCGGATTGGCTTTCGACCAGGTCGCCGGCAAGACGGCATCGAGCTTCGCCTTCGTTGCCGCCGCAAGCGCTGTCGCGTTGCCGCCCAATTCCGCAAGCCGGTCGACGGCCAGAATGCCGAGCCCGCCGCCATTGGTAAGGATCGTGAGATTTTTCCCGGCGGGGGCCCGACTCTGGCCGAGCAGCTCCACGCAGTCGAACAATTCGCGCAGATCGAACACGCGAAGCAGGCCGGCCCGGCGAAACGCCGCGTCGTACACGGCATCGCTTCCGGCGAGCGCCCCGGTGTGGGTTTCCGCCGCTTTTGCACCCTGCGCCATGCGTCCGGACTTGACGACGACCACCGGCTTGAGCCGGGCCGCTGCACGCGCCGCAGACATGAACTTGCGGGCGTCCCTGACTGCCTCGACGTACAGCAGAATCGCGTGGGTCCCGTCGTCGAGCGCAAAATAGTCGAGGAGGTCGGCGATATCGACGTCGAGCTGATCGCCGATCGACACGATCCCGGAAAATCCGATCGCCCTTTCCGCACCCCATTCCACCATCGCGGCCGCGAGCGCGCCGGATTGCGAGATCAGCGCGAGCTTCCCCTTGCCGGGCTGATGTGCGGCAAAGCTCGCATTGAGCCCGCAGCGCGGAAACATGATGCCGAGGCAGTTCGGCCCGATGATCCTGACCTTTTGGTCGCGGGCGGTCTTGAGCACCGCCTCACCCGGCGAGCCCTCGCCGTGGCCGAGGCCCGACGAGATGATGACAGCACCGGCAACACCAAGCCGGCCCGCTTCCGCCACGATGCCTGGTACCGCCGACGCAGGCGCCGTGACCACGATCAGGTCGGGAACGAAGGGCACCGAAGCGAGATCGGGATAGGTGTTCTTGCCGTCAATCAAACCGTATTTCGGATTGACGACAGCGATATCGCCCGCAAAGCCGCCTCTCAGCAGGTTTTGCAAAATCTTGGCACCGAGCGACGAGGGTCGCGAGCTGCCGCCGACGAGCGCGAGAGTGCGCGGCGCAAAGACCCGTTCTAGCCCGTATGTGGACATCGTTTCGTCTCGCAGGGGGATCAGGGGCTATTCCGCTTGCCGCATACAGCGCGCCATCGCCCGCATGACATCCTCGCGAGCGATAATCCCAACGAGATTTCGCCACTTGTCAATGACCGGCACGCTCTTGACCCGATGCTCGACCAGGAGCTGCAGGACGCGCTGCAGCCTGGTTTCGGGGTCCACGGCGATGACCTCGGCCGTCATGATTTCATTGACAGTCGCACCCATGCCATCCGCATAGTGCGGCAGGATCTGATCTTTTGCGAAAGCGAACACCTTGAGTGCATCCAGCTTCGACACCACGCCGACCACCGTATCGTTCCGAACGACCGGATAGGCGTCAAAATCGTCCGCCGCGAACAGCCGGTAAAGGTCGCCCACCGTGGTCTCTGGCGTCACACTTTTAACCGTTTGCGTCATGTTATTTGCGACAGTTTCTTGAAGAAATTCGTACATGGCCGATTCTTTCGTGAGAGTTCCGTCGGCTCGCGCGCGCCGCCCGATCAGGCGGCACGCCATGCCTCCTAGTCTAGCAAATTAGCGGCGACACTACTAATGGGGCGCCGGCCGCTTAACGTTGACCAGGATCAAACGATCTTCTTTGGCCTCTCCCTAATTGGGTCGAACGCCAGGAGCAGTTCATGCATGCCATGGTTCTTCAGGCTTCCGGAAAGCCTCTGACATTGACGGAGCGACCGGACCCGACCCCGGGACCAGGCGAGGTGCGCGTGAAGGTGAGCGCTTGCGGCGTGTGCCGCACCGACCTGCACGTCGTCGACGCCGAATTGCCGGACATCCGCTATCCGATCGTCCCCGGTCATGAAGTGGTCGGCCGGGTCGACGCGTTGGGCGATGGCGTGAGCGATCTTGCCCTCGGTATGCGCGTCGGGGTTCCATGGCTCGGCTTTACCTGCGGCGCCTGCCCCTATTGCCGACGGCATGAGGAAAATCTGTGCGACCGTCCGCAGTTCACCGGTTACACGCGCGACGGCGGGTTCGCGAGCCATCTCGTCGCCGATGCGCGCTACTGCTTTCCGCTTGGCGAAGACGGCGACGATGCCGAGCTTGCGCCGCTGCTCTGCGCCGGTCTGATCGGCTGGCGCTCGCTGGTCATGGCCGGCTCCGGCAAGACGCTCGGGATCTATGGCTTTGGCGCGGCCGGGCACATCGTCGCACAGGTTGCGCGCTGGCAGGGACGAACGGTCTATGCGTTCACGCGCAAGGGCGATACGGAGGCACAACAGCTTGCACGTTCGCTCGGAGCCGACTGGGCGGGAGCATCCGAAGACATCCCGCCGGTCGAGCTTGACGCCGCCATCATCTATGCGCCGGTCGGGGCGCTGGTGCCGCAAGCGCTGCGCGCAGTACGCAAAGGCGGAAAGGTGGTCTGCGCCGGCATCCACATGTCCGATATCCCTTCGTTCCCTTACAATATTCTCTGGGGCGAGCGGCAGATCGTCTCCGTCGCGAATTTGACGCGCAAGGACGGCACGGATTTCCTCAAGGTCGCTCACGAAGCCGGCGTGCGGACGCATACGACAAGCTTTCCGCTTCAACAAGCCAATGAGGCGCTGACACGCCTGCGCGACGGCAAGCTCGTCGGTGCCGCGGTACTGCGCCCGTGACGCCCCCGGCGAAAGAGCGTCGTGACCCCAGCCAGGAGCCGGTGCTCGCGTTCCTCGACAATGGCGCGCGCAAGCGAATTGACACCCACGCCTCCGTCGTCTTCCTCGAACCCGACCGCGTGCTGAAGGTCAAGCAAGCGGTCCGCCTGCCCTTTCTGGATTTCTCGACACTCGACAAGCGCAAGCATGCCTGCGAGGAAGAGATCGCGGTCAACAAGCGCCATGCGCCGATGCTGTACCGCCGCGTCGTGCCGATCACGAAAGGTGCACGTGGACCCGAGATCTCCGGCAGCGGCGAGGTGATCGAATGGGCGGTCGAGATGGCGCGGTTCGACGAGCAGCAGACTTTCGATCATCTCGCTGTCGGCGGCGCCATCACGCCGGAACTGGGCGAAGCGCTGGCAGATGTGATGCTCATTGCGCACAAGACGGCGCCGGTGTCGCACGGATCGATCTGGCCCGCTTCGATTGCCGGCATCATCGATCGCAACACCGCAAAATTTCACGCGCAGAAAAACCTCGCTCGCGACGAGGTCCAGCGACTTCATGCGGCAAGTCATCGACAGATGGATGAGCATCTTCCGCTAATGCGGCGGCGTGCCGCAGACAGCCAGATACGCCACTGTCACGGCGATGCGCATCTCGGCAACATCGTCCTGATCGCGCAGAAACCCGTGCTGTTCGACGCCATCGAGTTCGATCCCGACATCGCGACGACCGACGTCCTGTACGACCTCGCCTTTCCGCTGATGGACCTTGTCCGGCACGCACAGGACGCCGCGGCGAACCGGCTGTTCAATCGCTATTTGCAGGAGACCTGGGCCGAGCAGGCGGACGCGCTTGTGTTGTTGCCGCTGTTCATGTCGATGCGGGCGGCAATCCGCGCGCACGTGCTCTTTACCAGGCAGGAGCAATCCGAAAGCGATGCTGCCATCGCGACACAGGCGCGATCCTATTTCGACCTCGCGCTTCGCCTGATATCGCCGTCGCCGCCGGCGCTGGTCGCGATCGGCGGCCGGTCCGGCACCGGCAAGAGCCTGCTTGCGCGAGGCCTCGCTCCAATGCTCGAACCTGCGCCCGGGGCCCTGGTCTTGCGCTCGGACGTGATCCGCAAGGCACTTTTTGGCGTCGATCCGCTCACGGCTCTCCCCGCAGCCGGCTATGCGCCTGATGTCACGACCCGCGTCTATCACCTCATGGCGCAGCGCGCGGCGACCGCGCTCCAGCAGGGTGTCTCGGTCGTGCTCGACGCGGCATTCCTGCGGCAGGGCGAACGCGATCCGCTGCCGAACCTCGCACGCGCGAGTGGCGCGCGCTTTCGCGGCATCTTTCTCGACGCCGATGTCACGGCGCGGCTGGGACGCATCGCCGCGCGTGGACGCGACGCCTCGGACGCCACGCGCGAAGTGGCGCTTCAACAACAGAGCTACGATATCGGCCGTCTCGACTGGGACATCGTCGATGCCTCCGGCTCGCCGCAGGACACGCTGGAGCGGGCGACGGCCCGTCGGCGAACGTAGACTTGTCCTGCAAAGCGCGATGTCGCTTCAGCGCTGCAGCACATAATCTCCAGGCGCATCCTTGAGTGACGCAGCCTTTTGCCTCACGCCGCCCATGATCGGCGGCGCGACCGCTTCGCCGGAGTGGTTTTCGAGAAAGCTTACCCACTCCTTCCACCATGATCCCACTTGTTGCGGAGCAAGCTTGATCCACTCGTCCGGACCGACATAGGCACCGTCGGCTTTCTTGGTCATGATCTGATAGGTGTGTCCCTCTTCCGCAGGCGGAGCAACGATTCCCGCATTGTGCCCGCCGCTGGTCAGCACATAGGTGATATCCGCATCGGCGGCGAGGAAATGGATCTTGTGCGTCGACCGCCACGGCGCGACATGGTCGCGCTGCGTTCCGACGACGAACATCGGCGCGTGCAGATCGGACAGCGCCACCGGCTGGCCTTCGACGCTATAGCGGCCCTCGGCGAGATCGTTGTTGAGGAACAATTTGCGCAGATATTCCGAATGCATGCGATAGGGCATCCGCGTCGCATCGGCGTTCCACGACATCAGGTCGCTGAGCGGTTCGCGCTCGCCGAGCAGGTAGTCGCGCACCGCGCGAGACCAGATCAGGTCGTTGGAGCGCAGGATCTGGAATGCGCCCGCCATTTGCGCGGTATCGAGCACACCGCGCTCCCACATCATGTCCTCGAGGAAGGCGACCTGGCTTTCGTTGATGAACAGCGTGAGTTCGCCCGCTTCGGTAAAATCGGTCTGCGCGGCCAAAAGCGTAACCGAACGCAGGCAATCCGGCCGCTCCTTGGCAAGCCGCGCCGCCGCGATGGCAAGCAGGGTGCCGCCGAGACAATAACCCGCTGCGTGGATAGGCTTGTTCGGCACGATCTCGTTGATCGCAGCGATCGCCGCATCGACGCCGAGCTTTCGGTAATCTTCCAGGCTGATATCGCGACAATCGGCCGCGGGATTCCGCCATGAGATCATGAAGACGGTGAAGCCGTTCGCGACCAGGAACTTGACCAGCGAGTTGTGGGGCGACAGATCGAGAATGTAGTATTTCATGATCCAGGCGGGCACGATCAAAACCGGCTCGGGCCGGACGCGTTCCGTCGTTGGCGCATACTGGATGAGCTCGATCAGCTCGTTGCTGTAGACGACCTTGCCCTTCGTCGTCGCGACATCCTTGCCGACGATAAAATCCATCGCGGGCTTCGTTCCGGCAAGTATGGCCTGAACGTCCTCGACCCAGTGATGCCAGCCGGAAACAAAATTACCGCCACCGGATTCCATGATCTGGCGCAGCACTTCCGGATTGGTGCCCACGAAATTGGACGGCGCTACGGTGTCCAGAACTTGCCGCAAGGTGAAGTCGGTGACCGCCGCATTCGACCGCGCCACGCCGTGCACATCGGTCGTCGCCGTATGCCACCATTTCTCCTGGAGCAGAAACGCCTGCGCAAGCAGATTGAACTCAGGCAATTCCCAATCCGGATCTGCGAAGCGGCGGTCTTGCGGCAGTGGCTTGATCAGGGACCACGGCTGGAATTTCGTCGCCCAGTGAACGGAGATATCGGTAAATCGCGAGATGTCTTCCAGGATTTCGCCTGTGAGCGCGAGCTGCTTGCCCGGAGAGGCAGCGAGATGAATCGCCCAGTCGGCAAAGGCCAGCGCGATGGCGGCGGGCGACAATCCCCCGGTGAAACGGGCGATCTCCGCATGCACGGTGTGATCGAGGACATCGTAGGACGTGGGAGTTTCGACCGGCGCAACGGGCACCTTGTCGACCACGGTCGTCTTTGAATCGGGCGCGGTTTCCACGAGGGTGAGGGCACGGTTCGCAGTGGCAGGCGTCATGTTGGGCTCCTTGAAGGAAGCCTAACGAGGCAAGCCTGTTTCACGATTGAGCTGCATCAAACCGGCCGCGGCGGGCGCGGAACTGCAAGTTTGAAATGGTGCGGCGGAGGGCCGCACGGTTCAGTTTGTGTCTTCGGGTTCCGAATTCTTGAAACTGCCGGGACCGCGACTGAAGACGCCATAATGGCTGGACTTTACGCCGACGCCGGCGTCGATTCCGGTGGCGGCAAGCCCGAGCTTCAATAGCTCGCGCACGGCGGCCGCGCGCGTCGGCATCCTGTGCCGGAAACGGAAGTCATCAAGCGCGACCAGTTCCTCCGGCGAAAGCATGACTTGCAGACGTTCACCACGCATTTCGGCCATGTTGATTCGAGCCCTGCTTGAACCTTGAGTAACTTACTCAACTTGCCAAACGAGCGGTGGTTCCAATGGTTGCGACAAATGAGCCAAATTGTAAAGATAAGCAAATGAAATCAATAAGTTACGCTTGACTATCGGATCGATGGAGCTCACTCTTCAAGGTACGGAGAGGCGCGCATGATGGATAAAATTAGATTGCCCCGGAAGCTTTCGGAGGAGCCGATGGTCCAGCCGCCGCGAAGGCCGAGCCATCGCAAGGTGATCGAGGACATCGAGCGCTGGGCCAACAGCCCAGCACTTCGTCCGCCGGAATTGCCTGAGACGACACGGGACGACGACGGCGCGCGCAGCGAAAAGCGCTAGGTGGAAGCAGGGGCAAACCTACACATTCTCAGGGCGCGCGCCGCCGATGCGCGCGGATCATGCGGGCGAAGGTGCAGAAATAAACATGAGGGCCTGCGCCCGGCCTTGAGCGCAACGCCGCAGGCTCACGCGGCGAGCGCGTTGCGGTTGACCTCGCCCTTGGCAAGCCGGGTCAGAACGGCGTCGAACTCACGTTCTTCCTCAAGGCTCATATGCAGCATTTTCTGCTCGTCGCGCAGGTTGAGTTGTCCGGCGAGCGCCGCAGCCGTGCCATAGGCTGCAATCTCGTAATGCTCGATCTTCTGGGCGGAAGCGAGCAGGCCCGCGTCGCGGAGCTCATCGCCTTTCAGCATCAACATCATCTTCATGGTCTCGGCGATCAGCGCCTGCATGGCCTGGTCGATATGCGCGATTTCATCGGCGCCATGCTTCTTCAGAATGGTTATCACGCGCAGCGCCTGCGTCTCGGTTTCGGCGCGGTGATGAATCAGAGCCCGTTTCAGCGACGGATGCGCGGCGGCACCTGCCATGCGCAGCAGCATGTCGGCGAGTTGGACTTCGACGCTAAGCAGTTCCTGCAATTCGGCGAGATACATGTCCTTGAAACTGTCGATGCGCATGGCCTGGATCCTTCATTTGATCTCTGCGGTGCCGCCCCCGCGAGCAACGGAACCGGACGGCAGCCTGTCGCGAGCGCTCAACGGCGCGAGAAGAGGTCTGTTCCGGCGATCGTCCGAATGGCCTGTTGGCGGCAATCACGAAGACGCGGCCCGGGAGGGGCGGGCAGCACCCGCTGATCGATGCTGCGCTTGACGCAGCCCTGGTTTCGTGATGTTCTTCTTTTGTTCTTTCCCGCCAAGGTTGTGAACTGAGGAGTTTATATGGACGACATTGCCGCCGATGCCGCGCCGCTCCAGCTTGTCTTTCAAAACGACGGCGACACGCCCATGGAGTTTGTCGCCGACCTCTTGCGCAACGTTTTCGGCAAGCCGGAACGCGATGCGATCGCGCTTACCAGGTTGATCGGACGGGGTAAAGTCGCTTGCGGCCCCTATCCGCCCGGGGTTGCGACTGCGCTGCTCGCCGAGGCGCAAAAGCGTATCCGTGATTCCGCACATCGCTTGATTATCACCAGCGAGGTCGCAGATGCATCCGAGCAACCGGAGGATGAGGAGTTCGAATACGCCTGCGAGGTTCTCGACTGGCATTTTGACGGCATGCCGCCGAGCCGGCTGGTAACGCGGGTGAGGCAGTTTCCGGAGCACATGCGTCCAGATGTTCAGGTCGCCCTGGAAAAAATGTTCGCATCCCCCATCGGCTTCTTCGGCGTTCACGAGGAATTTCGTGATGAAATGGAATTCGCGTGGCTGCTGAAGCAAGGCCGGCTGGCGCCAGCGCTCGCGCCCCCCGCAATACCACGATATCGACATCGGCGAGGACGCGTCGGTGAAATGCCTGCACAACGGATTGTGGCTGTGCCGGGTTGGCGATATCCGATATGCCGTCGTCCTCTCCCGCCGTCGCGAGTCCCGCGAGAGCGCAGTCCGCATCGAAATCGCCATCCCCGACGGTCCGGCCGGGGAAGCCTTCGTGGAAGGCTGCTTTACCGAATTGGAAGAGGCCGTGCGTGCAGCGCGATCCTATCGCGGCAAGGTGCTCTCCTTTGACAGCGATACCAGCTATCGCGGATCGCTGAGGGGTATCATGGTTCACAGGTTGCCGCCGGTTGCTCGCGAAGAGGTCATCCTGCCGGAGCAAACCCTGCGGCTGCTCGACCGCAATGTCCTGAAGTTCGTTGAAAGCCGCGATGCGCTCCGCCGTCTCGGCCAATCGACGCGCAAGGGCGTTCTGCTCTATGGGCCGCCAGGCACGGGCAAGACCCACACGATCCGCTATCTGGCGGCGAATTTGCCCGGACATACAACGCTGATCATCACGGCCGAGCAGATCGCCTATCTGGGCGCCTATATGAGCCTGGCGCGCCTGCTGCAACCTACCATGGTGGTGATCGAGGATGTCGACCTGATCGCCCGCCAGCGCGAGGAAGTGGGCGGACCGTGTGAGGAAGCGCTGCTGAACAAGCTGCTCAACGAAATGGACGGGCTGAAGGAAGACGCCGACATCCTGTTCGTCCTTACAACAAACCGGCCGGAGCAACTGGAGAGCGCGTTGGCCGGCCGTCCCGGCCGGATCGATCAGGCAATCGAGGTCCCGCTGCCGGACGAGATCGGTCGCGGCAAGCTCGTCCGGCTCTACGGGAAGGGCTTGCCGCTCACGACGGGCGTCGTCGATGAAGCCGTGCGGCGCACGCACGGCACGAGCTGTGCTTTCATCAAGGAACTGATGCGGCGCATCGCACAGGGCGCGGTCGCCCGCGACGGCGGGCAGTCGGCCATTGTTGCCGACGTCGACGAAGCGCTCGACGATATGTTGTTTACGGGCGGCCGGCTCAATGTGAAACTGCTCGGCGGCGCTCGGATGGCCGTGTAGCCGGCGCCTTGCGACGGGAATGGAGGTCCCGATTGCCGTCTCTCGCACTGCAGACGGAACTAGTAGATTCCCTCAATGCATTGCAAGGCCGGCACGGCGAAATCGATGAACGCACGGACGGTCGGCCGCAGGAATTTCGAAGAAGGATAGACCAGGAAAAACTCCGTCGGCTCAATCTCATATTCCGGCAGCACTCGAATCAATGCGCCGGATTTCAGTTCGTCCGCGACGAGAAGAACTTGCGTCGTCCCGACGCCTTTGCCCGTTTTCAGCGCGTTGATGAGAACCTGCGCATTATTCGTCATTAGCTTGGGACGAACTGACACTTCGATTTTTTGGTCGCCTTTGCAAAGCAAAAGCGCGCCCCCGAGAAGAGATGCGTTGGTTACGACGATGTCGTGGCCGTTCAGGTCTTCGCATGCGCTAACCCGTCCTCGGCGACAGAGATAGGCTGGCGAGGCGACGAGGATTCTTCTGCTGAACCCGATTCGCCGCACAGC
>Ga0318524_10000900_pt1 | contig 10618 bp, 11 predicted proteins | sample GRESIP052b4f22_FD_203685 | JGI IMG/M metagenome (GOLD analysis project Ga0318524, IMG submission 203685) | Tropical soil microbial communities from Luquillo Experimental Forest, Puerto Rico - GRE.SIPMG.052b4f22 | ecosystem: Environmental > Terrestrial > Soil > Tropical forest > Bulk soil... | reverse complement strand
CCACGCACCCCACCGTCTGGGCGACGTCGTCGCCGTCGCTCATCCCGTGGACCTCCGAGCGCCCCTCGCCGAGCGCGGCGAGCAGCACCGCGCGGTGCGAGACCGACTTGTCGCCGGGCGTGCGCACCTCCCCCAGGACGCGCGCCTGTCCGTCGAGCTCGACCACGTCGGGGACGTCGGGCACGCCGCGAGCGCCGGGCGGCTCGCGCTCGCGGCTCACAGCGGCTCCACGGCGCACCTGAGCCCGCGCGCCTCGAGGCGCGAGGCGAGCTCGCTCGCCCCCTGCGCCTCGAGCACCAGGATGAGCACGCCGGCCCGGCCCTCGGACGAGTGCGCGATCTCGAGGTCGTAGATGTTGAGGTCGGCGTCGCTCGCGACGGTGGTCACCTCGGCGAGCACGCCCGGGCGGTCGGGCACCGGGACGCGCACGTAGGCGAGCTCGTCGGGGTCAGGCGTCGAGCTCGGGAGGTGGCGCCGCGCCGCGCTGGCCGCGGCCAGCTCCTCGAGGATCGTCGCGCGGTCCTTGCCCGCGATGGCCGCCTCCAGGCGCGCGAGGCGGCCGCGCAGGGCGGCGAGCCCGGCGAGGATCGCGTCGCGGTTCTCGACGCAGACGTCCGGCCAGATCGCGGGGTGGCCGGCCGCGATCCGGGTCATGTCGCGGAACCCGCCGGCCGCGAGCCGGAGCAGCGCGGCGTCGCTCTCGGCGAGCCGCGCGGCCTCGTTCATCATCGCCCCGGCGACCAGGTGGGGCACGTGGCTCACCATGGCGACGAGCCGGTCGTGGTCGTCCGCTCGCAGCGCGAGCGCCGTGGCACCGAGGTCGCGGACGACCGAGAGCGCCGTCGCGTACCCCGCCGGCGTGGTGGCGTCGGTCGGCGTGAGGACCCACGTCGCGCCCACGAAGAGGTCCGGCCGCGCCCCGTGCAGCCCCGACTGCTCCGAGCCGGCCATCGGGTGCCCGCCGACGTACCGCGGGCCGTCGAGCGCCGCGACGAGCGGACCCTTCACGCCCGCCACGTCGGTGACGACGGCACCGGCGCGCACGGCCAGCTGGGCTGCCGCGACCTCGGCCACGTGCGACGTCGGGACGGCCACGACGACGACGGCCGCGTCGGCGCCGTCGCCGCGCCCGATCGCCCCGAGCGCGAGGGCGTCGGCGGTCGTGGCCGCGTCGCGGTCCTCCCCCGAGACGGCCCACCCGGCCGCGGTGAGCCCGAGGGCGACCGAGCCGCCGATCAGCCCGAGGCCGACGACGTGGGCGCGCCGCGGGCCCTCAGGCGGGGAGGTCATCGCGCAGCTGGCTCGTCCCGCGGAGGTAGAGGTGGTGGAGCGCCTCGCGCGGCCGGTCGGTGTGGGCGTGCAGGAGCACCCGGATCACGCGCGGCATGGCGTCGGGCACGTCGATCTCGGTCGCGCACAGGAGCGGGACCGCGCCGAGCCCGATGGACCGCGCCGCGGTCGCGGGGAACATCGCGCGCACGTCGGGGGTCGCGGTGAAGAGGATCGAGATCAGGTCGGCCTCGGCCACGCCGTTTCGCTCGAGGATCGCCTGCAGCAGCTCGGTCGTCCGCTCCTGGACCTGGGCTGCGGTGTCCTCGTCGAGCGCCGTCGCGCCGCGGATCGCGCGGACGACCTGCGGCACGGCCGAAGCGTACCCAAGGCACCTGCGCGATCACGCCCGCGCGGCGTCAGCCGGGCTGGGCGAGGTCGTGCACCGCGGCCTCGCCGAGGCGGCGGACCTCGGTCGGCGTGAGGTGCCGGTACGCGCCGGGGGCGAGCGACGAGTCGGCGATCGGTCCGATCCGCGTGCGCACCAGCCTGACGACGTCGTGGCCGACCGCGCTGCACATCCGGCGCACCTGGCGGTTCCGGCCCTCGTGGATCGCGACGCGGAGGAGGCCGGGGGCGACGCGGCTCACGCGCGCCGGCGCCGTGGGGCCGTCGACGAGCGCCACGCCCTCGCGCAGCTGCCGGACCGCCTGGGGCGACGGGTCGCCGTGGACCTGGGCGAGGTACTCCTTCACGACGCCGTGCGACGGGTGGCTGAGCAGCTGCGAGAGGTCGCCGTCGTTGGTGAGGATGAGCAGCCCCTCGGTCCCCCGGTCGAGCCGTCCGACGGGGAAGACCCGCGGGGTCGCCGGCACCAGCGAGAGCACGGTCTGGCGGCCGTGCGGGTCCTCCGCGGTGGTCACCACCCCGGCGGGCTTGTTGAGCAGGTAGTAGACGAGCCCGGGTGCGGTCGGGGCCGGCGCGCCGTCGACCGTGATGTGCGAGGCGGCCGGGTCGACGCGCTGCCCGAGGCGCGCCGGCGCGCCGTCGACGCGGACCCGTCCGGCCTCGATGAGCGCCTCGCACCGGCGGCGCGAGCCGTACCCGGCACGGGCGAGCACCTTCTGGAGGCGCTCGCCGACGCGGGGCGCAACGGTCACGGGTCCTAGCGCTCGGCGAGGTCGCCGGCCAGCGCCCGCGCCTCCTCGACGCCCTCGAGGAACTCCCCGATCGGGGGCAGCTCGTCGAGCGAGCGCAGCCCGAGGCGGTCGAGGAAGAGCTCGGTGGTGCCGAAGAGCACCGGCTGGCCCGGGCCCTCGGCCCTGCCCTTCGCCTCGATGTACCCGCGCTGCTCGAGGAGCCGGACGACGCCGTCGGCGTTCACCCCGCGCAGGGCGCCGATCTGCACCCGCGAGACCGGCTGGCGGTAGGCGACGATCGCGAGCGTCTCGAGCGCGGCCGTGGAGAGCCGGTGCGAGACGTCCCGGTTTGCGAACCGCTGGACGTGGTCGTGCGCGTCAGGGTGGGTGACGAGCCGCCACCCGGACCCGGTCTCCTGCAGCTGGAACCCGCGTCGCGTCGCGGCGAGCTCCGCCTCGAGCTCGCGGAGCGAGCGCTCGACGCTCGTCGTGTCGGTCCCGACGAGGTCCGCGAGCGCGCCGGCCGGGACGGGCTCGACGGCGACGAGGAGCATGGCCTCGAGCGCGAACCGCGTCGCATCGTCGGTCTCGGTCACGTCACCTCCTCTGCGCGTGGCGCGGGCGCGTCGCTGCGAGCTCATCCCGCGTAGTCGTCGACGAGCCCGACGTCGAGCGGGTCCTCGCCCTCGTGCACCCACGTCACGTGGAGGTCCCCGAAGGTGTGGCCCTGGCGGAGCACGACGCGGCCGAGCTTGCACAGCTCGAGGACCGCGAGGAACCGGACGATCACCTCGATCCGATCGGCGACGCCCTCCACGAGCTCACGGAACGAGCAGGAGCCTCGCTGCGGCAGCGACCGGGCCAGCTCGAACACGGTCTCCGCCACGGTCACGGTCTCGACGGTCACGTGCTCGAGGTCGACGAACGGTGCCGGCCGCTCCTCGAGCGCCCGCAGGTACGCGGCGGCCACGTCGGCCACGCCCATGCCGTGGAGCAGGTCCGGGGGGCTCGCCTCGATCCCCTCGTCGAGCCCGGCCTCCCTCGGGACGAAGCGCGCCTGGCCCTCGAGGCGCCGGGCGATGGCGTCGGCGACGGCCGCGTAGGTGCGCAGCTCGAGGAGCCTCGCGAGCAGCACGTCGCGCTCCTCCAGCCCGACCGCCTCCTCGTCGGCGTCGACGTCGTCGGGGCCCGGGAGCAGGCGCTGGCTCTTGAGCTCGAGCAGCAGCGCGGCGTACAGGAGGAACTCGCTTAGCTCCTCCATCGTGCACTCCTCGCCGCGGGCGCGCACGTGCGCCACGAACGCGTCGACGATCGGCGCGATCGGGATCTCGAGGACGTCGACCTCGTGGCTCGAGACGAGCTGGAAGAGCACGTCGAGCGGGCCGGTGAACCCCGGAGCCTCGACGACGGTCGTCACGCCTCGACCCTACCCAACCGCATCGCGCGGTCGGTGCCGAACGACGCTCGCGCGCCCTCGCGTCGCGCGACGATCGAAGGGCGCGCCGGTAGGCTCTCGCGATGGCGCGCATCTTCTCGGGCATCCAGCCCACCGGCGAGCTCCACCTCGGCACGTACCTCGGTGCGATCCGACAGTGGGCGCGCGAGCAGAACCCCGAGGCGCTCTACTGCCTCGTCGACCTGCACGCGCTGACCGTCGACGTCGACCCCGAGTCGCTGCGCGAGCTGACGCTGCGGGCGGCAGCCGGGCTGCTCGCAGCGGGGCTCGACCCGAGCGTCTGCACCGTGTTCGTCCAGAGCCACGTCCCCGAGCACGCCCGGCTCTCCTGGCTCCTCGAGTGCACCGTGACCTTCGGCGAGCTGCGCAGGATGACGCAGTTCAAGGAGAAGGCCGATCGCCACGAGGTCGTCCGCGGCGGGCTGCTGACCTACCCCGCGCTGATGGCGGCCGACATCCTGCTCTACGACACCGAGCTCGTCCCGGTCGGGGACGACCAGCGCCAGCACCTCGAGCTCGCCCGCGAGATCGCGGAGCGGTTCAACAACCGGTTCGGCGAGACCTTCGTGGTGCCGGAGGCGTTCGTGCCTTCCGCCGGGGCGCGGATCATGGACCTGCAGGACCCGACGAGGAAGATGTCGAAGTCGGAGGCCTCGGCGCTCGGCCTGCTCGGGATGTTCGACGACGACGAGGCGATCCGCAGGAAGATCCGCCGCGCGGTGACCGACACCGACGGCGAGGTCCGCTACGACCCGGCCGAGAAGCCCGGCGTCTCCAACCTCCTCGAGATCCTCGCCGCGGTCACCGGCGACGACCCCCGCGCGCTCGCGGCGAAGTACCCCGCCTACGGGCCGCTCAAGGACGACGTGGCCGACGCGCTCGTCTCGGTGCTCGCCCCGCTGCGCGCGCGCCGCGACGAGGTGGCCGCCGACCGCGGCGAGCTCATGCGCGTCCTCGCCGACGGCGCGGCGCGCGCCCACGCGATGGCCGCGCCCAAGTACGCGGAGGCGGCGGGCCGTATGGGGCTGGTCGCCCCGTGACGGACCCCTACTGGAAGTAGCCCGTCGCGCTCGCCCAGTGGGCGTAGAGCGTGTCGATCGCGTGGCCGTAGACGCCGGTCCGCTGGCCCACGATCACGAGCAGGAACACGATCGGCAGCGTGTACGGCCGGACGAACGCGAGGTAGTGGCCGTAGTAGCGCGCGGGCACGAGCCGCTCGACGACCGAGCTCCCGTCGAGCGGCGGGATCGGGAGCAGGTTGAACATCGCGAGCATGAGGTTGAGCAGCCCCAGGTAGAAGAGGAGGAACGCCGGCCAGAACGACGCGGGCTGGATCAGGTGGCGCAGCAGCACGTACGCGATCGCGACGAGGACCAGGTTCATGGCCGGTCCTGCGAGCCCGGTGAGGACCGCGTCGTTGCGTGGGTGGCGGAGCCTGGCGACGTTGACCGGGACCGGCCTCGCCCACCCGAAGATGAACCCGGCGTTCGTGATCAGCAGGAGCCCGGGCACGAGGATGGACCCGATGGGGTCGATGTGCGGGATCGGGTTGAGCGTGAGGCGCCCGGCCCGCTTCGCCGTGTCGTCGCCGAGCGCGAGGGCCACCCACCCGTGGCTTATCTCGTGGAGGATGATCGAGCCGAAGAGGATCCCGTAGACGACGAGCCGCTGCTCGGTGAGGGTCGGCATCGATCAGGCGCCTTCCGCGCCGCGGGTGCGGGCGTGCCTGCGGGTCAGGGCAGCTTCGCGCAGTCCAGGCAGCGTCGGGCCGTCGGCATGGCCTCGAGCCGCGCCTCGGAGATCGGCTTCCCGCACCGCTCGCACTGCCCGTACGTGCCCGCCGCGAGGCGGTTGAGCGCGTCGTCGACGTCCGCAAGGGAGTCGTGGAGGTCCGCCGCCAGGCGCTCGGCCTCGCCGCGCTCCGCGGTCACCTGGGACGAGTCGGCGAAGTTGGTGTCGTACGTCAGAGAGCCGTTCGGGCCGAACCCGAGCTCGTCGAGCTGCGCGAGCAGCCGCGAGCGCTCGGACTCGAGCACCTCGGTCTGGGCACTGTAGGTGTCTGCCACGCGGCAAGCCTAGGGCTTTGCCACGACGTCGCCCGCCCTCGGGTGGGCCGCCCGGTAGGCGGCCACGAGGTGGGCAGGAGCGACCGCCGTGTACCGCTGGGTGGTCGCCACCGAGGCGTGGCCGAGCAGCTCCTGGATCACCCGGACGTCCGCACCGCGCTCGAGCATGTGCGTGGCGCAGGTGTGCCGCAGGGTGTGCGCGCTCGTGGCGGCGGGCAGCCCGACGCGGCGCGCGTGGCGCCGTACGACGAGGTCGACGCCCTGTCGCGTGAGGCGGCGGCCGCGATGGTTGCAGAAGACCGCGCGTCCGTCGGTCGGCCCGCGGGCGGCGGCGAGCCACGTCCACCGGGGCCCGTCCAGCCACGCGCGGAGCGCCGAGGCAGCCGCGCGCCCGAGCGGCACCAGCCGCTGCTTCGCGCCCTTGCCGGTGACCCGGAGCAGCTCCTCCTCGAAGTCGACGTCGCCGACGTCGAGGCCGACGAGCTCCGAGACGCGCACGCCGGTGCCGTAGAGGCACTCGAGCACCGCCCGGTCGCGGACGTCGGCGGGGTCGTCGGTCGCCGGCGACGAGAGGAGGGCGGCCACCTGCGGCTCGGTGAGCACGACCGGCAGGCGGGTCGAGGCGCGGTGCGGCGCGAGGGCGGCCGCCGGGTCCGTCTCCACCGTCCCCTCCTGGAGCAGGAAGGCGTAGAGCCCGTGCACGGTGGCGGCGATCCGAGCGACCGTCGAGGCGGCCCGCGCGGAGCCGCTCGCCATCTCCAGGAACGCCTCGAGGTCCGCGGTGCGCGCGGCCTCCACGGCCACCCCGCGGTCGGCAAGCCACCCGGTCAGCACCCGGAGGTCGCGGCGGTACGCCGCGAGCGTGGCGGGCGCGCGCCCCCGCTCGACGGCGAGCCAGGAGAGGTACTCCTCGGCGGGCGCGGGCAGCGCGGTCACGAGCGCGGCCGCGCCGCGAGCGCGAGGAGCGCGACGGCGGTGACGGCGTCGCACGGGTCGGGCCCGGTCGCCATCGCCGCCGCGTCGGCGAGCGGGAGCCGGACGACCTCGCTCGCCTCCTCCTCCGGCCCGCTCGGGCGGCGGGGGACCTCGGCGAGCCCGGTCGCGAGGAAGACGATCGTGCGCTGGTCGGACCAGCCGGGCGCGTTCAGCACCTCGCAGAGCCGCTCGAGCGAGGAGGCGCGCAACCCGGTCTCCTCCTCCAGCTCACGGCGGGCGGTGGCCTCGGGGTCCTCGCCCACGACGTCGCGCGTGCCTGCGGGGATCTCGAGGACCTCGCGAGCGAGCGGCGCGCGCCACTGGCGGAGCAGCACGACCTCCCCGTCGGCGTACGCGAGGACCGCGACGGCACCGCGGTGTCGGGCCACGACCCGGCGGAACCGAGCCCCGTCCGCGTCGAGGTCGAGCGCGACGACGTCGAACACCCGGCTCGTCGCGAGCTGCTCGCTCCCGACCACCCTCGGGGCGAACGCCCCCATCAGCCGAGCGCGGCGACGTCCAGCAGGTGCGGGTCCCGGCCCTCTGCGCGCTGGAGCGCGGCCTCGACGAGGCCGAGGAAGAGCGGGTGGGGGCGGTCCGGCCGGGACTTGAACTCCGGGTGCGCCTGGGTGCCCACCAGGTAGGGGTGCGCGGGCAGCTCGATGAACTCGACGAGCCGTCCGTCCGGCGACGTCCCGCTGCAGCGCAGCCCGGCGTCCTCGAGGCGCGACCGGTAGCGGGAGTTGAACTCGTACCGATGGCGGTGCCGCTCCGAGACGACCTCGGTCCCGTAGAGCTTCGCGACCTGGCTCCCCGCGTCGAGCATCGCGGGGTACGCGCCGAGCCGCATCGTGCCGCCCTTGTCGACGACGTCGCTCTGCTCGGCCATGAGCGCGATGACCGGGTGCGGGGTCGCCACGTCGATCTCGGTGGAGTTCGCGCCCTCGAGCCCCGCGAGGTTGCGCGCGACCTCGACGACGGCGGCCTGCAGCCCGAGGCAGATCCCCAGGTACGGGATGGACAAGCGCCGTGCGATCCCGGCCGTGGCGACCATCCCCTCGACGCCGCGCTCGCCGAACCCACCGGGCACGATGATGCCGTCGAGCGACGCGAGCCGGTCCTCGTCAACGTGGTCCGGCACGAGCTCGGCGTCGATCCAGTGCACCTCGACGCGCGCGCGGTGCTCGAACCCGGCGTGGCGCACGGCCTCGACGACCGAGAGGTAGGCGTCGGGCATGTTCACGTACTTCCCGACGATGCCGATCCGCACCGTCGCCTCCGCGGCCTCGACGCCCTCGACCAGCGACTCCCAGCGTGCGAGGTCGATCGGGTGCGCGTCGACGTCGAGGTCGAGCGCGTCGCACACGTACCGGTCGAGGCCCTCCTCGTGCAGGACCAGTGGGATCTCGTAGATGCTCCGCGCGTCCACCGCCGAGATCACGCCCTCGATCGGGACGTCGCAGAGCAGCGAGATCTTCCGCTTCAGCCCGTCCGAGATCGGCTGGTCGCTCCTGCAGACGATCACGTGCGGCTGGATGCCTCGGCTCCTGAGCTCGGTGACCGAGTGCTGCGTCGGCTTGGTCTTCTGCTCGCCGTTGGCCGCGAGGTACGGCACCAGGGTGAGGTGGACGTAGCAGACGTTGCGCGCGCCGACATCGCTGCGAAACTGCCGGATCGCCTCGACGAACGGCACGATCTCGATGTCGCCGACGGTCCCGCCGATCTCCACGATGACGACGTCGGTGTCCTCGGAGGCGAGGCGGCGGATCCGCTCCTTGATCTCGTCGGTCACGTGCGGGATCACCTGGACCGTCTTGCCGAGGTAGTCGCCCCGCCGCTCCTTGGCGATCACGTTCGAGTAGATCGACCCGGTGGTCGTGTTCGAGTTCCGGTTGAGCGCCACGTCGATGAACCGCTCGTAGTGCCCGAGGTCGAGGTCGGTCTCCCCGCCGTCGTCGGTGACGAACACCTCACCGTGCTCGCCTGGGTTCATCGTGCCCGGGTCGACGTTGATGTAGGGGTCCAGCTTGCACATCGTCACGCGAAGCCCGCGCGACTTGAGAAGGCGGCCGAGCGATGCGGCGGTGAGGCCCTTGCCGAGCGAGGAGGAGACCCCCCCGGTGACGAAGACGAACTTGCTCATCGTCTCGGGGGACCCGGGACCCGCACGGATCTACGCTAGACGATGGCTGTCACGCGACTGCAGGATCCCCCGCGAGCAGCGATGTCGCGTGCTCGCGCGCGACGGGGTCCTCCGGGTCGCCCGCGAGCATGCGCGCGATCTCGGCGACCCGCGCGTCGCCTGTCACCCCGGCGACCCTCGCCGGACCGTCCGGTCGCTCGGGCGCGCTGACGACCAGGTGGTGCGCCGCGGCGACCGCGACGGTTGCCAGGTGGGTGACCACGAGCACCTGCCGCCTCGTCGCGAGCTCTGCGAGGCACGCAGCCAGCGCGCGCGCCGTCACACCGCCGACGCCGGCATCGACCTCGTCGAAGACGACGCAGGAGGCGGCTGCCTGGGTGGCGAGGGTGAGCGCGAGCATCACCCGGCTCAGCTCCCCGCCGCTCGCCGCCTCGGCCAGCGGGGACGGCTCGAACGCGCCCGACCCGGCGAAGCGGAACGTGACGTGCTCCCCCGCGGGGCCGCCGACGACGACGTCGAAGCGGGCGCGGGGCAGGGCGAGCGGCCCCAGCCGTGCGCACACCTCGACGCCGAGCGCCGCGCCCGTCTCAGCCCGAGCCCGCGCCGTCGCCGCCTCCGCCGCCGCGAGCGCCACGGTCGCGGCCCGGAGCTCGCGGTCGAGGGTCCCTGATCGCGCCTCGTCGGCCCGCAGCTGGTCGAGCTCCAGGGCGAGCGCCTCGCGGCGCGCGAGGACGTCGGCGAGCGTCCGGCCGTGCTTGCGCACCAGGGCCTGGAGCGAGGCGATGCGGGCCTCGAGCGTCTCGAGCCGCTCGGGGTCGCCCTCCACCGCCTCCATGTCGGCCCGCAGCCCGGCGGCGAGCTCGCCCACCCGCTCCGCGAGCACCGTGACCTCCGCGCGGCGCGCCTCCATGGCGCGCGGGATGGCCGCGCGCGCGGCCGCGAGCATGCCCTGCGCGCTCGGATCGTCGCCCTCGTCGGCGATCAGGGAGAGCGCCGACCGCAGCGCGTCGCGCCCCTCGATCACCGCCGCGGCGCTCCCGGCCTCCTCGAGGAGCTGCTCCACCTCGTCGGGCCCGGTGGGCTCGAGGGCGTCGATCTCGGCTGCCTCATGGGCGGCGATCTCCATCCGACGGGCCCGCTGGTCGGCGTCGCCACCCAGCCGATCGCGCGCCCTGGTGAGCTCGGCGACGGTGGCGCGAAGCCGGCGGACCTCGCCGTCGTCGATGCCGCCGGACTGGTCGAGCAGGGCGCGCGCCGCGCCGGCGGCGCGGAGCACCTGGTGCTCGTGCTGACCGTGCAGCTCGCACAGCGCCGCTGCCCGCTCCGAGAGCGAGGCGGCCGAGGCCGTCGCGCCGTCGATCGTCGCGCGCAACCTGCCTCCGGTGCTGCGCTCCCGCGCGAGGACGACCTCGTCCGGTCCGTCGGAGAAGAGCGCCTCGACGCGGCTCGGCCGCTCCCGGTCGCGCACCGGGACGCCCCGGTCCGCACCACCGAGGACGAGGTGGAGCGCCTCGATGAGGAGCGTCTTGCCCACGCCGGTCTCCCCTGTGAGCACCGTCAGCCCCTCGTC
>Ga0318524_10000882_pt1 | contig 10736 bp, 7 predicted proteins | sample GRESIP052b4f22_FD_203685 | JGI IMG/M metagenome (GOLD analysis project Ga0318524, IMG submission 203685) | Tropical soil microbial communities from Luquillo Experimental Forest, Puerto Rico - GRE.SIPMG.052b4f22 | ecosystem: Environmental > Terrestrial > Soil > Tropical forest > Bulk soil... | reverse complement strand
TTCGTGAAGGGAGTGTTACGACCATGTGCGTCATGAGATCCCTGACGACTTACGCTGTTGCCACTTTTGCAATACTGTTCGCGGGCACCGCCGCCGTGCAAGCAATGACCGTCACCTGCGAATCGATCAACAATCGCGACCGAGAGTGCTCTGTTCCTCGCGGACCCATTGCGCTCGTCCGGCAGCTGAGCAACGACGATTGCATCGAAGGCCGGACCTGGGGCTACGATCGCGACAAGAGCGCGATCTGGGTCAGCAGGGGATGCCGAGCAGAGTTTCGTGTCGCTGAGGCTGATGAGCATCGACGCCCGGAGCGGGAGCGGGAATGACGGTTCGACGACGATGCGTTAGGTACTGTAGTTCGTCACCCAGCGCTGGCCAACGAGGTGTATGAAGCAATCCCCTGGAGATAAACATGAGATATGTCGTTGCATTGCTGATCGCCACAGGCATCCTGATTTCCACGACTTGCAGCGCCCAAGCTCCGGCTGGTTCAACCGGCGAGTGCAAGGACGGCACATACACGTCAACGGCGTCGAAACGTGGTGCATGCGCCGGTCACGGCGGTGTGAAGGAGTGGTACGGAAACGCTTCTTCGAAGGCCGAGGCTGCGCCTGCTACAAAGGCGCCATCGAAGACACCCGCAGGTACACAACCGGCTAGTGAGCCGACGGCGAAGACTGCTGGAACAGCGAAGCCATCCGCGGCGGCAGCCGGCGGCGGGCCGGGTCAAGTGTGGGTGAATTCGAAGTCCAAGGTGTACCACTGCCAAGGCGACCGCTGGTATGGCAAGACCAAGGAAGGTGAGTACATGAGCGAGCCGGCAGCCAAGGCGGCGGGCAACCGCCCAGATCACGGAAAGGCGTGCTCCTAGTCTCTCTCGCTCAAGCGAACCGCTCGCCGTTACACCTGAACACCGCCCGCTCTCATCATCGGTCCGGTTCTATGAGATTGCTTGTCGTTGCTGTTGCGTTCACTTCGATATTCGTATGCTCTGCATCTGTAGCCGCTGATTACACGCTGAAGCAGAAATTTGTAATCGGTGGTGAGGGCAATTGGGATTACCTTACCTATGACGCAATGGCAGATCGATTGTTCGTTTCGCGTGGCACACACGTTCAGGTGATTGATCCTGCAAAAGGGACGGTCCTTGCGGAGATTCCCGATACACCTGGCGTTCATGGAATTGCGCTCGCGGACGATCTCGGGAAGGGTTTCATAAGTAACGGCCGAGACAACTCGGTTACGGTATTCGACCTCAGGTCGCTGAGGACACTAACCAAGATCAAGACCGAGGCCGGAGAGAACCCAGACTTCATCGCTTACGATTCGATCTCGAAGCGGGTATTCGCATTTAACGGCCGTAGCCACAACGTCAGCGTGATCGATGCTGCCGAGCTGAAGTTAGTGGCCACCGTTCCCCTCGACGGCAAGCCCGAGTCGGCGGTCACGGACGGCACGGGGACACTGTTCGTTAACATCGAGGACAAGGACGCAATTACCAAACTTGATGCAAGCAAGGCTGAGGCAGTCGCAACGTGGCCGATTGCCGGATGTCACCAGCCCGCTGCGCTGGCCATCGACCGAGAAAAGCGGAAGCTCTTTACCGGTTGCCAGAACAAGCGTCTCGTCGTGGTGGATGCCAACAGCGGCAGAGATGTCGCCGCCCTGCCGATCGGTGAGGGTGTTGATGCGGCCGTGTTCGATCCCGATACGCGGCTAGTGTTCAGTTCCCAAGACGATGGCACGCTCACGATAGTCAAAGAAGTTACGCCGGGCGCGTATGGAGTTGTCCAGAGTGTCGTAACTCAACTTGGTGCGCGCACTCTGGCGCTCAATCCAAAGAATCACGATCTTTACTTGGTAACCGCAGAGTTCGAGATTCCGGCTGCGGACCAGGCACGTCCCCGGCGAACCATAAAAGCCGGAACGTTCACCTTGCTGGTGGTTAGCGCAAGGAATTAGCCTTGCGACGACCGACTTGGTAGAGGCGCCAACGTCCGCTTTGGGTCGGAAGCGGACATGACGGCAAGACAATTATCGCGGGCGATTGCGCGGCTCAGGAAAATCGGTAAGACAAGAGACGTGCGCGAAGGTCCGTTTTCTAAATGATCTTGGTGGTCGGCCCTCCGACCTGATTACCCCTCGGCTACCTGGCCTATCAAGCCTCCGACGGGGGGCGCCGGTCTGGCTGCTCGTAACCGAGCAACTTCGCTTGGAGCCTCCTAAGCAAAAGACCGAGGTAGATGGGAACCAAAACAAGCGGTATCAGCAGACCTACGCCAATCACGAGGTGTGCTTGCCAAAAGGGTGAGTAGAGCAGCACGAGCGTGAATCCCACGATTGACAGTGCGTGGGTAACTCCCAGGTAAAACCGCCCATACCGGAAAGCGTTGCCAATGATCAGGAATAGATAGACGCCAAAAATGACACTTCCAGCCTCACCTGCGCGGAGCATCACCCAAGTCGTAATACCAACATCCGCCACTATCCCGATGAGGCGACGGGTAACGTTGGCGGCCGGCCAAAAACGGGCTGCCGCGAACAGTCCCGCGGCGAGCATTACGTAGCCTCCAAATACGACAAGCGATTCGTTGCTAGGCGTCGGTTTCATGATCGGTATGTAGAGACCGATAATCACGCACAGCACGAGTCGTAAGGCCGTTTGCTCAAGCTCCGGCCTGTCGCCTGAGCGCGCACGGTCGCGGAGAAGTCGGAGGGCAAACGTTGCCGAGTTCATGGGGCCTCCCTGGAATAGTTGTTTGGGGTTTGTCCAAATGAGGCAAGCATTATGCCCTTCGGGGCTGGACGGCTAACACGGTCCGCCCAAAGGGGCGATGTCCGCTTTGGGTCGGAAACGGACATGCGAGCGGCGGGTAGTGGTCGCCCCGCCGCTGTCGTAGCATGGGAGTCCTGAGCAAATCGTCTCGCGAACCCTGGCATGCATGACTCTCTAGTCAAGACCCTACTCTTTACCGACATTGAGGGGAGTACTCGGCTATGGGCGCAGGAGCCGGAGCGGATGCCGCGTGCGTTGGCGCGTCACGACGCGTTTCTGCGGGCGGCGGTCGAATCCAACCACGGTGCGATCGTGAAGACCACGGGGGATGGCATGTACGCCACCTTCGACGATCCGCTCGATGGGTTGTATGCGACGCAGTCGATCCAGCGCGCGCTAGCCGATCCCGCGGCGACCTCTGACATTCCTCTGCGCGTACGTTGTGCGCTGCACGTTGGCGTTGTCGAACACCGCGATGGCGACTACTTCGGCACTGCCGTCAACCAGGCCGAGCGCATCATGAGCGCAGCACACGGAGGTCAAGTGCTCGTTTCGCAAAGTGCCGCCGATCTCTTGGCCGACCGCCTGCCGGTCGGGGTCGCGCTTCGCGACCTCGGGTCGATCCGGTTGCGCGATGTCCCCGCCCCCACCCGCGTCTACCAGTTAGTGCAGCCAGGTCTGCGACACGACTTTCCCGCGTTGCGTTCTCTGGAGGCAATCCCGAACAATCTGCCGCAGCAGATGACGTCATTCGTTGGCCGAGAACGCGAGCTTGCCGAGACTCGGGCGCTCCTCGATGGCGCCCGCCTCGTGACAATCGTCGGACCGGGCGGGATTGGCAAGACCAGGTTGTCCTTGCGGATTGCTGCCGATCTCCTCGATGCCTATCCGGATGGCATCTGGTTCATTGAGTTCGCATCGATTATCGATCCAGGATTGGTGCCGAAAGCCATCGCCCAGGTACTGGGCCTGCAAGAAGATGCCAGTACACCCATCGTCCAAGCATTGTGCGCGCACGTTGCTTCGCGTCAATCGCTGCTGGTCCTCGACAATTGCGAGCATCTGGTGGACATCTGCGCAAGCCTCGCTGATGCGTTGCTGCGAGCCGCGCCGGCCGTTCGCGTGCTGGCGACAAGCCGCGAGGCGCTCAACGTTGCGGGCGAGCAGACGTATGCATTGCCGCCTCTTGCGCTGCCTGATCCAGAGACGTCCGCCGCGGATGCCGCGCGCTCCGACGCCGGTCGGCTTTTTGTCGAACGAGCGCGGCTGCGACAGCCCGCGTTTGCATTGAGCGAGCTGAATGTGAAGGTCGTCGCGCAAATCTGCGCACGACTCGACGGAATTCCGCTCGCGCTCGAGCTCGCTGCGGCACGCGTTGGCGTGCTGACTGTGGAAACGATCGCCGAACGCCTGCACGACCGGTTTCACCTGCTGACGGGCGGAAGCCGCACCGCATTGCCGCGCCAGCAGACCCTTCGCGCATTGATCGATTGGAGCTTCGACTTGCTCGGCGCGACCGAGAAGACCTTGTTCGCTCGGCTTTCGGTATTCGCAGGAGGCTGGAGCTTGCCTGCTGCGGAGGACGTTTGCACGTGCTCCGATCTCGCGCCGGAGGACGTGCTCGATCTGTTGACGAGTCTGGCCAACAAGTCCCTGGTCGTGCCCGACGGCAATGGCGCCCGGTATCGCATGCTGGAAACGATTCGTGACTACGCCCGTGATCGCCTCCAGGAAGGTGGGGAAAGCGTCGCGCTCCGCGTGCGCCACTGCCAATACTTCGTCAAGTTCGCCGAGGACGCTGAGCCCCACCTCGAAGGTGGTGAGGACCAGCCTGTTTGGCTCGCGCAATTGGACGTCGAACACGACAACCTGCGCGGCGCGCTCGGCTGGAGCCTCGAAGAACCTGCAGGTGCCGAAGTCGGTTTGCGTCTCACCGGCGCGCTCTACCGCTTCTGGGCGCATCGGGGACACGCCCACGAGGGCCAGCAATGGTGCGAGGCCGCGCTCGCGCGCACCGCCGGAACGCCACCCACACCCTCCCGCCTCAAAGCGCTGCACGCTTTGGGCACGCTTACCTGGCGGCTTGGCGACATTACCGGGGCCCGATTGCTGTTGGAGCAGGCACTCGCGATGAGTCGTGAGCTGAGCGACCGTTTGCGCGAAGGGCGCGTACTCAGCAACCTGGGTGGTGTTGCGATCCACCAGGCGGACAACGCCGCGGCGCAAGCGTTCCTGGAGCAGGCGGTAGTGATTCACCGCGCAACGGGCAACCGGGCAATGGAAGCGCGTGTGCTCAACAACGTCGCGGCGCTCGCGATCAGCCGCGGCCGTTTCGCCGAGTCCGAAGCCCCGTTGGAGCGCGCCCTTGCATTGAGCCGCGAGCTTCACAATCCGATGGAGGAAGCGACTGCAATGAGCCACTTGGGCTACCTTGCCACGCGACGAGGCGAGTTCGCGCAGGCGCAGTCATTGCACGAGCGGGCGCTGGCGACCGCAAGGGAATTCGGCGTGCGCGAGTTCGAGTTGGAAGAAATGCTTCACTTGGGAGAGACCGTCCTTGCCCAAGGCGACGCAACAGCCGCGCGCATGCATTTCCGCGACGCTCTTGCGGCCAGCAAAGAGATCGGCAACCAGCACGAAATCGCGCTCTGCCTTGAAGCGTTGGCGATGCTGATGGTACAGGCGAAAGAGTACGAAATCGCAGCCCGAGTGTGCGGTGCTGCGGACGCGCTGCGAACCGCCATCGCCACGCCGCGAGCGTATGGCGAGCAAGAGACGTATGACGAGACCGTCGCGCACTGCCGGCAAGCTTTGGGAGAGGCCACCGCATTGGCCGCGGTCGCTGCCGGACGCGCGTCATCCTCCGACGATGCGGTTGCGCTTGTGATCGCGTGGATCGACGAGCCGGTTACCTGAACCGCTCCGTCCGACTTGGCGCTTTCCGATCGCGAACAGTTACTGCTCTCGAGTAAGTTCTAAACTACAAGAACGGAGCGAACGAGATCCCGCACGTTGCTAGCCTGCTCCAGGCTGTTCAGCTGCCGAATCGCCGCTTCGGTGTGTTCAGGACCAAAGACTGAGACCATCAGGTCACGCGCCTTGGCGTTCATGGTCTCGGTATCGAGCGGATTTTCTTTGGTTCCCGGCGGGAACCGCGTATGCCGGCTCAGCGTTCGACCGTCTTTGAGCACGACCTCGACGATGCCTCCGCGCGGGGCTGCGGGGTCGTTCAGCTTGGGATCGCCGATCACCTTGACGCGTGCCATGGCGGCGCGGATCTGCGGTTCCGCCATGTGCTCGCGCGAGTGAGCGTGCGCGAACGAGACCCCACCGTCGACCAGCGCGGTCGCCATCAGGTACTCGCAATTGACGTCGGTCATCGGGCTGTTGCTCACGATGCCTACTGCGTCTTCCGGAAGATGGACGATGATGCGGTCGACCTTGGCAGGACTGAGATCGTGCTCGCGCGATAGCTTCAGGAATGCATCGAGGGGCGCCTGGTTGGGATAGCCCACCGGAAACGTCTTGATCCCCGATTCCGAGATGAAGTAGCGGCTTCCCAAATCCGCAACTAATGCTTCCGGTTTGGGTTCGGTCGATAGCGCCTGGATGAGGTTGTGAGTGCCGCCCATAACATCATGCACGCCGGTAAACCCCGTCTGTACCATGACCGCCGCAGTGACTCCGTTGCGTGCACCCATGCCGCCGAAGTCAAAGGCTTTTTCGATATGGTCGTTATCCTCGACCCAGCTCCACAGACCTGATACCTGCTGCGCCGCATAGGAAATCGCGTAACGCATGCGTTCCTCATCGAAGCGGGCGAGCGAAGCCGCTGCCGCCATGGCGCCCATCGTGGCGCTATACCCTTCCGCTCCGCGATGCGTGCGTCGGACGAGATCCGGCCCGAGCGCCAGCAGGAACCGGCAGCCCACGTCGTAGCCCAGGGCCACAGCGCGAATCATTTCCGCTCCGGAGCGCTGTTCCTTCTCCGCCATCGACAGCGCCGCCGGAACCGTAGCAGAACCGGGATGCGCTTTAGTTACCGGCTCGAAGTCGTCGGATTCATCGGCATGAGCCAGCATGCCGTTGACGAACGCCGCGTTGATGGCGCTCGTCCTGATGTTGCTCGCGACGATTGATGCCTCAGCCACGCCGCCCTGCGTGCGAATGAAGCGAGTCGCAATCATGCCTGGCGAGAGCGCTGATCCTGACACCATGCTCGCGATCGTGTCCAGGATGCGCTGCTTCGCGTCGAGCAGGACGCGATCGGGAAGAGCACGGTCGCGGGCCGCGACCATGTATGTCGCTAAGCGGCCGGTGAGATCGTCTGCGGCGAGAGACCATCCTGCCGGTAGGAAGTAAGAGGCGACGGTGGCGCTGCCGGCCTTGAGAAGTCGCCGCCGGGTCAAAACGAAAGGATCGTCACACCGATGCTCTTGCATGCACACTCTCCACGAGTCAGACGACGCCTATCGTGCCGAATGATTCGAAGCACCGCAATGTACAGGAGGAGATTGTTGATCGGCTAAGACTAGCCGTGCTTCCCGCAATGTCGGCTTTGGGTCCGAAGCGGCGTCGGGCCTTAGGCTCGGGCCGATTCCTCAGGAGTCCAGCCGCAGCCGTTCCGTCACCGTTCAGGCTATTTCGCGAAGCCTGTAGACGACTCGTCGCGTGCTCCTTGAGCCGGACGACGACCGCCGGCTAGTGTGCAAGGTCCGCTTTGCTCCGTTCGTTGGGCATCACAGAGGAGGACGGCATGCTCCGGCGACTGATGATTATTCTCTTTGTAGCTTTTGTTGCAGCGCCGACTCTATGCATTGCTGCCTCGCCGAGCATCACAGCTGATGTCGCCATGCAGATCATCAACGGATGCGTGGCGCACGCCAAAGGCAAGAAGCAGAGCCACGCAATCGCAGTCTACGACGAGGGCGGGCATCCCGTTGCTCTCCTGCGCATGGATGGTAACCAGCCTGGCGTCACTGAATTCGCGGTGCAGAAGGCTGAAGCCGTGGCAAGCTGGCACTTCTCCACGGCAGACATGGCAGCATCCACAAAGCAAACGCCTGGCTTCGCCAATGCGCCGCACGTCGTTACAGTTGCAGGCGGCATTCCCGTCTACTCGATCGAGGGCCAGTACGTCGGCGCCGTTGGTGTTTCAGGCGAGGCGCCGGAAGATGACACGGCCTGTGCAGAGGCCGGTGTTAAGGCCGCTGGCCTTTCAATCAGTCGCAAGCCCAAGGGCTGAGTGACTCGCCCGACTGCTCGCTCAAAGCTGCCGCGAGCTCTGAAAGAGGCTGACATCCCAAAATGAGCGGTACTGTCAAACTCCGCGGGTTGTTTCTGGTCGTTGCCACGTGCTGCGCGGGAGGTCTCGCAGCGTCTTCGAAGGCAGACGACTCGATCTACCTCAATCCCGGCGTGATGGCGCCAGCCGGCGATGGGCTGGTGTTGAACCTCTACTGCATCGGCAGCGGTTCCCCGACCGTCGTCTTCGATTCAGGCCACCAGGATTGGGCCCCCGCCTGGTCTGTAGTGCAGCCCGAAGTCGCGAAGTGGACGCGTGCCTGCAGCTACGATCGCCCAGGCTCCGGCTTCAGCCCTGCAGGTGCGATGCCGCGCACGAGCATTCGCATTGCCGACGAACTGCACGACGCTCTCCACAGCGCGGGCATCACGGGTCCCTACATTCTGGTCGGTCATGCCTTCGGCGGTTTAAACATGAAGGTGTTCGCCTATCGCCACATGGCGGAGGTCGCCGGGCTCGTCCTGATCGACACGGACGCGGGTGATGTCGCTCCGCCCGACGTCCTGCAACGCGAGCACGCGATCTTTGACGAACAGGAAAGAGACCTCATGGCCTGTCGTGATGCGCTTGCCGCCGGCAAACCGCTCTCGAGCGTGCCCGTGCCGACCCTGACGAATACCACCTGCGAGCAACGCTTCTTTCGCGGCTTTCCCGAGAAAGCCTGGTCGCCTGAGCTGAACGCGCTGTCCCTCAAGACGGCGCAGACGAGCGTCGAGCTATTCGACGCAGTCGTGTCCGAACTGCATGAGATGCCGGGAGACGAGGTCTACTTGAAGCAACACCAACAGTCGTTCGGCTCACGACCTATCCGCGTGTTGACTTCCGCCGATCACTTTGGCGATACCGAGAGCACACCAACTGCCGTGCATCTCAGGCATCTCAAATCCGAGGCGGCGATAGCCGAAGCTCAGGCGCAGTTCCTCGGGCTGTCTTCGAATGCTAAGCAAGTTTTCGCTTACCACAGCAATGCGGCGTACATACAATTCGATCAGCCCGACATTGTGCTTGCAGCCATCCGCGAGGTCTACGACGCCAACCGCGCGTCGTCCGCGTTCGGGCAGTGGAACACCCGGAAGTCGAACACCACCGCTAGCTTGCACGGATTGAGCATCGTCGATGCAAAGGTAGTCTGGGCCAGCGGCACAGGCGGAACATTTGTCCGTACGACCGATGGCGGCGAGACGTGGCGGGCGGGAGCCGTCCCGGGCAGCGAGAAACTCGACTCCCGCGACGTCTATGCCGTCGACGCTGAGACCGCTTACCTGATGTCGATCGGCAACAGGGACGAGTCACGGATCTACAAGACGACAGACGCCGGCAGCACCTGGTCGTTGCAATACACCGAGCAGAACCCGAAAGCATTCCTAGACTGCATGGCATTCTGGAGTGCGACCCGAGGCATCGTGGTTGGCGATGCCGTGGACGGCAAGGCCGAGTTACTGACAACCTCTGACGGGGGCGTGCACTGGACGCCTGTGCCGTCAGAATCGGTGCCTCCGGCAAAAGCCGGCGAAGGCTCGCCGGCCTCCGGGACATGCATCGCGACGCATTCCGAGAAGAAAGGAAAACTGGAAATCCGGCACGCGTGGTTCGTGACCGAGAACGCGTCGCGCGTGTTTCATACCGCCGATGCCGGCAAGACCTGGACGGTCTCCGAGGCCCCGCTGGTCACGGGCCTGAACCAGGGTGTCTTCTCGATCGCCGTCGCGGACGCCAATCGCCTGGCGATCGTTGGCGGCGACTACGATCATCCGCAGATGGTGAAACCCAATTCCGCCTATACCGACGACGGCGGCAGTACGTGGAAAGAAAGCAGCCGCCGTCCCGCTGGATACCGATGGTGTGTCGCGATCGTGCCGGGCACCCCCGGTCCCACCGTGTTCGCGGTTGGGCCAACCGGAATGGACTACTCGATCGATGGCGGAAAAAATTGGGATCAGATGAACGAAGTCGACGCCAACACAATAGCCTTCGCCGACGCTCACCACGGCTGGGCCGTGGGACAGAAAGGACTGATTCTCAAGTTCGAAGGCACTGTACCCGGCGGGATGGCGCCTTCGTTGAAAAAATAATCCCCACGGAGAGCACAAAGAATACGGAGATCGTTGGGCTTATGGACTGCCTACTGAATCACCTTGTCCGCGCGCAACAGCAACGATTGTGGAATAGTGATTCCGAGCGCCTCTGCGGTTTTCAGGTTGATCACCAGGTCGAATTTAGTCGGTTGGTCGACGGGGAGATCATTGGAGCGCAAAACCCCCAACCTTGCCGTCCTTGACCGCGATGCTGATGTGCCAATCGTCCCCGCCGTCCTTGAATTCGAGCTTCCAAACGTAGACGGCGTAACCTTTCTGCTGCGACTTCGTTTCAAAAGTCGTCGTGTAGCCTTGCTTGAGACGAGGTGCGAGCTCAGCGCTGAACTCGTTGAACTTCGCCGGAGTGATGTCGGCCTGAAAGGAAGCGTCGCCCTGGGCGATGAAAGCATCCCGCGAACGACTCTCAGTCGCTGCAAGCATCTTTTTGAGCGTCGCATTGATGGCAGCTGGCGGCTGCGCCCACGCATCATGGGCAATGGCGGCTATGAAGAAGACAAGGCAGCAGGCGAACCGGTAGAAGGTCGGGGATGGAGCAAGATGGGGGTCTGAGTTCATG
>Ga0318524_10000879_pt1 | contig 10739 bp, 8 predicted proteins | sample GRESIP052b4f22_FD_203685 | JGI IMG/M metagenome (GOLD analysis project Ga0318524, IMG submission 203685) | Tropical soil microbial communities from Luquillo Experimental Forest, Puerto Rico - GRE.SIPMG.052b4f22 | ecosystem: Environmental > Terrestrial > Soil > Tropical forest > Bulk soil... | reverse complement strand
CGCGGTAACCGCGGCCATCAGCGGATCGCCGTTTGCAATCGCGATGCGCCGACGGCCGTCGCTGACGATATCGACATCGCCCGTGAGAGCCACAATAATTGCGTTGGCTTGCGCAAAACGCGCCGCCGCGTCGGTTTCCGCCTTATTGCCGGAAAGCGCGGCGAACTCGGCATGATTGAGACGCATCACCGCGGGCCGTGCCGCGAGCAATGCACGACCGAATTGGGCTCGCGCTGGCGAGCGATCGACGAAAACCGGGTCGAGCAGCCAAGGCAATTCTTTCTCGGCAGCGGTCTTCACCACCAGTTCGATTGCCGATTTGCGTTCGCGATCGAAAGTGCCCAGATTGACGAGGAGCGCATCCGCGCCAGCGACGAAAGCGCCGATTTCGTCTGCCGAAATCGTCATGGACGGCACTGCGCCAGCGGCCAGCAGCATGTTTGCAGTATATTGCTGGGCCACCGAATTGGTTATGCAATGCACGCGCGGGGCGCGCTCGCGGATGCGCGCGAGCACGTCAGCGGCAATGTCGGCAAGCTCGATCGGTGCATGCATTTTTTATCCAATGTTGGCGATCCTACTACGCTTCGCCGGGCTCGTGCACTCCACCCGCTTTGATATAAGCTATGCATCGTTTCGGAGGCGCGCATGATCCCATTCTTCGTACAAATCAAATGCCAGCTCGGCAAATCCTATGAGGTCGCAAGCAAGCTGGCCGACGCCGAGATCGCTTCCGAAATCTATTCGACAGCCGGAGATTTCGATCTCCTGGTAAAGTTCTATGTCGAGCCATCGACCGATATCGGTCATTTCATCGCGCAAAAGGTCCAGAGCATCCCCGGGATCGCCGACACGCGGACCATCATCACGTTTAAGGCGTTCGGAGGGTCGTAGCCGCTCGGGTCGGCGCCGGCGCCAAGCCGTCGCGGCGCCGCATCGCTGCGAGCTGGCGTTCGCGCCAGATCACGAACAGGCCTGCTGCGGCGATAATCGCCGAGCCCCCAATAATCTCTGCTGTCGGCGTTTCGCCGAACATCGCATAGCCAAGCACCAGAGCCCAAATCATGGCCGTATAGTCGAATGGAGCGACAAGCGAGGCGGATGCAAAGCGATAACTCTCGGTGAGGAAAATGTGTCCGGTGCCACCGAGAACGCCAATGCTGATCAATGCGACGGTTTCGCCGATGCTCGGCGTGATCCAGCCGAATGGCAAGGTCGCCAACCCTGCCAGAGCACAGGACACTGAAAAATAGAACACAATCGAGGAGGTCGATTCGCTCTGCGCCAGGCGGCGGGTTTGGATCGCCGTTCCGGCGTTGGTAACGGACCCGCAGATTGCATAAACCACGCCGATGAGACTCGTTGCGCCGGCAACCGCAGCAGTCAATTCCTCGCCCGAAAGATGGGGTGAGAGCACCACCAGGACGCCGACAAATCCGATGACAACCGCCGACCAGCGATACACGCGCACGCGCTCGTTCAAGATGAGCGCAGCAAGCGTGACGGTGAACAGGGGGGAGCTGAACGCGATCGCATTGGACTCCACCAGGGGAAGCCGCGCCACCGCACCGAAGTTGAAGAACATGCCGGCAATGCTCAGCACACCCCTACCCGCCTGTCCAAGCGGCCGCTCGGTGCGCACGACGGCGGCGAGTTCACCGCGCCAGGCATAGACCAGCACGAGCGGAATGATCGCGAACACCGAGCGGTAAAACACGACCTGGCCGACCGGGTAGCGCGCGCCGAGAGAGCGGATGAACGCCTGCATCACCGCGAATAACGCCGCGGAAATTACCTTGAACGCGATGCCCTTGGTGGGATTCATCAGCAGCAGGCTCGCGACAAGAAAATTCGGATGCGCGTCATCGTCGCGACTAGTCCTTCTTCGGCGGTGGTGTGGGCCCTTGCCTGGGCGGCAGCGCCGCAACGTAAGCGGCAATGGCAGCGCGATCTTCGGGAGCGAGCAGCGAGGTATTCCTGATTACCTCCGCCATTGCGCCGCCGGCAAAATCGCCAGACGGCGTCATGCCGTCTTCAAGAAAGCTAGCAATGTCTTTTTCGGACCAGTCCTCATCGCCGCCGTGAAGCCCGACCGGCGTAATGTTCGGCGCCCATTCGGTGCCATCCGGGGTCCCGCCGGCGAACCGCTGACTGTCGATGATTCCGCCAATGATGTTGCGAGGGCTATGGCATTCCGCGCAATGTCCGGGGCCGTTCACGAGGTAGGCGCCGCGGTTATATTGCGCCGATTTAGACGGATCGGGGATGAAAGAGCCGTCGCCGAGAAACAGCAGTTTCCAGACGCCGAGCAGACGCCGCTCGTTGAACGGAAAGGACAGTTCATGGCGGCGCGACTTGGCCTTCACTGGCGGCAATGTTTTCAGATAGGCGAAAAGATCGCGGACGTCGCCGAGCTCCATGTAGCGATAGGAGGTGTACGGAAAGGCAGGATAGAGATTGGCGCCGTGTTCCGATGTGCCCTTCCACAATGCGGTGACGAAATTCGCCTCGGACCAGCTGCCGATGCCATCCTTGGTATCGGGCGAAATGTTCGGCGCGTAAAAGACGCCGAAGGGTGATTTTAGGGCCAGACCGCCGCCGAGCCGCTTGCGATCGACCTTTTCGGGGGAATTGTTGGGAACGGCATGGCAAGACGAACAGCCGCCAATTTTGAACATGGTTTCGCCGTTAGCGAGATTCGGCGTATGCGCGGGCAATGCCGTTGCCGGCACTGCGCTTGGCAGCGTCAAAATCCAAATAGCGGCGAGCCCAAAAATAATGCAGGCCGACGCCATCACGAACAAAAATGTCCGCAGTCTCGACACCTTATCGCCTCCGGCGCAAGGGCGACGTGATACACGTTTCGAGGCCGCATTGCAGCGCCTTTAGCGCATACCCCATCTTCGAGAGAACAGGCCCAGGACGCTGGATTCGCGGCCGCAATTCGTTTCAAGCGCGAAATGCGTGTGGTGACGCGCCGCAAAGCCAGCCGGCAAATAAAAAGCGGGCCGCCCGTGCGGCGGCCCGCCCTCCGTGGTCGCTCGCCGCGTCAGCTCGTCTTGATGCGGAAGGTTTGATGGCAGTTGCTGCAGTTCTTGCCGATGGTTTGAAAATTGGCCTTGAGAGCGTCGAGGTCCTTGGCATTGCCCTGTGCCGCTTTGATATCGTCGGCGAATTTGGCGATTGCCGCCTTGAAGTCGTCCATTCTTTCCCAGATCGCCGGAGCCGCCGTTGTCTTGGCGCCGGTTTTCGAGCAATCAGGAAACAGCGTAGGCATCTGCTTGGCGTCTTCGGCAAAGGCCGCGTAAATTTCCTGCACCTTGGCGGCGTCGAACGGCATCTCGCCCTTGATCATTGCCGTGCCGATCTTCGCCTCTTCACCGCTCTTTTTCATCAAGGTCTGCCGCTTCTGGATGAACTCCGGACAGCTCTGCGCCGCGGCCGAAGTCACGCCGAGCAGAAGAACAGCGAAAGCAACAATCAGTTTGTGAAACATGGGGCGAACTCCTGGTGACACCATGAGCTGACGTGTGGTTTCCGTATCCAGTGTTGAGCCCACCCATTCAACACCGGGTACGCGGCGTTATTCCACCGTATATGATGCGATAGTGGCGGGCCAGTGACGCCTGCACGCTCGGCTATTCCGCCGGTTGCAGCTTCTCACGTCGCTTACCGAACCGGGGCACGAACGCCGCAAGCCAACGCGCGATCACGTAAAAGACCGGCGTGAACACCAGCCCGAAAGCCGTGACTCCAATCATGCCGGCAAACACAGCTGTTCCCAGAGCCTGACGCAACTCCGCGCCGGCACCGACCGCCCAGACTAATGGAGTCACGCCGAGGATAAAGGCAAGCGACGTCATCAGAATCGGACGCAATCGCAACCGGGTGGCTTGAATCGCCGCTTGCCAGCGATTATGGCCGCTATCCTCAAGTTGGCGCGCGAATTCGACGATCAGAATGGCGTTCTTGGCGGCAAGCCCGATCAGCACCACAAAACCGACCTGGGTCAGAATGTTGTTGTCCAGGCCGCGCAAGATCACCCCGGCGATGGCGGCAACCAGACACATCGGCACGATCATGATCACCGCCAGCGGCAGCGTCAGGCTCTCATATTGCGCGGCCAGCACCAGAAAGACGAACACGACCGCCAACAGGAAAGCAAACGTCGCGGTGCTTCCCGCCCGGATCTGCTGGAACGCGAGCGTCGTCCATTCAGTGGCAAATCCCTCCGGTAGGGTCTCGGCGGCGAGCTTGTTCATGATTGCAATAGCCTGGCCTTGCGAATAGCCGGGCGCGGCGGCACCGTCGATTTCAGCGGCCGGGTAGAGATTATATCGGGGCACCCGGTACGGCCCCGAAATGTTGTCGACCGTCGTGAAAGAGCCGAGCGGGACGGTATCACCATTGGAATTGCGGACACGGATCTTGAGCACATCTCTGATGCCCTGCCTGTCCTCGTCGCGGGCTTGCGCCGTGACGCGGAACGTGCGGCCAAACAAGTTGAAGTCGTTGACGTAGGACGAGCCGATATAAATTTGCAGCGCATTGAACACATCCTGCACATTGATGCCTAAAAGCTGCGCCTTGGTGCGATCGATGTTGAGATAGACCTGCGGGGTCGACGTCTCGAACAACGAGAACGTCCCGGCTATGCCCGGTGTCTGCGCAGCGCGCGTCACCAGCGATTCGGTGGCGGCCCGCAATTTCTCCGAACCCTGACCGGCGCGGTCCTCAACCATCATGCGGAAGCCGCCGGCAGTTCCGATGCCCATGACCGGCGGCGGCAGCACCGGGATGATGAACGCCTCCTGGATTGACGACAACTTGCGGAACAACTGTCCCTGAATGGCGGCCGCCGATTGCCGGGGGTCCCGTCCGCGTTTCTCGAAATCATCGAGTACCAAAAACAGCGCACCGGCATTAGGAGCGTTGGTAAAGGTCGCGCCGGAGAAGCCGACGATGTTGGCAGCGTGGACCACACCCGGCACCTGCATCGCTATGTCGAGTGCGCGCTGCTGGATCGCATCGGTGCGCGCGAGCGACGCTCCGGGCGGCAGCTGCACCACGACGATGATGTAGCCGCGGTCCACTTGCGGAATAAAACCGGTCGGCGTGGTGCGAAACGCATTTAGGCCAATGCCGATGATGATCCCGTACACGGCCACCATCAGGGCCGCATGCCGCACCGTCCGCGACGCCAGCCAGGTGATTCCAAGCCCCAGCCTGTCGAAGGCGCGATTGAAATAATCGAAGAACCGATGTATCGGGCGCGCCCACCAATATTCGTGCCGACCGTTCTGATGCGGCTTGAGCAGCAGCGCGCACATCGCCGGCGATAATGTCAGTGAAACGATAAGCGAAATGATGGTTGCGCCCGCGATCGTGAGCGCGAATTGCCGATAAAACTGTCCCGATATGCCGGTGATGAAGATCGACGGCACGAACACGGCGCACAAGACCAGCGCGATCGCGATAAGCGCGGAGCCGACCTCGGTCATGCTCTTGCGCGCCGCTTCGCGCGGCGTCAACCCGGCGGCAATATTGCGTTCGACATTCTCCACGACGACAATCGCATCATCGACCACGATGCCGATCGCCAAGACCAGGCCGAATAGAGAAAGATTGTTAAGCGTGAAGCCGAAGGCGGCCATGAAGAAAAAGCTGCCGACAAGCGACACTGGAATGGCCACAAGTGGAATAATTGCGGCGCGCCATGTTTGCAGGAACAGGATCACGACCAAAACTACCAGCACGATCGCCTCACCGATCGTGTCGATCACCGCATCCACCGACTGCTGGATGAACTGCGTCGGATTGTAAACGATTGCGTATTTGACGCCGGCCGGGAAACGCTTGGCCAGTTCCTTCATCAGCTCGGTGACACCTTTCGCGGTGGCGAGTGCGTTCGAGCCCGGACGCTGAAAAATCGCAAGCGCCACCGCCGGATCGTGATCGAGATAGGAATTCGATGAATAATCGAGCGCAGCGAGCTCGATCTTAGCGACATCGCGGAGCCGCACTACGGCGTCAGAGGTCTGCTTGACGACGATCGCGCCGAACTCATCGGGGTTGTCGAGGCGGCCGAGCGTTTGCACCGCGATTTGAAACGCCCCTGGGCGGGTGACCGGCGGCTGATTGAGCACACCCGAGGCGACCTGGATGTTTTGTCCCTGCAGCGCATTGGTGACGTCGCTGGCGGTCAGTCCGAGCGATTGGAGGCGGTCGGGATCGAGCCAAACGCGCATCGAATAATCGCGGCTGCCGAACACCGTGATCGACCCGACGCCATCGACCCTGGTGAGCGGATCGGTAATCTCAAGCGTGGCGTAGTTGGATATAAACAGCGAATCGCGCGACTTGTCGGGCGAATACAGGTGCACGACCATCATCAGGTCGGGCGAGGCCTTGCTTACCGTAACGCCGATATTGCGCACATCGCTCGGCAGCCGCGGCTGCGCGATCGAGACACGGTTCTGCACTTGTACCTGAGCGATATCGAGATTGGTGCCGAGATCGAAGGTGACTTGAATGGAAAAACGTCCATCGGCCGTCGAGTTCGACGACATGTACAGCATGTTTTCGACGCCGTTGATCTGCTGTTCAATCGGCGTCACGACCGTCGATGCCACCACGTCGGCGCTCGCGCCGGGATACTGGCCGGAAACGTTGATGATCGGCGGCGCGATCTCGGGATATTGCGCGACCGGAAGGCGGTAAAAAGAAACACCGCCGAGAATGACAAAAACAATCGATACGACTGCCGCAAAGATCGGGCGATCGATAAAGAAATGCGAGATACGCATTTCAGTTTACTCTCGGGTAATTCCGGTCAGACGGAAATTTAGAGCAGCGCCGCCGCTGCCGCGACAGCAGCAATCAGCGTGCGCCAAGCGCCGTGGATCGGCGATTCGTTCTCGGGTCACTGAGTAGCTCGTCCGGCTCTTGCTTCGTCGCCGCTTTTGGGCGCGGGGGCGGCAGGCACGTCGAGGTCGCGCGCATTGACTCTGATACCCGGCCGCGCGTGCATCTGGCCGTTGACGATCACACGGTCGGTAGCGACAAGACCATCCTTGATCACGCGCAGACCCTTATCAAGCTGGCCAAGCGTCACGTATTTCTGCCGGACCACGCCGCCATCGTCGACCACGAGGACGTATTTACGGGCCTGTTCGGAGGCAATCGCCTCATCGGGAATGAGCAAGGCCAGGTAAGCAGGCGATCCCGGCACCCGAATACGCCCGAACATACCCGGCGTAAGCACGTTGTCCGGATTGTCAAACACTGCGCGGCCACGAACGGTACCCGATGATTGGTTGATGACATTGTCGACGAAGTCGATCTTGCCGGTGTGGAGGAAGTCTTTCTCGTCCAACAGCTTGAGCGTGACCGGGACATCGTCGACGCCGCTGCCCTGTTTGCCGGCGAAACGCTGATAGCGCAGATAAGCGGCCTCGTCGAAAGTGAACTCAAACCGGATCGGATCGACCGAAACGATCGTTGCCAGCAAAGTGGTATTGCCGCTGGTTCCGCCAGTTACGAGGTTGCCGACCGACACCCGCCGATCGCCGATCTTGCCGTCGATCGGCGCACGCAGTTCGCTGTACTCGTTGAGGTCGAGTTCGGCCGAATGCACCATCGCTTCCTGAGCCGCGACGGACGCTTCGGCAACGTTCTTGGCTTGTATGCGCTGGTCGTAGGTCTGTTCGGTGATCGTTTTGTTTTGCACCAAGCTCTGGCCGCGCTCGAGATCGGCTTTCGCAAAGGCGAGATTGGCCCGGGCCTGGGCGAGATTGGCGCGCATCTGTTCGAGCACGATCTGAAACGGCCGCCGGTCGACCGTAAAAAGGAGATCGCCTTTTTTCACCAGTTGACCGTCGGTGAAATGAATTTGGGCGAGATAGCCGGACAAGCGCGAGCGGATATCGACCGAATTCACGGCCACGAAGCGGCCGACATATTCGTCGAGATCGACCACCTCCCGCTGCGCCGGCTTGGCCACGGTGACAGTGGGCAGGTTTGGCGCGGCTGTCTGCTGCTGGCCCTGGCCGCAGCCGGCCAGACTTGCCGCCACCAGCATCGCGGCAACAGGCGCCGCGTTCCGAAACTTCATGATAGTTCCCTCAATCGCCGGACATCATAAGCGCCCACGGTCGCCAATCACACACTGACGCTGCCGAAGCCAGCACGAGGAGCTCCACCCTTCCCACCGCGCGTTTTGCTCCCCATATGTGGGCCCACTCCCGACACTAACCAAGCCGCCGGCGCAAGCCGGCGCAGGACACTGATATCGCATGACAATTATCCCATTAACCGATGCCTTGCGCAGCGGGCGAAACGCCGCGCAAGACACCATTCCGGCGGATGACCAGGCACTGCTCGATTCCTATTCGCAGGCGGTCATCGACGTTGTGGACCGGGTTGGGCCCGCTGTCGTTCGGCTGGCAGTCCGCAACGGCGATCCGACTCGATCGGGGCAGTCGCGCGACGGCAGCGGTTCCGGCGTGATCGTGGCGCCCGATGGTCTCATCCTCACCAATAGTCACGTTGCGGGCACGGCGTCGCGCATTGAAGTAACGACCGCCGACGGCCAGGATCTACACGCACGACTGGTCGGCGACGACCCCGATACGGATCTTGCGCTCATTCGCATTGATGAACCCGCAACCCTGCCGTCGGCACGGTTGGGGGATTCTAAACGCTTGAAACGTGGCCAACTCGTGATTGCGATCGGCAATCCGCTCGGCTTCGAATCAACGGTGACCACCGGCGTAGTTTCGGCCCTGGGCCGTTCGCTGCGCTCACGCAACGGCCGGTTGATCGACGACGTCATACAGACCGACGCTGCGCTCAATCCTGGCAATTCCGGCGGACCATTGGTTTCGTCCCGTGGCGAGGTGGTTGGCATCAACACCGCCGTCATCATGGGCGCGCAAGGAATTTGCTTCGCGGTCGCCGCCAATACCGCAAGCTTCGTGCTCGGTGAATTGGTGCGGCATGGCCGCGTGCGCCGTGCCTTCATCGGAATTGCCGCGCAACAGACCGCAATCCCGCCGCTCCGCCGCCGAGCGGCCGGATTGGCCCAGGACCGTGCGGTCATAATCGGCACCGTCGAGTCGGATTCGGCCGCCGAGCGCGCCGGTTTACGGCCGGGTGACATAATCATTGCGCTTGATGGCGTCACCATCGCCGGCGCCGACGACCTGGTGCGTGCGCTCACCGTGGAGAAGATTGGCCGCAGTGTCGCTTTCGATGTGCTGCGTGGCACCGAACGGCTTACGGTTGCCACCGTGCCACGGGAGCGGCGGACACGTTAGAATCCGCCGTGGCTGCTCGGTAGCTTCGCCAATACTATCGTCTTATGCCGGCACTTCGCCCTTGAGCATGAGGCGGTAGAGATAGCGCCGTTCGTTCATGTCGTAATCGGGATTGGCCTGGTGCATGACGCTGCGGTTGTCCCACAGCACCCAATCGCCGTGCCGCCATTTGTGGCGATACTCGTACTGCTTTTGCGTCGCGTGCTGCATCAATTCGGCGATCAGCGCAAGCGCTGCCTGATCATCCATGCCGATTATAGATTCCATTCGCACGGGGTTGAGGAATAGCGCCTTGCGCCCGTTCTCGGGATGCGTGCGCACCAGGGGGTGAATGCCGGGAGGCGGCAGTTTGACTCGGCTTTCTTCGGTCAAATGGCCGAGTGGCCGCGGGCTATATTTGCTCAGATACACATGCATGGCCTTGAGTCCGTCGATCCGCCCTTTGGTTTCATCGGGCAAATCGTTGTAGGCCTTATGCATGTTGACATATTGCGTGTCGCCGCCGCGCGACGGCAATTTGACCGCGAACAGCATCGTCGCTTTCGGCGGCCGCGGGTGATTGGAGTGATCGGTATGGAAGGTCTCGCCCGGGATGATCCGCCGGCCGTTCACAAACTCATCGTTTGAGACATAGGACACGTCGGGATGGCCCGGGACGTGATGTTCCTTTTTATCGTGCGGCTGAAGTTCGCCGAATACTTGCGCGGCCGATATGAACTGATCCGGCTCAAATTGCTGATCGCGGATGACAAGCACATGATGGCCGACAAAAGCGTGGTTCAGTAGCTCGCGCACATCGGTAGCGATCGGCACCCTGAAATCGAGCCCTGTAACTTCGGCGCCGGTGTGCTCGGTTAGGGGCGTTATCGCGAGCGAGGCCATCGATTTACTCCGCACGCAGCCGCCTCAAACGCAAACGCTATCCCGGCAGGATCATGGGATCAATAGGCTACAGACCCGAGGCAAGCGCCGTAAGCCACGCCGCGGCTCGAAGAGATGTAAAGACTTATTCTCGGCGCTCGTTGTGATTCGGATTCAGTCCGACAAATAACAAACCGATAAACCGACAAATCGCCGCATTTCGCGTTAGTAAAGCAGGCGAGAATTTGGCGCTTTCTTTCCTCAAAAAATAGTAGGCATGCAATTTTAGAAGGGGAAAAAATCTTCGTTGCTGCTATGAGAACGCTCGCGCCTCGATCCAAACGAGGCGCTTTCGTTTGCTTGGCCTCGCCTTGCTCACGCTCGGCGAGGTTTTTGTTTGCTGACGAAAGAAAACAAAACATCGAGTGCAAATGCGTAGGAGTTACTGCATGAAGTCGATGACCTTTGCGGTCACCATCGTTGGCCTTATGACGTTCGCGCAATCCGCTCACGCGCGGGAACATCATTATCACCATGGCCATCGTCATCACATCGTCGCAA
>Ga0318524_10000873_pt1 | contig 10768 bp, 7 predicted proteins | sample GRESIP052b4f22_FD_203685 | JGI IMG/M metagenome (GOLD analysis project Ga0318524, IMG submission 203685) | Tropical soil microbial communities from Luquillo Experimental Forest, Puerto Rico - GRE.SIPMG.052b4f22 | ecosystem: Environmental > Terrestrial > Soil > Tropical forest > Bulk soil... | reverse complement strand
GTCGGCGCTCGGGATTCCGCAGGTCGCGATCGTGATGGGATCGTGCACCGCGGGCGGCGCGTACGTGCCGGCGATGAGCGACGAAGCAGTGATCGTGAAGAACGAGGGCACGATCTTCCTCGGCGGTCCGCCGCTCGTGAAGGCCGCGACCGGAGAGGAGGTGACCGCCGAGGAGCTGGGCGGCGGCGACGTGCACACGCGCATCTCGGGCGTCGCGGATCACCTCGCCGACGACGACGCGCACGCGCTCGAGATCGCGCGCGACATCGTCGGGCATCTGGGGCTCGCGACGCGCGCGCCGCTCGCGCTCGAGACGACCGAGCCGCCACGCTACGACCCCGCCGAGATCTACGGCGTGCTGCCGCGCGATCTGCGCACGCCGTACGACGTGCGCGAGGTGCTCGCGCGGCTCGTGGACGGCTCGCGCTTCCACGAGTTCAAGGCGCGCTACGGCACGACGCTCGTCACCGGGTTCGCGCACCTGCACGGCATGCCGGTCGCGATCCTCGCGAACAACGGCATCCTGTTCAGCGAGAGCGCGCTCAAGGCCACGCACTTCATCGAGCTGGCCTCGCAGCGCGGCATGCCGCTCCTGTTTCTGCAGAACATCAGCGGCTTCATGGTCGGCAAGCAGTACGAGCACGGCGGGATCGCGAAGGACGGCGCGAAGATGGTGCACGCAGTCGCGAACGCGTCCGTGCCGAAGCTCACCGTCGTGATCGGCGGCAGCTTCGGCGCCGGCAATTACGGCATGTGCGGGCGCGCCTACCAGCCGCGCTTCCTGTTCATGTGGCCGAACAGCCGGATCAGCGTGATGGGCGGCGAGCAGGCCGCCTCGGTGCTCGCGCAGGTCAAGCAGACCCAGCTCGAGGCGCAGAAGAAGCCGATGAGCGAGGACGAGATCAAGGCGTTCAAGCAGCCGATCCTCGACACCTACGAGCGCGAGGGCAGCCCTTATTATTCGACCGCGCGATTGTGGGACGACGGCGTGATCGATCCCGCCGAGACCCGGAACGCGCTCGCGCTCGCGCTGTCCGCGACGCTCAACGCGCCGATCCCGGAGATGCGCTTCGGCGTGTTCCGGATGTGAGCGGCGTGGACGACTGAGCCCCGCCGCGGTGCCGGGCCCGAGGTACGATCTGGCCCCGGGGCCAGTTGCGCCGCCTCGCATGACGGCGCCAGCCTCCAAGGCTGCCCTCCCGCGCGCTCGATCGCGGGACGGCGAATCCCATTTCCGAACACTTTCGGCGCCGAGCGGCGCACGGACCAGAACGTCCAAGCGGTTGCCCCACAACGCGTTGAGCCATCTAGCCACGCTGGAACGGTTCTTCCTCTGAAACCGCCGCAACCCGCGATGCGTGAAGCGGAAGAATCCTGGAGGAGCCGCGAACCGTGGATGTCCCTCGCCAGAAGCCGAAGCCGAAGCGCGCGCGCCTGATCGCCGCAGGAATCGCGGCGCTCGTCGTCGTCGCCGTCGGGCTTTCCCATCTGCCCTCGGCGTCGCCGTCGACCGAGCGCTCGACGCTGCTCATCGATCGCGTGGTGCGCGGCGACATGCTGCGCGAGGTCCGCGGCACCGGAACGCTCGTGCCCGAAGACCTGCGCGTGATCTCGGCGCTCACCGCGGGCCGCATCGACCGGATCCTCGTCCGCCCCGGGACCAAGGTCGACGTCTCGACCGTGGTGCTCGAGATGAGCAACCCCGACGTCCAGCTCCAGTCGCTCGATGCCGAGCGGCAGGTCAAACTCGCCGAGGCGGATCTCGCCTCGCTGCACGCGAACCTCGACACGCAGCGCCTGAGCGCGGTCGCGAGCGTCGCGTCCGCGCGCACCGAGGCGAACGAGGCGGAGCGCGCGGTTCTCGTCGCGCAGAAGCTCGCGGATCAGGGCCTGGCCTCCGGAATGGAGATCGATCGCGCGAAGGACCGCGACCAGGAGGCGAAGGAGCGCCTCGCGAGCGAGCGCGAGCGGCTCCAGGTGCTCACGCAGTCGCTCGATGCTCAGCTCGCGCTGCGCCGCGCCGAAGTCGATCGCCTGCGCGCGATCGCGAAGTTCCAGGCCGAACGGGTCGCCTCGATGACGGTGCGCGCGGGACAGGCGGGCATGCTCCAGTCGCTCGCGCTTCAGCCCGGCCAGTGGGTGAACCCCGGCCAGGAGCTGGCGCGCGTCGCGGGGCAGGAGAAGCTCAAGGCGGTGATCCGCGTGCCGGAGCTCGACGCGCGCGACGTCACGCTCGGGCTTTCGTCCGTCGTGGACACGCGCAACGGTCTCGTCCACGGGCACGTGATCCGCATGGATCCGGCGTCCGTGAACGGCGAGGTGAGCGTGGATCTCTCGCTCGAGGACGCGCTGCCACGCGGCGCGCGTCCCGACCTCGCGGTGGACGCCACGATCGAGATCGAGCGCCTGCACGACGTGCTGCACGTGGGCCGGCCCGCGGACGGCTCCAGCGAGTCCACCGTTTCCCTGTTCGTCCTGGATTCCGGCGGAGGCGCGGCGACGCGACGCGACGTCAAGCTCGGCCGGACATCCGCCAACGCCGTCGAAGTGCTCGCGGGCCTGCGCCCCGGCGACGAGGTCATCCTCTCCGAGATGACCCGCTGGGAGCAGACCCGGCACATCCGTTTGCGATAGACGTCCATCCATCACCCGCAGGAGATGCCATGACCATGACCCTCGAACCCCAGACCACCGCGGCGAACGCCACCGGCCAGAACGGCGCCGATCGGCGCCTGCTCGAGCTGGAGAACATCCACAAGGTCTTCACGACCGACGAAGTCGAGACCCACGCGCTGTCGTCCGTGCACCTCGAGGTGAAGAAGGGCGAATTCGTTTCGATCTCGGGCCCGTCCGGCTGCGGCAAGTCCACGCTGCTCTCGATCGTCGGACTGCTCGACGTGCCGAGCGAAGGCACGTACCGGCTCGAAGGGACGCCGGTGCAGTCGCTCTCGACCGCGGACCGCGCGCGCATCCGGAATCGCCAGATCGGTTTCATCTTCCAGAGCTTCAACCTGCTCGGCGAGCTGACCGTGTTCGAGAACGTCGAGCTGCCGCTCACGTATCGCGGCATCGGCGCGGGCGAGCGCAAGCAGCGCGTCCAGGAGGCGCTCGAGCGCGTACGCATGGTGCATCGCGCGAAACACCTGCCCGCGCAACTCTCGGGCGGCCAGCAGCAGCGCGTCGCGGTGGCGCGCGCGCTCGCCGGGCACCCGGCGGTGCTGCTCGCGGACGAGCCGACCGGAAACCTCGACTCCACGAACGCCGAGGGCGTGATGGATCTGTTGCGCGAGCTGCACCAGAGCGGCACGACGATCTGCATGGTGACGCACGATCCGCGTTTCGCGCGTTTCGCCGAGCGCACCGTTCACCTGTTCGACGGCCGCGTCGTGGACGAGCAGCGCACGCGCTGAGGCGCGCGCCGGGAGGAATGGGACCATGGACACCCTGATTCAGGACATCCGCTACGCGCTCCGCTCGCTGCGGCGCGCCAAGGGCTACAGCGCCGTGATGATCTCCGTCATGGCGCTCGGGATCGGCGTGAACGTCACGGTGTTCGCGCTGGTGTACGCGTTCCAGTACCGGCCGTGGCCGCTGCCGGAGTCCGGGCGCATCGTCGCGATGACCATGACCGAGCCGCGTCGCGGGTTCACCGACATGGGCATGTCGTGGCAGAACTTCTTCGACATCCGCGAGCGCGCGAAGTCCTACGAGCACCTCGGCGGCGAATGGCAGAACGTCGCCATGGTGACGCTCAACAAGGAGCCCGAGCGGCTCGCCGCGGGCGTGCTGACCGCCGACGTCCTTCCGGCGATCGGCGTGATGCCGAAGATGGGCCGCAATTTCACGCGCGACGAGGAGGTGTGGGGCCACAACTGGAACCAGATCCTGATCAGCGATCACATCTGGCGTGATCGCTACCATTCCGACCCGAACATCCTCGGGCAAACCATCCGCATGAACGGGCGGGTGCGACAGGTGATCGGCGTGATGCCGCCTAAGTTCCGCTACCCCGAGGTCGCAGACTTCTGGATTCCCGGCGGGTACAACGCGGCCGAGGACAAGCGCACCGACACCCAGCTGCTGCTCGTGGGGCGCCTGAAGCCGGGCGTGACCGTGGCCCAGGCGGACGCGGAGGCGAAGACGATCTTCGCCCAGCTCGTGAAGGAGCATCCCGAGCTCAAGGAGTACAGCGCACAGGTGACGACAATGCAGGAGAGGCAGGCCGCCGACTCGCGGCCGTTCGTCATGTTCCTGCTGTTCGCGGTGATCTTCGTGCTGCTGATCGCCTGCGCGAACGTCGCGAATCTTGGCCTGGTGCGGGCCGCGGCGCGCCGCCGCGAGATCGCACTGCGCACGGCGATGGGCGCGACGCGCGGCCGCATCATCCGCCAGCTGTTGACCGAGAGCGTGATGATCTCGATGGCGGGCGGACTGCTCGGCATCCTGCTCGGCTACTGGGGCAACAAGCTGTGGCCGATGGGCGTGCCGCTCGAGATGCCGTTCTGGCTGAACTGCGCGATCGACGGTCCGGTGCTGCTCTATACGGCGGTGATCACGGTGGTGGCGGGGATCGTGTTCGGGCTCGCACCGGCGTGGCATGCGTCGGGGGAGAGCTTCCTCGACGCGCTGCGCGAGGGCACGAGCCAGGCCGGCTCGTCGCGCATGTCGCGCTACCTGCGCAACGCGTTCGTGGTCGCGGAGGTGTCACTTTCGCTCGTGCTGCTGATCGGGGCTGGTCTCATGGTGCGCTCGCTCCAGCGTCTCCAGTCCGAGGGCGAGCGGCTGCGTCCCGACGGGCTGGTGACCGCGTCGGTGATCATTCCGATCGCCTCCTACCCGGATGAGAACGCGATGCGGGTGTTCTACGGCGAGTTCGTGCGGCGGCTGAAGGCCGAGCCCGGTGTTCACGAGGTGGGGGGCGCCACACAGCTGCCGCTCTCCCGCAACAGCGACCAGCAAGTGCTGCTCACGCCCACGACCGGGGATCCCAAGAACGGGGTCGTGACCCACGACGCGAAGATCCTCCCCGGCACGATCGCAATGCTCGGAATGAGAGTGGTCGAGGGGCGCGAGTTCACGGCCCGGGACGACGAGCACGCGCCGCGTGTCGCGATGATCAATCAGGCGCTGGCGAAGCGGCTCTACGGGAACAAGAGCCCGCTCGGGGAGCGCATCCGCTTCAACGGCGAGCCGGATTCGATCGGCTGGCGCACGATCGTGGGCGTGACCGAGAACGTCGAGATGGAGGTCGAGTCTTCGCGGCCGGTCGCATTCGTGACCTGGCTGCCGGAGATGCAGCAGGCCGAGCAATGGGTCCATGTGCTGGTGCGCGCGGACGGGGACGGCTCGCAGGGCGCCGCGGCGATGCGGCGCGTCATGCGCAGCCTGGATCCGAATCTGCCACTCATGGACCTGCGCACGCTGCGCGAGGAGCTGCGCTTCTCGATGTGGGTCAAGCGCCTGCTCTCGGCGATCGTCGGCGTGCTCGCGGTGCTGGCGTTCATCATCGCCGCGGTCGGCCTCTACGGCGTGGTGGCGTACAGCGTGGCGCAGCGCACCCGCGAGATCGGGATCCGCATGGCGCTCGGCGCGGACGCCCCGAACGTGGTGCGCATGGTGGTCGCGCAGTCCGCGCGTCTCACGCTGATCGGTCTCGGGATCGGGCTCGCGAGCGCGTTCGCGCTCACGCGCTTCCTGACCGCGGTGATCGCGGGGGTGAGTCCGACCGATCCGCCGACGTTCGCGATCGTCTCCGGGCTGCTCGCGCTCTCCGGGATCGCGGCCGCCTGGGTGCCCGCAATGCGCGCTGCGCGCGTGGATCCGATGGTCGCGTTGCGATACGAATAGCTGAATCTCCGGCGCGCTGGACGAGGGCCCGCGGCCATCCCGGCCGCGGGCCTTCGCGTGCTACGCTGGCGCCATGAACGACGCTCCGGCGCCGCGTGTGCTGGTCGCGGACGACGACACGGACGTGCTGGCGGCGCTGCGCCTGCTCCTGAAGGGCGAGGGCTGGGAGGTGAGCACGGCGACGAGCCCCGCGCTCGCGCTGCGCGCCGCGGAATCCACCGACTTCGACGTGGCGCTGCTCGATCTCAATTACGCGCGCGACACCACCTCCGGCGGTGAGGGGCTGGACCTGCTCGAGCGCTTTCGCGCCACCGACGCCATGCTGCCGGTCGTGGTGATGACCGCGTGGGGCAGCGTCGAGGGCGCGGTCGCGGCGGTGCGGCGCGGCGCGCGCGATTACGTGCAGAAGCCGTGGGACAACGAGCGGCTGCTCCAGACGCTGCGCACGCAGCTCGAGCTGGGGCGCGCGCTGCGCGCCGGCCAGCGGCTCGAGCAGGAGAACCGGCTGCTGCGCAGGGACGGCGCGCCCGATCTCATCGCGCGCGCGCCCGCGATGCGGCCGGTGCTCGAGCTGATCGCGCGCGTCGGGCCGAGCGACGCGAACGTGCTCGTGACCGGCGAGCACGGGACCGGCAAGGAGCTGGTCGCGCGCCGCCTGCACGCCACCTCGCCGCGCGCGCACCGCGCGCTCGTCACCGTGAACGTGGGCGGACTCTCGGAGGGGCTGTTCGAGAGCGAGATGTTCGGCCACGCGAAGGGCGCCTTCACCGGTGCGAGCGGGGAGCGCGCCGGGCGCTTCGAGCTCGCGGACGGGAGCGCGATCTTCCTCGACGAGATCGCGAACGTGCCGCTCGGCCAGCAGGCGAAGCTGCTGCGCGTGCTGCAGGCCGGGGAGCTGGAGCGCGTCGGCAGCTCGCGCACCCGGGTCGTGAACGTGCGCGTGATCTCCGCCACGAACGCCGATCTGCGCTTCGAGGTCGCGGCGGGACGCTTTCGCGAGGATCTGCTGTTCCGGCTCAACACGATCGAGATCCATCTGCCGCCGCTGCGCGAGCGCCGCGAGGACATCGTGCCGATGGCGATGCACTTCCTCGAGCGCCAGGCGCGGCGTTACCGGCGGCCGGTCGAGGGGTTCGACGAGAGCGCGATGGCCGCGCTGCTCGCGCACGCCTGGCCGGGCAACGTGCGCGAGCTCGAGCACGCGGTCGAGCGCGCGGTGCTCGTCACGCGCGAGCGTCGCGTCGGCGCGCCGGATCTCGGGCTGCGCGGCGCCTCCGGCGCGGCGACGCTCGATCAGCTCACGCTCGACGAGGTGGAGCGCGTGCTGATCCAGAAGGCGCTGGACCGCCACGCCGGCAACGTCAGCGACGCCGCGAAGGCGCTGGGCGTCTCGCGCAGCGCACTCTACCGGCGCATCGAGCGCCACGGATTGTGAAGCCGCGCAGGCGCTTCTCGCACGAGACGAACCTGATGATCGCCGCGCTCGCGGGCGGCGCGCCGGCGCTCGCGTTCGCGCTCATCACGCTCGCGGTGTGGCACGGCGACCAGCTGCTGCGCTTCACGCTCGCGTGGTTCGTGCTCGGCGCCTGGCTCGCCGGCGCGTTCGTCGCGCGCTCGCGCTTTACTCGCCCGGTGCAGACGCTTTCGAACCTGCTCGCCGCGCTGCGTGAGGGCGACACCGCGCTGCGCGCGCGCGGCGCCGACCCGGACGACTCGCTCGGACTCGCGCTGTGGGAGATCAACACGCTGGCGGCGCAGCTCCAGCAGCGCCAGTTCGAATCGCTCGAGGCGATCTCGCTCCTGCGCCAGGTGCTGGAGTCGATCGACGTCGCACTGTTCACGTTCGATCCCGACCGCCGCCTGCGCCTCGTCAATCGCGGCGCCGAGGAGCTGCTGAGCCTGCCCGCCGAGCGCGCGCTCGGGCGCGACGCCGCCTCGCTCGGACTCGCGGCCACGCTCGAGGGCGAGACGCCACGGCTGATCGAGCTCCAGTTCCCGGATCGCATCGGACGCTGGGAGGTGCGGCGCGGCACGTTCCGCCAGGGCGGACGCCCGCACCAGCTCATCGTGCTCTCGGATCTCAGCCGCTCGCTGCGCGAGGAGGAGCGGCTCGCGTGGGTGCGGCTGATCCGGGTCCTGAGCCACGAGATCAACAACTCGCTCGCGCCGATCCAGTCCATCGCCGGAAGCCTGCGCGATGCGCTCGAGCGCGCCGGCGAAGCCCGCGGCGAGCGCGACCTGCGCGAGGGCCTCGGGATCGTGGAGGAGCGCGCGCGGTCGCTGTCGCGCTTCATGCAGGCGTACACGCGCCTCGCGCGGCTGCCGGCGCCGACGCCACGCCGCGTGAACGTGAGCGAGTGGATCCACCGCGTCGCCGCGCTCGAGGCGCGCCGCCCGGTCGAGGTGCGCGAGGGCCCGGCGATCGCCCTGCTCGCGGACGGCGACCAGCTCGATCAGCTGCTCATCAACCTGGTGCGCAACGCCGCCGAGGCCGCGATCGAAACCGGCGGGAAGGTTTCGATCGGCTGGAGCGCGAACCGCAACTGGGTCGAGGTCACGATCGAGGACGACGGGCCGGGAATTTCGGACACGCAGAACCTGTTCGTCCCGTTCTTCACGACCAAGCCCGAGGGAACCGGGATCGGGCTCGCGCTGAGCCGCCAGATCGCCGAGGCGCACGGCGGCGCGCTCACGCTCGCGAACCGCGCGAAGGCGCGCGGCTCGATCGCGCGCCTGCGGCTGCCGCTCGCGCGCACGTCGGGGGAAGCGACCCGCGCCACGCCTGCATGACGCCCGTCACGCTGCTCCTGGTGCTCGCGTCGGCCGCGATTCACGCGACCTGGAACCTGTGGGCGAAGCAGATCGGCGACCGGGCGAAGAGCCCGACCCTGATGTGGACGCTCACCGCGCTCTCGACGATGTTCTACGCCCCGTTCGCGCTCGTGATGCTCGTGCGATCGGGCGCGCACCTCACGCCGCTCGCGCTCGGCGCGATCGCCGGGAGCGGCGTGATCCACATTGGCTACTTCCTGCTCCTGCTCGCCGGCTATCGCTCGGGCGAGCTCTCGCTCGTCTATCCGATCGCGCGCGGCACCGGCCCGCTGCTCTCCGCCGCCGGCGCTATTGCGCTGCTCGGCGAGCGGCCCACGCCGTACTCCGCGCTCGGCACGGTGCTGATCGTCGCCGGCGTGATCACGCTCACGTGGCAGAGCGGAATTTCGCACGACGGCCGCATCGCGGCGGGCGTGCGCTTCGGGCTCGCGACCGGCGCGGTGATCGCTCTCTACACGCTCTGGGACGGCACCGCGGTCAAACGGCTCGCCCTGCCGCCGCTCGTCTACTACTGGTTCGGCGATGCTCTGCGCACGCTGCTGCTCGCGCCCGCTGCGCTCCAGGATCGCGCCGGCGTCGCGTTGCTGTGGCGGAGCGTGCGCGGGCGCGTGCTCGCGATCGCCGCATTGAGTCCGCTCTCGTACATCCTTATCCTGCTCGCGCTGCGCCAGGGCGCCGTGAGCCGGATCGCGCCGGCGCGCGAGCTCAGCATTCTCTTCGGCGCGCTGCTCGGCGGTCAGGTGTTGAAGGAGCGGCAGCGCGCGCGGCGGCTGGTCGCCGCGGCCGCGTTCGTGTGCGGGGTCGTGGCGCTGGCGTGGGCGTGAGGGAGGTCGCGTGGCGTTGATCGAAGTCGAACGCGAGGGTGCGGTCGCGCGCGTGTGGCTGAATCGCCCCGAGGCGCACAACGCGCTCTCGGCGGAGCTCGGCGAGGCGCTGAACGCCGCGCTGCGCCTGCTCGCCGGCGACCCGGCGTGCCGCGCGGTGATGCTGGGTGGACGCGGGCCTTCGTTCTGCGCCGGCGCCGACATCCAGGTGATGCGCGCCTCGGCGAACGCGACGCACGAGGCGAACCTCGCGGAGGCCGAGCGGTTCGGCTCGCTGTTCGCCGCGATCGCGGAGTTCCCGAAGCCCGTCGTCGCGCGCCTGCACGGCGGCGTGTACGGCGGTGGCGTCGGCTTCTGCTGCGCGTGCGACATCGCGGTCGCGAGCCAGGACACGACGTTCGGACTCACCGAAGTGCGGCTCGGCATCCTGCCCGCGCTCATCAGCCCCTACGTGCTGCGCCGCCTCGGCGACCGTCAGGCGCGCGAGCTGATGCTCACGGGCGAGCGCTTGAGCGCCACGGAGGCGCTGCGGGTCGGGCTCGTGCACCATGTCGCGCCCGCGGCCGGGCTCGACGCGAAGGTGGGCGAGCGGCTCTCCGAGCTGCTGAAAGGCGCTCCCGGCGCGCAGGCGCGCATCAAGCAGCTGCTCAAGCGCTGGAACGACACGGGCTGGGAGGAATACAGCAAGGACCTCCCGCGCACGCTCGCCGAGACGCGCGAGGGCGTGGAGGCGAAGGACGGCCTCGCAGCGTTCTTCGAAAAGCGCAAGCCCCGATGGATGGAGTGACCGGAGAGGAGCCGCCGTGTTCCGCAAGGTCCTGATCGCGAATCGCGGCGAGATCGCCTGCCGCATCGCCGCCACGCTGCGCGAGATGGGGATCGCATCGGTCGCGGTGTTCTCCGAGGCCGACCGCGGCGCGCTCCACACGCGCGAGACGGATCAGGCGATCGAGATCGGCGCCGCCGATGCGCGCGCGAGCTACCTCGACGTCGAGGCGCTGATCCGCGCCGCGCGGGCGGCGGGCGCCGAGGCGGTGCATCCGGGCTACGGCTTCCTGGCCGAGAACGCGGATTTCGCGGCCGCGGTCGAGGCGGCAGGGCTCGTATTCATCGGCCCGACCGCGGATCAGATCCGCACGCTCGGCGACAAGCGCGCGGCGCGTGATCTCGCGGGGCGCGCGGGCGTGGCGATCGTCCCCGGCGCTGCCGGCAACACGCCGGCCGAGCTCGCGGCCGCGGCGCAGAAGCTCGGCTTCCCCGTGCTC
>Ga0318524_10000867_pt1 | contig 10786 bp, 5 predicted proteins | sample GRESIP052b4f22_FD_203685 | JGI IMG/M metagenome (GOLD analysis project Ga0318524, IMG submission 203685) | Tropical soil microbial communities from Luquillo Experimental Forest, Puerto Rico - GRE.SIPMG.052b4f22 | ecosystem: Environmental > Terrestrial > Soil > Tropical forest > Bulk soil... | reverse complement strand
GATCGGGTGGTAATACGGGCATCGCACCTCCGGGATCGGGCAGCGGGCGGCCGCCAGACCGGCCAGGCAACCACTACCGCCGCCTGCCGCAGTTGTAGCCCGGGCCAGTGACATTTCCCGGGCCCTCCCCGGCCAGCCACGGGGAATGCGGTACCCCGGTGACGGGTTAGTGATGAGGCCGGGTGAAGCAGCCCGGAGAGTCGTCATCTGGAGAGTTGCCGTGCCGCTGCCCCCGCTGGTTGCCCCGGCCGAAGACCTCACCATTGCCGAGGTCAAGCGCTATTCCCGGCACCTGATCATCCCCGAGGTTGGCAAGACCGGACAGCGGCGGCTGAAGAACGCCCGCGTGCTGTGCGTCGGTGCAGGCGGTCTTGGCTCACCGGCGCTGCTGTACCTGGCCGCCGCCGGGGTGGGCACCCTCGGCATCATCGACTTCGATGTGGTGGACGAGTCGAACCTGCAGCGGCAGATCATCCACGGCCAGTCCGACCTCGGGCGGCCCAAGGCCGTATCGGCGATGGAGAGCATCCGTGAGGTCAACCCGCTCGTCAACGTGATCCTGCACGAGGAGCGGCTCGACTCTGACAATGCCATGCGGATTTTCGAGCCTTATGACCTGATCGTCGACGGCACCGACAACTTCGCCACCCGCTACCTGGTCAACGACGCCTGTGTGCTGCTCGGCAAGCCCTACGTGTGGGGATCTATCTACCGGTTCGACGGCCAGGCCAGCGTCTTCTGGGCCGAGCACGGGCCGTGCTACCGGTGCCTGTACCCCGAGCCGCCGCCGCCGGGCATGGTGCCGTCCTGCGCCGAAGGCGGGGTGCTCGGCGTACTCTGCGGCGCCATCGGGTCGATCCAGGTCACTGAGGCCATCAAGGTCATCACCGGTATCGGTGAGCCGCTGACCGGCCGGCTGATGATTTACGACGCGCTCGAGATGAGCTACCGGACGGTCCGGGTCAGGAAGGACCCCGAGTGCCCGGTGTGCGGTAAGAACCCGTCGATCACCGAACTGATCGACTACGAGGAGTTCTGCGGCACAGTCTCCGAGGACGCGCAGAAGGCGGCGGCCGGATCGACGATCAGCGCTACTGAGCTCAAGGAGATGCTGGACCGCGAGGACAACATCTTCCTGGTGGACGTGCGGGAGCCGAACGAGTACGAGATCGTCTCCATCCCCGGCGCGGTGCTCATCCCCAAGGGCGAGTTCCTGTCCGGTGCAGCCCTGGAGCACCTTCCCCAGCACAAGCGGATCGTGCTGCACTGCAAGACCGGCGTGCGCAGCGCCGAGTGCCTGGCCGTGGTCAAGGACGCCGGTTTCGCCGACGCGGTCCACCTCGGTGGCGGGGTAGTCGCCTGGGTCAGCCAGGTCGATCCGTCGCTACCCAGCTATTGACCATCCCGGCCCGCCCGGCCGGGCCAGTGTGGGCAGCGGACCGCGGCGGCACGGGGGAGGCCGTAACATGCCGGTGTGGCAGTGCGGCCGGAGCCCCCGGATGGCGGCGGTCCGGGGCCGGGCGCGAAGGACATGGCGCCACCCGGGCCGCTACCTGGTCTGCCACAGCAGTTGCGCCCACTGCCCCGCAACGCCCCGGCGGCCTGGCCCGAAGCACTGCCCGGCCTGCCGGTCGACCAGCCGGCACCCGGCCTCGCGGGGGGGCCCGCCATCACCGCGCGGATAGATGCCCGGCGACGTCGGCGTGGCCTGTTTTTCCTGCTGCTGGCGCTGGCGCTGGCCGGGCTGGCCGCCGCCCTGGCCGGGCTGGTGGTGCAGATCCTGCCGCGCACCTTCAGCGCGGCGCAGAAGCAGCAGATCATGGCCTGGGAGATGGGCAAGCGCTGGCGGCAATGGCCAGCCAGCGAGATCTTCCCGCCCGCCATCCACTACCGGATACCGGCGCTGGCGCTGAGCGGGCCGCGCGGGCTCACGCTGGCCGCGCGCCGGGCGGGCATCGCCAGCCAGGCTTCGTGCCCGGCCGCCACCGACCCGGCGGCGGCACAGGTGCTGCTCAGCCATGGCTGCAGCGCAGTGCTGCGGGCCACCTACACCGACGCGACGCAGAGCCTGGCGGTAACGGTCGGAGTCGCCGTGCTGCCCAGCCCGGCCGCCGCCCGCGCCGCTCAGCGGGATCTGCCCAGCATTAACGGGATCCGCCTGACCCCCGGCCTGCGGGCGGTGCCGTTCCCGGACACGCTGGTGGCCAGGTTCGGCGACCGGCAGCGCCAGCTGGCCTGGGACCGGGCCGCCGGGCCCTACCTGGTGCTCGCCACGGTCGGCTACGCCGACGGCCGCCGCCGGGTCAACGAAAGCTCCAACCGGTACGCGACCGCGGAGATGGTCGGCCTGGAGAACGGCATCGGCGGCTGGGTGGCTGGGCATCTGGGCGTTGCCCCGCCGCCGCCACGGTGCCCAGGCGGCCCGGCATGCTGACGGCACGTGGGAGCGCCGTCAGGTGGGCCGCCGCGGTGGCCGCCTGCGCCGTGGCCATCGTGCCCGCGCTCGCGGGCACGCCCGCGGGCGCGGACGTCGTGCGGGACCAGGAGCTGTGGGTGCTGAACATGGTGCACGCCCCGCAGGCCTGGAACGTGACCCGCGGCCAGGGCGTGACCGTCGCGGTCATCGACAGCGGGGTCTCCCCGTCGGTGTCCGACCTGGCCGGCTCGGTTATCAGCGGCCCGGATCTGTCCGGGGTCCGCACGCGGATGGGCAACACCGCATGGGGCGTGCACGGCACCTGGATGGCCTCGCTGATCGCCGGGCACGGGCACGCGGGCGGGTCCAGCGGGATCATCGGGGTGGCCCCGGCCGCGAAGGTGCTGTCCATCCGGGTCGTCACCGACCGCGGGGACCCGCATTTCCGCGCGTACCGGCACGAGTCGAACGCCGAGGTCCAGCGGGCGCTGGCGACGGCCATCACCGATGCCACTACCCGCGGTGCCCAGGTCATCAGCATGTCCCTTGGCTACGGCGCGGCCAGCCGGCAGGTCCGGCTGGCCCTGCAGAACGCCCTTGATCACGGGGTGATCGTGGTCGCCTCGTCCGGCAACTCCGGAGCCAGCCTGGCCGCCCGGCGGGACGGCCAGGCCCCGTACTATTTCCCGGCCGACTACCCGGGTGTGCTCGGGGTGGGAGCGGTTGGCCCGGACGGGCGGGCGGCCAGCTTCTCCAGCGACAACCTTTCCGTGGAGGTCGCCGCACCGGGGGTCAGGGTGCCCGCCCAGGGCCGGGACGGGCAGTACTGGCTGGTCAGCGGCACCAGCCCGGCCTGCGCGATCGTTTCGGGGATAGCCGCGCTGGTCCGGGCCCGCTACCCGCACCTGCCGGTAGCGCTGGCCGACCAGGCGATCACCGGCACCGCCCAGCACGCGCCCCCCGGCGGATACGACGACCGGGTTGGCTTCGGGACCGTGGACGCTGCCGCCGCACTGGCCACCGCGGGCCGGCTGAGCCGCGACAGCGCGGTCAGCCACGGTGTGCGGCTGACCGCCCACTTCGGCGGCGGGCCGGCCGCGGTGCCGCCGGTGCCGGTGCCGGTGCGCGGCAAGACCGCGCTGGCCGTCTATGCCCTGCTGGCGCTGTGCTGCCTGGCGGTTGCCGGGTTCGCGGCCGCCGGGCTCCGCCGGACCCGCCGGTCCCGGGGGACCCGGGGGATCGCCAGGGGAAGCCGCGGGACCGCGGGTTCCCGGCCACTGCCGGGCGCATGACCGGCTCTCCCCGCGAACCCTTCAGCGGCTTCGCCGAGCAGGTACTGGACGTGGTCGATGCCATCCCGCCGGGACGGGTGATGTCGTACGGGGACATCGCCGAATACCTGGGCCAGGGTGGGCCCCGCCAGGTCGGCCGCGTGCTGGCGGTCTTGGGCGGCGGCGTCGCGTGGTGGCGGGTCATCCACGCCGACGGCTCGCTGCTGGCCGGTCACGAGCCGGCGGCCCTGGCCAGGTACCGGCAGGAGGGAACCCCGCTGCGTGAGGTGGCCGGCCGTTTCCGCGTCGACATGCGCCGGGCCCGCTGGGCTGGCTCGCCCGCTGACCTCCGGCCCGGCCGCGGCTTATGCTGCAGGTTGCGGCTCGGGCTGGTGGAAGCAGCAAGTGCCGGTGGAGCCGTGCGGCATGCTCTTGATGCCCGCGTCCGGATCGGTGCTGCCCCGTACGATCGCCCCGCCGTAGCCTGGCGTGCCCAGGAAGGCACCCCACCACAGCACCCACGGCTCCGGCCCGGGGGCCGCCGGGAACGGCTCGGCCATGGGGTGGACGCGGCGCTGCAGCACGTATGGGCCATCCATGGCCGCGGCCAGCCGGTCCCGCCATTCAGCTGGGCCGGTGAGCCAGCCCTGGATCACCCCGGCACCGGAGTGCAGCGCAGTCGGCTTGAGTACCAGGTGCTGGCGCTCGGCCCGGGCATAATCGGCCATATCCGCCTCACTGCCGCCTTCGACCGTGACCGGCCCGGGCCGCACCATCCGGGTCCACGGCAGGATCCGGTCCAGCCGGGCCAGTTCGGCGGGGGTGAACAGATGCCGGTGGGCCTCATCCGACAGCAGGGCGAGAGCGCCCTTGCTGCCGTAGACCTCGGCATCCATCGGTGCGAACAGTTTCACCTCGCCCCGCCCGGCGGCGCGCAGCAGCGGGCCGGCCAGTTCGCCTGCCTCCGGCCGGAGCAGGTCCTTGATCAGGAAGACCCGGTAGACCACATCCACCGGGCGGCCACCGAGCCAGGCCCGCCCGCCGCGGTAGCTGAGCTCCCCCACCTGGCAGGCCACCGCGGTCAGCCCGTACCGGGCTAGCTGCGCGGCACCCGCCCGCAGTTGGCTGTGCAGGATGCCGAACGAGTCCGGCCAGTCGGCCACCGCGATGAGCGGCTGCTCGCCGTCCCCGATGCCGCATTCGGCCCGCAACGTGGCGGCCAGCACCTCCATGGTGTCGGTGTAGCTGAGCCCGTGCGCCGCGACGAACTCGGCGACCGTGGGCTCGGTCAGGAAGGCGCGGTTGAGCAGGGCGTTGTCGAGGCCACCGAGGGCACTGCCCAGGTTGAGCTCCATCACCCGGAAGGCCGTGGTGTCCCGGAACAGATCGGCCCGGCCCAGCCGGGTCGGCGGCCGGCCACCCGCCAGCTCGACGGCTGTCAGCTGCAGGCCGGTCATCCCGACCGCCCGGGCGAAAGCGGTGACATCCCCGCCGAACAGCCGGCCGGGCAGGCAGGCCAGCATGGCGTGCAGGGCCAGCAGGTCGCCGCGCAGTTCCGCGAACTCGGCGTGCGCCAGAAAGACCGGCCTGGTCAGGCAGCTGCCGTCATAACTGCTGGCGGCCAGGTCGACCTGCTCGCGGGCCACATCGATGAGCCGGTTGTGCGGCACCCCGCGAGCGGCGACCTCAGCCAGGTAACGGCTGGTGAGCGACGCGGAGGCGGCCACGCCTCATGGTAACGGCGCAGCCGGTGCCCGGCCGCGGCCGCGGCCCTGACGACGTTCGCTGGGGCCGGGGCGCAGCCGCCGGGCCGGCCGGCGGCGGCCAGCATGGCGCCGCGCTCCGCGCCGGCCGGGGGTAGCCGACCAGGAACCAGCGTCAACTCATGGGCGTGGATCGGCGCGGAGTGTCGTGGCCGCGTGCTACAGGTAGAGGCGATCCGCGCATACGCCGCTGGGACCGCCCCAGACGGACCATTCTGTGCGGTACGGAGATGGACCGGCAGTCACCCGCGTACCGGCTGGTCCGCTCGCCTGGGCGAGCGGACCAGCCGGTCATCCTCGATGCCGCGCAGCGGGCCGTGGTCGAGCACGCCGGGGGCCCGCTGCTAGTGCTGGCCGGGCCAGGTACCGGCAAGACCGCCACCATTGTGGAGGCGGTGGCCGACCGCATCAGCAACCGCGGGATCGACCCCGAACGGGTGCTCGTGCTCACCTTCAGCCGCAAGGCGGCCGAGGAGCTGCGGGAGCGGATCACCGCCCGGCTGCGCCGAACTACGCGCGAACCGCTGGCGCTGACCTTCCACAGCTACGCCTACAGCCTGCTGTGCCGGGAGTACCTGCTGGCCGGGGATGAACCGCCGACCCTGCTGTCCGGGCCCGAGCAGCTGCTGGAGGTCCGGCGCATGCTGCGGGGCGAGGCGGCCGACGGTGGGCTGCGGTGGCCGGAGCGGCTGCGGCCCGCGCTGGCGACCCGCGGATTCGCGGCCGAACTGCGGGACTTCCTGCTGCGGGCGGCCGAGCGCGGGCTGGACGGCCCCGGACTGGCCCAGCTCGGCCGGCAGCGCGGACGCGACGACTGGGAGGCCGCGGGCGGGTTCCTCAGCCGCTATGAGGCGCGGTTCGACCTCGCGCCAGTGCCCGCGTACGACTATGCGGAGATCATCCGGATCGCCGCCTCGCTGCTGGCCCGGGGTGCGGTCAGGGACCGCGAGCGGAAGGCCTACGACGTGGTGCTGGTGGATGAATACCAGGACACCGACCCCGCCCAGGAAGCACTGCTGCACGCACTGGCCGGCGACGGCCGGGAACTGATCGCGGTCGGCGACCCGGACCAGTCGATCTATGCCTTCCGCGGGGCCGATGTGCACGGCATCACCCGCTTCCCTCGGCTGTTCCGCAGCCCGGACGGCCAGCCGGCCAGGGTCGTCTCGCTGCGGGCCTGCCGCCGCAGCGGCCCGGTGCTGCTGGCCGCGTCCCGGCGGGTCGCCCGCCGGCTGCCGGCCGGCCCAGGCGGCCACCGTGAGCTGGCCCCATCCCCGTCCGTCCCCCCGGGCACGGTGCGGGTGATCACCGCCACCAGCGCCAGCCAGGAGGCGGCGGTGGTCGCGGATGTGCTGCGCCGCGCCCACCTGCAGGACGGGGTGCCCTGGTCGGAGATGGCGGTACTGGTCCGGTCGGTTACCCACCAGGTCCCGCTGCTGCGCCGGGCGCTGATGGCGGCCGCGGTGCCGACGGTCGTGGCCGGTGACGAGCTGCCCTTGACCGCCGAGCCGGGGACACAGCCACTGCTGCTGCTGCTGCGCTGCGCACTGCGCCCGGAGACCCTGGACGAGGACGCAGCGGCACAGCTGCTCACTGGCCCGCTTGGCGGAACCGATGCACTAGGCCTGCGCAGGCTGCGCCGGGCGCTGCGGCTGTCCGCACAGGCCGCCGGGGTGGAGTCGGCCGTGGAGCCACTGGCTGCGGCCCTGGGTGACCCGCGCGAACTCGTGCTGGCCGATGGCCCGGCGGCGGACGCGGCGCAGCGGGTGGCCGCCCTGCTGGCCCTGGCCCGCGATACGGCTGCGGACGGTACCGCCCACGACACGCTGTGGGCGGTGTGGCAGGAGTCGGGCCTGGCCGGGGCCTGGCAGACGGTCAGTGCCGGTGGTGGTGCCCGCGGCGCCGCCGCCGACCGGGACCTGGACGCGGTGGTGGCGCTGTTCGAGGCGGCCGAGCGGTTCACCGCCCGGCTCCCGCCCGGTTCGCCGGGGCTGTTCCTGGACAGCCTGTCCGGCCAGGAGATTCCGGGCGACACGCTGGCCCAGCGCTCGCCGCCGGGGGAGGCCGTCCGCCTGCTGACCGCGCACCGCGCCAAAGGCCTGGAGTGGGACGTGGTGGTGGTGGCCGGTGTCCAGGAAGGCATCTGGCCCGACCTGCGGCTGCGGTCATCGCTGCTGGGCATGGACGAGCTGGTCGACCTCGCGGACGGGGTGGCCAGCCCGTCCGGGACCGACGCGACGGCCGCCGCGCTCGCTTCCAAGCTGCTGGCCGAGGAACGGCGGCTGTTCTATGTCGCGGTGACCAGGGCCCGCCGGACTCTGGTGGTGACGGCCGCCGGCGGCGACGACAGTGAGGAGCGCCCCTCACGTTTCCTGGCCGAGCTGGCCGGCGACGAGATCACCGCAGAGCACGTGTCCGGCTCAGCCCTGCGCTGGCTGTCGCTGCCGGCACTTACCGCGGATCTGCGGCGGGCCGCCGCCGACGTCCGGTGCCCGCCCGCGATGCGCCAGGCCGCCGCTGCTCAGCTGGCCCGGCTGGCACAGGCCGGGGTCCGCGGCGCCGACCCCCGCCAGTGGTATCAGCTCACCGAACTGTCCGGGGCCGGCCCGCTGGCCGGCCTGGACCCGGCTGCGCCCGGTGGCGGTGAGCTGATCAGGGTCTCACCCTCACAGGTGGAAACCTTCACCCGGTGCGGCCTGCGCTGGCTGCTGGAAGTCGCCGCCGGGGCCGGATCGGCGGACGTGGTGCGCCACTTCGGCATCGTCATCCATGCGGCGGCGGTGCTGGCCGCCGAAGGCGCGACCGAGACCACGATCAGCGAGCGGATCGACGAGGTCTGGCACCACCTGGATTTCGGCAGCGCCTGGTACAGCGAGAAACAGCGGGAACAGGCCCGCCAGATGGTGGCCAAGTTCCTCGCCTGGCACCGGGAGAACCCGCGGGAGCTGGTGGCCTTCGAGGAACGGGTGCGGGCCCAGGTGGGCGCGGTGGAGATCACTGGCCGGGTGGACCGGCTGGAGCGTGACGGCGATGGCCGGGCGGTCGTGGTCGACCTGAAGACAAGCTCCAGCCCGGTGCCGGCCGCGGACCTGGACCGCAATCCGCAGCTTGGCGTGTACCAGCTGGCGGTGCTGCTGGGCGCCTTCGAGCGGCACGGCCTGACCGAGCCGGGCGGTGCCGAGCTCATCCAGGTTGGCAAGGCAAGCCTGACCACGCAGGTCCGGGTGCAGCCGCAGCGCTCCCTGCTGGACGACCCCGATCCCGGCTGGGCGCAGGACCTGGTCGAGACGGTCGCGGCCGGCATGGCCGGGCCGCTGTTCCAGGCCAGGGTGAACCCCGGCTGCCGGCACTGCCCGGTCGCCGCCTGCTGCCCCGCGCATCCCACGGGTGAGCAGGTGACGACGTGACCGGGCCGCCCGGGTACAGCCCGGCGCAGCTGGCGCGGCTGCTCGGCCTGCCCGCGCCGACCAGCGAGCAGGTGGCGGTCATCGCCGCGCCCCTGCAGCCCGTCGGGGTGATCGCCGGGGCCGGGTCGGGCAAGAGCGAGACCATGGCGGCCCGGCTGGTCTGGCTGGTCGCCAACGACCTGGTCGCGCCCCACCAGGTGCTCGGGCTCACCTTCACCCGCAAGGCCGCGGCCGAACTGGGGCAGCGGGTGCGGGCCCGGCTGGCCGGCCTGCGGCGGGCTGGCCTGCTGCCGGGCCCTGATGGGCTGGCCGCCGGCCCGCTGGCAGCCGCTGGCGGCGGTGCGGATACCGATGAGCTGCTGGACGGTGAGCCGGTCGTCTCCACCTACCACGCCTACGCGGCCCGGCTGGTCGCCGACCACGCGCTGCGCGAGGCGATGGAACCGTCGCTGCGGCTGATTACCCCGGCCGTGTGCTGGCAGATCGCGGCGCGGGTGGTGGCCGGCTATGGCGGCCCGATGGACGCGGTGGACCGGACCCCGCAATGGGTGACCGCCGCGGTGCTGGACCTGGCCGCCGAACTCGCCGACCACCTGCGCACGCCGGCCGAAGTGGAGCAGGCCGGCCGGTGGCTGGATGCCGCCACCCTGGCGCTGCCCGGCCAGCCACCAGCACCGGTCAGGAAGATCCGGCAGTGCCAGCGCGTCCGGGAGCAGTTGCTCCCGATGGTGGCCGCCTACACCCAGGCGAAGGCGGCCCGGGAAGTGATGGACTATGGCGACCAGGTCGCGCTGGCCGCCCGGATCGCTGCCGCCCACCCAGAGGTGGGCGCCATCGAACGGGCCCGCTACCAGGTGGTGCTGCTGGACGAGTACCAGGACACCAGCCATGCCCAGCTGGTCCTGCTGCGGGCGCTGTTCGCCGGCGGGCATCCAGTCACTGCGGTCGGCGATCCCTGCCAGTCGATCTACGGCTGGCGCGGTGCCAGCGCCGGTAACCTGCTGCGGTTCGCCGAGGACTTCCCGGTGACCCGGCCGGGCGGCAACGGCGGCCGGCCGCGGCCGGCCCCGGTCAGGGTGCTGTCGACCAGCTTCCGCAACACCGAGAACGTGCTGGACGCGGCCGGCGCCCTGCAGTCCGGGCTGCGGGCGGAGGCGCCGCTGGTGCCGCGGCTGGTACCGGCCCCGGCGGGGGCTGGGCGTGGCAGGGTGGCCTGCGCCCTGCTGGAGACCGCCGCGGACGAAGCCGGATGGGTGGCGGCCCAGGTTGGTGACCTGCTGGCGCTACCGCCCGGGCTGGCGCCGGACGGGCAGCCCTGGCCGGAGCCGGGCCGGGCCGGGATCCGGCCGTCCGACATCGCGGTGCTGTGCCGGAAGCGGTCGCAGTTCCCGTTGCTGCGGGCCGCGATCGAAGCCCGCGGGATCCCGGTGGAGGTGGTCGGCCTGGGCGGCCTGCTGACCGTTCCCGAGGTAGCGGACGTGGTCGCCACCCTGCGGGTCCTGCACGACCCGGCTGGGTCGGCGGCGCTGGCCAGGCTGCTGGCCGGGCCGCGCTGGCGGATCGGGCCGCGCGACCTGGTCGCTCTTGGGAGGCGGGCCCGTGAGCTGGCCCGCGACCACCGCGGGGGGGATAGCGGCGGCCCGGCACCGGCCACCGCTGGGCAGGAACCGGGCCAGGCGGGGGAGCCTGGCCAGCCGCTGGGCAGCGTTCAGCGGGAGGATCCGCTGGCGCTGGCGGTTACCGACCTGACCGCCGAGCAGGGCAGCCTGGTGGAGGCGCTGGACGATCTTGGCCCGGCGGCCCGGTACTCGGCTGCGGGGCATGCCCGGTTCGCCGCGCTGGCGGCCGAACTGCGCATGCTGCGCACGCACACCAGCCGGCCGCTGCCCGACCTGGTTGGCGAGGTGGAGCGGGTGCTCGGGCTGGACG